>Ga0118677_10000239_pt1 | contig 117376 bp, 101 predicted proteins | sample AliMusrvi5mmetaG_FD_86154 | JGI IMG/M metagenome (GOLD analysis project Ga0118677, IMG submission 86154)
AATTTGCAACGATACCTGAATGAATTTGTTTATAAGTTAAACCGAAGGTACTGCAAATCAATTTTTGAAAGGCTAATAGTGGCATCCGTTTTCCCTTACTGGCATAATAACGACTAAGCAATTAATTTATTCATAAAAGATCCTTTCACTATTCCTTTGTCGTCAGAATAGGTAATTCCATGGTCGAACGAATATTTATCAGAACCTCCTAAAATGCTAACATTATAACGGGTATTGGTACCCTGACGATAAATTTCCTTCTGCCAGTCGGTTCCTTTTAAGTAATTGCCGGCTGTTTGTTGGTCGAGCACGTAATTGATAATATCATCGGTTGCTCCAATAGTCTTGCGTGCATTGGCAAATTGGGTGGCATCAGCCAGTTTAAGCTGTTTGGCCACCTGCGAAAAACCAGTTATCACATTTGCCTGTATCTCAATTTTCCCGTTTTTTGAACCTGAACGGGTTTTAATCAAAATGACTCCATTGGCACCTCTCGAACCATATATTGCGGTTGCCGAAGCATCTTTAAGTACTTCCATACTTTCCATATCTGTCGGTGCGATATGACTGATATCGCTCATTGGAAAGCCATCCACAACAAATAAAGGATCTGAATTATTAATGGTCCCAATACCTCTAATTCGGATCTTTACTCCTGAGCCAGGATTTCCGGAATTTGACATGACATTGACACCAGCTACACGACCTTGAATGGCTTGAGCAGCATCTATGGTAGTCACTTTCCTGATATCTTCAACCTTCACTTTGGCTACACTGCCGGTTACATCACTTTTTCGCATAACACCATAGCCAACAACTACAACCTCATCAACCGACTGACTGGAAGATAATAATTCAATCATTGCATTTGAGGCTACATTTACCTTTGTTGTTTCATAACCAATAAATGAAACTGAAATTGTTTTTGCATTTTGGGGAACATTCAATACAAACTCACCATTTACATTGGTGGTGACACCAACTGTCGTTCCATTTGCCACAATCGTTGCTCCTGGTAAGGGTTCCCGGGTATTTTTATCCACAACTTTTCCACGCATTTGTGTTTGCGCAAAAGTCGAAATGAAAAATCCCATGAGCAATAAAAACAGAATAGTTTTCCTCATAAGTAATAGTTTGATTTGTGAAATTATTTGAGTTATTTAGTTTGACGATTAATCTTTTTTCCTGGAAACATCTTCTAATTATTAACAGTTTGGCAGTTTCCCGATATAAAGTACGAATCGATCAAATCCGGGGACAAATCTAGTCCAGGGGTGAAAAACTATTTAAAAATCATGTTACAGCGTTTAAAGGGTTTGGAGAATTCTTTAAAGATAATGTTCCATTTATTTGCACTGGCGTAACTCTGCCTATGCCAAATGTCTATTTATCAATCTTTTATTCTACAAGGAGAATTTCATCAGCAAAAACCAGTGAGATTTTTCGCTATTTTTGTTTCTTCATATCAGTATCATGATTAGATTTTTGATTTTCCTTCTTTTATTGCTGACTTTCAGTTTGGGATTAAAGGCTCAGAAAGACCGTTTTTATTCTACTCTGGAAGGATTGTCGGGAACTACCATGCATGGGTTCTTTCAGGATTCGAAAGGATATCTGTGGATCCCGACTGAATCGGGCCTCAATCGATTCGACGGTTATAATTTCAAGGTCTATTGGAATTCTCCGGATGATAGTACTAGCATCAATTCATCTTCTTCCAATGTCGTTTTTGAGGATTCTTCCGGAAAATTATGGGTTGGAAGTAACATGGGGCTAAACGAGTACAACTATAAGTACGATTGTTTCAGGCAAATTCGTTTGACGGTTAAAAACAAAAATCTAATCCTGACAGTCAAGTCGATTCTGGAGGACCATCAGAAAATACTTTGGTTAGTAACCTCACATGGACTGGTCCGTTTTGATCCGGAAACGGGGAAGTATGATATTTATAACCACCGCTTCAGGGAAGATGGTACACCATATCATTCAAAATACAATCAGGCTGTCTTTGATTCAAAGGAAAATTTGTGGATTGGTACCGACGACAACGCAGTACTGATCTTTGATCGACAAAAGATGCAATTTCTTACCATTCAGGAATATACCGGAATAAAGTATACCTTTCCTGATCGGACGGTTCTGGCGGTGCATCAGAACAAAACGGGCCAGATTTATTTTGGAACGCAACGTGCCGGCCTCGTCGTTTTTGACAATAAAACCCAATCATTTTCGCAAGCCGGATATTCCTCCAATCCTGAAAACCCGCTGGATGGCGGTATCTATAGTATTCATACCGATCGTCGAGGGACAATCTGGGTAGGCACAGAGCACAATGGATTAAAGATTTTCAATCCACTGCAGAATTGCTTTACGGATGCCAATCATCTGATTGATATTCCGAATGTAAAAAAAACCAAATTCTTTTGCTTCGAAGATAACTCCGGTGATTTGTGGTTTGGAATTCAATACCTGGGAATTTATCACAAAATATCATCGATCAAACCATTCCATTCTATTGGAAACTCAACAGAGAAGGTCCAGGAAATCAGCCACTTTGTCGTAAAAGCTATTCTTCGCGACGGTCAGGACAATTTGTGGGTAGGAACCGATGGTGGTGGATTAAATGTAAAATGGAAAGGTTCGAAGGAGTTTGTGCAGTTTAAATCGTCTGGTGGAGGAGCAAATATCAACGACAAAGCCATCATCTGCCTGCACGAAGACCGCCGGGGATGGATCTGGATCGGAACCTACCTGGAAGGATTGTTCTGTTATAAAGAACAGGGAAAACCTTTGGTCAACTACAGAATTCCGGGCTCAGAAAAGGAGAACTGGAACAATTATATTTTCGATCTGGTTACCGACGCCAAAGATAATCTCTGGATTGGGACCAACGGAGGAGGATTGTTTTATTTGAATCTCCGGAATGAATCAATCACCGATTTTACCAATCCAATGGTAGCTGGTAAAGTAGAAACCATCAAACCATTTGTAAATGTTCTGAAATATGACAGGGACAGCACATTATGGGTCGGAACCTACAATGGATTGTTTTGCTGGAATAAAAAGAAAGATACTTTTAGCTCCTATCTTTCTAACCGGGGAGAAATCGCCAGCGACGTAATTTTTTCTGTGGTTAAGGATAAAAAAGATCAAATGTGGTTCGGTACCATGTCGGGTTTGTACAAATACAGTCCGGACGGTAAAAAGATGGAGCGATATACCACCGAAGACGGCCTTTGCGACAATTCCATCATGTCGATTGAAAACGACAATTCCGATAACCTTTGGATATCGACTTCAGCAGGAATTTCGAAATTGAACACAGCAACAGGAAACTTCCAGAATTTCTATGTATACGATGGTCTGCCCTGCAACGAGTTCAGGCCTGGAGCATCTTTCCGCGATAAGAAGGGAAATATTTATTTCGGAGGAACTGATGGGCTTGTTTATTTCAATCCCGACAGCATCAGTAATAATCCGGTCAAGCCCACCCTGGTTTTTACCAGTCTGAAAATTTTCAACCAGGAAATCAGATACAACCAAAAAGACTGGCATGGCATTCTCCGGAAGGATATCAACGAAACCGACACGATTGTGCTGAACTACTCTGATAAAAGCTTTACCATTGAATTTGCAGCTATCAATTTCATAGTGCCCGAAAAGATAAAATATGCTATTCAGCTCGAAGGGTTTAACCCGCGCTGGGATTACAAAGACTATAAACAAAGGTACGCAACCTATACAAACCTCAATCCCGGAAGCTATTTTCTGAACGTGAAAATGACTAATCTCGACGGTCAATGGATCGATCAGCCTCGAAAATTGTGCATCATCGTGAGGCCACCCATCTGGCTGACCTGGTGGGCATTCGTGATTTATATAAGTCTGTTGCTTTTGTTTATTTATTATATTCGGAAAGTAGGTTTATTCCGGATCAGCATGAAAAACGAGCTGCATCTCGAACACGTTGAACGTGAAAAACTGGAGGAAATCAACTAGTCGAAAATGCAGTTCTTTACCAATATTTCGCACGAAATCAGGACACCATTGACGATGCTCCTTGCACCGATCGAAAGGCTGCTCGAATCGAATCTGAACGAAAGCCAAAAGAAAAACATCAACTACATTTTCAGAAACACCAAACGTCTGGAAAGAATAGTGAACCAATTGCTTGAACTTCAGAAAATCGAAAATACCCAACTTCGGCTGAAGGTTCGTGAGATTGACCTGGTCAGGTTTTTAAAAGAAATCATAGCCCTGTTCGAAGAATCGGCCAACGACAAAAAGATTCACCTTCTATTTGAACCGAACTGCGACGAACTGAAGGTGTGGATTGATCCTGAAAAGATGGACAAGGTGATTTTCAACCTGCTTTCCAACGCCTTTAAATTTACCTTACCTGACGGAGTAATCACATTATCAATTAATAAACTTAGTTCGAAACCCGACCGGGGAACCTTCACTATTTCGGTTTCAGATACCGGAAGAGGTATGGAAGAATCGCATCTTGAGCATATTTTTGATCGGTTCTATCAAATCGAAAACAAAGAATCAGGGCAGGTTATCGGAACTGGTATTGGCCTGCATCTGTCGAAAGAACTGGTCGAGAAGCAGCATGGTACCATATCGGTAAGCAGCGCATACGGCCTTGGAAGTACTTTTGTGATTTCAATGCCTTTTGGAAAAGACCATCTCGCTCCTGAAGATATCTATCAGGAACAAGCCACCCTATCAGGTTACGTCCATTTAAAGAATCCGGAATCTGAAAATGTTTCAGAAGAAGCTGTCAGTCAGAATGAAGAACATTTGGAGTCAGAAGGAACGCTCATTTTAATTGTTGAGGATGATATCGACATCCTGAATTATCTGGAAGATGAACTATCAGTTGATTATCGGGTGATAAAAGCTAATAATGGAACAGATGGCTGGAAAATGGCATTCGAGCACGTCCCAAATTTGATTGTAAGCGATATCATGATGCCTGGGATCAATGGTCTTGAGCTTTGCAAAAAAGTGAAGTCAACGATTGAAACAAGTCACATCCCGGTCATTCTGCTAACTGCCAAAACTTTGGTTGAACATGAAATTGAAGGATTGGAAACCGGAGCAGATGAATATATTCATAAACCATTTCATCCAAGGTTATTGAAATTGAAAATCGCTAAAATAATCGAAGCCCGCGAATTGCTCAAGCAACAGTTCACTAAAAATAACAGTTTTATTGCCAAGGAAATAACAGTCACTTCGGCTGATGAAAAATTTCTTCAGAGGTCTATCGACTTTGTAAAGGAGAACCTTTCAGATGCTGATTTGAATATTGAAAAGATGTGCGGTATACTGAACATTAGCAGGGTACACCTCTATCGAAAATTGAAAGCAATTACCGGTCAAAATCCAACTGAATTTATACGTACGATAAGATTAAAACAGGCCGCCTACCTGCTTTCTTTGGGAAAACTGAATGTTTCCGAGATTGCGTATATGGTAGGGTTTAATTCGCATCAGTATTTCACTAACAGTTTTCAGAAGTATTTTAACATGTCGCCCACGGAATACAGCAGGAAAATTGAACCTGAAAATTTGGTGCAATGAATCTCCCCGCCGCAAGCGGACGGTTTATCTTGATGGAATAATTTAATCTTTCACAGCAAGCGGCGGGGGATTAAACCATAGAGATGAAAGGCCCCTGCCAGGAGCGATCAAGAGGTTTTTGTTCCACTAAAACAGATCTTGCATGCTCCTCTCCGATTGACTTCTATGTCTTCTCAAAATAGGTTGACCTTTCGCAAAAATTAACCATAAATCCTATTGTTTAAATTTTGCTTACAAAAAAGACCATTATGACTGAGGTGGACGGAAGGTGATTTTAAATGAACGGAACAAGATCTCTCTTTTTTCCATCAGCTCAATAAATCCCAGCAAAGCAATCCAATGGTAATAATCATCACCCATGCGGCGTCCTTCGGCGGGATCTTTAACATTGCCTGTGATAGCATTGTAGTTTTCGTAAATGTAACCCTTCAGAGTGACATTTTCCATCATCAGACTTTGCTCTTCAATCTCCTCCATAGGAATTCATAATTAAGGTTCTTTGAGGAAGTTTCCCTAAAGTATCCTCATAAGTTGTTTTCGGCTTTCAACTTTTGTAGGTAGTTGAATGAATTATTGTAAACAGCTTGGAAAAGGCTGGCCTTTATCGAAGTATTGATTTCCAATCGCTTTCGCCCCTCCCATATTTTCAGAAAAGTGTCTGAAACAATCTCTTCTGCATTGTTCTTGCGGCCAACATACCTTCGGGAATAGGCACAAAGACACACATAATATTCCTTGGACAAGAAAATATACGTCTCTTCATCACCGATGGATAAATCCTTGGGAATATTGGATGGCAAATTTTGAGAAACCATCGGTTGCAAATGTATCAAATATTAAAGAAACTACATTTCCATGCTGGATTGAATTCAGGCTATTGTTACCATATAATGGGTAATCCAGGTTTAAATCTTAAATTCATTTTTGTATTATCAAAAAGAAAGATATTGATCGTATAATTTCAATTTATTTTTCGCCGGACTAATAATCACATTTGAAAAATATTTCGTATTTTTACCCTCCAAAACGACTTAAACATCGTCAAATATTATGGTCGCAAAGTGGTGAGTCAAATTGAAATTGTATATTGTCTATTCATTGATAATAAAGGACTAACAGGATATGTTCAGCTCCTGACAGGACAATGGAAAATCAAAGAGTTACAACGATAATAGTTGTAGCTCTCTTTTTATTTATATGCAATTTATATACAAATCAGCACAATCGTATTTGAAGTGATTAAGACGGAACTATTTAGCATCTGCCTTATTTCAATTTCATATTGGTTGAACAAATTTCTTGCGTAATTGCTATATTCTAATATATTAGCTAATTGATGACTGACTTCGATCATATATTTCTTAAATACCATCATCCGCTTTTCCTTTATACTTTGAAATTTATTGAAGATGAGGATGAAGCACTTGATCTGGTGCAGGATGTCTTTTTGTCAGTATGGGAACACGGTCAACCTCTTAAAATTGATGATCTAACGAAATCTTACCTTTTTACTGCTACAAAAAACAGTTGTCTTAACTACATTAAACATCAAAAAATTGTACGGAAATTTGAACATCATGCTGCCTTAGAATTGAAAGAGGCAGAAGCAAGTTATTATCAATCCGGCGAAAAATCATTAATAGAGAAAGAAGCTGCACAGAAAATTGATACCGCAATTAATTCGCTGACCGATATCTATAAAGAAGTGATAATCCTAAGCCGATTTGATGGATTAAAAAACAAGGAGATTGCTGAACGCCTAAATATTCCGCTTAGAACAGTTGAAACGAGAATTTTCAGAGCAGTAGCCCTACTAAAAGAGAAAATTTCATTACAATCGCTGTTTCTTCTATTTTTCAATAAACAGGTCAGGTAAAAATTTCAGGATCTATTTCGTTTGGTGTGGGTAATTGGATTTTGTAATGATTGCTGCTGGCCATAAGTGGCTGGCAACCGGCAGCACCGCTCTCTAAGAAATCAGGAGCTATCTAAATTTTAAAGGGATTCGGATTAAATAGTTAGCATTTTCATTTCAGCTGTCCTGACGCTTCGGGCCCAAAAGCCAACTGTTTATTGCATAATCCAGTTGAAAGTGGTTTGCAAAATTTGCCCGTACAATTTGTCATAGGACCAAATTTCATTTTTATCTTGTCGCTTTAGTGCATATTAAAAAATTGTAAAAAAATCTTAAATAAATTGACGTAATTATTGATCTAATATTGTTTTAATAGCAACTATCTAAAAGGTGCTTAATTAAAATGAAAGACGATAACTTGATTAACAGCTTAATAGCCAGATATTTAGACGGCGGATGTTCCACAATAGAAGAGGAAGCGTTATTGGCATGGACAAGTGAATCATCCGATAACCTGAAAGAGTTTTTGCAGATTAAGGATTTGTGGGATACGGTAAACCACAAGGAGTCTAAATCGACAGACCAATTAATCCGCTTCTACAAAACCCAATTCGAAAAGAGTAAACGGGCAAGAACCATTCTTATCAATCGATTTATTGCAGTCGCAGCTATTTTTATTATTGGATTTGTCGCATCTGTTTTTATTCCGCAGGGATCTGTTGATAAACCTCAACAAATCAGTGTCTTTTCTGTTCCCCTTGGATCTCGTTCCAAACTTGTACTATTCGACGGAACGGAGGTTAATCTTAATTCTGGCAGCTCATTAACTTATTCTAATGAATACAATTCAGGTAAAAGACAGGTTACCTTGTCAGGTGAAGGTTTTTTTAAAGTGAAGTCAGATAAAAAGCATCCTTTCATCGTAAAGACACCCGATTTTGAGGTGGAAGCTACTGGTACTCAATTCAATGTTTGCGTCTATGATAACGATTTATTTTCGAACACAACATTGGCAGAGGGGATCGTTGCATTACGAATGTCAAATTCAAATCAAACACTCAAATTAGTCCCCGGCGAAAAATTTAAACTAAACCGTTCAGAGAACTCATACAGCCAATCTGTTGTTGATATCGAATCGGAATTGGCCTGGAAGGACGGCGCGTTTATTTTCAAGAGTATTCCTTTTCCTGAATTGGTAAAGCGACTTGAGCGATGGTACGATGTCAAGTTAATTTGGTCAGGAAAAAAACTTGAATCATACTCATATACTGGTAGATTCAAAAACCAGGAAACAATCTGGCAGGTACTCGATGCTTTAAAACTGACATCTCCGATCAGTTATCAGCGAACAACCTTCAGAGAATTTAAAATTAACTATAAATCAAATAACTAATTTTTTTTAAAAGCCTATGAAGAATGACTAAGTGAATTAAAATGAAAAGAAGAAGACGAATCGTCGCCACAACAATTCGCCTTCCGAAACAATCAACAAAAAATTATTAATTGTCTTTACACAACAAAAGTATGAAAAAAAAATTGATTCACCCGAGCGGTAAGTCGTGTCGTGACTTGGCTCAAATTTTCCGGACTATGAAGCTAATTACACTATTTCTGTTCGTTGCTATTATGCAGGTAACCGCTGCTACTTATTCCCAAACAACACGGCTAAAAGTTTCGGGACAAAACCTTTCTTTGGGGCAGGTCTTCGAAAGTATTGAAAGACAGTCGGAATTCTCGTTTTTCTATAATGTCAACCAGATCGATCTCTCGAAGAAAGTTGATATTGAAGCTGACAATCAGTTTGTAAATAAGATTCTCGATGATGTTTTATCGGGTACCGGTATGACCTATACCATCAATAATAAATTGATTATCATTCATAAACAAGGCGAAGAAGCTTCAATCGAAGCTGCTCAGCAACAAGGGCGGAAAATAACCGGAAAGGTAACCGATGGCTCGGGTATGTCTATTCCCGGAGCATCTGTTGTGATTAAAGGGAAAACAATGGGAACAGTTACCGATGGTAACGGTCTCTTTACCTTAGTAAACGTACCTGATAAAGCAACCCTGGTTTTTTCTTTTGTGGGAATGCAATCGCAGGAAATCGAAATTGCCAACAAAACTGATTTTAATATCGTCTTAAGCGATGAAACAATCGGACTTGAAGAAGTTGTTGCAATCGGTTATGGAATTCAAAAGAAGTCAGATGTAACAGGAGCTCTTACAAGTGTGAGTTCAGAACAAATTAAATCACGTCCGGTAACCAATGCCGTTCAAGCGATACAAGGAAGGGCAGCCGGGGTTGATATCTCATCGAATGAACGTCCCGGAACAGTTGGCAATATCACCATTCGTGGCGTACGTTCACTCACTGCATCAAACTCACCGCTTTATGTTGTTGATGGAATTCCTTTAGTAACAGGAACTATTAACGCAGCAGGCAATACATCAAACCAGGTAACACTTGGTGGTATTGACAACATGAACCCCAACGATATTGAATCAATTGATATTTTGAAAGATGCATCGGCGACAGCTATTTATGGTTCACGTGGTGCCAATGGTGTTGTTCTTATTACGACCAAAAGGGGGAAAGCCGGAAAGTTTACCCTGAATTTTGACAGCTCAGTGACAACAGAGGATATACATGAATTTTCGCCTTTGTTTAGTGCGGGTGATTATATTGAATACCGTCGTTGGGCAAAATATTACGACCCTCTGTCCGCGGGTACTTATGCAAGAGGCGATCAGCCTACACAGGCAAATGATGCAAAAATTTTTACAGGTGATGACACAGCCTGGGCCAATATAAACAAAGGCTGGGAAAGCGGTACCTGGGATGGATCAAAATTGACCACTACAAATTGGACAGATTTAGTTACCCGCACTGGAATCACCACGCAAAATTCGTTGAGTGCAAGTGGCGGTACAGATAAAATGAAAGCATACGGCTCCTTTGGATATACTGATAGTAAAGGGGTGGTAAAAGGACAGGGCTTTAAACGTTATAATGCCAATGTAAGTGTCGATATTACACCTGTTAAATGGTTCTCATTTGGTGGAAACCTGAACAGTTCATACAGTATCCAGGAATATGGACAATCAACGGTCGGTAACGTTGGGGTGTCTGCTCAAACCGGATTGTACCAAAGTGCTTATGGCATTTTTACGTATGCACAGCCTTTTGATGCTAATGGTAACCGGATAGAATATCCGGGTGGCGACGTCGCCGTTAAGACCATTATTGATGAAGATCAATATTCACAGGACCAGCGTGTTACATTCAGAACTTTTGGTAGTTTGTATGCCCAACTGGATTTTGGAGTTTTAATTCCTGTATTAAAAGGGCTAAAATTACGCACCAATTTTGGTCCTGATATCCAAACCTGGCGAGATGGTATCTTTGAAGATGGCAAATCCGTAATCAGGAGCGGTTCAGCCTATGCCTCTCTGGAAAAAAGACAACGCTTGTCTTACACGCTTGACAATCTGGTGTATTATGATAGAACTATAGGGAAACATGGTATTGGTATGACTTTACTACAGAGTCAAACGCAATTTGAAACAGAATCCAGTTTAATGGCCGCCAATAATATTCCATTTTCAACCCAAAAATGGAACGCGCTTGGCGCTGTTAGTTCACTTCAAAGTTGGAGTTCCGGAATTACCAAACAATCGCTATTATCCTATATGGCGCGTTTAAATTATAGTTATACAAATAAATATCTTTTAACGGTTTCAGGACGTTATGATGGAGCATCCCAATTAGCAGCTGATCATAAATGGTCATTTTTCCCAAGTGCTGCACTGGGATGGCGCATGGATCAGGAGAATTTTATGGCCAATGTGAACTGGGTTAACCAATTAAAATTACGTCTTGGAGTCGGGATTACCGGTAACGCTGCCATTGACCCTTATTCTACCAAAGGAAGGTTAGAGGCAATGTTTTATCCATATGGAGCCACCTCTACAGCCGGCCAATTAAATGTAACAACCATGGCAAATCAGGATTTGGGATGGGAAAAAACCACGCAATACAATGTTGGTCTTGATTTTTCAATATTCAAATCAAGAATTAACGGAAGTTTAGATATTTACACTTCCCATACTACCAATTTATTACTTCAAAAATCAGTTCCTTCAGTTACCGGTTTTTTGAATACTTATGCCAACATCGGGGAAACTAAATCCAACGGTGTTGATTTGACCGTAAACTCAATAAACGTAAAAACTCATGGCTTTGAATGGTCAACAACGGTAAACGTTTCATACCAGGATAACAAAATTGTTTCCTTAGCTAACGGTAAACAAGACGATTTGAATAACGGATGGTTTATTGGCCAGTCTCAAAGTATAATTTATGGCTATCAGGCTGCAGGACTCTGGCAGGCATCTGATGCCACCGAAATGGCAAAATTCAATGCCAATGGCCATACCTTTTCTGTAGGGAATGTGAAACCGGTAGACCAAAATGGTGATTATAAGATTGATGCAAACAACGACCGCGTAATCGTCGGTAGTACGATTCCGAAATATATTGTAGGCTTAACAAATACCTTTGACTACAAGGGTTTTGAGTTGTCAGTATTATTATATGGCCGCATGGGATATATTTATGATACCGGAGGTGAAGGCGAGGTTGGACGATATCAACAAAGAGCGGTGAATTATTGGACCCCCAATAACACGAATTCTGATTATCAAAAACCAATTTATTCCGCCGGTTATGGTGATCAGTATTATGCATCGTTAGGTTATAAACACGGGTCATTTTTAAAGATTCGAAATATTTCGTTGGGTTATAATTTTCCTGAACATGTTACCAGCAAACTCGGGGTTTCCAAATTACGGATTTTTGTTCAGGCTTCAAACCCAGGTTTTATTTTCAACCAAGTGACATGGCTCGACCCGGATTTAAAATATCATGCTTCGAACAGAGGTTTTGTAACGGGTCTTAGCATACAGTTTTAATCAATGTTAATTTTTAAAAATGAAATTTATGAAAAAACATATAATTCATCAAACACGCCTGCTTGCACTCCTGACAATAGTCGCGTTGGGTGTAACGTCTTGTTCCAATAGCTTTCTGAATGAGAATTTGGAAACCGCAAGGGACTTTTCATATTACAACACAGAAGATGGTATTCAGCAATTAGCTGTAGGTGCCTATTATCGGGTTTTTGCATCTTCGTTTGCTACAGAGTATCAGTTTGGCACCACCAATTATGGTACCGATGAGTTTCATGTTGGTGGTGATGATACTAACAGTCAATGGAATAACTATGACAGCAGGTTCAATTCCATAATAACAACTGTCAGGACAACTGCACAGGAACCATGGGATAATGCTTATCTAGGTATTGGTTTGGCTAACCAATTAATAGAATCGGCAACTACTATCGTATCTACAAACGATGCCATCAAAAAAACAGCCCTGGGCGAAGGATATTTTATGCGTGCATTTAACTATTTAAAATTGGTTCGGCAATATGGTGGTGTTCCATTAAAATTGAAACCAAGCACCACTGTTGAATTGGAGTTTACCCGTGCAACGGCTGAAGAGGTGCTGAAACAGGTAATCGATGATTTTACCCAGGCCTATAACTTGTTGTCCAATTCAGGACAAGGACCCGACAAAATCACAAAGGATGCAGCCGCCCATTTTCTGGCAAAAGCCTATTTAACACGCGCAAGTGAAATTAATGACTCATGGAACTCAAGTACAAAGAGTGCTGACCTGCAAAAAGTAGTAAGTTTATCTGACGAAGTGATTTTGCATCATCCACTCGCCAGTAATTATCAGGCGCTCTGGGATTATACCAAGCCTGATGGAACTAATGAATTCCTGCCGGAATTAATTTTATCGGCCTCCTTTAGCCGTGACCCTGCACTTAAAACTGAGAACAATAGTCATATATTTTTTACAGCTCGTTATGATGACCTGCCGGTGATGCAACGCGACATTACCGGGATGCGCCCATACAGCCGTTTGGCACCTACTTACTTCACCTATGATGTGTTTAACCATGTAAACGATTCCCGTTTCTGGAAGGTATTCAGGACAAAACACCGTGTAAATAAAGCCGGCGCTTCAGGTGGTATTACATATACACCAGGAGTAGATTTGGGTATTCTGTATATTATCAACTCAATTACTGATACTCGTTTCGCCAAAACGATTAATAATAACGATCCTAATATTTTATACAGTGTGACAAAAAAGACAATCCCTTCGGTATATGTTGCCCACGCTACAGATGGTTTGGGACTAGAAGCAAACCCAAGGTTCCCTTCATTGTCAAAACATTTTGAATCTGACAGAACAGCCATCAACGACAACAGAGGTATGCGCGATGAAATTTTAGCGCGTTCTGCCGAGACCTATTTAATGGCTGCAGAAGCTAAAATTCGGTTGGCTGCTTCGGGTGGTTCCTATGCCGATGCCTTGCCTTACATCAATGCAGTTCGCGTCCGTGCAACTTATAAAGATGGTGAAAACCGCTCATATTATACTGACGGAGCCGCATCTTTTCCGACCTCTACCTATGTTCAGCCTTCGAGTATGAATTCCTATATAACAGAAAATTCATATTATGAGTCCAACAATATTCCTGTAACTACATCCGCAACCGATTTGACAATTTCAAACACTACGTCTTTCCCTGCGGAAGATGAAGCAGTGATTTCCAAATTAGGGTATTCAAGCCAATATGACAGAATGTTGTGTCTGGTATTGGATGAGCGAACCAGGGAGCTTTGTGGTGAATGGCTTCGTTGGGAGGATTTAAGCCGGACTAAAACTTTGGTTCCAAGGGTTAGAGCTTATAACCGTGAAGCAAAAGCAAACATAAAGGATTTTCACCTTTTGCGTCCGATTCCGCAAACATTCCTTGATGGAATCTATAAAGATGGACAGCCTTTAACTTCTGCTGAAAAAGCTGCGATGCAAAATCCAGGATATTAGTAATCCGTCTAATCAAAAAAATAGGAAGGCGCATTGTGCTTTCCTATTTTTTTATGCTTTATGTTTCAGAAAATCAAATCTTTTATCCGTAGGTTTGTCAATAATTTCCAAACAAAACCCTTAAATAATGATCAAGAATATTCTTGCAGTCCTGATACTGCTTCCGGTTGTTGCATTTTCGCAAAACCAACCCGCTAGACCACAGAACGACGCGTCTGCTCCGTTGCATTTAATGCAGCCCGATTATGTGACACCTTACAACGTTCCAACAGCCGTGGAAATTACAAAGGTACTCGACCGTGTTTACAACTATCTTGAAGCGAATACTCCAACCCAGCTGACAGATGCTTCAGGAGTTGAAATCTCAGACTATACCAAAGTAAACGCTCAAACAAAATTTAAGCAAGGCGATTTCAGGTTAATCAGTTACGAATGGGGCGTTACATACGCCGGAATGTTGCTCGCTTCAGAAGCTACAGGAGATAAAAAGTATGCTGAATATACGTTCAACCGACTGAAATTTTTGGCCGATATCCGTCCGTCATTTCTGAAACTTGAACAACAAAATCCGGATGTCCGGGATGCCATGTATTCAGTAAACCATCCACATGCACTCGATGATGCCGGTGCCATGTGTGCTGCAATGATTAAGGCAGAACAAGCTAAGATAAGCACTGACCTGAATCCGATGATCGATAATTTTATCGACTTCATCAGCAACAAACAACAGCGATTCGACGATGGAACTCTGTCTCGTAACCGGCCGCTTCCAAACTCACTTTGGCTCGACGACCTTTTTATGAGTGTTCCGGCATTGGCTCAAATGGGCAAGTATACCGGACAAACCAAATATTACGACGATGCCGTTAAGCAGGTACTTCAATTTTCGAAGCGAATGTTTAATTCTGAAAAGGGTTTATTCATGCATGGATGGATTCAGGAAATGCCCGAACATCCACAGTTTCATTGGGCACGTGCCAATGGTTGGGGCGTGATGACCATGGTTGAATTGCTTGAGGTTTTACCAGCGGATTATGCCGGTCGCGATCAGGTGCTCGATTTGTTGAAACGCCATATTCGTGGGTTGGCCAATTACCAGTCACCACTGGGTTTCTGGCACCAGTTAATCGACAAAAACGATTCATATCTCGAAACTTCGGCTACTGCTATTTATACTTATGCTATTGCCCGCGCCATTAACAGGGGTTACATCGACGAGCATGTTTACGGCCCGATGGTTTGCCTGGCCTGGAATGCAGTAGCATCGAAAGTAACTGAAAAAGGACAGGTTGAAGGTACTTGCGTAGGAACCGGAATGGGATTCGACCCGGCTTTTTACTATTACCGGCCAATCAATGTTTTTGCTGCTCACGGATATGGTCCGGTAATGTTGGCCGGAGCTGAAATGATTGAGTTATTGAAAAAGCATTTCCCTAAACTGAACGACAGCTCTATTCAATTCTATAAACAGGAAGTAAAAACTAATGGCGCTTTATTCGACGCAAAGTAAGATGAATAAGTCATTGTTGAATTACTGAAGTTTAGTTTATTAACCACTTGTCTGTCAGAATGAAAAAACTATTTGTGCGGAGTTGTTTCTGGAATCTTTCGGTTGTGTTGTTGTTGCTTTTTCCGTTTATTTCTTATTCATCAACCAAAGATCGTTCGGGTTTGCGATCTGAAATCATAAAGGTTGAGGCACCTTTCAAAATGCCAAACATCACCGTGCCCGATTTACACAAGTGTAAAACCTTTTCAATTGTTGATTTTGGGGCCATACAGGGGGATAAAGTCAAAACTATAATGGCAATTGAAAAAGCCATATTCCAGGCCAACCAAAATGGCGGGGGTGTGGTTTTGATTCCGGCTGGAGAATGGTTAACAGGTCAGATTCATTTTAGGAGCAATGTCGATCTTCACCTTTCAAAAGGGGCAAAACTATTGTTCGATGATAATCCAAATGATTACCTTCCTGCGGTCAATACTTCATGGGAGGGAATGGAATGCTATAATTACTCTCCGCTAATTTATGCTTATGAATGCCATAATATTGCAATTACAGGAGAAGGGACAATTGAAGCAAAAATGGATTTATGGAAAGAATGGTCAGGCAGGCCTCGTCCACATCTCGAAAGCCTGAAGCGGCTTTATGATCTTTCCTATAAAAATGTTACGGTCGCAGAAAGGGTTATGGTCAATGACACTTCTCATCTGCGGCCTCATTTTGTCCAGTTTAACCGGTGCGAAAACATCCGGATCGAGGGTATTTCGGTGAAAAACAGCCCATTCTGGACCTTGCATCTTTACCGTTCGAAAAATATTGTAATGCGGAATCTGAATGTTTATGCACATGGACATAATAACGATGGCGTCGATCCTGAAATGAGCCAGAATGTATTAATCGAAAACTGCACATTCGATCAGGGAGATGACGCCATTGCCATTAAGTCGGGAAGAAATCAGGAGGGATGGAGATCAAAGACTCCCTCAAAAAACATTGTAATCCGCAATTGTACCGTTAAAAACGGGCATCAGTTGTTGGCTTTGGGAAGCGAACTTTCTGGAGGCATTGAAAATGTTTTTGTCCATGACTGCACCGTATTGGAAGGAGCAAAAATGTTCCACCTTGTTTTTATTAAGACGAACGAGCGGATGGGCGGATTTGTAAACAATATTTACGTCAGAAATATTACCGGAGGCTCAATGGAAATGGGCATTTTGGGTATTGAAACTGATGTGCTTTACCAGTGGCGCGATCTGACCCCTACCTACGAACGCAAACTAACCCCAATACAAAACATACATCTGGAAAATATCAAAGCAACCAGTGTTCAGTTTATATCGAGAATTTTAGGTCAAAAAGAGTTGCCCGTTAAAAATGTTTTCCTGAAAGCTGTATCGGCTGATACAATTCGTGAGCAAAAGCAAATTCATGAGAATGTATTGAATTTCGTTCAAACGAAGTGAAAAAGTTCATTGAAGACATAGGTTATGAAAATAAGATTTTACAGAATAGGGATAACAATTGAACGTATTTTAATAGTCACAGGAATTATCCTGATAAGTTGCATTCCGATTCAGGCTCAGATTGGCCATCGCTTTCCTTCTGAACGGAAAGTAGTGAAAGATCCGGTAACAGGGACCAAACTGACTTTCTTAACCAGCACCCCTGCCGGTGATTCAAAAATATATCAGACACATAATCAGTGGACATCCGATAGCAAGTGGCTCATCTTCCGATCCGACAGGGTGAAAGGTGAAGCGATGGCCGTCAACGAAAAATAGGGTGAGATTGTTCAGGTGAGCGAAGGTGGCTATATCGGAATGCTGAATGTTGCTCGCAAGTCGATGAAACTTTACTTCATGCGGAAACCCCAAACTGATCCCGATTCGAAAAAGGTTGATATTATTGAAGTTGATTTAGCCAAATTATTTAACGACAGTAAGGCAGGGAACCTTAAAACCGGCTTCGGTTTATCAGCGGGTATGCGGCACAACCCCACCGGAACTTGAAGCTGGTGGTGACATGGTACTCGATGGTGATGAAGATTGGGTTTGGTTTCGGGTGGGAAAAATCGAAGCTCAAAAGCATTTGCCCGAAGGAACAAAAATTGAAGAGGCATTCGGCCCAAGGAAAATGGGTGCCGGGCCGGCTGGTATTGCCGGAATGAATCTTCACTCGGGTGAAATCAGGTATGTTGTTTCCGTTCCATTTCAGATTGGTCATATCCAGACCAATCTGTGGGATCCGGGGCAAATTGTTTTCTGTTGGGAAACCGGTGGTAAATCGCCTCAACGCACGTGGATCGTTAATGCTGATGGAACTGGTTTGCGTCCGCTTTATCCTGAATCTACCTACGAATGGTTGACATATGAGGCGGTTATCAGTCCTGACGAAGTGGCTATTGCCATTATGGGACACCGCAAAATTCCAAATTCAATTGCTGAAAACAAACCTGGAACTGATGTAAAAGGGCCAAATCCTGGCTAGGAAACCGAATGGGGACCTTCCGGAACACGTGAAAAGCCTACAGGTCTAGGCATTGTAAACATCAATACCCGCGAAATGACTATAGTTGGGCAAATTCCGTATGGCAGCGGTTTCTGGCATGTCTACGGTTATGCTGACAAACAATTTGCTGTTGGCGATGATTTTGACCGGGACCTGTACCTGATCGACCGGAAAACCCACGAAATGATTTTGCTGACAACGGGTCATAAAGCCACTGCTGCCGATCATCCTCATCCAACATTCAGCCCCAACGGAACGAGGATCGAGATTCAGTCTGCCAGGCTTTCAGCAGACAATAAATCAATGAATATCTGCATTGTTACTGTGCCTCAGAAATGGCTACAAAGAAAAAATAAATAATTGCCTGTTTTATTTGGCTTTTCAAGCCTATCAGGCATTTCAGATAAGTAAAAAACATAATCAGTTTTAATATCCTCAAAACCAATCTATCAGTTCTGGATATCAACATCGCTGGTATAAGTGTCATCGACGGACAACCAATTGTACCAAAGGCAAGACTTGAGCAGGAAAAAGACTACCCACTCAATCAGAATAATGAATAAACCATGAGCGATAACTGAACTAACATTGAACCCATATCGGTAGTAAAGCGAAACTAAAAAGTAAGATATATGTATTTACCAAGATTAATTGTCGTATTTAATTTCCTTTGGCTTTCGCTATCCTTTCTTTTTATTTTAATTAAGGTTTGTAGAATACCGCTGTAATGTTTCTGTAATAAATAATACAGAAACATTACACATACTTTACAGCAACATTACACAAACTCCGAAGTTGGTAATGCAAAAGTATATTTTAAGTAATGGCTACTTACTGAACTTGAAGGGATGGAATGTAAACTTTGTAAGTTTTATTGCAATTTATCTGGGGATTCTGAGTTTTTGAATACGACATTTATTGATTCGTTTTACTTACGTAGAATGAATATGATGACATTATAGGAACACTATAGGAAGCGTAAGGTAATACCAGCATATTAATAGAGAATATGAAGATGGCAACAGTAACCAACAACATTGTAACATCAGGACGGACAGGTAAAGTTGGAAACATAGTTTTCAGGAGAAAGGGTAATAAAAACAACCGTGTATGTCGAGTCACCCCGAAAAGCGGCCGTAAGTAAAAAACAAGCAGAAGCCCAAATATATTTTAGAGAAGCAGTCTTTCGTGCAAAAACAGCGTTAAGCATTGACTCCGAACGAATTCATTTCGAAGGACTATCAAAGAAGAATGGAAAAGAAAGTGCATACAGCGCTGCAGTTTCCTATTTATTCAAACAGATTCATGTTTAGGACAATCGTTTGTGCGCATTTATCAATTTCTAATTCTTTTCAACTTTAGCAGATATAACAAGACCGATTTAAAGTTTAAAACAGCTCTTCGACCAGCTATTCTCAGAATTTCAACACTCTGAATATGAAGTATAATACAAAGCTAATCATGACATTTGTAGCTGATTGGCTCATGCAATAATAGTTTGCTGGTCTCGGGAAGATGGCACATATCACATTCTGCATGGTTAGAAATGATAAAACCCGTACTATTTCTAAACATTTAAGTTTCTTTTTCGTATTGTAATTCTTTTATCATTCTGACAATATCTTAAAAATGACGAAAAACCATCATCAAACAGACACCATTAACTGGAAAATAGTATTAAACTTTAAAAACTTGCTGCAAATTTTAGTCGGTTGCGGCCTTGCTGTTTTTGCCATGAAAGGCTTTTTGATACCCAACCAGTTTATGGATGGTGGCGTTACCGGCATCTCACTATTAATACATGAAATTTATAACATCAACATTAGTATTTTAGTTATAATTTTTAACCTGCCATTTATATATCTCGGCTATAAAAATATCGGAAAAACCTTTGCAGTACAGACAACTCTTGCCGTCTTTTTACTGGCCATCGGACTATTATATACTAATATTCAACCTATTACAACAGACAAACTGTTAATTGCCATATTCGGAGGTATCCTGATTGGAGCAGGCGTTGGTTTAGTGATAAGGTGCGGAGGCGTTATTGACGGTGCCGAGGTAATTGCTGTTTTTACAAAAAGGAAAACAGGATTTTCAAACAGCGAAATCATCATGCTATTCAATACATTTATCTTTGCAGGAGCCGCCTTTTATTTTGGATTAGAGACGGCCATGTATTCGCTCATTACCTTCTATTCGGCAACCAGGGCTACTGATTATGTCGTTGATGGAATCGAACAATATACGGCTATTAATATTATCTCTTCCCAGCACACAAGGGTGAAGGATCTCCTGGTAAATGAACTTGGAAAGGGGATTACTGTTTATAAAGGGGAAAGAGGGTACCTTCCCGGGAGTTACAATGTTAAAACCGATTGCGAAATCATAGTAACCATTGTAACACGCCTGGAAATTAACAATATTCAGGAAGCGATATTAGAAATTGACCCCAAATCTTTTATCTATATTCAAAATATTAACGAAGCCACAGGTGGAATCTTAAAAGCAAAAGGCCATGCCAAATAATCAACAAATGACAGATTTTGTAATCAGCATGTTGCAAAATAATCTATCGGAATTTTATTATTACCATAACCAAAATCACACCTTGTATGTGGCAGAAAAGACCTTAGAAATTGGAAGTCACGAGCAATGTACAGAAAAAGAACTTGAATTATTGAATCTGGCTGCCTTATGGCACGATACTGGATATACCATAACATATAATAACCACGAAGTGGAAAGCTGCAAACTTGCCCGGCAATATTTACCGGAATATAGCTATTCCAAACCTGATATTGAACAGATTTGCAGCATGATAATGGCTACAAAAATACCGCAAACACCTAAAACAAAATTGGAAGAAATCCTTGCAGATGCTGATCTTGAATACCTCGGAACCTCATCATATGAACTTAAGTCAGATAGCTTATTTCACGAACTCCAGGCCATAGACCCCTCAATGACTATTGCAAAATGGAATCAGCTGCAAATATCGTTTCTTAGGAGCCACCATTATTTTACTGAATTTTGTAAACTAAACAGGGAGCCAATGAAAATGAAATACCTGAATCAGCTTTTGCATCGATTAAGATAGGTTTTAAATTTAATTAAAATGAAAAAAATGGAAGACACTACTCAACAATTTGTTTGGAATGGTATCGATTTGGAAGCACTGCGGCAAGTGATGGACAAACCTGCCGATGATGCAGTTGAAGCCTTATATGAATCGAAATCGATGGATCGTTTGCGGACCTTTCTCGTTAATATGGCAGAGAATGACAGTGTAGTTTCTGCGGAATTACCAGAAACCATGCGCGATTTTATACAAACGGAATTAAGCATCAAGTTTTCGGCTGAGGATATTGCACTTTTTAACGAAACACGCGAGATTTGGGAAGAGAAAGGAATGAAGTTTATTCTCATTCTGATGTTTAGAGCCTTACCATATACATATATGGCCGAAAAACCTGCGAATGTGTTAAGAATGACCAAGCTGCTTATTACACAACCCGAACGCAGAATTTTCGAAACAGCTCAGTTTGTATTCGATGTAATGGATGAAAACTGGTGGGAACCTGATAAACGAGGAATTCTTACTGCTTTAAAGGTCAGAATTATGCATGCAGCAATGCGGCAAGTGATTTTAGACAATACTTATGGCGAGGAGTGGAACGAAACATGGGGAAAACCCATTAGTCAGGAGGATTTGATTGCAACCAACCAGGTGTTTTCGCTTGAATTTTTTAAAGGGATGGAATTGTTGGGCGATCCGCTTACTGCGCAACAACAGAAAGCGTGGTTTCACACATGGAAAACAATCGGCAACATCATGGGCGTGCAAGATAACTTACTTCGAAAGGATGTAAAGGAAGCCTGGTCGTTACAGTATGCTATTTACGATCATTTGTTCTGCGGAGAACCGGTTTCGGGAATACTTTTAACAAAGGCCCTGGCTGAAACACTTGACAATTTATATATGCCGCGAAAACTGGTATTGATACTGATGAAAAAAATGCTAGAAGATGATAAGTTCCCCGATTGTTTTGAACGCATGCTAGGCCCGACCTACGAAAAGGAATTTCCAGAATTGTTTCTCGAACCACAAACCGAAGATGAAAAGATTGAAAATAAAAAGAATTTGCACGAACAATTTCATACACAATTAAAAGAATACGACCAAATACTAAAAAGCAAAAAAGCTTCTATTTTAAAAAAACAACCAAAGAATGGGTTGGTTGAGAAAACAAGGGCCTGGGCATTACAAATATTGGCTCTACTTCTAAACAGGAAACATCTCGTAGTAATTCAACACAATAGACTTCACAATTTACTTCATCCGAAAGAGAACAAAAATGAGGTTGAAGAGTTTAGCGAAGAACTTGTGAAGGACTCGTTGTCGGCATTAAGCGGAGTTATGATCGGCATATTATCTCTTCACTTCAGAGAAGGCAAACAATCGGGGTTTAGAATTCCCAAAACTTTAAGAGCAAATTGGTCACGAACAGGAAAAAGGAAAAAAGGATGGATCTGGAATATAATAAATCGATAGTAAGTTATTACGATAATACACGTCTGGATTATCGTATCCTTTGGTTTGGCAAAAAAAATAGGGCAGTTCACTTTGGGTATTACGACCAGGAAGTAAAGTCTCATGATGAAGCACTGTTAAATCTAAACAAAGTATTAGCGCTTAAAAGTTGTGTAAAAGACGGTGACATAATTCTTGATGCCGGATGCGGACAGGGTGGAAGTTCTATCTGGCTTGCAGAAAACTACAATGTGCAAGTAACTGGGATTACGCTGGTTCCACATCAAGTTGTGAAAGCACAAAAAGCAGCCCGCAAAAGTCAAATGGACGACAGGATATCTTTTTCTGAACAAGACTATACTAATACCAATTTTAAAGATGAGACTTTTACTTTGATTTGGGCTTGCGAAAGTATGTGCCATGCAAATGAAAAATTAGATTTCTATAAAGAGGCTTTTCGATTACTTAAACCAGGTGGCAGACTGATATGTGCCGATTACATCAGGAACAAAAGACCATTGCAAAAGGAAGGTGAAAAACTCCTTCACGAATGGTTAGATGGCTGGTCTATAAAAGACCTTGATGCATTATTCGAACACAAGCGGCACGCAGAACAATGTGGCTTTGTTGAATTTGAATTGGAAAACATCACTGAATATATAAAACCTTCTTTGCGACATCTCCACTCGATGGCAAGTAAATTATTGAGATTCGGCCAATTTCTAAAAGGTATTGGCCTTCGCAACTCAATAAATCATGGGAATCATGTTGGTTCTATCAAACAGTTTGAGGCACTTGAAAATAAGTTGTGGTATTATGGTTTGCTTTCATTAAAAAAAGCTTAAAAATGAATTCATCAGAGGAACAGATCATCCACAATGGCTATACGATATTAAAACCACTCTTTAAAAATGAGCGAAATGAAATTATTCTGGCCAACCGTATTTCTGATGGTCAGAAAGTAGTCTTAAAACAATCTTTATTGCTTGATGAAAACATACTAAAGGTTTCAAAATTAGCTCATGAGTACGATATCCTGAAAGATCTCGACCATATTGGCATTCCTAAAGTTTTTGGGGTTTTGTACGATGGTAAATCAGTCGCACTGGTTCAGGAATACATTGACGGAACTGACTTAAGAAAACAAATTTTCAAGAAAAAGTTAAGGAATGTAGAAGTCCTGGATATAGCAATCCAACTCACTGAAATATTGCATTATATACATCAAATAGGAATTATTCATAAAGATATTAACTCAAGTAATATCATGATTACAAGGGACGGAATTGTGAAATTACTTGATTTCGGCATTTCATCCAATTTTTATTCTGAAAAAAGTGAAATATTGAATGTGGATCAAATTGAAGGAACCCTGATCTACATTTCCCCCGAACAAACGGGTCGGACTGCTTATTCAGTGACGCATAGCTGCGATTTTTATTCATTTGGTATATTGTTGTATGAATTACTTGCCGGAAAACCTCCTTTCGATTCGATAGATCCACTTGAAGTCATCCATTTTCACCTGTCAAGAAATCCGACGTCATTAACATCCATATTACCTGATTTACCAAAAGGTCTTGACCAGGTCATTGCTAAATTGATGGAGAAGAATCCTGACGACAGGTATCACAGTGCTGCCGGATTAGAAGCAGATTTAGTGAAAATCAAAAAGCACTATATTTCAAAAGAACCATTAATCAATTTCAAAGCAGGGTTAAATGACATTACAGAGCAATACAAGCAAAGCCAGAAACTGTATGGTCGTGAAAATGAGAAAAATGAATTATTGAGTTATTTTAAAAACCTGAACCGGTTAAAGTCAGTACTCGTTTTAGTGGCTGGCTATTCGGGAGTTGGTAAATCCGCATTGATACGGCATATTAAATATCCGATTATTCAAAGTAGGGGTACATTTATAAGTGGCAAATATGATCAGTTCAAGAAAGATATTCCCTATTACGCATTTATAGAAGCATTCCAGGAATTTATAAAGAACTTGTTATCCGAACCAGAAGATAAAATAAGTAACTGGAAGTGTCGAATTACTTCCGTTTTGGGCGACAATGCAGGACTTATTACAGAAGTTATTCCTCAACTGGTTAAGATTATAGGCAAGCAACCCACGGTCCCTAAATTACAGCCCGCAGAACAAGAAGCCAGGTTCCATATGGTGCTTCTCGATTTTATATATGTTTTTAGCATTCCCGAAAGTCCGCTGGTAATCTTTTTGGATGACCTTCAATGGGCTGACTTGCCATCTTTAAATTTGGTTAAAAGAATACTGGAAAATCCAAGACAGGATAGTATTCTGATTCTGGGAGCTTACCGGGATAACGAAGTTGAAAAAGGTCATCCATTATTAATCACACTTAAGCAGATCAACGAATCAAATTTCCAGGTTAAAGTAATACACCTCATGCCTTTAAGCCAGGAGACAACAAACCAGATTACAGCCGATTCATTTGGGATGAACCAAATTCAGGCAGAAGAACTGGGTCAGCATGTTTATTCAAAAACGAAAGGAAATCCTTTTTTCATACACAGCTTCCTAAAATCACTATACAACAACAAGTTAGTAAAAAAAGACCCGGTTAAAAACTGGATTTGGGAACAGAAAGATATTGATAGATTGGGATATACAGATAATGTGATTGACCTGATGACCGATGGACTGATTAACTTGCCAAAACATACCCAGGATGTTTTAAAATATGCAGCAGTTCTTGGCAATACATTTAATCTGGCTAATTTATCTGATATCACTGAAAAATCACAGTCACAGGTTTACAATGACTTAAAACCAGCGATCAAAGGAGGTTATTTAATTTCTATTGACAAAGAATACAGAGCATTCGCCTTAAGTTCAATCAGTACCAATTATAATATAGAACAACAACTTTCGTCGAAAACAGCGCAATTCACATTTACCCATGATAAGGTACAGCAGGCGGCCTATAGCTTATTTGCTTCATCTGAACTTGCATTCGTGCACATTAGAATTGGCAGATTACTTTTAATAAACAGGGATGAATCACAATTGCAGGAGGATATATTTGAATTATTAAATCACTTTGTAATTAGCTCGCATCTGATTGAAAACAAGGAAGAAAAGATAAAAATTACTGAACTCTGCCTAATTGCAGGAAGGAAAGCTAAAGATTCCACTTCGTATAATTTAGGAGTGCATTTTTTAGAAACGGCAAGGAATTTACTCGGTTATAACAGCTGGGTCGAAAATTACGAACTGACTTACAATGTGTCATTTGAACTGGGAGAATGCGAATATTTAAATAACAATCCTACAAAAGCAGAACAATATTTTAAAGAGATACTTGGATATTCTAAAACAAAATTCGAAAAGCTGAAGGTGTATTATGTCCATTCTTCATTGTATTTGAAAATTGGAAATACCAACGAATCACTTCGTCTGGGACTTGAAGCGGCGGAACTTTACAACATCAGTTTTCCCAGGCGCAAGTGGGCAATACAAGTTGCTGCATTGTTCACAATGGCAAAATACCTGTTTCTATTCTCAACAAAATACCGAAACCCTGAAAGTCTGTTTCATTTAAAGGATTGCAAGGACGAAGAGATTATTGCTCTTAATAAATTCTTGATTGACCTCGCAACAAGTGCCTACCAACAGGATCAGAATTTAATGATGTTAGTGATTTTCAAGATCGTTAAATCATATCTTAAAGAAGGGTTTACAGATGCCAGCGGATGGGGATTTTCCGGTTTTTCTGTAGTAGTATTGTCTGCACTTAAGATGCAAAAGAAGGGATTAAACCTTTGGGAAATCACAATAAAACTGCATCAACGGACACACTCCCCTCTTATTAAATGGAGACTTAGTTATACCGTGTTAAGTTTTTATAATCATTGGAAAATTCCAATACGCGCGGGATACGACAGCATACTGGAAACTATTAAAGCATGCGTACTTAATGGCGATCATATATTTACTGGCTATACTGTTGCATTATATTTAAGGTCAAGGTTAAATGCTGGCGAAAACCTGAAAGCAATTTTGGAAAGCTCTGATGAGCATTTAGCGTTAATTAAAAATGGGAAAGGAGGATTGGATTTTTTTCAATGTTACTACCAATTGGTAAAAGCATTAAACGGGCAAACCAATGGCAACAGCTGGGATGACAACACATTTAATAGTGTTGAAACTTTAGAACGTCTTAATCAGGAAGGGAATAAAACAAAACTTGCATTCTTTCACTCAGCTAAATGTTCTCTTTTATACTTCTTAGGGCAACATAGGCAAGCCCTCGGTGAAAGTCAAATTGTGCTCAGATATTCAGATAATTTTTTGGGAGATATTCTGGAAGTATCTCATGCTTTATATACTTCACTTTCAATAGCTGCGTGTTACGAAATTTTAAGTCCGAATGAGAAAAAGAAATATTTAAAAGTATTTAAAACCCACCTTCAAAACCTGAAATTGTGGACAAAAGGGTGCCCTGAAAATTACAGTTCGCATTACTATTTGTTACAAGCTGAACTATATGTAATAAATGACAAATTTGAAAAAGCCATGCAATTCTACGAGAAATCAATAAAAACTGCTACTCAAAACAGAACGAAGTACATTGAAGCAATTGCAAATGAGAGAGCTGCGTTGATCTGCTCAAAAAATCAATTAAATAAACAAAGTCAGATATACATTAAAGATGCCTGGGAAGCCTATTATACATGGGGTGCCTATGCTAAATGCAAACAATTAGAGAATTCTAACCCTGGTTTATTAAGGGATAAATCACTTTTCAAGACAGGTGATCAGGTCGCAATCTCCACTGGGACTTCGATGTCGAGCAAAATTGCACTTGATTTGGCAAGTGTCTTAAAAGCCTCGCAAAGCATTGCCAGTCAGGTTAAATATGATGATTTACTTAAAAAATTAATGTACATTACCATTGAGAATGCAGGGGCAGAAAGAGGTTGTTTATTGCTTTTTAGACACAATCAACTTTGCATCGAGGCGGTGGGAATTACGGGTTCGAGTGGTATCGAAATTTATCCGTCTATCCCAATGGCCGAAATGAATATAGTTCCAAATTCAATTATAAACTATTGTTGGCGATCGGAAGAAAGTGTTGTTGTAAATGATGCATTCAACGAAGAACGTTTTAATTCAGATCCATATATTCTGAAAAATAAAACGCTTTCGATGATGTGCTTGCCGATAACAGCCCAAGGAAAAATGAATGGTCTGTTGTATCTTGAGAATAATCTTTTGAAGGGCGTTTTCAATAAAAACAGAATTGAACTTTTACAAATGCTTTCCGGACAAATTGGAATTTCAATTGAAAACGCAATATTATACGAAAACTTAGAGGTAAAAGTATTGGAGCGAACGAAAGAAATTGAAAAAGCTTATACCGAACTTAAAGCCACACAATCACAGCTCATCCAATCGGAGAAAATGGCTTCTCTTGGCGAACTAACTGCCGGAATTGCCCACGAAATACAAAACCCTTTGAACTTTGTAAATAATTTTTCGGAAATAAATACAGAGTTGATTGAAGAAATGAAAACCGAATTGATAGCGGGTAATCAGGAAGAAGCAATTTCAATCGCAAATGACATAGCCGAAAACGAAAAAAAGATCACCCAACATGGGAAAAGAGCCGATGCCATCGTAAAAGGAATGCTCCAACACAGCCGAAGCAGCACTGGACAAAAAGAGCCAACGAATATTAACACATTAGCTGATGAATTCTTACGATTGGCTTATCAGGGGCTCCGGGCAAGGGATAAATCCTTCAATGCTTCATTAAAAATGGATTTTGACCAAAGTATTGGAAATATAAATATCATACCGCAGGATATTGGCCGGGTAATCCTCAATTTAATAACCAATGCTTTTTATGCCGTATCAGAAAAAAACAAATCAAATATTGAAGGATATGAGCCAACCGTTTCCGTTAAAACCCAAAAAACCGGTGACAAAGTGGAACTAAAAATCCGTGATAATGGTAACGGTATACCCAAAAAAAATCTGGACAAAATCTTTCAACCTTTCTTTACCACCAAACCAACTGGAGAGGGAACCGGCTTGGGATTGTCGTTGAGTTATGAGATTATAACCAAAGGACATGGCGGGGAGTTGAAAGTTGATACAATGGATGGTGAGTATTCCGAATTTACAATAATTCTACAGTGCTAATTAATAAAATAAGACACTATGTCGCTTTCTGTCGCACCGCTGGTTGTTAGTCTGATCCTTGCGAATAGGTTCCGCAGATATGTCAAAATAAATATGCTTAATCATTGGGAGAAGCGGCTGCAGTATGCATTGCCTTTTCCTGTTTTGCTTTTTACGACTGAATTAATTTTCTCAGGTGCAGATATCACCAAATGGATTTGGCATGCATATCTTGTTGCTTTGGTTATCTTTTTGTTACGACAGAAGGAATTTCGTGTATTGCGTATGTTTGTCGGTGCATTTGTGCCATTTGTAGTAGTTTCCCTGGTTAGTGATCTGACTCAGGTGATGAAATCCGATTTCTTTAATACCTATGAAAATTATTTTAACAATGCCACGACACTTACCTACATATGGATAGTTGCCATTTTATTCAGCCAAAACAGACAATTTAAGGCAACAGAAAAAGAAAGAATTAAAAGACAAAAGGAAGATGAGCTTAACAGGGCAATAGCCATTCGAAAGGTCGAACTCGAAGGATTAGTGGCCGAACGCACAGCAGAACTTACAGAACAGAAAGAGGAACTGGAACATGCATTAGATGAATTACGTACTACCCAAACCCAGCTTATCCAATCCGAAAAGATGGCTTCACTCGGTGAACTCACCGCAGGCATTGCCCATGAAATTCAGAACCCCTTGAATTTCGTGAATAATTTCTCGGAAGTAAATGCAGAGTTAATCGAAGAGATGAAGCAGGAAATTGACAAGGGGAATATCGAGGAAGTAAAAGCGATCGCGAATGATATCGCTATGAATGAACAAAAGATCACGCAACATGGGAAACGTGCCGACGCTATTGTAAAAGGAATGCTGCAGCATAGTCGCAGTAGTACCGGTGTTAAAGAACCATTTGATATCAATGAATTAGCTGATGAATACATAAGGTTAGCTTACCATGGTTTGCGTGCAAAAGACAAATCATTTAATGTGACAATGAAAACTGATTTTGATGAAACAATCGGCAAGATAAACGTTATTCCTCAGGATATTGGCAGGGTGATTCTCAACCTGATAACCAATGCGTTTTATGCGGTTACGGAAAAGAAGCAACAACTCACAAAAGACCTGTCAGGTTCTGGAAACCTGACAGGTCCGGATAGCTACATACCTACCGTTTCAGTAAGCACAAAAATGACAAACAATAAAGTTGAAATTTCCGTAAAAGACAATGGTAATGGTATTCCCTCAAAAGTTCTGGATAAAATCTTCCAGCCTTTTTTTACAACTAAACCCACTGGGCAGGGAACCGGATTGGGTCTTTCATTAGCTTACGATATAGTAAAAGTACATGGCGGTGAATTGAAGGTGGAAACGATAGAAAGCGAAGGATCTGAGTTTATAATTCAAATCCCAATTGTCTGAACCACAGATTATCGGGATTAAAAGATTACACAGATGAGTGCTAAAACAAATGAAAATATGAAATCAGTGAAATCCATAAATCAGTGTCAATCAGCGGTTCAGACTATTTATGATATTGTAAAAGCACATGGTGGGGAATTGAAAGTGGAAACTATAGGGGGTGAAGGAAGCGAGTTTATTATTCTATTACCTGATATTTTTTAAACCTATGAAAATGAAAACCATTATTTCACTTTTATTGTGTATACTACTACAATTCATGTATAGTACTGCTTATTGCCAGGAAATAAAATTTAATCATGTATTTAGCAACAATAATTCCGGTTTTATCACTACGATGGCGCAGGATCAGCAAGGATACATGTGGTTTATCAATCAAAACTTAGGATTACAACGATATGATGGGATCGAATTCAAAACCTATGTTCATGATCCCAAAGACCCGAATTCACTGGCGGGTAATTATGGAGAATGTCTTTGGGTAGACAGTTTGGATATGATCTGGATAGGAACCTGGGGTGCAGGGCTTGACAGGTTTGATCCTTCAACCAATGTATTTGCCCATTTTCGTCACAACCCTAAAGATTTGTCAAGTATAAGTTCGGATACAGTTGCGGCAGTTTTGAGAGATCACCTTGGCAATTTATGGGTAGGTACTACTTGTGGACTTGATCTGCTCGACAAAAAAACCGGGAAGTTTCAACATTTTACGAATAATCCCGATGATCCTGCAAGCCTCAGCTACAATCGTGTACGTGTAATATATGAAGATATGGCAGGCACCTTATGGGTTGGCTGCGGCAGACCATTTCTGAATCCTGTTGAAACGCTGTTAAGTGGCGGTCTAAACCGATTGGACAGAAAATCCGGTAAGTTTACGCGATATATACATGACCCCGATAATCCTGCAAGTATTGCCAATAATGGAGTAAGATCGATGCTGGAAGACAGTAAAGGAAATTTCTGGGTGGGAACCGGCGGTGATGGACTGCATACGCTGAATAGGGAGACGGGCGTTTTTACTCACTTTTATTACGATTCCACACATCCTGAAAAACTTAGCCGCCCCTTTGTCGATAAATCTTTCGCTTTCGATCATATCCCATTTATTAAAGAAGATGTTACAGGAGCAATATGGATTGGTTCCACCCTACAAGGAATCAACCGTTATGATCCGGAATCAAAAAAGATAACCCATTATGGCAATTTATTACAGAGAGTAAAAGGCAAAGTGGTTTACTCCTATAAAGATACCACTTCCGGGTTTAATGATAACTCATTATGGGGGTCCATGATTTCAAGAGCTGGTCTGATATGGTTTTGGACACTCAATGGTAATATTTACAGCATCAATCCAATAAAAACAACCATTCCATTTTATCCGATTAACAATGGACTGATGGGCAATACATTTTATCCTGAAGAGAACGGAAACATACTTTGGATAGGAACTGACAAGGGGCTTATACGGAAAAACCTGAATGACCAGACTCAAAAAATCTGGTTGCACGACTCACTGAATGTTAACAGCCTTTCTGGTAATAACATCGCGGCAATGCGGGCAGATGGTGAAGGTCGGTTCTGGATGGCAACCGACAATGGTCTTTGCAAATTTGATCCCGTTGCAAATGTATTTACAACTTTCAGGCACAGCGAAAAAAACAAAACCAGCCTGAGCAGCAATAAACTCAGTAACCTGTGCATCGACGGAAAAAATAATATATGGATAGCAACTGAAGAAACGGGTATAGATAAAATGGATACTAAAACAGGAGAATTTACGAACTACCATTTTAAACCGAAAGAAACATCCAGTCTTGCCAGTGATCATGTTATTTGTGTCACTCCCGGCCCGGATAACGAAATTTGGGTTGGAACTTATGGTGGTGGTTTAAACAGGTTAAATCAAGACAATGGAAAATTCCGTTACTATTTGAACAATTCAATAAAGATTACGAGTATTGTTTTTGATGCTTCAGGAGTAGCCTGGGCCGGTGCACCAGAAGGATTGTACTATTTTGATAAAGCATCTGATCAGTTTTTATTGTTTGTTGATCCTATTTCCCGTAAATCCATTGAAAATGTACTCCATATTCTGGAAGACGATAAAAACAATCTTTGGGTCAGTACCTCTGATGCAATTGTAAAAATTAACGAAAAGCGTAACGACATTAAACGATATGGAATAAATTATGGGATACACAAAAATACCTTTGTCTTCTCCGATAATATTAAATCTAAAAACGGCCAACTTTTTTTTGGTGATCAAACAGGTTATTACGCATTTTTCCCTGATCAGCTGAAAGACACTGATGCCCCTCCAATTATCAACTTTACCAGTTTCAAACTTGGCGACCAGGAAATAACAGCAAAATCAGGCAGTGTTTTAAATGCACCCATATGGAAAACAAATGAAATAAAATTGAACTTCAATCAGAATGTTTTTTCTTTCGATTTTGTTGCAATAAGCTATACTGATCCGGGAGACAAGAAATATATGTTTATGCTTGAGAATTATGACAACACCTGGCATCCTATCGGGATTGATCATAAGGCGTATTTTTTTAATGTGCCACCAGGCAAGTATATCTTCCATGCAAGGGGAGTCAACAGTTCCGGAGTATGGGGTGAAAAAAAGATCAGGATTTTCATATTGCCACCTTGGTGGAAAACATGGTGGGCTTATAGCATTTTTGGATTACTCTTTATCAGCCTCATCGCTGGATTTATCTCTTATCGTTCGAGGGCTTTGCGTCGTGAAAATCGTATATTGGAAGAAAGAGTCTCCCGACGGACGGAACAATTAAAACAATCCATTGAAGATTTAAAATCCACCCAATCCCAACTCATCCAATCCGAGAAGATGGCATCACTCGGTGAACTTACCGCAGGAATTGCGCACGAAATCCAGAATCCACTCAACTTCGTGAATAATTTTTCGGATGTGAATACCGAACTGATTTATGAGATGCAACAGGAAATAGATAAAGGAAACCTAATTGAAGCAAAAGCAATTTCGAATGACATTAAAGATAACGAAGAAAAGATAAACCACCACGGCAAACGTGCCGATGCCATTGTAAAGGGGATGTTGCAACATTCGCGTACCAGCTATGGTGTAAAAGAACCCACAGATATTAACGTTTTGGCTGAAGAATATTTGCGCCTGGCCTACCATGGACTTCGGGCAAAGGATAAAACGTTTAATGTGACAATGAAAACTGATTTTGATGAGACAATCGGCAAGATAAACATTATTCCGCAGGATATTGGCAGGGTGATTCTGAACCTGATCACTAATGCATTTTATGCAGTTACAGAGAAAAAGCAACAGCTCGCTAAAAACCTGTCAGGTTTAGAAAACCTGACAGGTCTGAAAGGATATGAACCTAACGTTTGGGTTAGTACTAAAAAATTAAGCAATAGCATTTCAATTTCTGTTCGTGACAATGGTAATGGTATTCCTCAAAAAAACCTGGATAAAATATTTCAACCGTTTTTTACCACCAAACCAACAGGACAAGGGACTGGTTTGGGATTGAGTTTGAGCTATGATATTGTTAAGGCTCATAGCGGAAAGTTAAAGGTGGAGACGAAAGTGGGAGATGGCTCGGAGTTTATAATTCAGTTGTATTTTTAAGTGAATCTAAATATTACTCAATATGAAAACTTTCTTCCTTTCTATCATACTCTTTTTAATAGTAAACTTTACTACGGCACAATCTCAACATATCGATAGTTTAAAGCTGGAATTAAGCCTAACTGACAAAAAAGACACAAACAGGGTTTCCCTTCTGTTGCAGTTAAGCCAAAGATTTACGTTTTCCTTTCCTGACAGCTCATTGCTATATGCCCGGCAAGGTTTGCAACTATATAAAGAATTAAATTTACGGGAAGGAGAAATTAATTTTTATTATTCCATGAGTGAGGCATTAGCTACAAATGGAAATTTCTCCAAAGCACTGGATATGAGTTTTAAAGCGTTGAAACTTGCTGAAAAATCGGGCAATAATCCTGAAATTTCCTGGGCATTGATTTTTACTGGAAACACCTACTTCTATTCCGGTGATTATCAAAATGCGTTAATGTATTATAAAAAGGGCAAAGCTAATATAGAAAAATTGCAGCTATCAATTAAATTTTTATACGCTTTTATCGGTGAATCATATTTCCATTTAAACCGAATGGATTCTGCATTATGGTATATTCAGAAATCTTACGATCTTGATAAAAAAGATACAAATCATTGGTGCATTCCATATTTTTACCTGGCGCACATCCATTCCAAAAAGGAGCAATTCAAAGAAGCATTAGGTTACTATCGGGAGGGCATCAGATTATCAAATGTAAAAGCGGATTTAATTGACGGCTATATCGGCATAGCAAACGTTTTTAAAAATACGGGGAAGTCAGATTCTTCAATATATTATGCAAATAAGGCTTTTGCTTCCGGACAAATAGCATCTTTATCACCCAAACTCATTGAAGCCAGTTCCCTGTTAACAGAAATATATACAGTTAAGCACAATCAGGATAGCGCATTCAAATACCAGGGAATAATGCTGGCGATGAAAGACAGTTTGTTCAGCAGGGAAAAAGTCAAACAAATAGAAAACCTGTCCTTCAACGAACAAATAAGACAGCAAGAAATTTTAGCAGAACAAGAACAATTGCGAAATAAAATTAAAATATTCGCACTTCTCACTGGACTGTTTATTGTTTTACTTGTTGCATTTATGCTTTGGCGAAACAACCAGCATAAACAAAAAGCCTATGCACTCCTTAAAAAGCAAAAGCAGGAAACTGATATTCAAAAAACAAAAGCAGAGAAAACGCTTGAAGAGCTTCGCTCCACTCAATCCCAACTCATCCAGGCAGAAAAAATGGCTTCACTTGGTGAACTTACCGCAGGCATAGCCCATGAAATTCAGAACCCGCTAAACTTCGTGAATAATTTTTCGGAGGTAAATACTGAATTAATTGATGAGATGGAACAGGAAATTAATAAAGGAAATCTGGACGAAGCAAAATCAATTGCCAAAGACATCAGGGAAAATCAGCAAAAAATAAATCAACATGGCAAACGTGCCGATGCCATTGTAAAAGGGATGTTGCAACATTCGCGAACCAGCAGCGGCATAAAAGAACTAACCAATGTAAATGCTTTAGCCGATGAATATCTGCGACTGGCTTACCATGGTTTGCGTGCAAAAGACAAATCGTTTAATGTGACCATGAAAACTGATTTCGACGAAACAATCGGCAAGATAAACGTTATTCCACAGGACATTGGCAGGGTGATTCTCAACCTGATCACCAACGCGTTTTATGCAGTAATGGAAAAAAAGCAGCAGCTTTTCAAAGACCGGCCAGATTTCGAAAACTTTCAAGGTCTTTCCACGTATGAGCCTACAGTTTCAGTAAGTACAAAAAAAACAAATAATAAAGTTGAAATTTCCGTCAAAGACAATGGTAACGGTATTCCCCAAAAAGTTTTAGATAAAATCTTCCAACCCTTCTTTACAACTAAACCAACAGGAGAAGGAACTGGCCTGGGATTGAGTTTGGCTTATGATATTGTAACCAAAGGGCATGGCGGAACGATTGAAGTTGAAAATAAGGAAGGCGAAGGAGTGAAAATGATAATCACAATACCGGTTTAATCTTTTAAAAAGATATTAATGAGAACATCCATTTTAATCATCTTGATCATTCGTTTTGTACAATCTGTCGGGTTCGGACAAACACTTTTGCCTCCTGTATTCGAAATTACGTCAGATACAGCTTACATTCAAACCATTAATTCTTCACGCTACCAAATGCTGGAAGACAAAGCTGGGAAGTGGACAATAAATGATGTTACAACCTTGCCATTATCTGATAATTTCTATTATCGGAATGAAAAATCAAGTACCAGAGATACACTTTCAAATGTCTATTGGTTTCGGTACAAGCTTAAAAACAGCATGGACCATGAAGCAAAAATATCCTTAAACTCAGAATCCGAATACGATGATTTCTACCTTTTGGAGCCGGATGGAAAATGGAAACATTTTGTAAGTGGAGTATTCAATAACTGGGAGAAAAAGGATGGACTAAAATATTTTAATTGCATCCCTTTGGTTTTAAAGCCCGATGAAGAGCTAAATATTTACCAACGTATTAAAAATGATGCAGCTGGATTAGTCTCGGGTTTTGCTATCTCAATCTTATCCGCTGAGAAGGTCCAAAAAAACGAATCACTGGTAGTTCACGAAAATTATTTCAAAAAAATGCATATTGAGGAAGCTTTCGTAGTGGGTTTGCTTTTCCTGGCTGTGTTTTTTAATCTCTTTTTCTTTCGTATCGTCCACGAAAAGGTTTACCTGTATTTTGCTTTATTTGTTCTATTTCTCTGTATTAACAGGCTATACAATATATCCTATTCTTTTTTCATGATTGAAAATGCTGAATGGTTAAGATATATGTATTATTTAAAGTTTGCCTGGGTATTTATTATATTTTTCTTAATCCAGTTTTTCAGGCATTTTTTTGAGACTAAATCAAGGTATCCCCGATGGGATAAGTGGTTAATTGGGCTAGCCATTTTGAATATCATTTTCTATATAATACGGTTTCTTTCGAAGATTTATTTTAAAAATGCGTACAGCCTTCTTCCTCTTACAGTAGCTAATATCACATTCTTTTTCGTACCTTTAAGCATAATAATTACTCTTTTTCTTTATACGCATAGCCATGATAAATCTTTACGTTTGGTAATTATAGGTTCATTCCCTTTAATGATATTTTATTTGTTGGACAGCCTGGATGGAGTTGCTGAAGCATTACACATTACACTGGGTTTTTCAACTTTTTTTGAAACACTAAATTTCTATTTCCGCGAACTCGAAATAATTTGCGTGACATGGATGGTTCTTTTCTTTTCCTGGATATTATTTATGCGCTATGACAAATTGATAAAGGAAAATGCGCAAATAGCCCTTGACAAAGAAAGGTTTGCGAAAGAAAAAGAAATGGAAAAGAATGAGTTGATTAGCAGACAGAAAGTAGAACTTGAGCAACAGGTGGCAGAGCGTACTGCCAACCTGAAACAATCACTTGAAGATTTAAAATCCACCCAAACACAGCTTATCCAGGCAGAAAAAATGGCTTCACTTGGTGAACTTACCGCAGGCATAGCCCATGAAATTCAGAATCCGCTAAACTTCGTCAACAACTTTTCGGAAGTAAGTACTGAATTGGTCGATGAAATGAATGATGAAATTGACAAAGGAAACCTCGGGCTGGTCAAGGAAATAGCATGCGATTTAAGGCAGAACCTTGAAAAGATTAACCACCATGGCAAACGCGCCGATGCCATTGTAAAAGGCATGTTACAACATTCCAGGACCAGTTCAGGAGTGAAAGAACCAACCGATATTAATGCGTTAGCCGATGAATATTTGCGCCTTGCTTACCATGGACTTCGGGCAAAGGATAAAACATTTAATGTGACAATGAAAACTGATTTTGATGAAACAATTGGTAAGATTAACGTTATTCCTCAGGATATCGGCCGGGTGATTCTTAACCTTATCACTAATGCATTTTATGCAGTTACAGAGAAAAAGCAACAGCTCGCTAAAAACCTGTCAGGTTTAGAAAACCTGACAGGTCTGAAAGGATATGAACCTAACGTTTGGGTTAGTACTAAAAAATTAAGCAATAGCATTTCAATTTCTGTTCGTGACAATGGTAACGGCATTCCTGATAAAGTACTGGCAAAAATTTTCCAGCCGTTCTTTACTACCAAACCCAGCGGACAGGGAACTGGTCTGGGACTAAGTATGAGTTACGAAATTGTCACCAAAGCCCATGGCGGAGAACTAAAAGTAGATACCAAGGAAGGTGAAAGTGCAGCGTTTACAATTTTTTTACCCTTATAAATTTAATACTCTAAAAATGAAAATTTTAGTAGTCGACGACGAACGCGATATTCAGACACTGTTTGAACAGCGTTTCAGGAAAGAAATCAGGGAAAAGCTCATTGAATTTGTTTTTGCTTTTTCAGGCGAAGAGGCATTGACTTATCTTGAAAAAAATCAGCATGAAGTGGTTATAATACTATCCGACATCAATATGCCTGGCATGAGCGGCCTTGAACTGCTTCGGCATATCAAGCTAATGTACCTGAAACCGCCACCAATTGTAATGATGATAACGGCTTATGGTGATGCCGAGAATTTTAATACCGCCAAACAGTTGGGCGCCGACGATTTTTTGACCAAGCCGGTTGATTTCAATTTATTAAAAGCAAAATTTAAACTATAAGTTCATGGCAAAAATTTTAGTGGCCGACGATGAAGTCGACCTGGAAATGCTCATCAAACAAAAATTCCGCCAGAAAATACGGCAACAGGAATATGAATTCATATTTGCAATAAACGGGAAGGATGCATTGGCAAAAATTCAACTACATCCTGATGTTGATATCGTTTTGAGCGATATCAACATGCCGGAGATGGATGGTTTAACATTGCTTAGCCGTTTGAGTGAATCCAGCCCGCTGATAAAAGCGGTGATCGTATCGGCTTATGGTGATATGGAAAATATACGCACTGCAATGAACCGTGGCGCTTTCGACTTTATCACAAAACCAATCAATTTTGAGGATCTGTCGGTGACGATGGAAAAAACAATCAAACATGTAGCCCAAATCAAGGAGACGCTTAAAGCCATCCGGGAAAATAGCATCCTTAAAATGTATGTAGATGAAACCGTGCTCAATTTCATGGGAGGTCGTGAGTTTGAATCTTCGCTGATGGCAAATGAATTAGTCGAGGCTTCGATCGTTTTTATCGACATCTGCAGTTTTACTTCCATCAGCGAGAATGAAACACCCGACACTGTTGTGAAATTGCTCAACAGTTATTTTGAGGTAATGGTGAAAGAGATTATCGCTCAGGGCGGATACGTTGACAAATTCATCGGTGACGCAATTATGGCAGTATTTCGTGGCGACTATCACCTCGACAGGGCGATAGATGCCAGTCTTGCTGTAAGAGCAAAAATAGAGGATCTGCCTCCGTTAAATAAAACAATAACTTTCATACCAAAAGTATCAATTGGCATCAACTGTGGTGAAATGATTTCAGGCAATATTGGCTCTGCCAGTTTGCGTCGACTTGATTACACGGTAATTGGCGACACGGTGAATACCGCACAACGATTACAGGCTGCCGCAACTCCCGGCCAGATTTTAATCAATAGTAGCGCATACGAAAAAGTGAAAGAATCATTCAATTGCCGTAAAGTGGGTGAAGTAAGTCTGAAACATAAATCCGACATGGTTGTCATCTATGAAGTTTTGGATTAATTCATCTTATGGCATTCATAAATACTTTAAAATTTTATCGAATTGCCCAGGTTGATACGGATGGCGATATAATTGACAAAATTTATACTTGTCGAAATACATAAAATTTGGAAAAACCGAACTTACCAATATTTGTTATCCTTGCCAAATTCAGCATATCGCAACCAACAGCGACCTCAATATTCAATTTCAAAATGAATTTAAAAAAGAGCGAATTGATTTGATTTTAGCTTATAGCTGATATTGTTGCGCATTTATCCTGCAAAGCAGTGTTGACAATCAAAAAAGTCGGGCATTTAATCTGCTAGATCGTGCATTTATGCTGCTAGATTGTGTCTTTATCTTGCTAGCTTTGGCATTTATGCTGCTAGATGGTGACTTTGACCTGCCAGGTCGTGCATTTAAGGAGTAAAGCTGTCTCTACGACCAAAATAGAACAGAAATTTCGAAGATTTCGCATCCTCCCTCCTTTCAGATGCTTTCATTCTAATCGACAGATAAATTATATCGAGGTTAAATTAACCATCTTCTTTTCATCCAATCCCTCTGTTGACTACATTTTAGAAAAGTCCAGGCAACAATCCGGCTTATTTTATTCCCCTGACCCATTGGAAAGGTTCTCAAATCAATAGCCTTCGATTTATGAAGAGCCAAGTACACACTTTTGAGATTGGATTCTTTTGAAATCAAGGTAGAAAACCAAAAACACGAGGAAGCAAATTGTTTACTTTGGATAACCATCTCATTTACGAACCGCTCCTCCCCTCCTTCACACCACAATTCATGATTCTGGCCGCCAAAGTTTAAAACCGGGTTTTTGATTCGTTTGTTATTCAAATTATTCAGTTTACGAAGTGTTCCCGATTGCGCAGCTGCCAAAGAAGCATGAAACGGAGGATTGCAAATAGTCAAATCAAAATGCTCGTTTTTTTGAATAATACCTCTATAAATATCATTTGAACTGTTTTGTAATCGTAATTCAATATTTCCTTTCAACATGGGATTCATTTCAACTATTTTGCCGGCAGATTCAATCGCTACAGGATCAGTATCGGCACCTGCAAACGACCAGCCATATTCTTTGTTTCCGATGATCGGATAAATGCAATTAGCTCCTACTCCAATATCGAGACATCGCACCTGATTTCCTGTTGGAATTTTTGCCTGGTTACAACTGCCCAATAAATCTGCAATGTAATGGATGTAATCGGCCCGTCCCGGAATAGGCGGGCATAAATATCCGGGAGGAATATCCCAGTAACCAATCCCGTAAAAATGTTTCAGAAGTGCCTTATTCAACATCTTCACTGCGTCAGGATCAAAAAAATCAATTGATTCGTCATTGTAAGCATTCACCTTCACAAATAGCGCAAGTTCAGGACAACTATCTATCAATAGTTTAAAATCGTACCGCTCGCGATGCCTGTTACGAGGATGTAATTCAGATTTTAATTTGGGATGTTCTCTCTTTTTATTAAGCATGGAATTTTAGTCCGAAATTTATGTCTGATATTTAATTGAATCCGGAATCAGTTCAAGTAGCTTTAACCGTTAAATAATTTGTTCCTTTTGATCTTTCTTCCTTGTCTCAGCAGTACAGCATGGTATAAACCTGGCACATCACTTGTCCATTCCTTTAGAATCAATAAGATACCGATTATCTCAATTCTTGTGAGAACACCCAAATAAAAACAGATATCGAATAATATCAATGACTGACAAGTCAAAACTACCTGTATCAAAGCCCCCATTATTGTCAGCGTCCATATTTTAGATAAAATCGCATGGGTAGCAACCTCCTTTTTAAACTTCACAAAACTCACAAGGTAAGTAAGGCATTCAAAGGTAAGTAGAATTGTAAGTTTCACCCAATTGATCACGAAAAAGTCGGTACAAATAATAATAGACCCTATCAATGTGCAGATCCAAAACACCTGGTCAATTGATGAATCCATGCGCCTTAGCCGCTGAGATGAAATATTTAGTCTTCTGGCAATTATACCATCGAAAATATCAGTCAATAAGCCAAGAATGATTAGCACAACAATAATTATTCGAAACGAACTGAAATGTGAATAAGATAATAGAAGGATAATAAATCCTAAAACCAGCCTTAGATACATCAATCCTATTGGAATCTTAGTCAAATATTGCCTTGATTTTATTTTCAATGTTTCAGATTATTTTTCCCTGATATCCCATCATCGGCCCAAACGATTTGCGAAACAATAATTCAGTAAATCCTTCCTTCACAAAACTATCTAATTCGCCAACAAGTTTAAAACCAAATTCCTTATAAAGCCTTATTGCTCCGCTATTAAATGATGAAACACAAATAAAGATATTGGGTGAAATTTCCAGAATCCGATCTTCGCAAAACTGCAGCAGTTTTTTCCCAATTCCTCTTCCCCTGTAAGCTTCATCGATGCAAATGGTTTGAATATATCCTTTGAATGTTCCTCCTATTTGAAGGATCACAAATCCAGCAATCTCATTGTCGATTTCTACTACCCAGATCTCTTTGGAGGTTCCATCAAAAGCCTTTAAACACTGGTCATAATCAATATCCAGTGTAATCCATGGATCTGATTTAGACATCATCTTTGCACATACAACTACTTGTTGACCTTCGGTTGTAATAAGATTAACAATTTCCATTTTCGGTTCCATTATGCTTTCTTTTTAATGATGATGAGAAACAAAATTGTCAGCAACGCATTCACAAGAATATTCATAAACCCAAAATCAAATTGGAATTCACGTATGAAGTATTCATTCAGCAAATATGTTACAAATGCTGCAGCAACACATGCCACCGGAACATATTTCTCTTTGAATTTAATTTTCGAAAACAATCCCGTAAGATATAAACCCAAAATAGGTCCGTATGTGTAACCTGCAATCTTGAAAATTGTATTGATAATTGCTCCCTGGCTACTCCAAAAGGCCATAACGATGAGGAACATCACGATATTCACGCCAAGTAAAACACGGTTCTTGATTCGCTTTATAGTTTCTTGCGGCCGGTTTTCGATGTCCATAAAATCATAACTGAAAGCTGTTGTTAATGCAGCAATACATGAATCAATACTTGCGAAAGTCGAAGCAATAACGCCTATCAGAAAGGCAATAGCGCCAATCTGTCCTAAATAATTCAAGGTAAGTAACGGAAAAAGTCCGTCTGTATTTAAAAATTTACCGTTTTCAGTTGCCAGTTTAATACCGTTTCGTTCTGCATAGATGTAAATCAACACACCAAGACCTAAGAACATCGTTTGGGCAAATGCAATAAAGAAACTGAATGTTAAAACATTCTTTTTTGCGTCCCTTGCATTCTTAACGGTGAGCGTTTTTTGCATCATACTCTGGTCAAGGCCTACTAAGGCAACGGTAATCAATAATCCTGAAACAAATTGCTTGAAAAAATTCGAACCCGAATGCCAATCCCATTCGAAAACCTTTGCATAAGGATGGTAAGCGATTGTTGTTACCATTTCAGAAACAGAAAGTCCCAAAGAATTTTTTATCGCGAAGATTGATATAATAATCACGGTAATCAGAAATAAAGATTGCAATGCATCTGTCCAGACGATTGTTTTAATTCCCGACTTGTTCGTGTAAAGCCAGATCAGGATTAACACAACGATGATGGTCACAAAGTATGGAATATGCAAAGCATCGAAGAAGGCATACTGCAGAATCTTAATCGACAACAACAACCTAAGTGCAGCGCCGAAAGATTGCGAAACAAGGAAAAATAACGAACCAGTTTTATAGGTCACATCACCAAAACGGATATTCAAATAGGTATAAATCGAAACCAGTTTGAGTTTGTAATAAATAGGCGTTAATACAAACGCGATAAACAGGTAACCAACTATTGTTCCAAGTATAAACTGGAAATAATAAAGGTTGTTATTACCGACATTTCCCGGAATCGAAACCAAAGAAACAGCAGAAATACCTGATCCGATCATTCCGAAAGCCACCAAAAACCAGGGTGATTTACGATCGCCGTCAAAAAATGTGGTATCATGCACATGGCGCGAAGCAATATGCGAAATCAACATCAAAATCGAAAAATAAGCCAGTATTATAATAAAAAGTAAAAGAGGACTCATCGGAAATTATTTGTGAAAATTTTCTCAAATATAAGTAAGTTTCTTTTTTACTACTTTTAAAACGAAATTTTAATACAAAAAACATGTTGATAATTGCAATGAATCTTATATTCGTGGCCTGCATTTTATATACAGTCGGAGTTTGGAGCGAAAAGCTACAGGGCAGTTTAAAAATGTGGCATTTGATGGTATTTTGGCTCGGATTGTGTTTCGATACAATCGGGACAGGAGCAATGACTATCATGGCTGGTTCTATCTTTCAATTTAACTTTCATGGCATCACAGGAATGGCTGCTATCATATTAATGCTGTTCCATTCTACATGGGCTTCGGTTGTAGTATATAAAAAGGATGAAAAGCGGTTACTGCATTTTCATAGATTCAGCCTGATTATCTGGATCATCTGGCTTATTCCAATGATTTCAGGAATGATTTTTGGTTCATCCATGTAGATTTTTGGAATAACCTAAACGGGTTACTCCATTATTTTATAATCGTCTTGGAATACTGATTCGAAAGTTCGTCAATCATCATAATCCTTGAATTCATCTGATATAAAATTGCCTTTTCATAATCATTTTTTGAATCGCCAAATTTAATGACAAGGACAAATATTTCGAGCGAAAGGAAAAACACAAAAATTAAAATCCAGACGAAAAGTGCAACTGTATGTGATATCAGGATCGCGATCAACGTGTTCATTTCATCAAGGAAACCTGTCTTCGATTTAAGGTCTTTCTCCAGATCCTGACGGATATTTATTCTTGCTTTTTGCTTATCCGTTTTCTGGATGCGAAGGTCAGCGATTAACTGGTCAACTGAAATGATCAGCGCAGCCTTAGGATTGACCGCATCAGTTAATGTTAGATCTGTTCTGACAATTACTGAATCCTTTGAAGTACCTCCCGGGCCATTTATCTTTAAAATATGGTTCTTCGTTTCAGATGTACTGCTTTTTACAAATGGTTTTCGCGTAATTTCATCAATTAAAGCAGCTCTTTCCACTTCCTTTTTACTGATTAAGGTATCTAGCGAACTGATTTCAGCATCTAACTGCGCAGTTTTAGTAGAAAGAATTTTATTGACATCATCCTGAACCTTACTTATTTTCTGGATTTCAATATCTTCCTTAAAAATGATCTGATCAATAATTATAGAACCTACAACCGCCATTACAATTGCAATTAATGCACGAAAAACCAATGCCCAATTACTTCGTCCTGTTGTCAGGATAATCTGCCTTTCGATCTGAATCACGATGATCACCATTACGACAGCTACACATATTGAACCGAAAATTCCCGCATGCAGATACCTGTTCGAAAATGAAAATCCAATAAAACACCAGATGATACTTACAATAAGTAATGCTGACAAATATTTCTTTACTGATTTGGCACTTGCCTCGCTCGAATTTTTAATAATTGTATAGTTATATCCTGTAAGGAAACAACCCAATTTAAGCCATAAATCTCTCATATTATATTCTTTTATTCAAAACATTTGATTGTGTGAGAGCGGACAGTCCCCTCATAAATCCCCTCTGGTACGAAAGAATGCAACGTTGGCACATCCCATTTTCATCATCAATACTTTCCTTTAAGACCATGAGTTTTTGTTTATATTCCATGATCAGTATTTTCCGTGACTCCAATTCCTTTACAAGGTCAACCAGCCCTGCCCTGCTTCTGGTTGAAATATGTAAATTGATTTCGGAGATGAGATTGTCGTAATAGGTGTAAGTTTTATCAATCAGTATCTGCAAATCAAGTTTTATCAACCTGATATTATCCGACTTGAAACTTTCATCTGCATTGATGAGCGCGTCACTATATCCCTTTGATTCTGTGTCAGCCTGAAGAAACGAGTAAACCTGATCAATTCCATTATCCAGGCCTTTAATAGTCTGCAATTCCTGTTTTTGCTTCGAATCATTTTCATCCATAAAAGTATCTTTAGGAATTGCAAGTTGCGAAGTTGAACCTTCGGAACTGTTGTTTTCGGAAACGATCTGTTTCCTTCTGAAAAAATTAAATATTCCCATTATTTGTGTTTAATTTTGATTGTTTCTGCGTCTAACGGATATGACATATCCGTTAGACGCCAAAAGTTTCATTTTGTTGCACATTTTTGACAGAAATAAATTTAAAAATCAATTTATTCCTTTAAAAAAATATTGAGGGTATAATTGGAAGGAGTTTTGGCTTCATGTTAAGAAATGATTGGGGAATTTCTTAACTTCCAATCTGACTTAATGATTATGCTTAAATTCGATCAGCTCAAGCGGTGCACCATTGTGTTCGATCATTGCGACCCTGATCCCTTCGCCCGGATGATTGGGAGGTGTAAGTATTTTAAGATGATGTGCAGCCAATTCATAATCGATATCAGTGACTTCAAAAGCAAGGTGAGGAACAGATTGAATTAAAGGATCGATCGGGGAATTTTTCTCAAACCGCATCCATTCAATTCCAAATGGACAACTATTAAAGCCTGAAACATAAAGTTTGAATTTAGGAAGATATTTTTCACCGGGCATTACCTGGTCGGTAGGAATCCCTAAATGGTGATATTTCCATCCCCATTCCGCTATTGATTCAGGCTGTTCATATTCAATCCGTTCTTTTAACATGTTCAGAATGATAGTAATTATACAATTATTTTTCGTTCCTCCAACAATTATTTCGGTTGTTATTTCACTTCAATTATTCACTCAATGAAAAGTGATTGTCCAAATCGGAATCATAGCAATCAAAATGATCATCCATGTCATCTGAAAATAATATCTGCTTATAAACAATCCCGTTAGCACAAACAAATCATTTTGCCGATTAAATTCAATATTACCTTTACAGAAAGAACTCCTGCCATGTAACAAAATATCAGTTGTACCAAATATGCTCCATTTGGAAGCCCAACAACTGTCATATCTCCAATTTAGAATGCTATCATCGTATTCAATTCTGGCTTTTGTCATCCATGAATTATAGGTAATCTTCCCAATTACAACATTATTTGCAACATCAATAATTTGAGTTACAGGATTAAAAAATCCTTTCGACTTAAAAAGGTATTTCTTGCCATTTAATTCTCCTTCAGCAGATAGGGAACAATTGTTCTCATGTAATACACCAATGATCCTATTCTCATCCGAATAAATTTGACAGGCAGATTTAAATGCTCCTTTTTTCCAGTTTAAGATTGTTTTCATAATTCAGACAATTTTTCCATTGCTTTTATTTTTAGTTCTGGCGGCATCTTTTCAATCGCATATCGTAATGCAGTGCGTGGCATAATGGATTTCTTTGACATCACATATTCAAATACTTCCTTTTGGTGAGCCTGGCTGGCTGCTTTTAACATCCATCCATAACCTTTCTGAACCATATCTTCGCTGTCCATCAGTAATATGTCCGCAATCTCAAAGATATCTTTCAAAAACAATCCATGTCGTGCAGGAATAATTAACGAAACCGCTGAAGCACGCTTCATCCATCTGTTGTCGGATGTTGCCCATCGTTTCATCTCTGAGATAGATTCAGGATACAATTCCAAAAATTTGCCAACGGTATGATTGCACATCCCATCACACGATGCCCAATTATTGACATACGAGTCAATCCACTTTTCAAACATCTGTAAGTCATCCGGGGTGTACTTTTTATAAATATAATACGACCAATTACAAGCTATACCCGATTCCTCAATCATTCCCGACTGCCATAATTCATCACATAACTTAAATATTTCTGCTTTTGGAATGTCTTTAATGGCTTTAAAGTATTCTTTGCCTATTTTTACGAGAATGGCACTCTTCATTCCATAGCCCTTGATGTACTCTTTAAAAAATCGCTGATTGCTTTTTTGAAGCTGTTCATCACTGTTTGCAATCAGCTCCTTGCGTAGTTTATCAATGATTTGATTCATATTTAATCGCTGTTAATCGTTAGTTCAAATAATGATTAAAGATAAATTGTTTTCAGATACAAATCTTAAAAGATGGTCAAAACATATGATAGTAGCGTATTAATATCCCGGTAAAATTTCAGCATAACCAAATGAAGCGTTTTTACGTTTCTGAAAAATATCGTAGAATATAAAAGAAATGTTTTGGTCCGTTTGAAAATTTAGTATTCAAAATTAAATAATATCGTAATTTAAAAAGCCGAATTAGGGGCCATTAAAACCAATCCCAATTATAAAGCTTGATACGGACATGGTATAGGGAAGGTATAGGGAAGACAGGGAGAAAATTCATATAAAGTGAAACATTTTTTGATTCGCATTACTTATCAATAGTTTCTTCAGAAAAATTCAAGGCTAAAACAAAGATAAGTCCCCATACCAAATTAAATCTGTAAAATGAGATGCATTATTTTACCACTGCATTTACCGCATCTCTTATCTCCTGGTAATTCTTTTGCCGGTTTTTAACCCGTATATTCTTCACAAATACAATTGCCGCATAATTGCGTTTAAGATCAACCCATGGATAGGTTCCAAATAACCCCGGACTACATACAACTGTGCTGTTGCCGACGTCATCTTTCTCTAAAACCCATTCGCCCCAGCCATATTCGAAGCCTCTTAATAAATTAAATAGGGATGTAACTGTAAAAACCTAATATACAACCATCTAACCATACAAATAATTTATTTATCAAATATCCGACGTTTGCGGATCTTCAAACGTATTTATATATGACAACATTTTTATGACACCTGCAAAAATAGTTTTAAAAAACGCTTGCAGACTGAAAAATTATGTTATATTTTTGTAGCCATTGAAAACAAGTTGACCCCTAAGACTAAATGGGATGTCAAGTCATTTTCTTAAACACCTCCATAAGTCCATTAATACAGTGACTTAATAGCGTTTTTACATACCGATGGGGGGTCGGTATAAAAAATAAGCGAGTGCGAAGTAATACAGATTAAAAAATGAGTGCAAAAACAGTAACACAGACGATAGTTATAGACTGTCTCGAAGTAAATTTTTACGGAACAATACCTTTAAAATCGGATTATCTTACCAACAGAATACAACAATTAAATAATAACTGCTACATAGAGTTCCTTACCCAAGGTAATGCAATGTATAACGTCATAGGCAATTTATATGTTTATGATAGAAAAATAGGCGAATTAAGATTCTCACCAAGAAAAGTATTTTTCGATAATGACATGATAAACCTTAAAATTGACAATGTACATTTATACGGCTCTGAATTTATCGGATATATAGATTATTGTATTGAGGTCTTGAAATTCAAATACGATTATATTAGTCTCATAGATTTTGCATCCGACGTAGTCGGATCAACAGGAACAGAGTTTATAAAAAAGTTTTGGATCTTTACAGACCCATCAAACCCAATCTCAAAAACATACGGAACGCGACATAAAGGCAGAATTAACAGAGATGACATAGATCCTCGAAAAATTATCCATTGGGGAAAAATAGTATCGGACAAGTATATCAAGATTTACGATAAAAAACTTGAACTACTTGAAGTATCACCCGAAAAAGCAAGTTATATACATGCTTTCTGGCAGCTTAACGGCTTACCATATGAAAACAATAGTATTGAAAGACATGAACTAACATTAAGGCGTAAACATGCTAAGGTCATTGATTATAAACAATTGAACAACCCTAATTATTTAGCTTCAGTCATGCGAACACATTACAAAAACTTTTTCGACTTTGAAAAGACATACACCAATCACGGCAAGAAATACGTAAAGGATGTTACACCGATTAAATTCGATAATTTCAACACTGTGAAGCTTGACAAATACAAATACATTCCAAAATATACATTGAGAGGTGAGCACACCACCATTAAAACAATGTACACTGAATATCTGACCAGCTTGTATATTTCGCAAAATTTTTACGTTACGAACAATGTTACAAAAGTGCCTGAAAGACTGAAAGAGCCTAAAACGATTATATACGCTATTGATACACTTTTGGCTAAATATCCATCGTCATATTTATATTTTAATGCTCATAAAACAGGATGGGAGAAAGAATTTGAATCGTCCGACCTATTCAACAATCGTATATCCATCGAAGATTACGTTACAACAATCCAATTTAATGAAAGCATTTTGTTTGATATTCCCGATTATTCTGACGACAGATCTTTTATGCCATATTACCAAAATTTAAGCAATGAAGAACTAATGTATCAACGTATTCAAGACAATCGAATGAAGGTATTTAATGAAGCTTTAGAACTAATCGAAATTGAAAAGCTACAACAGGACAACCCGCGAATGAAAAAAATAAGTCAGGTAGCAAAGAATAGGATTGAAAATAATTTTAAGCAATCTATAACCCTAAGACGAATAACCGAATCACAAAATGAAGCGAAAACTAAAACTATTATATCATGATGACAAAAACAGAATTTATAAATTATAATCTCGATCCATTGTACAGACGCAAAGTAAGCCCGTATAATGTTAATCGCATATGTAACCATTATTTAGACTATATCAACGACGAAAGCAATAAACATATATCTTTAAATAGTTACTACATGTATTTAATATTTTGTAGTAACTTTGAAAAACCCGTTAAGATCGTCAATCTCAATAAATATTTCAATGAGTTTAGTTATAAAAAGTTTTCAGACATAAATATGTTAATAAAAAAGTTTAAAGATTCAAATATCTGTATTGAAAACTTAATGTTATCAATGAATTGGAATTAGTAACGAAATAATATAATAGCAATATTATTTATTTTTCGTTGCGACTTATACTAATATCAATTATCTTTGTATTTATAATAAAAGCATTTTTTTAATCGTTCATATACTATTCGCTTTAACCTCTGACATTCGCACTGTCAGAGGTTTATTATCCTTAGCAAAAAATAACCTTTGAAATATAAGGAACAAAAGACAATCACCAATATATTATGATAGATTTATTATCCGAAGAGTTAAACGACATGTTGACCAGAGGAACTTACACACAAGAATATTATGACTATAAACATGCCAATATTCAGGACTTAGAAATAAAGTTGACCCCTAAGACTAAATGGGATGTCAAGTCATTTTCTTAAACACCTCCATAAATTCTTTATATCAATGCGTTAAAACCCTTTTTACATACCGATGGGGGGTCGGTATAAAAAACAGCCTTTATTTATATACATTTTACATTTTAGAACCTCTATAATTTACCTTATAGGGGTTTTTTTATGCCATAACCTAAGAACAGGCTACATGTGTTAGATCCGCAGGATCGAATACAATGTGCCATTAACCGACGCCTTATTTAGGCTTTAGACAGCCACAGACCCATAGACAGAACATAAGACAACAGTACACCAATGATAAACCGTATAGATAACACTTTATACCAATGATAAAAGATAGTGCCTTAAATCGCTTTAAAATCAAATGTATTAACAATAGTATGCTTATGTTATAATAAGACCCTCGTACCTTAGTACGAACAGAACAGATTATCAATTGATTAAACATTGAATAACATCTAACTGCTTGACTGACAGACTTACTCATCCCATGGGATGAGTAAGTCTGATTATCAACACATTAAGTAAACTCGAAATTTTACGAGTTTATCTATCTCATTGACTGACAGACTCCGCACATGTGCGGACACCCTAAACAGATTCCTAACAACAGGCTATAAATATAATGAGCGAAGCGATCTTTAGACAGACCCATAGATAAGCTATAACAGACCCAACATAGACACCCAATACATAACAGACTAAAATGCAGCTTCGACATTGATTTCGGACCTGTATATCAATACATTACACAACTATCTAATTATCAATACCCTCGTAAGGGAGGGGAGGTATCTAAACGACGGCAACAGGCTGGATATCACGCTGGTAGACAAAGATACACACACGCCAATTTTGAAACTTTGGGGGGTTTAAGAAACATATACACTTTTCTGCATATGTTAAATCTTTGGCTAAACATAAAAATAAATGAAAAAACATGCACTTTTTTTACACATTATGGGTTTATAGTAGTACATACAGATCTTAATAAACATATGTGAGCAATACCAATTATTTAGATTATTTATTCAGGTATAGACCCAAACAAGCCAAAAACAAGCCATATTTAACATATATTGATTATCAATTGATTATAATTATCATATGTTAACGAATGTTAAATCTTTCATCATAACCAAAAATAAATGAAAAAAACATAGATAAATTTACGAGTTTACCGCTATATATATAGTAGACACATACTATTTATAAAAGATATGTCTAAAATTTGCTTGCATATCCAATACATTATGATTAACTTTACAACCAATAAACAATAGAATCTATGACAAAATATGAGACAGTCCAACAATTTACAGACAGAATTAGCCCTGAAATAGCCCTAAAATGCTTTAATATCGTTACAATTTCCAATAATATAGTAGAAATAACACAATATAGATATTATAAAACATGGAGCGGATTAAATACAAGACCCTCAAACGTATTTAGATATAAAATAAAGCTTAACGCCAATAATGAAATAATAGAATCACAAAAATTATAAATAAAGAACAATTAAAAACAATTAGAAAATGACAGAATTTACAAAAGAGCTTCGATCTTCAGACCTGATAGCACAGGCAGACGACAAAAGAATTATCAGCGGATACGCCCTAAAGTTTGGAACAGCTTCAAACCTCTTACAATCTTCTGATGGCAAAATGTTTTATGAAACCATAACACCCCAAGCCATAACAGAACAATTCCTTTACACACAAGACGTAAGATGCTATTATAACCATGATGAAAACAGCCTATTGGCGCGATTTAATAAGGGCAAAGGAACATTAAGTTTATCCGCTGATAGTGTAGGACTATTTTACAGCTTCAAAGCTAAAAACACAGCTTTAGATGAACAGATATACCAGTCTATTAAGGTTGGTGATGTTACAGGTTCTTCATTTACTTTTAGTGTCGCCGCTGGTGGTGACACATGGACAAAGAATAGTAACGGGACATATAATAGATCCATTAACAAGCTTCAAACTTTATTCGATGTTTGCCCCGTAAACGTGCCAGCTTATGACAGTTCCAATGTTAATGCACGACACATGACCACAGGCGATTTAACAGCCTATTACGCGGATCTTTCAGCACAGATAAACAATGATGAAGACCTTATTACATATTTTGAAGAAATCGAAAAAGAATTAAATAGTTTAAAAAACTTATAACATGAAAAAGATATTAGATAAATTTGGGGATTGGCTCATGTCCGACGCCTTTGTAGTTGGTTTTCATTATCATAGAGAGATAAATGAGTTTACCAATTCGACAACTTATAGCCATTTTAGAATTAGCTTCCATAAAAAATTACCCATAAATGAATAACATATTTAAAAAAAAACACATGAATAATACATACCTTTTAGAATCAGAAATTAATGATATTAAGGCAATTAGAGCAAATTACATTAATGACGAAGAATTAACAAAACTATCCAAGTTCTTAGACAAGCATAAGAGAAAAATAAGCATCGACAACCAAACGAATAGAAATAATGTTTGGTCTATCATTTACAACAATTTCAACGCTAATGTACTTTATAACGCTAATGATGAACTGTTAAGAAACAAAGTTATAACATGTCCATACGCTGACCAAGTTAACAAAATAATCATTGATACCTTACCAAAGTATAGCCCCGAAATGATAGGTTATAGGGAATTAGCTTCAAAGTTAGATTTTTCGGGTTTAAAGGCTAAGGTCTATCAATATCTTTATGAGCATTTAGATAAATATATTGATATAGAGTTCGATTATCATAACTATATCTTAGATTCTGATTTCGATCTTTCTATATATGGAGCTAAAAGCCTTAATAAAGAGTTAGATACTAATACAACAGCCATATGTAATGCTTATCATATGTTTTTTGATTCTGTTACCAAGTCATTAACACCTGAACAAAAACAGATCGTCAAAGATAACTTTATTGATAGCCTGACTATCTATCTTCGTAATTCAACCGATACAATGTCTAAAGATAAAGATAGTAATTATCGAATTATGAGTGATTTTATAAACAATAATAAATAACATGAGACCAAGACCGCAATATATTAAGGACTACGAAGAAACGCCTTATATTGATGCCAATGAGCAAGCTATAATGTTTACGAAATGGCTACTATTTGAAAAGGTACGCAAAGATATACATCATAATTATGAGTTATCACATAAAGGCAATATAAGCCTAAATAGTATAGCCATAAGTGCCACAGAAAAGGCTGAAATTGTCTTAGAATGTATCAAAAATAACTATCTTATCCAATGGTTAAACATTGAAAACTTCAATAACGTTAAAGACCTTATATTCTTTAATAATCCTTTAGATTACCTTAAACAATTTGAACAATAAAATAATAAATTAATACATATAACATGAAAATATTTGATAAATTTATAGACCCTGCCAATGCAGTAAACACACATTCTGGAACAGTTGAGACATTCGCAACAGCTTTAGAAAAGAAATACAGCCCTGACAACCCAACCCGATTAGACATTATTAATAAACTTGAAAAGATTTTTGAACCTTTAACAAATCCGACCAATGCAAACGAATAGACCCCGACCAATAGACAATAGACCCGATTTCAGGAAACCGAAAAAGATTACGCTTTGCATAACGGAACATGATTTTGACATTCTCAACAGTATTCGTGACAAGCATCATAAAAGTATTTCAGGCCTTGTCAGAGATGCAATTGTATTTTATTCGGCTTATTATACCAATAGAGACATTTTCAGCAAATAATAATATTCTTTGTTTTTTAATTTAGGTTAAGAGAGAGCGAACGACAGCCATTTTTTTCTAAAAGTGAGTGACTGTTTATTAGCTTTCTTTTTTTTGCTTATGTAGATCATAACAGGACAAAAAAAGGGATGCCAGATAAACCGACACCCCAACAATGCAACCAGTAATATTTTTATTCAATTGGCAGGTATTCGCCACGAAAATAATAATTGTTTGACCTTTGGGATATAAATAATTCAAGCATTAAACCAGATATGTAAACTTCAACCCTATGAACCGTTTGAAGCTTATGAGATGATAAACAAATTTCTCTTTCTTCCAATTCTCTTGCATCAGTAGGAAAAACTGTAATACCATCAATTAACGACCTCACAACACTTTTATCATTGCCTTTCTCTTTCCAGTTTTCAGCGATTTTAACTATATTGAGTTTATTTGCTTTCAAGTGTTCAACTCTCTTTATTCGTCCGTTCAAATCGCTTATACGGTTATTCAGTTTTAATTGTTCTCTCCTGATTGGTTCAACCTTTTCCCGAAATTGTTCTTTGGTTATATCGCCTTCAACCTTCGAATCTATTAAGCCATTCTCACGAAATATTAATTTTTTTAAAAACGTTTCACTCTCTTCTAATTCTGTACTGAATTTTTGTAGATCATTATCAAAATTCAAAGTATCAGTAAGACTTGTTATCATGTTTGGAAATCGTTTAATGATTACCTGACATACGGATTTTTCAAGCTTATCTATATTTATGCCACGATTACCACAGCCCTCACCCGCATATTTTGTGCTTAAACATTTATAAACATTTTCACCCTTATTTAATTTCTTGTAACCGAAATACGATTTATGACAGACACCGCATTCAATTAATTGTTTATCGAAAAGGTAATTGAATTTTTTATTGATACCCTGACTATTTGCGTTTGAACTTAGAACCGTTTGTACTTTGTCGAATAGATCATTATCAACAATTTTCTCAACCTCAAAAACATGACCTTTGAAATTCCTTTCACCCTTATACAGAGTATTCTTTAACATTCTGTAAACGGTTATATCTCTAAACTTTGCCGTCTTTCGTGGCTTTATGCCTTTATTATTTAGATACGTGGCGATTACTCTTGTACCTTTTCCAGATAGCGACATTTCAAATATTTGTCTTACTGTCACCGCTTCGCCTTCATCAACTAAAAGCATTTTTTTATCATCCTTATAAAATCCGTACGGTATGACAGCCGAACCGCCAGCGTGTCCGATCTTAGCTGACTGTAATAAACCAGACGACACTCTATATTTTTGTGTGATTAGTTCACTGCTATTGATACCTGACATTATTGTCATAAATAGATTAGTCTCACTATCGACAGAGCCGTCAGGCTTTAAAGTGTTCCTATTATCTTTTAGCGTATGTAAATTAACGCCTAATTTGTTTAGTGTCTCTATTGTGTTCAATACCTCATTTGTACGTCCTAAACGGCTTAACTCGCTGATTGTTAACTGTTTTACGTCCGTATTAGATTTGAAATAATTTAACATTGCTGTTAATTCCTTACGAACTTTCTTTTTACCGCTTTCCTTTTCCTGAAAAGATTTAACAATAATATAACCGTTATTTTGACAATATGCCTGACAATCAGATATTTGACGTTCATAATCTTGAACCGTCGTACTTACTCTACTGTAAATGACCACCTTAACGTTTTCCATAGTATGTCTATATTATTTTGTACCCTGCAAACATACTAAATTTTTACCCCCTTATTTAAATATTCGTCACCTGCAGCTTCTGCGGGCGTATAAACAATTTTTGCACGAACTGTACGACTTATTTGCATGAGTTCGATGGTCTTTTCACTGATAAGCCGCTTGCCGTTAAACATTCCTTTCTGAAGAATCATTTGCAGAAAATTCATATAATCAGCTGCAGTTGATGTTGCACCACCGGAAGGATTAACCGCTTTTCCTTTTGTAAAGGTTGTATTCTTCATTTTAAGCGGTCTTGAAATCCGTTCCTGGAAAAGTGTCTCGAAATCCTTGTGCGAAACCACCTCCAGAATTCGTCCAACGGTATTCAAACCGACATTTCCATAACTAAACACCTCTCCTGGTTTACCCGACATTTGTTTTTCGGCAAAAAGGTTCACCTCTTCATTCAGCGAGGCGATCTTTCGACGCTCCATAAGTGACCAAAGTGTGATCTGACCGCTTTCAATTCCCGTAGTATGACTTAAACACTGACCAATTGTGATTTTCCCTTTCCCGTAACGCGTAAAGACGGGTAAATACTTCCCGATTGAATCACTTGGGGAAATCTTCCCTTCATCAATAAACGTTGCAGCAAGTGCTGCCGTCAGCCATTTACTGCAACTTGCAATCATTTCGGGAGTATTACGCGTATATTTTCCAATATTATGGGAATACACAAGGTGGTTATCCTTAAAGATCAGCATACATATATTTCCGCCAAGCACATGCTGTTTCGATTCAAGCACTTTTGTCACACGATCGAACTGATCCTGTGACAAAACAGGATAACTCATTATCAAATGAAGGATAATAAATCCTGAAAATAAAATAAATCGAAGCCTTTGGCCTGAATTTGTATTCATCATTTTCGAATATTCAAATTATTTCATCATCTCCTTCACAAAAGGTTTTAATCCTGCAAAGAAGAATTCAACACCAATTACCATCACGATCAACCCCATTAGCCTGAGCATGATTTTGTTCCCGGTCTCGCCCAAAACCTTCATAATCGGGGAGGCTGCAATTAGCACAAGGTAAGTAATGATACAAATTATAAGGATCGAGATGATCAGAATGAATTTCATTTCCATATTAACGGCATCCTGCATAAGCACAATTGCATTGGTAATCGCTCCGGGACCACAAATCATTGGAATGGCCAAAGGGGTGATTGAGATATCGGTGATGTGCTTTTCCATTTCAGATTCAGTTATCTTGGTATTCCCAAGCCGCGCCTGCAGCATATCTTGTCCCATGATAAAGAAAATGACACCTCCTACAATGCGTAAGCTATCGACCGAAATCCCAAAAAAACGGAACAACAATTGACCCGTCATAGCAAAACTCATGATTGTAAAGAAGGAAACAATGGTTGCTTTTAATGCTGTTTTGCGTCGGTTAACCACTTCAAAGTCTTTTGTCATGGTCATAAACAAAGGCATCACCCCAAGCGGATTAAGCAGCGTAAAAAAAGAGGTAAAACAGAGCAATGCAAATGATAGATTGTCTGACATTATTCTAATATTAAGATGATTAGAAGGTTTTTTAGTAAATTTAGTCTGTCGAATGACACAAAGATAATCGAAAAGGGATTTAATCCTCTTTCTTTTTTCCGAACAATTCACCCGACTTTAGTTTCTCCATGAATTTTTTGTAAACCTCTTTACCTATCAATAAGGTTCCCACCCAAAAACTCACCTCTCCTATAACAACCAGCGTTGTAGTCAATGCAACTTTAAACTTTAAATTCATCGACAAAAATGGGAGTGCGAATATGATCAGGAAAGACGCTACGGAAACCGAAATCAAAACGATTCCCAATCTAAATTTCAACTTTTTTTTGTCCATTTACTTTTTTTTAAATGCATGTAAGGAAAAACAAAGGTTAATGGATAAAGTTTAAAGGATAATGGACATAGAGTGAGTATGGAAGGGGGACAATAATGAGAAAAAATTGATAGTTACTATCAATACATGAGAATGCACTTTAATTATTACAATGGAAACAGAATGAGACTCTAACCTACTTTAACTTTTAATTTTCATTCTTCTTTTCTTAACCTTGATAAAGCGGCTTACAAAAAAACCGATAGTAACAGCACATGAAACTATCATAAATCCGATTCGATAGCTCGTAGCACTATCTCCATGTTCCATAGAATCAATAAAAGGGATAAACATTGCAATCAAAATCAAAACTGTAAGAATCATCGAAAGACGAGTCATCGGTAAGCTTCCGTATCGAAGTCCTTTGATGAAGGATAATAATAATGCTCCTGTAAATACAGGAATAAGCGCAATCGGAGAAGGCGTTTCAACTCCTATGAAGCTCCATAGGCCAATTACCATCAAAACAAACGCATTCATCATGCTTATCAAATATACTTTCATAATTCATCAGATTTTTTATATTTCTTTTAATATGCTCATGACAAATATATCTGAAAGAATGTTACATAAACACAGTTCAATAAAATAAATAATTACAGATATAGATTATGCATTGAATTCGGCAGGAACTTTACCAAATTTTTTCCGCATCCAAAAATGGAAACTGTGCATTCCCGAAGGGGAGAATAACATCATCGGACAAAAGCCATGTACAACTTCGAGTCCGTTTTCCTTGCACGCTTCGATTGCACTTGCTGAACCCGAACCTTTTCCTGTACCACAATGCATCCACACACGTTGAATGGGAGAATCTTTTAACTTCGAAATTATTTGCTCTGTTGCCTTTGGATTAACAACAAGTATCAGGTTTGTCACATGATCGGGAAGCGATTTGACATTAGGATAACATTTAATTGCTTCAACATCAGACAGCAAAGGATGAACCGGAAAAACAGTAAATCCCTTTTTCGTTAATTCATTAAGCAAAAAATTTCCAAACTTTTGTTTATTCATCGAAACTCCGATCAACGCGATGTTTTTATCACCAACAAATTTTTCAATAATTGCTTTCATAGTTTTGTATCGATTTAAAATCTATTCAGTGAATCCTCTGTTAGTCATGATATCGGCTTTTACAAACAAGGCCATCCCGGTTTTCATCCGCCGGAACTTTAGTTTCTCATAAAATAATTCTTTCCCCGGCGATGCATACAGGATAAAATTACAATCAGGAAGTGAATCAACCAACTTTTCGATCATTTGTTTTCCGATTCCGCGTCCTTGGTATGAAGGTAAGACAGCCACATCATATACCGCTGCCTGTAAAATACAATCAGATATTGCCCTTGCGAAACCAATCAGTTGATTTTCATCATAAACAAAAACTACAGATGCACTTGCGTAAAATGCTTTCCTGTGAATATCTGTGTCGTGAAACGACATTCCAGCCATTTGTAATATTTCCGGAACAAGTTCCCACTCGATTCCCTGACAATCATATTGAAATATCAAACTCATAGTTTAGAACTTAGTTTCTTTACAATTTCTTTTCATTTAAAGGATAACGAAAAAGTACAAGCCCAAAAGAGATTGCAAAAATCAAATAAATACAGGTGACTACCCAGATTGTCTTTGGTAAACCCGGGTTTGCCATAACTCCTTTAATCAATGCAAGTACTGCAATAAAAAAGTGAGTAAAGTTAGCAACCGCGATTGGCCTGTTATATATTCCCCCTATCAAACTTGTTTTAGTCATCCAATTGAGCATTCCAAATCCAAAGTATAGAGCACCTAATAGTTGAAGAATTAATTGAAGCGGTTTGCCATTTCCCAAATTGCAATAAATTAAAATTTCATCAGGAAGAAAGGTCAGAAGTATTCCTGCAATTGCAAGTGTTAAAGCACTTATTGTCATTAAAACTTTTGTATTCATTTCTTGGGTTATTACTATTTACGAATCAAATAACAATTCAGAACATGAAATAATCATATACGTTCTATCCAAATTAATGTTGACGAATATATATAAAAAAAACTGATCAGCATTTGGTTGAATAAACAACCAAATGCTGATCAGTTTCTATTTTGAGGAAACCTCAGTATTTAGAGGTTTTATAGTATCGATTAACTATTACCGGATATAAGGAAATTTAATCGAGAGTCTTAGCTACTTCAACCTGTTCAAATGCTTCGATAAAATCGCCTTCTTTCAAATCATTATAACCGCGGATGTTCAACCCACACTCATAACCTTTGGCAACATCTTTCACATCATCCTTAAATCGTTTCAACGATTCGAGATCACCAGTGAATACAACGATACCGTCGCGTATAAGGCGGACTTTCGAATTCCTAAGAATCTTTCCGTCCCTCACAATACATCCTGCAATCGTACCAACTTTCGTAATGTTGAACACAGTAAGAATTTCGGCTGTCCCCTTGATCTCTTCTTTGATTTCAGGTGCAAGCATTCCTTCCATTGCCGATTTAACTTCATTGATCGCATCGTAAATGATTGAATAAAGCCGGATATCAATTCCTTCTTTCTCAGCAAGTTTTCTGGCACTCATTGATGGACGAACCTGGAAGCCAACAATAATAGCATTGGAAGCAGAAGCAAGCATAACATCCGATTCAGTGATCTGACCAACAGCCTTGTGAATGACATTCACCTGAATTTCTCCAACTGAAAGTTTGATTAATGTATCAGAGAGCGCTTCGATTGATCCGTCCACGTCACCCTTCACAATAATATTCAGTTCCTGGAAGTTTCCGATTGCAATCCTTCGGCCAATTTCATCAAGTGTAATATGTTTTTGAGTACGAAGACCCTGTTCGCGCTGCAACTGTTCGCGTTTATTGGCAATCAATCTCGCTTCACGCTCACTTTCCATGACATTAAACTTATCACCTGCCTGAGGAGCTCCGTTTAAACCAAGAATTAAAACCGGTTCTGCAGGACCAACACTTTCGACACGCTGATTACGTTCGTTAAACATCGCTTTGATGTGACCAAAATGAGGCCCGGCAAGAATAACATCACCAACATTTAAAGTTCCGCTTTGAACTAGAACTGTTGCAACATAACCTCGTCCTTTATCTAAAGACGACTCAATTACAGAACCTAATGCACGCTTATTCGGATTTGCTTTCAGTTCGAGCATATCGGCTTCAAGCAAGACCTTTTCGAGCAATTCAGCAACTCCTTGTCCGGCTTTGGCCGAAATGTCCTGAGACTGATATTTACCCCCCCAGTCTTCGACAAGGAAGTTCATATTCGCAAGTTGTTGTTTGATTTTTTCGGGATCAGCTCCATATTTATCTACCTTATTAATAGCAAATATAATCGGAACCCCGGCAGCTGTGGCATGATTAATGGCCTCGATTGTTTGTGGCATTACATCATCATCAGCAGCTACAATAATAATAACAATATCAGTAACCTGCGCACCACGTGCACGCATAGCGGTAAATGCTTCGTGACCAGGAGTATCAAGGAAAGTAATCTTTCGGCCACTTTCGAGGGTTACATTATAGGCACCGATGTGCTGGGTAATTCCTCCGGCTTCTCCGGCTATTACGTTTGCCTTGCGAATATAATCGAGGAGAGATGTTTTACCATGATCGACATGACCCATTACAGTCACAATCGGAGGTCGTGTCACCAAATCATCTGCATGATCTTCTTCCTCAATAATTGCTTCCTGAACCTCAACAGAGATAAACTCAACTTTGAAACCAAACTCGTCAGCAACAACAGCCATTGTTTCGGCATCAAGCCGCTGGTTGATAGACACAAATAGTCCGAGTGACATACATGTTGCAATAACCTTTGTAGGTGGAACATCCATCATCGAAGCTAATTCATTCACCGAAACGAACTCAGTTACCTTGATAATACTCTTATCCATCTCATCGCGTGCACTTTGCTCTGCCAATTTCTCACTAAAAGCAAGTCGTTTATCGCGACGGTATTTCGAGCCTTTGGTTTTCTGACCTTTTGTGGTCAGGCGAGCCAAGGTTTCTTTAATTTGCTTTTGAACATCCTCATCTTTCACTTCCAGTTTAACCGGAGACGATTTCTTCTTTACAACGAGGGATATCTTTTTCTTAAGCTTACTTTCAGGTTTATCTACCTTATCCTTTAACTTTTCTATCTTCTTCTCAGGCAGATCTACGCGTTCTTTAACATCTTTAGGAACTCGTTTTCTCTTCTTCTTATTCCGTGACTGATGGTCTTCGATACGCGCAGGTTTCTTTTTTTCTTCAACAGGAAGTTCGATTCGGCCAATCACAGTTGGACCTGTAAGTTTTTTCCGCTCAAGTTTAAATATCTCTTCGGTATTTTCCGAATTATCGACAGGAACCTCATGATCTTTAACAAGCTCAATTCTTGCAGGTCTCTCTTTTTCAGGTTGAGGCCTGTTCATTTCTTCGGATGCTCTTCTTGTCGTTAACTTCTTTTTAATAATCTCTTTTTTAGGCTTTTCGGCAGGCTTCTGTGGATTAAGATCAATTTTGCCAATCACCTTTATATTGTTTTCAATCTGAGAAACATTCGAAATCATCTCAGTTTTCGGTTCTTTATTTTCAGGTTCCCGAGGTTGTTCGTTAACAACTATTGGTTTTGTTTCAACAATTGGTTCCGGGATATTCGGGATTTCAGTTTCAGGCGCTTTTTGTTCTGCCTTTACCGGTTCAACAGGCTTTTCAACAACAGGAACAACAGGTTTTTCTATTGATTTTTCAACTGCTTGTTCAGTAGCTTTTTCGATAATTGGTTTTTCAATTACCGGTTTCTCTTCAACAACTGGAATCTCTGCTTTTACCTCTTTTACTTTTGGCTTGGGATGATTAATGACATCAAGATCCACCTGACCAACAATTGTAATTTTGGGTTTTTCAACTTCAATTACAGGGGCAGCTTCGATATGGGGGATTACAGCTGCTGGTTCCGGTTTGGGAGTAACAGGAATCGGTTCTGGTTTGCGCACAGGAATTACCGGTTCTGCTCTCTTTTCTTCCTTATAATGATGCAAACTATGATCTTTTATCATTATAGAATCATCGTCAGCATCTGGTTCTTCTGGCTCTTTTTTAACTGCCTGTAAGTCCTCAATTGTCACCGATTCGTTTTTAGCACGGTGGTGGCGAAGATTGACCTTGTCAGCTTCAATACGGGCTTCATGATCCTTCCGAAATTGCTTTTCAAGAAGCTCATGTACGTCAGCCTCTATTTTTGTATTCGGATCAGTAGAGATTTTAAAACCCTGCTTGTGAAGATAATCTACCAACGTAGTGATTCCCACGTTCAATTCACGAGCTATTTTACTTAATCTTGATCCTTTTTCCCCTGTAATCATATCTTCCCAAACAGTTAATTATGCTATTGTGCTACCGAGTTTATATCATTTTTTCACAAAAATAATTATTCAAACTCAGTTTTAAATATTCGCAACACTTCGTCGATTGTTTCCTCTTCGAGGTCGGTGCGTTTGATAAGGTCTTCACGCGAAAGGCTTAATACGTTTTTAGCTGTATCGCACCCTATAGCTTTTAGTTCGTCGATGATCCAACCTTCGATTTCATCAGAGAATTCATCAAGACTGACATCTTCTTCATCCACAGCTTCACGATCGCGGTACACATCAATGTCATAGCCGGTAAGCTGGCTTGCCAGTTTAATGTTCAGGCCACCTTTCCCAATAGCCAGCGAAACTTCTTCCGGTTTCAAAAAAACCTCAGCGCGGTTTTCGTTCGAATATAATTTTATTGAAGAAATCTTTGCAGGATTTAAAGCCCGTTGTATGTAAAGCTGTAAGTTATTTGTATAATTGATAATATCAATATTTTCATTCCTCAACTCACGTACTATACCGTGTATACGCGAACCTTTCATCCCAACACAGGCGCCAACCGGATCAACTCTTTCGTCATACGATTCGACCGCAACTTTCGCCCTTTCTCCAGGAATACGAACAATTTTTTTGATTGTAATTAATCCGTCGAAAATCTCCGGAACTTCAAGTTCGAAAAGTCGTTCAAGAAAAACTGTTGAAGTACGAGATAAAATAATGTAAGGACTATTATTTCGCATCTCAACCCGAATAATTACGGCACGAACACTATCACCTTTCCGAAAGAAATCGGTAGGAATTTGTTCGATTTTAGGAAGTAAAAGTTCATTTCCCTCATCATCGAGTAAAAGAAGCTCACGTTTCCAGATCTGATAAACTTCACCGGTAAAAATTTCACCAATTTTACCCTTATATTTTGTGTAAACATTGTCCTTTTCAAGTTCAAGAATCCGGGTAGCCAAATTCTGGCGGAGGTTAAGAATGGCCCTTCTGCCAAAGTCTGTAAATTTTACCTCATCAGTTACTTCTTCCCCAATTTCGTAATCTTCACCGATTTTTTTCGCCTGAGTTAGCGTGATTTGAAGGTTTGGATCGGTAAATTCACTATCATCAACTACTATTCGGTTACGCCAGATTTCAAAGTCCCCTTTATCAGGGTTAATGATAACATCGAAATTCTCGTCAGTACCAAACTGCTTTTGGAGAACGCTTCGAAAAGAGTCCTCAAGAACACTCATCATGGTTGCGCGGTCGATGCTCTTCAGATCTTTAAATTCCGAAAACGTGTCAATCAAATTTAGGTTGTCCATATCTTCAGGATTTTAATTGAAAGAAATTACTATTTTAACTGTCTTCATTTGATCAAAACTATAAGCCAACGTTTTGGTTTCTTCAACCTTTTTTCCGTCAACTCTACCTTTTGCAAGGAACTCTAATTCAAAACCTTCTGTATTGGCAGATTTTAAAATCCCTTTTTGCTTTTCACCATTCTTTGTTACCACTTCCACTTCTCGTCCAATATTTTTTAAGTATTGACGCAAAACCTTTAATGGTAAAGATAATCCTGGAGAAGATACTTCCAATGAAAAATCTTCAACTTCACGATCGAGGCTGCTTTCTATATGTCTGCTGATTTGAACACATTCTCCTACGCTTATTCCTGCATCACTATCGACCGAAACTGAAATTGAGTTCCCGGTACCAACCGTAATATCAACGATAAACATATCGTCCGACAGCACTTCATCAATCAGAATTTGAATCTTTTCCTTAGTTATCATTTTTAATATCAATAAAATAGGGGACTCATGTCCCCTAATCCTTCGATTATTCTCCGGTGCAAAAGTAAACCTTTTGTGTTAAAAAAACAAATATAATTCACATGTACATTGAATATGATTTTTTAAATGAGCAAGTTGTAAAATTGCAAGCTAAAAAAAGCAGAACATTTCTTAGTTTTGACCATTAAATTAATGTGTATAAAATTTGTTTTTTAAGGGCCACATGGAATTGACATGAGGAAATATTCATTTCAGCTTATGATTTGATAATCATGCCGATTTCATCTGCAAATAATTTGATTTATAGGTATGATGAAATTCAAATAAATTATTCTCATTTGCGTCGAAATTTGCAAAGAAGTATTTGACAAGGTAAAACCCTTCTTTCCCTTTTACCATAATATCTTCGTTTATTGTATAATGTTCATATAAAATTTCTGTAATGTTTCTGTAATATTCATTACAGCTATATTACACAAAGCTTACAGAAACATTACACAAAGACTGGACTTGACAGCAAGAAATTAGGTTAAAGGCAATGGGTTAACGGCTAAAAATTCAAATTTTATGGTGTTAAATCGCAGGTCATTGAATTCGAAGATTCAATATTTTACTATTCTGATTATTTATTACATAAAAAGGAACCGAAGTTGAAAAGCTCGAAAAACAAAATTGTAAACGATCCGGTTTGGGGATTTATTGAATTAGACTCCGATCTTCATCTCGAAATTATTGAACATCCTTATTTTCAGCGATTAAGAAGGATCAAACAATTGGGTCTTTCCTCGCTTGTGTATCCTGGTGCCAATCATACTCGCTTCGAACACGCGATAGGAACAATGCATTTGGTAAGGTCAGCTCTTGATGTTCTTAAAAAGAAAGGGAGTAAAATCACAGAAGAGGAAGAAGAAGGTGTGATGGCAGCGCTTCTATTGCACGATATTGGGCACGGACCCTTTTCTCATGCTCTTGAGCAGAGTATTGTTCAGGGTGTTTCGCATGAGGAATTATCGCGTATTTATATGGACGAATTAAATCGGGAAATGGATGGGAGGCTTACTTTGGCCATTGATATCTTTTTAAACCGGTACTCCAAAAAATTTCTGCACCAACTGGTAAGCAGTCAGCTTGATATGGATCGCCTAGATTTCTTAAAGCGCGACAGTTTCTATTCAGGTGTTTCTGAAGGGGTCGTTTCGTCAGAACGGATAATCAAAATGCTCCATGTTCAGCATGATCAACTAGTAGTCGAGGTAAAGGGCATTTACTCAGTAGAGAAATTTCTAATTGCTCGCCGGTTAATGTACTGGCAGGTTTACCTTCATAAAACTGTTCTTTCTGCCGAGCATATGATGATTAAACTTTTACAACGCGCATCTGATCTGGCATCATCAGGTATAAATGTACCGGCAACAGGCTATCTTGCCTTGTTTTTAAACAAAGAAATCAAAGCCGACGACTTTCACTCTAAAGATCTGGCCATCCGGAAGCGGGCACTTCACCATTTTGCCTATCTCGACGATGCCGATATCCTGTGTTCCATCAAAAGCTGGATGCATCATCCCGATCCGATCCTTTCAAATCTATCAAGGGCAATCATCGACCGCAAATTATTCAAAATTAAACTATCAAAGACTCCTTTCCCCGAAAGTAAACTGAATAGTCTTAAAGAGCTATCAATAAACAAATTTGGAATTTGTCCCGATGAAGCTGCTTTTTTAGTAATCGATGGCGAAATTACAAACAGCGCATATGATGAAGAAGCTGAAAATATCTATATATTGTATAAAAATGGCAAATTAAAGGATATCAAAGAGGCTTCAGACATTAATCTGGAAGGGCTTACCAAGACTGTGCGCAAACATTTTGTGTGTTATCCCGGAGAAATCATCACAAGGTAATTATTTTAATTATTTTTGCAGCGTAAATTTTAAAGACGAACGAATGGAGTTTTCGGCAAACGATATTGCAACTTTACTAAACGGCAAAGTTGAAGGAAATGGCAATGTTAAGGTAAGTAATATCTCAAAAATCGACCAGCCTATACCCGGTACACTTACATTTCTATCAAATCCAACCTACACAAAATTTATTTATACAACCACCGCATCAATCGTAATTGTAAATAATGACTTTGTACCCGAGAATAACCTGTCGTGTACATTAATACGTGTCGAGGATGCCTATGTTGCGCTGGCTAAATTGCTCGATTTCTACACAAAATCAAAACCTTCGAAAATAGGAATTGAACAACCCTCTTTTGTCAGCAATTCAGCAAAGTTAGGTGAACAAATCTATATTGGTGCTTTCGCATATATTGGCGATAATGCTCTGGTAGGAAATAATGTAAAGATATATCCTCATGTTTATATCGGTGATAATGCTAAAATTGGTAATAATACAATTCTTTATTCAGGTGTGAAAATCTATGCTGGATGTTCGATCGGTTCTTCCTGCATCCTTCATTCGGGTTCAGTTATTGGAGCCGACGGATTTGGATTTGCACCTAGTCCTGACGGAACTTACACAAAGATTGAGCAAATTGGGAATGTAATTATCGAGGACAACGTTGAAATTGGAGCAAATACAACTGTTGATAGTGCCACTATGGGATCTACAATTATCCGCAAAGGGGTCAAACTTGATAATCTGATTCAGATCGGCCATAATTGTGAGATCGGAGTAAACACCGTAATGGCCGCTCAGGTTGGAATTGCCGGTTCAACCACAATTAGTAAAAACTGTGTTTTTGGTGGACAGGCAGCTGTTTCGGGACATATAACAATTGGAGAAGGGACTAAAATCGGACCAAAATCGGGTGTAATGTCATCTGTCAAGCCTAATTCAGTATTGTTAGGTGCTCCAGCACTTGATTTTAAACTGGCCATGAAAACCTTTTCAATTATCCGGAACCTACCTGAACTTCGTAATGATGTTATCGAACTTCAAAAGCTGGTTAAAACAATTAAAGACAACGAATAATATCGTCAAATAAAGCTTCCTGACGGGATATCAGATATAATAATCAATTAGCCACTTATGTTTTGTGGCATTTAATGAAGAAAAATTTCGCGAAATGATGAGTGTTAAGCAAAATACAATCGAAAGAGAGGTCACCATTTCAGGCAAAGGCCTACATACCGGCGTTGAAGTCACTTTGACGTTTAAACCTGCTCCCGAAAATTTCGGCTATAAATTTAAACGCATCGATCTTCCTGGTGAACCCCTAATTGAAGCCAATGTTTCAAGAGTAAAGGGAACATCACGTGGAACTGTTCTAAAAGACGGTGATGTTGTGATTAGTACAATCGAGCATGTAATGGCAGCACTGATCGGAACCGGAATAGATAATGTTCTGATTGAAATGAATGGTCCTGAAGCTCCTATCCTTGACGGAAGCGCTGGTCCCTACGTAAAAATTCTCGAAGAAGCCGGTTTAGCTGCTCAACATGCTAACAGGGAATATTTTGAGATCAAAAGAAAAATAGTTTACAGAAATGCGGAAACAGGCACAGAAATAATAGCATATCCTGATGATGACTTCAGTATAGATGTCATGATATCCTACAATTCTGTAGTTCTCGATAATCAGTATGCAACCTATAGCAGTCAAACTAAGTTTGCTGAAGAGATTGCTCCATGCCGGACCTTTGTTTTTGTCCGCGAACTTGAGATGCTTTTGAAAAACAACCTTGTTAAAGGGGGTGATGTCGATAATGCCATTGTGATAATGGATCAGCCAATGACTCTTGAAGAATTAAATCGAATTGCTGATTTATTCAATCAAAAACACATCGAAGTCAATAAAATAGGAATTTTAAACAATATCACGCTTCGATTTGATAATGAATGTGCACGTCATAAATTGCTCGATGTTATTGGTGATCTTGCTTTAATCGGAAAGCGAATTAAAGGGCGCATTGTTGCCAAAAGACCTGGTCATGGCGCAAATACAGAATTTGCTAAGATGCTTCAAAAAGAGTATCTTAAGTGCATTTCAGAAAATACAGCGCCCGAATATGATCCCAATAAGGTGCCCTTATATGATGTGAATCAGATAAAGAAAATGTTGCCACATCGCAATCCTTTTCTGTTGCTGGATAAAGTTATTGAGAAAGGTGCTGATTACATCATTGGGGTGAAAAATGTAACGGCCAATGAACCATTTTTCGTCGGACATTTTCCGGATGAACCCATAATGCCCGGTGTCCTGATAATCGAAGCAATGGCGCAGTGCGGAGGTGTTTTTGTAATCAGCTCCCAACCCACCGACGGCAATTATTCCACCTACTTTATGACAATGGACAGTATTAAATTCCGAAAAAAGGTAGTTCCAGGTGATACACTTGTTTTCAGGTTAAAATTACTCGGCCCTATCCGACGCGGAATTGCAAACATGCGGGCAATAGCATTTGTTGGTGACACCGTGGTTTGTGAAGGGGAATTTATGGCTGTTATTTCAAAAAACAAATAGAGATCCTGGTTATTTGTAAGACCAGTTTTAATTCAAAAATAATGAATCAACCATTAGCAAATATTCATCCCGATGCAAAGATAGGCGCGGGAGTTATCATTGAACCATTCGCAACGGTATCGCGCGATGTAATAATTGGCGACGGATCGTACATCGGCCCTACCGCTACGATATTGCCAGGTTGCAGGATTGGCAAAAACTGCAAGATTTTTTCCGGAGCAGTAATTGGTGGCGAACCACAGGACCTCAAGTTTAAAGGAGAATATACTACTGTTGAAATTGGTGATAACACCACGATCAGGGAGTGCGTTACTGTAAACAGAGGTACATCGGCCAAAGGAAAGACGGTAATCGGAAGTAACTGCCTTATTATGGCATATGTACATGTTGCGCATGATTGCGTTGTTGGAGACAGTGTGATCCTTGTAAACTCCGTTGCTCTTGCCGGCGAAGTGGTTGTCGATGATTTCGCAATAATTGGCGGACACACAGGAATTCATCAGTTCTGTCATATCGGTAAACACGTAATGCTCTCCGGAGGTTCTCTTGTACGCAAAGACGTTCCGCCATATATTAAAGCTGGTCGCGAACCTTTGTCATACGCCGGAGTTAATTCAATTGGTCTCCGTCGCAGGGGGTTCTCCAATGAGGTCATCTGCCAGATTCAGGATATTTACCGGATCATTTATCAGAAAGGTTATAACAATACGCAGGCACTCGAAGTGATCGAAGCTGAACTTCAAGCCTCAAGAGAACGCGACGAAATCCTCCTTTTCCTAAAAGATTCAAAAAGAGGGATTATCAAAGGATATTTTCCTGATTGATATCAAACATATCCATTAAATCATCCTAAAAGGGGCGAAATAAATTGTTATTCGCCCCTTTTATATTTTAATACAAATCGTTTTTCCCACTCCATCAATACAAATAATGTCATTAATAATGATGTTAATGCCGTTATTAAAAGAGATACTTCCATTATCAATACAAATAATGCCATTACTAATGTTATTAATGCCATTATTAATACAAATAATGACATTATTAATAATGATAACGCAATTATTAAAGTTCATAATGCCATTATTAATACAAATAACAACGTTTTTAATAATGATAACGCAATTATTAAAGATAGTAATGCCATTATTGAAGTTGATTTCGGCGTTATTGGATTAGAAATCTGTGATTTTAATATTGAATTCATCGTTATATCCTCTGGAGAAGACATATCAATAATGAAAGGGTATCGCAACAATACGAATCATTCATAAAAGAAGAGGGCAAATATCATAGTAGCAAGGTAAATCCAAGTCAAAATCTCCTTCCAGATGATTCTCTTGTCTGCAAGGAGATAGTGGGATATAAAGAATGCCACCGGAATCGTTGAAAAAGCAACGATTTCTACTCCTATAGTCATTAACCCTAAGGCAGAAGCCAATATCAAACCCAGCATCCAGTAAAAAATAACAAAATACTTACGTGAACTCACCTTCATACGGTGATAGACAGCAAGTACAGAGATACTTCCAAGTGTAGAAGCAAAAACTACCACAGAAGTAAGCAATAAAAAATAAGGCTGTAGAAGATAATCGTTATGATCTGTCCAAAGCATTTTGACGATGTCATTCCACAAAGTAGTGTCCGAACCATTTAAAAATGAAAATGCCCACAAAAACATCAAGGGCGTGCCAAATCCCAGAATCGGAATGACTAAAAGCCTCCAGTTGTCACTTTTTTGCAACACAAAAATAGCGATCCATACCAAAGGGAAAAGCATTATAGCAGGAAGATAAAACAACGAAGCCAATGACAGAAAAAAGGAAGCATTATAAGTAAAGGTAATCTCGATAGACTTGTGGTAAGTATTCAGAATGAAATAAATCGAGATTAAAACACAAAGTGTTGAAAGATGAATAGGCAAAAATGAGTGAAGTGTCTGAAGTGAAGAAACCGTGATCAGGTAAATAATTCCGGGCAGATAGGATCGCTTTCGCACAAAAAGCAATGAAGAACCCAATTGTGCCACAAAAAAAGAATTAATCATTACCAGGCAAAATGCAAAAAAAACCTGCCAGAAATCCTGCCCTTTTAGTAAATTAAAAACAAAATAGTAGAGCGGCATTGCACCATTTGCAAGTTTAATATCCAATATATCAGGAGCACGAAAGCTATGGATCCAAAAAAGAACACCTATTACCGGAATCAATAATGAACTGAATATCGTATTACTCTTAAAAATGCGTAATAACATAAAGTCGTAGTTTAAAGATCAAAGCCCAAATCTTCCCGAAAGTACATATTTTTAAACTGTATCTTGGTGGCATTATGGTAAGATCTTTCTAAGGCCTCCCTGAAATCTTTCCCCCGTGAACTAACAGCCATTACCCTTCCTCCGTTGGTAACTAAATTATTGCCAGAAATCTTTGTTCCTGCATGAAATAGTATGCTCCCCGAAACTTTATCGAGATCGGTAATGATATCTCCCTTTTCGTAAGCCCCTGGATAACCACCAGCAACAAGCATTACTGTAACAGCAGTATCAGGATCAATATCAAGTTCCCGACTGGCCAAATCGCCATTGGCAACACCTTCGAACAGATCAACAAGGTCAGATTTTATTCTAAGTATGACTGCCTCTGTTTCGGGGTCACCCATGCGAACATTGTACTCAATGACTATTGGCTCAGAATTAACACTGATTATTCCGAAAAAAATAAATCCCTTGTAATCAATCCCGTCGCGCTGCAATCCATTTACAGTAGGAATGATTATCCGTTCCTCTACTTTCTGCATAAATGCCTCGTTGGCAAAAGGAACCGGTGATATGGCACCCATACCCCCGGTATTCAATCCCGTATCCCCCACTCCAATCCGCTTGTAGTCCTTTGCCACAGGCAGGATTTTATAGTTTTTCCCATCGGTCAATGCAAATACCGAACACTCTATTCCCGATAGAAATTCCTCGATCACAACCGTTTCGCTGGCTTGTCCAAACATTCCGCCAAGCATATCACGCAGGGATTGTTCTGCTTCGGCCAGGTCTGTTACGATCAGTACACCTTTCCCTGCAGCCAGTCCGTCAGCCTTAAGCACATATGGAGCCGTTAAGCTTTGCATGAAACTGATGCCTTGTTCGAGGTTGTTTTTGGTAACAGAAAGGTGCGCGGCAGTCGGGATTCCATGACGTAACATAAATTCCTTAGCAAAATCCTTACTTCCCTCAAGCATGGCACCGCTTCTTACCGGTCCAATTACAGATACCTTCTTTAATTGGTCATCTGCAAGAAAAAAATCATGAATTCCCTCCACTAATGGGACTTCCGGACCAACAACAACCATATCGATCTTCTTATCCAGTACGACTTTGCGAATCGATTCAAAATCGGTAGTTCCAATTTCGAGGTTCGTTCCAAATTCAGCTGTTCCGGCATTACCCGGTGCAATGTAAAGCTGATCAATTTTCTGACTCTGACTAATCTTCCAGGCAAAAGCATGTTCCCTTCCTCCTGAACCGATGATAAGAATATTCATGTGGATACAATTTGTTCATTAATTGAAAAATAAAAACCGTAAGAGTTAACGGATACCGTCTTTTTATAAGGGCTCTCATGGTATGTACTTTTCGTAGTGCAAAATAAACAAAGTTTTAGGTTTAAGACAGACAAATTTATTAAATTAAGGTATCTTCACCCTTTCAAACATTACAATAAAATGAATACACCATGGAGCAGAATTTGTCAAGACGATATTTTATCCAAAAAAGCATAGTTGGCGGCATAGCGCTGGCAACAATTAATCCATTGGATCTGTGGGCTAAAACTGAAAAACCGGTTATGAAACTTGGCCTTGTCACTTATCAGTGGGCGAAAGACTGGAATTTACCCACTTTGATAGCCAACTGTGAAAAAACAGGCGTTCTTGGAGTCGAATTGCGAACAGAACATGCTCATGGTGTAGAAACCAAATTAACTCCGGCACAGCGCGCCGAAGTGAAAAAGATGTTTGCCGACAGTCCTGTCACCTGCATAGGATATGGCTCCAATTTCGAATATCATAGTCCTGATCCGGTTAAACTTCGCATGAATATAGATCAGACTAAAGAGTATATAAAACTATGCAAGGATATTGGCGCTTCGGGTATTAAAGTTAAACCGAATGGGCTGCCTGATATGATAGCAAAAGAGAAGACCATTGCACAAATTGCCGCTTCGTTAAACGAGGTTGGAAAATTTGCAAGTGGCTATGGTCAACTTGTAAGGGTCGAGGTGCATGGTGAGAAAACACAGGAACTCCCTAATATGAAAGCTATTTTCGATCAGGTGACAGAGAAGAATGTGAAAATATGCTGGAACTGCAACGATCAGGATCTTCTGCCTCCGGGATTGGAAGGGAACTTCCGCAGTGTTAAAAAATGGTTTGGCGATACCGTTCATGTCCGCGAATTCAATGTTGGCGATTATCCCTACCAGCAACTTTTCGACCTTTTTGCCGGCATTCACTATTCCGGATGGATTCTTCTCGAAGCCCGTACTGATCCTGCCGATAAAATTACTGCGTTGAAAGAACAACTAACTCTTTTCAATCAGCTTGTTAGTAACACTAAAAAGGTTTAAATCATTAATGAATATCAAACAGATAATTGTCGATCGTATAGGAGAAGTAACGATCACTAAAAACCGTCAGGCAATTCGGTTCAAACTCGCCGTTCGGCCCGACGGCACAGTACGGGTTACCATACCATGGAACGCTTCGTTCCAAAGCGGTGAAAAATTCATAAACGAACATCTTCAATGGATATCGCAGACTAAAGAAAAACTGGCAGGAAAATCACCTGCACCAAAGCTGATACCACCCGGTCACTTATTCTCAACACGAAATTACAATTACCATGTTTGTTCTTCGGATATAACGCGGTTCAAAATCAGGTATGCTGAAAAAGAAAAGAGTGTATTTTTCGAATACCCCATAAATCAAATGATTGAATCACCTGAGCTGCAAAACACATTAAAACTTGCAATTGAGAATGTTCTCAGGTTTGATGCAAAAAAATACCTGCCCGGAAGAATTGCCCAACTTGCCTCCGACCTTGGCTATACTTACAAGAAAGTGACCATCAAAAACAATAAAACCAATTGGGGAAGTTGCTCAAACCGCAAAAATATCAATCTAAACCTTCACCTTATGCGACTTAGTGACAACCTTATTGACTATGTAATTGTCCACGAATTGGTTCACACTATTATACCTAATCATGGTCCTGACTTCAAATCTACATTGCATAAGCATTTTCAGAATTCGGCATTGATTGAACTTGAGTTAAAAAAAGCCAAAACCGGAATCTATTAACCCTGATTCGAAATAAATCATATTTAAAATCTGACCTTAATAAATTCATTTGGAATAAACCAATTGACATAATCCCTTTTCGGATGTTGCAAAACCTTCAGATGACTTTTATGCTCTATTCGTAGCCGGATTCTGATCAGAAAAAACCATTCCAATCATACTCCAAAATTATACTTTTCCTATGCCTGGTCTATGTTTGCTCTATGTTTGGTCTATATCAAGTCTATATCAAGTCTATATCAAGTCCTATATTACTTTACATATTAGTCATAAAAATGCCGGTTTAATAGACTCAAAACAGATATAACTTGGGCTGGTGCGAATGAGATATGAACATGTTTGATATCCTCAATTCAGTTAAAAACTGAAGTCGAATAGGTCAAAAACACAAAGATGGCTTGAACTTTAATACAATAAATTTAAAACTGTCGCCTATATCTGACTCAGGTCATTAATTTCCATCCAAAGATTGAACCGCCTAAAATCTGGTGTTAATCACTTTCCCTTGAATGAATGATTACCTTTTTTCGGTCTTAAAATATCCCCGATGTTAATAATCAAATCGTTTTATAGCGATTTTGCCAACTGAATTCATCATACAAAACGGGGTGATTGGAAGATTAATCCAGTTTGGAATGATCTCCACCGAAGACCATTCGAACGTATAACTAATCAATGAATTAAGCCGATGCGTCCAATGTAAGGACGTTTAACTTTAATTTAGATGGAGCAACTCCATGCAATTTCTAAAAAAGAAGTGAGAGAACTACCGAAAAAGGAATAATCAAGGCAAGTTACAATTTCCACTTTCAACAGTAATAAATCCTTCACCCAAAGTGATTTCAGTATTCTTACCGGTGACCAATCTTCCGGAATGTAAGCACCACCCGAAAAGACATAGAATAAGATCATTTCTCAATATACCTGATCCTTACGAAGTAGCAAAAGAAGGATAAGTTCCGCCACCGCCCATATTAATTGTCAGGCATATGGCTACCCATAAAGGCAATAGAAATCCATTAACCATTGCTGCCAGCATATGCAAAAAAACAAGGTATCAAGTTATTCATTAATGAGTAAAGCACAAACAAATTTTGTTATCAGCAAAAAAACGGACAACTTTGACCCATGGGAATTCTGATTCATTATGAAAATCCGATTTAAAAAATAGTTCAGTAATGGTAAAATGGGACAAATTGATTGCAGACTGCCGGCTTGGCCTCGAAGATAGAAGGGTCCTCGAAATTGATGATATCCGGTCGACGTTTCAACGCGATTACGACAGGATCATATTCTCATCACCTTTCAGACGACTTCAGGACAAAACACAGGTATTTCCCCTGCCAGGAAGCATATTTGTACATAATCGGCTCACTCATTCACTCGAGGTGGCGAGTGTGGGCAGATCACTCGGAAATCTTGTTACTGCAGCCGTAAAAAACGATCAGTATCCTCAGTTTCAAAATATTGTAAGTGAAATAGGTGCCATTGTTTCGGCAGCCTGCCTGGCACACGATTTGGGCAATCCTCCATTTGGACATTCAGGTGAAAGTGCCATTGCCGATTTTTTCAAAACTGGAGGAGGATCGAAATACGAAAGTGATGTTACAGAGTCACAATGGACCGATTTCACATGTTTTGAAGGAAACGCAAATGCATTCAGGGTCCTAAGCCATCAGTTTTCAGGAAAAAGAATCGGAGGTTTTGCACTAACATATAGCACATTAGCAAGCATTGTAAAATACCCTTTCGAATCATCACTTGCGGGAGGGAAACCCAAATTCGGATTCTTTCAAAGCGAAAAAGAGATATTTCGAAAGATTGCATTGCAGCTCGGGATGGTTAAAATATCCGAAAACCCCTTACAATATATCCGTCACCCGTTGGTTTATCTTGTCGAAGCAGCCGATGACATCTGTTATCAGATAATGGACGTGGAAGATGCCCATAAACTAAAAATCCTGACCTATTCCGAAACAGAAACACTTTTTCTTAACTTTTTTCATGCTGATTATGATGTACAATTGCTCAATAACATTAATGCTAATCTCCACATAGTAAGCGATTGTAATGAAAGGATTGCTTATCTCAGGGCAATGGTGATCAGTAAACTTACAAAAGAATGCGCTGCCATTTTCATAAAACGGATCGATACATTCAGCAGCGAAGCAAAGATTATTCCGTTATTCGATTCGTTGACCGAACCCTCAAAAGGTGCAATGGCTCAAATAAAATCAGTTTCTCAGAAACGCATCTATAACGACAGGGCCGTTATTGAGATTGAAATTGCAGGTTACAAAATACTTGGGACACTGCTCGAAGCATTTATAACAGCAGTCAATCATCCCAATGACTATTTATCGAAGAAACTTCTGACGCTAATTCCTTCTCAATATCAGAATCCTGATGAATCGATGTATGGTAAAATCCAGTCGGTCGTCGATTTTGTATCGGGAATGACAGATCTCTTTGCACTAAATTTATATCGAAAAATAACAGGAATGGAGTTACCCGGTATTGCCTGATGGTATTGGTTCAATTGAAATTATTTTGGGCATAAAATATTAAATACAAAACAACTAAATATCTGATGACTCGCTTTTTTGTCAGTGAAACTTTTTCCGTTAATTCAGATTGATCTTAAGATATGACAAAATATCAACCTGTTTTTCTTTGATCGACCTTCATTATGAATATTTAAAACAATTTCACAAGCTTCAGGATAGCTAATAATAAAAATTGTTACTTTTACCCAACGGCAATTTCCAGATTTTCCATAATAAAGAACAAGACCAATTGTGAAGCAACATCAAATTAAACATTTGTATAAATCACTTTTACTGATTGTTACAATCCTATTTTCTGCACACTTATGTCAATCGCAAGATATTCAGGAAATTAAAATAACTGAAAATTTCACTAAGGTACCTGCCAAAGAGTTCTTCAAATTACTCGAGAAGAATTACGGCATTCATTTCTTCTATAAAGATGATTGGACAAAGTCGTTGGAGGTAAATAAGACTTTTAACAACGTGCCGCTTGTGCAGGTTCTGAATCAGATATTTGCTGGCAAAGATCTGACTTTTAAATTCTTTCAGAATAAGTCAGTGGTTATTTATCCATTGGGGACCGAAAACCTTGCTTTGTCAGGTAGCGATGATTCGCAAATGCTCGTAATTGGCGATCCGCTTAACCGGGGTCGTTATCAGAAGGCCCGACTTCAGGGCCGGGTGATCGAAGGCAAAACCGGAGAACCTCTTCCTGGGGCAATCGTTTACAACCCTGAAACTAAAATTGGTGTACCAACCGATTCGAAAGGAAGATATTCATTGGAGATGCCAACTGGCGATGTGCATTTGCAAATATCGTTTTTAAGTTTTGAAAACCAGGTTCAGAAAATACGGCTTATCGAGGATGGAAAGGCAGATTTCGAACTTTTTGAAAAGAGCCAAAATCTTGCCGAAATAACCATTGAAGGGAATCAATCAAATGCTTCGAAAGCACAGATGAGCATGATTAAAATGTCCGCAGTTACATTAAAAGAACTTCCCGTACTGATGGGTGAAGCCGATTTAATTAAAAGCATGGTCATGATGCCCGGTGTTCAAAGCGTTGGAGAGATGTCATCCGGATTCAATGTCCGTGGTGGGAACACAGATCAAAACCTTGTTTTATTGGATGGATCACCCGTTTTCAACACTACTCACTTGTTTGGATTCTTTTCAATGATCAATCCAGATGCCGTTAAAGATGTAACACTTTATAAAGGGGGTATTCCAGCTGAATACGGTGAGCGAATCTCTTCAGTAATGGAAGTTCAGCTTAAAGAGGGAAAGCCAGAAAACCTCAGCATAAATGGTGGCATTGGACTTATAAATAGTCGGCTTACTATTGAAGGGCCATTTACTAAAAAGAAGAAAAGCACCTTTATGATCGGCGGTCGAACAACCTATTCCGATTGGCTGCTCCAACAAACAAAGAATCCAACATTTATGAACAGTGTTGCTCATTTTTACGATATCGATGGAACTGCCAATATTGAATTTAGTCCTAAAAACCACCTGAAATTAACGGGTTACATAAGTGCCGATGTTTTTAATCTCAATTCCTCTTCGCTTTATAACTATGCGAATAGCCTTGGATCGCTAAACTGGAAGTTGAACCTTTCAAAAAAATTGATTTCCAATTTAAACATGGCTTACAGTAAATACGATTTCAAAATGGATCAGAAGGATCCTGTCCGACCAGAGGATGACTATTTGCTAAAATCCAATATTCAATACGGCAGCCTTAAATATGCATTGTCTTTTTATCCGAATGATAAACATCGGATTAATACCGGATTTCAAGGTATCGGATACTGGATAAACCCAGGTGAAATTCGCCCTGCCCAAACAGTGTCTGATGTCCTTACAAAATCACTACGGAAGGAACAATCTGCCGAAATGGCTTTATTTGCAGATGATGATTTTGATCTTTCAGAGAAACTTTCACTTAATCTTGGTTTACGTTACACCAGGTTTATTAACTACGGACCCGGTGTAGTTTACAACTATTCTACAGGTCTTCCCAAAAGCCAAAGCACAATGACTGATTCAACAATTTACAAATCAGGCGATATTATTAAATCTTATCAGGGATTTGAACCTCGTGTTGCCCTGAAATTCAACCTGAAGGATGGAGGCTCGTACCGACTAAGTTACCAGCGTATTCATCAGTTTGTCAGCCAGATTTCAAATACAGCCGTCATCTCACCAGCCGATTACTGGAAATCGGCCGATACTTATCTCACTCCGTTAATCAACGATCAGATTGCTTTAGGCTATTTCAAAAATCCAGGAAATGGAAAGTATGAATTATCAATTGAAATGTATTACAAAAAACTGCAAAACCTTTTGGAATATAAAAACGGCGCACAGCTTTTGATGAATAGTCACATTGAAACCGAATTACTTTTGGCAAACGGCTATTCATACGGCGCTGAATTTTTAGCCAAAAAGAATGAGGGTCGTTTAAACGGATGGATCAGTTATACCTATTCAAGAACCTTTCGCAAGGGAGAAAGTCAGTTTAGTTCGGAGAACATCAACGGAGGAAGTTATTATCCTTCGGTCTACGACAAACCCCACGATCTGACAGCTGTGATGAATTACAAAATAAGTCGCAGATGGAGATTTTCAAGCAACTTTGTCTTTTCATCTGGCAGACCTATTACATTGCCAGAGCAAAAATATATTTACGACGATCATCAGGTAGTTGTCTTCTCCGATAGAAATAAATATCGTATGCCATCATATCACCGCATGGATGTGAGTTTAACGCTTGACGAAAACCTGCGAATAAAACGATCGTGGAAAGGAAGCTGGACTTTCTCTATTTACAACATCTACGGGCGCAAAAACCCTTATTCTGTTTTTTATAAAAAAGGTCCTACAAACACGGCTACAGGCGAAAGTAGTTATGACATCTACAAATTATCCATCATTGGTGTTCCTGTTCCTTCTATTACCTATAATTTTAAATTCTGATGAGAAAAGAAATTATATACTGGCTATTAATTCTAATTGTATTCGTCTCCTGCGAGGAACGTTACCAGCCAAATATTGATGCAGTCGAAGGTCAGCTTGTTGTCGAGGCACAAGTTACAAATGATCCCGCTAAAAATTTTGTTCACTTAACCCAAACCCGGAATTACAACGATGCCGTACCACTATTGGAAGTCTCGGGGGCCACAGTCGATCTGATTGAAATTCAAGGTGCTAAAATCCATAGCACAGAAAGCAGTTCCGGACATTATGTCTTTAACTCGGTTCCTGTACCCGGGAAAAACTATTTTTTACGAATCGGAATAAAGACGGACATTTATGAGTCTGCTGAGGTTACGATGCCGCCAATTCCAACTTTTACCAATTTTCATACCGAACATGTTGTCAATAAAGTTTATACTAATAACGTAGAAGGAGTTCCACAAGTATTCAATAAGTTAGGTAGAGAATTTTATGTTGATTTACCAACTACAAATGCACTTTCTCATTACAGGTTCGATATAAAAACAATATGGGAATGGCACTGCGATTTAGTTCCAAATCTGTACTCAACTGTTCCCTCATATTATGGCTGGTATATTTACTATGAAAAGGAAAAGTTCAATATTGCAGGTCCCGGCAGTTTTAGTCAGACCGATAATATTTTGAAACATCCATTATTGACAGAGTCATACAATGTATATGATTACATCTTAGCCGATACATTGTTTTCTAAACATGATACATTGTATGCCAAAGGGTGTCTGTTGGTAATTGATCAATTTGGTACTTCAAAAGAATCGTATGACTATCACGAAAAACTAAACAGTCAATTTGCTGCTGATGGAAGTCTGTTTGATCCTATTCAGAATCAAATCTTCGGAAATGTGATATGCAAGACCAATGCTTCAAAGATTGTATATGGTTATTTCGATCTGAACTCGTATGTACAGTATCGCTATTTCTTTAAACTTTCCACTCCACCGAATGACTTCATCATGAAACAAATATCAAGCACGGAGGAATTACCAGATAAAAGCGGTATGCTCCTAACACAACCCATAAAAGGTCCGCCAAGTGAATTACCACCGCCACTACCCCCTCCAAACTGGTGGGTAACAGAATGGTAGTATTCATCTTCAGAATTATAGACCAACATAAAAGGCATCGCAGTAAATATAAAACAGAGACTTTAAAGTGAAAAGAAGATTACTTATTATATTATTACTCTTTATCGCATTGATAAGCAAGGCTCAGGACAAAGAGTGTTTTGGCCTTTATTCAGACCGCGATCTTTATGCCAGTGGAGAAACCCTTCTACTCAAAGTATTTGTACCGGTAAATGAACTCTCTGGAATAGTACATATCGATCTGATCAACTCCAGAGGGAAAATAATTACTGGAATCAGCAAGAAAATCATTAATCATCAAGCCGATGGGTTTATTGATTTACCTGATTCTCTAAGCACGGGATGCTACCTGCTTAGTTCATCAACTAAAATAAACTCCCGTATTACTGTGAAAGAGGTATACATCTGTAACAGATTTACGGGCTTTCCAGAATCTAATTCCCTATTACGATCCTCAGAAAAAAGTCTTCTTGTTGAAAAGCCTTGGAATGAAATACAAATCAATGGTCTGGATCAGGTCTATAAAACAAGAGCGAATGCTAATTTAACCATTCATCTGCCATCCGAATTACTGACTCAAATCAAGGAAAACCTATATGTGAGTGTTGCAGAAATAGCTCCTGGATATAACTCACAGACGTTTATAAAGAGCACAAAGCCAAAAACAAACCAGAACGTTGAAAAAGAAGGAATCATTCTTGAAGGAGTCGTTAAAGATATGAAAACCGGGGAGCCATTTAAAAATGGTATTGTCTATTTATCGGTTCCAGATACATTTCCGCGATTCAAATATTATATTACAGGTAGTGACGGCAGTTTTAATTTCCAGCTCGAAAATTACTTTGGTAAAATACCAATAGTGATTCAAGCCTTTGATCGCGAAGAAAAACGGCTTCTTAAAATTATACTCAGCCGTCGCGACAGCCTCACAAGCTCGTTAACTGCTTTTGCAAACTGGACCATTACACCCGAACTGCGAAAGAATGCTGAAGACAATATTGCGGCTGTGAATTTTCGTAGAATATTTAACCGACAAGAACTTACAGTTCTTCCTCCTCCAATTAAAAAAACTGATGCCTATCCATTTTATGGCATTCCAAACGAAGTTGTCTATCCCAATCTTTTTATTGACTTACCAAATTTTACCGAAATCTCACGCGAACTTTTACCAGGTGTTAAATTCAGGGCCTATAACCGAATACCAACCCTGCAGGTCTTCAGTCCTGCATTGCACAATTTCTTTAACGAACAGCCATTGATATTACTCAATGGTATTCCAACCCGCGACCTGAGTGTAATTAAAGATTTAGGATCAAAGGAAATTGGAAGAATAGAAATTAGCCACAGTAAAAGATATTACGGTAATCTGATCTTCCCGGGTGTTGTTGCCATTTATAAATTAAAAGCAGATGACACTCAATTAACGGAATCGGTCGATCTGATCAAACTTAAACTTGATGCAATTCAGCCTGAAGTAATCTTAAATACTCCTATCGAACATCAACAGTTAAACGAAATGGATCTTCGAAAGGTATTACTCTGGAAACCTACTCTAACACCTGAACAAACCATCAAACTTGATTTTGAAACGTCCGATATACGTGGCAATTTTAAGCTGGTAATACATGGAAAAACAAATGACGGATCTATTTTTTATAAAGAACAATTTTTCGAAGTAAACTAATATGATTAGCAGAACTCTTTCTTTCATCACCATTTTTATGCTGTTTGTAGCCTCATCACTCACAGCTCAGGATGAATTGCCCAAAAATTTAAATGCCGGAATAATTAAAGGAACTGATTTTATTCCTTATCCATCGTATTCAGGTACACCCTATTTGAACATTACCTACCTAAATGGCGAAATTGAATTCATTGATGGCTCAAAATTAAATAATCTTGGATTGCGTTACAGTTCCTATCGTGATGAGATAATATATTACAATACATTTCTTTCGGCTCAAATTGTCATCGATAAAATCAGTCTGAAAGGATTTTCATTCATTGACGAAAAAGGAGTGAATAGAATATTTCGAAGACAGAATTATGAAGGATATCAAAATGGTGACCGCTATTTTGAGGTGCTCAGCGACGGAGATGTGTCCCTTCTTGCATATCGGAAAGTTGATTTGGCAACTTGTGATCCTTCATATAGTAAATTGGGGTTGGCCTATCAACCATCCTATTTCTATTACGTGTATGCTGCCGGAAAAGGTTATTCTCAGATCAAAATAAATCGAAATTCGCTCCTTTCAAAATTCGATAAGAAAAATCAAAAGTTGGTGAAAAAAATCCTTCGTAAAAATAGAGTGATGATCACTGACGAATCAAGTTTTGTTTTAGCCTGGAACGTGATCAAAGAAAATGGTATAGCTATCAACCTGTAAACGATTAAAGTTAAGCAGAAAAAAGTGAAATATCAAAAGTCAAGTTGAAAAGCTGAAAATCGATAAAATTATTTCATAAAAATTGATAAACCTTAAATTAAATAATAGTTACTTTTACACACAACAATTAGCAGAAATTCCACATCAAGACTAAAACTAAAAGTGAAGCATCTTCAAATTACACAATTGTATAAAAAGCTCTTTCTGATTGTTACAATTCTTCTTTCAGCACAACTAAGTCGATCGCAAGATATTCAGGAGATTAAAATTACCGGAAGTTTTACAAAAGCTCCCATCCAGGAGTTCTTCAATTCACTCGAAAATAAATATGAAATTCGCGTTTTCTATAAGGAAGATTGGATAAAAGCGGTAGAGGTTACGAAGACATTCAACGATGTCCCGCTTGTACAGGTGCTGAATCAAATTCTGGCTGATAAACAATTAACTTTTAAATTCTTTCAAAATAATTCAATATTTATTTATCCTCAGGGCGCGGATAAACGTTCAGGGATAGGAACTGACGACTCACAAATTCTGGTGATTGGCGATCCTCTTAATCAGGGTCGTTATCAGCGAGCCAAATTACAAGGGAGAGTCCTTGATGGTAAAAATGGAGAGACGCTCGCCGGAGCTGTCATTTATAATCTTGAAGGCGGACTCGGAACATCCACCGATTCGAACGGAAAATTTACGCTCGACATGGCGACCGGAGATGCGCATTTGCAAATTTCCTTTGTCGGTTACGAAAATCAAACACAAAAAATACGACTGATTCAAAATGGGAGTGCCGATTTCGAACTTTTCGAGGAGAGCCACTATATCGACGAAGTAACCGTAATCGGCGGACAGGAAGCAAAAGCCTCGAAAGCGCAGATGAGCATGATAAAAATGAACTCTGCTACATTAAAAGAACTTCCGGTGCTCATGGGTGAAGCGGATTTAATTAAAAGTATGGTAATGATGCCCGGCGTTCAGAGCGTTGGCGAGATGTCGTCTGGATTCAATGTCCGTGGCGGAAATACCGATCAGAACCTTGTTTTGTTAGACGGTTCACCTGTTTTCAACACAACTCACCTGTTTGGTTTCTTTTCGATGATCAATCCTGATGCTGTAAAAGATGTTACACTTTATAAAGGTGGTATTCCTGCCGCATATGGTGAGCGAATCTCTTCTGTAATGGATGTACAACTAAAAGAGGGAAGATCGGAAAACCTAAGCATAAATGGAGGAATAGGGCTTATTAACAGCAGACTAACTATCGAAGGACCCTTTAAGAAAAAGAAAAAAAGCTCTTTTATGATCGGCGGTCGAAGTACCTACTCCGACTGGATGCTCCAGCAGACGAAGAATCCTACTTTCATGAACAGCGTAGCTCATTTTTATGATATTAATGGTACGGCAGATATTGAATTTGGTCCTAAAAATCATTTAAAATTAACAGGTTACATTAGTTCCGATGTCTTTAATCTGAATTCAAGTTCGCTTTATAACTATGCAAATTCACTTGGCTCTCTAAACTGGAAGTTGAATCTTTCTAAGAAATTGATTTCAAATTTGAATCTTGCGTACAGTAAATATGATTTAAAAATGGATCAGAAAGATCCAGTACAACCTGAAGACGACTATTTGCTTAAATCGAATATTCAATACAGTAGTCTCAAATATTCGCTCTCTTTTTATCCAACTGACAGACAGCGTATAAATACTGGATTCCAGGCGATTGGATATAAGATAAATCCCGGTCAGATAGTCCCATCACAAACTTCTTCAAATGTTCTTCCTGAAACGTTAAGGAAAGAACAATCTGCCGAACTCGCATTATTTGTCGACGAGGATTTCGACCTCTCTGAAAAGCTGTCATTTAATCTTGGTTTGCGTTTTACTAAGTTTATTAATTACGGTCCGGGATTAGTTTACCATTACGATCCGAATCTTCCGAAAAGCCTAAGTTCAATTATCGATTCAACAATTTATAAATCAGGAGATATCATCAAATCCTATCAAGGGTTTGAACCTCGTCTTGCAGTGAAATATAATCTTGATAACGGAGGTTCACTAAGACTAAGTTACCAGCGAATTCATCAGTTTGTCAATCAGATATCAAATACAGCAGTTATTTCACCTGCAGATTACTGGAAATCTGCTGATCAGAATCTTGCTCCGTTAATAAACGATCAGATCGCTTTAGGTTTCTTCAAAAATTCCCGTAAAGGGAAATATGAAACTTCCGCAGAAATGTATTACAAAAAATTGCAGAATCTTATCGAATATAAAAATGGAGCTCAGCTGTTGATGAATAATCATATTGAAACAGATCTGCTGATGGCCAACGGATATTCGTATGGTATTGAGCTATTGGCAAAAAAGAATGAGGGTCGTTTAAACGGCTGGGTCAGCTATACCTATTCGAGGACTTTTCGTAAAAGTGAAAGTCAGTTCAGTTCACAAAACATCAACTCAGGTAAATACTATCCCTCGGTTTACGACAAACCTCATGACCTTTCAGCTGTTATGAATTACAAAATCAGCCGGAGATGGCGATTCTCCGGAAATTTTGTACTTTCATCAGGCAGGCCTATAACCTTACCAGAGCAAAAATACTATTACGGGGCAAATCAGGTAGTAGTATATTCTGACAGAAATAAATACAGGATGCCGCCATATCATCGTATGGATGTTAGTATCACATTAGACGAAAATCTGCGTATTAAACGAATGTGGAAAGGAAGTTGGACCTTCTCGATCTACAATGTGTATGGACGTAAAAACCCATATTCTGTTTTTTACCGTAAAGAGGCATCGCTACAAAGTACAGATAAATCCCAATATTCAATCTACAAATTATCAATTATTGGTGTTCCTGTTCCATCGATCACTTATAATTTTAAATTCTAATGAGTAATTTACTCATATATTATCCCTTTTTATTAATGCTCCGACCATCACGCCAAGAGTATTACACACCTTCAATTGATAATATCAAAGATCGATTAGCTGATGATGCGATGATTTACAATGATACTTCAATAAATTTTGTCCATTTAACCAATACGCTGCAATTTTTACAACCAATCCGGATATTTGTGACAAAGAGCAAAGTATTAAATGACCACCTGACTTGTGGAAACAAAAATATAAACTGACTTTATTCTAAATATTAATGCGTAAAGAACTAATATACTTTTCATTTCTGGTAATGCTGTTCTCCTCCTGCGAAGAGCGCTACACTCCTGCAATAGATACTGTTGAGGGGCAGCTTGTTGTTGAAGCGTTGATAACAAACGTTCAGTCATGGAATTTTGTCCACCTCACTACAACAAGTAGTTTTTACGATAACCTACCACCTGCCGCTGTATCTGGCGCCACAGTTGATCTCATCCAAATCAATGGTGGAGTAGTCATCCCAGGAGTAGAAAGTGTTTCGGGTTATTTTTACTTCAATGCACTTCCAGAAATTGGCAAAAGTTATAAGCTGCGCATATCACTTAATAAAGACACTTATGAATCAGAGGTAGTTACAATGCCTACTTTACCTACAATTACCAATTTTTATACTGAAAATGTAGTAAAAAAGAAATATGTAACTGATGGTTACGGAGTTCCCGTTGCGTATGATGTTCCCGGAAGAGAAATATATACTGATTTACCCGTAACAAATACTCTTTCGTATTATAGGTTTAATATACGATCGATTATTGAATGGGTTTATAATCCTCCCTCCACAATGGGACCTCCCCCTCCATCCATCTATGGTTGGAAATCGTTTTATGAAACCAGTGAGTTTAACATCGCCGGTCCAAAAACATTCAGCCAGTCTGGAAATATTGAAAAGCACCCGCTTCTGATGTTAGGTTATAAACCAGGCGATTACCTGCTCACTGACACATTAGCCTTTCATGGATGGATTCTGATCATTGACCAATTTGGTACACCAAAAGGATCATACGAATATCACGAAAAGATGAACAGTCAATTCGCTGCCGACGGTAGTCTTTTTGATCCCATTCAGACTCAGATATATGGAAATATTACCTGCAAAACTGATCCGTCCAAAATCGTCTTCGGATATTTCGATATGAATTCTTATCAGCAAATTCGCTATTATTTAAATATGTCTGTTCCCAACGCTCCGGTTACTCTAAGACAAATTTTCCGATATCCGGATATTCCCGGTGATGGAAGAGTCACAGGCTTTCCACCAAATTGGTATGAATAACATATTAAACATCAGCATTTCAATTAATAAAACAGAGCTTTTATTGTGGAAAGAAAAATAATTACAATACTATTGCTTTTTGCTGTATTTACAGTTAAAGCACAGGATAAAGGCCTCAACCTCTTTACTGACCGCGATTTATACGTAAGCGGCGAAACCCTATTGGTGAAGGTATTTACACCCGCCGAAGAGCAATCCGGAATCGTTAATATCGATTTGATCAACCACAATGGTAAAAAAATAACAGGAGTCATTCTGGAAATTAACAATCATCAGGCAGATGGTTTTATTAGCCTGCCTGACTCTCTAAGTTCCGGTTTCTATCTGTTAAGCACATCTACAAGAACAGATAAAATGATTACGTACAAAGAATTATATATTTCAAACAGGTTCTCTGGTCTTCCTGAATCGAATTCAGACATGAAACCTTCCGGGATAGCTCCTCTGGTCGATTTATCCATTCAGAATTTAGTGGTCGAAGGAATTGAAAAACAATACAAAACCAGACAAAAAGGGCATGTTATTTTACAACTACCGTCAGATTTAATATCTCAAATTGATGGAGGCCTGTCTGTCAGCATCGCAGGTACGAATCCCGGTTTTAATACGCTTCAATTCTCACAAAAATCAGAGAATGTGGTAATTCAGTCAAATGTAAAAGAAGGGATTGTTATCGAAGGAACCATTACTGATCTAAAAACAGCCAAACCTTTTAAAAATGCAGTGGTCTATCTTTCAATTCCCGATTCTATTCCGGGATTTCAATATTTTGTCACTGCAGAAGATGGACGCTTCAGTTTTCAGATCGAAAAATACTATGGTAAGATTCCGGTAGTGATTCAGTGCTTTGCCAAAGAAAAATCAAATTTGCTGAAAATAACACTTGACGATCGCAACAACCTAAAAATAGCTCTGCCCTTATTTGAGCCAAGAACATTTACACCAGAATTCAGAAAGAGTGTTGAGAAAACTACCGATGCCATCACTTTTAGGAAAATATTTAATCAACAGGAAATTACGGTTCAACCTGCTCCCATTATTAAAAGAGATGCTTATCCATACTACGGAAACCCGACTAAAACTATTGATCCCCATCTCTTTATTGACCTACCCAATTTTAACGAAATATCAAAAGAACTTCTACCAGGAGTAAAATTCCGGAATTACAACAGGGTTCCCACGTTACAGGTTTTCAATGCCGCACAGCAGTTCTATTTTGAAAATCAACCTTTGATTTTACTCGATGGAATCCCTATTCGTGATCTTAATGTCATTAAGGATATGGGGACAAAAGACATTGCTAAAGTTGAGATTGTTCAAAATGAAAGATTTTACGATGATCTTATTTTCCCTGGTGTGATTGCCATTTATACGTCAAAGGCTGATTATACACGAGTCCCTGAATCTAATGATCTGATCAAACTCAACCTCGAAGTAATTCAACCACATGCAATACTAAATTCACCCTTACAGCTACGGTTAAGCGACCCAGATCTTAGGCAAGTACTATTGTGGAATCCATCATTAAAACCAGCGCCGAAAATTGAGCTCGATTTCCAGACATCAGATATTAAAAGTAGTTATAAATTGATTGTACATGGGAAAACTTCTGACGGATCGACTTTTTATAAAGAACAAATTTTTGAAGTGAATTAAAATGGCCAACAGGATTAAATATATTTTCTTATTCTTCAGTTTGCTGATAGCTACTTCGCTCACAGCGCAGGAACAATTTCCGAGAAAATGGAATACCGAAAAAATAAAAGGAACCCGTCAAATTCCATATCCCGCTTACTCCGGATTTCCATTTCTAAATGACAAGTTCGCTATGGGAGAAATTGAATTCTCGGATGGCAAAAAGCTCAATAACCTCGGTTTGCGATACAGCTCATACCGGGATGAATTAATTTACTACAATTCAGCGATTTCTGCGCAGATTGTTATTGATAAAATCAGTCTGAAAAGTTTTTCATTTACTGAAGAAAACGGCGTTAAACGATTTTTTCGCCGACAGTATTACGATGGATTCTTACCTGGGGAACGATTTTTTGAAGTTTTAAGCGATGGCGAACTATCATTGCTGGTCTATCGCAAAGTTGTTTTACAAACTTGTCCTCCTTATAATGATAATGGCGGAATCCTGAAAAATATGTCTTATCAGTTGGCATATAATTACTACATCTACAATAGCAAAAAAGGTTATGAGCTGATTAGGATCAATAAAAGTTCCCTCCTCTCTAAATTTGATAAACCCACTCAAAAGGTTGTAAAAAAATTGCTTCGTAAAAATAATATTTCTGTCACAGACGAATCAAGTTTTGTGAGAGCTTGGAATCTTATTAAGGAGAATGAGATCAGGATAGACTTTTGAAAAACTTTGTTGCAGGATAATAAGAAGTACTAAACGGCTCATTATAAATCATTAATAATAACCCTAAACATTGCCGAATTATTAAAAAGTAAATAATGAGAAGGATTCTTATCTATATTATTCTTTTCGCCTTCTTACCAGGTCAGGTCTCGGCACAAACCAGTTTTCAGCCCGTCAACCATAACGCCAGCAAAGAGGCAAAAGAGTTATTAAACTACCTTTATGAATTGAAAGGTAAATCAATCCTGGCCGGACAACACAACTACCCAAGCGAATTATTACGCTCAACTGATAGCATAAAAGCGATGACGGGAAAGTATCCCGCAATATATGGAACTGACATATCTGATATTGACGACATTGTTGTTAATGAAATTATTCATCAGTATAAGTGTGGGTCTATCATCACTATCATGTATCACCAAGTAAAACCTTTTGACAATGACAGTCTTGGCTTTCAACGTAGTGTGAAAGGGATGGTTACTGATGAACAGTGGAAACAGATTGTAACGCCGGGAACAAAATACCATACGATGTGGCTTGAGAAGATCGACAAAAGGGCTGAATTACTAAAAAAACTTCAGGATGCCAACATACCAGTACTATGGCGTCCTTACCACGAAATGAATGGCATGTGGTTTTGGTACGGAAACCGCCGCGGACCCGATGGAATTCAAAAGCTTTGGAAAATGCTTTACGACCGTTATGTGAATTTTCATCATCTGAATAACCTGATCTGGGTTTGGAACACCAATGCACCTCGCGACTGGCCTAATGATGAGGCGTATCCCTACGAATTATTTTATCCCGGACCAGCTTTTGTCGACGTGCTGGCTGCAGATGTTTATAAAAACGACTATAAACAATCGCATCACGATCAGTTGGTTGCATTGGCTAAAGGTAAACTGATTGCATTAGGTGAAGTTGGTGTGATGCCCACCCCTCAAATTCTCACCGCTCAACCAGAGTGGTCATGGTTTATGTGTTGGGCCAGCTTTCCCTGGACAGACAACTCACGTGTAGCAGTAACAACTCTTTATAATGATCATCGTGTGATCACAAAAGATGAGATCAAAAAATTAGGAAGCAATTTCTAAATCATCAAAATCAAAAAAGCAGTTAACGTTTTCATCGTTAACTGCTTTTTTGATTGAATCCACTTTTAAGCTGACCAGCTACTTCATTTGTTCATTCCATTTTGAGCGGTCGGGAGGTAAAGGTGCGTTCACTTTTTTAACGGGATTCTCCAGAAGTTGTTTTAGCAATACTTCTACCGCTTTTTCAATGCAGGGATCAATACCTTTCGCTAATTGTTCAGGACGATCTACCACTTCAATATCGGGTGAAACGCCAACACCTTCAATGATCCACTGCTCATTTTCGTCATAAATTCCGAATTGAGGAACTGAAATATATCCACCGTCAACCAAACCCGCGTTGCCAGACATACCAACCAATCCTCCCCACGTGCGTGTTCCGATGATTTTACCAAGACCTTTCTTGCGGAAGTAATAGGGAAAAGCATCACCACCCGAAGAGGAATAACCATTTGTCAACATCACTTTCGGGCCATTGTGAGCTATTCCGGGTGTTTTCATTGCTGCTAAACCGTTACGCTGCCAGTAGCTAAGCGTTTTGCGATTAAGCAGGTCTGTCATCACATCGGGAATAAAACCACCGCCATTGTACCGGTCGTCGATAATAAGCCCTTCTTTTTCGTTGTAGGCATACATCCCCCTGTATAACTCACGGTTGCCATCGGTTGAAGTATTAGGCACATGAATGTAGCCAATTTTCCCTCCTGATAATTTGTCAACCATTGCACGTCGTTCGTTGACCCAGTTCAGGTAAAACAATTCCAGTTCGCTGGCAATAGGCCGGATTACAGATGTTTTAGCACCTGTCACCTCTGGTTTTGAATTGACTGTAATTTCCACCATTTTCCCTACCGTGTTTTCGAGCAACTCATATGGGTTCATTCCAATGTTCAAATCTTTTCCATTAATAGCTAACAGGAAATCCCCTTCCTTTACATTAACGCCCTGTTCGGTAAGCGGTGAACGGCGGGCTTCATTCCAGTTTTCTCCGGCAAAGATTTTCGAAATCTTATATTTCCCTGAAGACTGGTCAGCCTGTAATTCTGCACCCAGTAATCCGGTATCTACACGTTTTACATGTTCAAAATCACCCCAGTCATCATAACAGTGCCCTGTATTGGTTTCTGAGATAATTTCGCCAAGGATGTAATCCAGATCGGCTCGATGACTGACATGCTGAACCAACGGGCTGTAACGCTCTTTGATTCCCTTCCAATCGACACCATGCATATTGCTTTCATAGAAATAGTCGCGGAAAATGCGCCATCCATCCGTATAAATCTGAGCCCATTCTTTTTTAGGATCAATTTTCATCACCATATCCTCCAGGTTCATTTTGCCTGCTCCCGAGTTTTGACCTGGTGTCAGTTTCGCAATTCCAAAATCATTTCCTGAATGGTACATCATCATTTTGCCATCAGCGCTCACAACTGCCTGACTCACTTTATCCATCACAACTTCATCTTTCTTATCTTCGATGTTGTATTTATGGATAGCGTCTTCAGTGATATAAAGAATACCTCCTTCAACAGCCATGAGGTTGCGGTAACTGCCTGCTTTTAATGGAAAGGCAGTAATCCGGGAATTGATACCTTCAAAGTCAATCTGAACATTAACGACCTCTTTGGTGTCTGATTTTATTTCAGGTTTTGATTTATTCTCTTTCTTCGGTTCTGCTTTTGGCTTTTCGGGTTCTTTAACAGGTTCCAGGTCGTTTTTATCAGCAAAGAGTTTCGGACTATCGGCTCTCAATGCAACTGCGTAAATCCGGGTCGATTTGTTATATACGTAGTTGAATTCGAAACTTGAGAAATCGAGGTTGAAATCGCGGTCGGAAACAAAATCGATGTATTTACCATCTATTGAAAACACAGGTGATCCGTCGTTAAACGAATCATCAGTAAGCTGAGTGTTCTGAGCTGATTCAACATTGTAAACCCAAACTGCTCCCAGTCCGTTTGCCCCTTCCTTATCGTAAGTAATCCATTTCGAATCGGGTGAAAATGAATACGAACGTATTTCAGACCGGTCGGCATGTGTTACAACAGTCGTTTTACCATTCTCCACATCAACGAGTTTAAGTTGAAGCGTGCGGTCAAAATAGAGCAGGTATTTGTTATTGGGCGACCATTCCGAATCATATTTCCAGGCTGACGATCCATTTGTAAGTTGCCGGGGAGTAGCCCCCTTTTTGTTTTCGAGCAGGTAAATTTCGTACTCACCAGAAGCATCCGAATAATAGGAAATGTATTTGCCATCGGGTGACCATTGTGGGTAGATTTCACGAACACCCTGGGTGTTTGTCAGATTATAAATCGGACCGTTTTCTGCCGGAACGGAGTAGATGTCACCCCTTGCTGAAATCAATGCCCGTTTTGCTGTTGGTGAAACCGCAAAACTCTGCACGTAATCCTTTACATTCTTATAGTAAGGCACTATGTTCGGATTATCGAAATGAATACTCACGTTTACTTTTTCTTCCTTACCAGTTAGCAGGTTCAGTTTATAGAGGTAACCACCATTCTCGTAAACCATCTGACCATTTTCACCCGAAGGCCACATACAATCAAAATCGGTGTGTGTGGTAAGTTGTTTTAATGCTTTGGTTGTAGTGTTGTATTGATAGATATTCAGTTTCAGGTCGCGGTCGGAAGCATAATAGATATTGTCGCCAAACCAGGTTGGCAGCTGATCAGTTCCTTTGAAATCGGTGATCTGCTCCGATGTATTCTTATTCAGGTCATAAACCCATAAATCGGAAGCACGTCCACCTTTATAACGTTTCCAGGTGCGGAATTCGCGATCGACAGGCGTAAAGCATATTTTCTGATCATCCGGAGATAAAACACCGAAACCCCCGTTTACTATTGGAAGAGGTTTTTCGAGACCACCATCCAGACCAATTAGAAAATATTTGCCGTTTCTTTCCTCAAAAGGGGTGCGGTTGGCGCGGAACAGTATGTTCTTGCTATCCGAAGTCCAATCAAGCGGAACATCATCATAACCTCCGCGCGGAGGCATCACACCTACCGAATTATAGAACGTGAGTTGTCGTGGTGTTCCACCATTCGAAGGCATTACGAAAATCTGACGACTACCGGAGTATTCGCCCGAAAAAGCAATCCATTTTCCATCGGGTGAAATTTTTGGAAATAATTCCTGTCCTGCATGTGATGTCAGGCGACGGGCCTCGCCTCCGGTTGCGTCTACCGACCAGATATCGCCCGCATAAACGAAGGCAATCAGGTTTTTATTGATATCGGGAAACCGCATCAGACGCGCCTGGTCTTGTGCACTTGCCCCCATTTTAAACAGCAGGCAACAAATAGCTAAAACAATTAATTTCAATTTAATTTTTCGCATCTCATCTTAATTCGTTAAAGTCAATGTATTGATTTTGGGCGATGCGAATTTAAAGATATTTACCCTCTAAATAATTGAAATATTCATATTTTGCGTAAATAAACAAAGCAGTTTCAAACTATGAAATTAAATCGCACAGACCTGGGAAAGTAAATCGCAGCATACAGCAAAGTATTTTTAAACCAACAGTTACCTTTGAGGTTATTTACGCCTTCTCTGTGAATCGAAGATCAGCGAAGTTAAACTTTGCGTTAAAATAAATCTTTAATCCATCTCCGATAGGGAGCTATTCAAACCTGCTGTAATTATCAATATTATAATCTCTTAAATAGCTGACAGTTAATTTGCAAGCCTTCCCCATGGAATAGCTGCAAAAATTACGACCAAAGCAATCAGGTAGAAAATGGAAGCAACTTTAAATTTTCCAACATCAGTTACAGCCTTCTTCGATTTGAAGCGACCTATATGAACAAGGGCTACCGCAATGACCATCATTAAGATATGTTCGACTGCATAAAAACGCAAATCAGCATCCTTCATAGCAGCCCCAAAGTTTGAAAACGCCAATTGCGTCTTTGGACTCAGAAAAAAATAAAGTGCAAGACCTGTAATTAACTGCAGATCCATAAGTAAAGTAACGGATATTCCAAGCAGATTATCCGACCTTTTCCATGGCTTGTTACCAAGCCATCCGCCCATATATTTGGTCAGTGAAACAATCAAACCTATTAGAAGTAACCATCTTAAGGTATCGTGTATGTGTAAAAATCCTAAATACATATTATCTAAATTAAGTGAACAAAAATAGAACAACTGAAAATGGATTTAGTTGGATAAAACCCGATTAAAATACCTTCTGCCATTTTTTAATGTAACTTTGGAAAACGTTCTATGTACTAATAATTATTTAGATGAAATATCATCCTTATCCTGTTTCTGTCGCCTTTCCGGAATCGTACTATACCGAATCGCAAAACCTGCTTGATACGGCGCTTGTTTCTGTTCCAGGCTATAAATCATGGCGTAAGGGTGATCTTCACCACGATCAGAACATAGACCAGCGCTTTGCTACGATGCCCATATTGACAAAAGAAGACCTTCGTACACATTTCCCGGAAGGGTTCCTGTATCCCTGCCGCAATCTCGAAGCTGGTCTTGCAAGTAAAGAAATTGAATATGTGAAGTCCAGCGGTACAACCGGAGAACAGGTAACCAATATCTGGAATCAAAAGTGGTGGAATAAATCAGAGGTTGCTTCGTGGAAATTAAACAATAATGCTTTTGCGATTTCCAATAGCGTGCAACACGAAGCGATTCTGGCAAGTCCGCTCAGCGTCGGATTTAAAAGCGAGCACGGTGATCTTCCCATGGAAAAACGCATGCTCGATCGTTTTCTTTTCCTCAACGACCTGGTAGATCCTCTTGCATGGACAGATTCGTATATGGACAGGATGATTGACGAAATCAATACATTCAAGCCAGTCAGGTTCGAAGCGAATCCTTCTCTATTGTCGAAGCTTTGCAGATATATTACCAAAAGCCAACGTATAGTATTTCAGCCTTCATTGATTGTGATCACTTATGAATTGATTTCACGGCTTCAGCTCAAACATATTCGGGCAGTTTTCAAATCTCCTGTGGTTAGTTCATATGGTACGACGGAAACAGGTTATGTTTTTATGGAGTGCGAAGCAGGCAAGTTTCACCAGAATGTCGACTTTTGCAGGGTCGATTTTCTGCCAATGAAAAAAGAAAATGGCGGTCCGATGATCGGCAAGATATTGGTGACCGCGTTCCAAAATACATGGACAGCGCTTATCCGTTTCGATGTTGGCGACCTGGTTCGCCTCGACGAGAAACAGACTTGCTCTTGCGGAAGAAAGCAAGGACTTATTCTCTCCTCTATTGAGGGACGGACAATGAACATTACGCTTACAACTGCCGGGCATGTCATCACCCAACGCATGGCTGACGAGGTAATCAGCAGCATTGACGGTTTGGAAGAATACAAATTTATCCAAACAGGGACGAAGACATACGATCTTTTTGTTGTTTGTAAGACCTCCTCCTTTGCTGACATCTCCAAACAGGAACATCATACTCTTCAACAATTGTATGGGCAGGATGCGACGATAACAATCAAGCTAATTGACGCGATAGCACCGGAAGTTTCGGGCAAATACAGGATTATTGCCTGCGATTTAGAGATCAATGAAGCCACTCTTTTTGAAAACATCAATGCTCAAAAGTCAGTACAATAAAATAGCCATGACTGTAAAATTACAAACCGGAATGAATATGCTGATCATGGTGATTAGCTTAGTTGATTATCGGTTCCATCTGACCCTCATAAATCAAATGATATACACATGAAAACCAGGTTACCTATTTATCTGCTTGCCGGCGGTCCAGGCGCGAAACGACAATCGCCCGATCCCATCTTACAAATGGCCCTGCGCGAACTTGACAAAATAAAGCCATCAGTTGCCTATATCGGCGCGGCACACGGTGATTCAAAGATGTTTTATTTATTTATTAAACACCTGATTTCAGCCGCCGGAGCAGGAAAGATTAAACTGGTTCCGCTGGCAAAAAAGAACAGTGACCTGGAAGAAGCGCAATCGATCCTGCAATCTGCCGACTGTATTTTTGTAAGTGGTGGTGATGTGAGCGAAGGGATGCGCGTTCTTACCGAAAAATCAATTATTCCGCTTATTCAAAAAAGATATAATGAAGGAGCATTGATTATCGGTGTTTCAGCAGGGAGTATTATGCTCGCAAAACAGTGGATTACATGGCCTGATGAAAATGATGAAACATCGGCGGTACTTTTCCCATGTATGAATATCGCACCCGTGCTGTGCGATACACATGGCGAGGAAGATGAATGGAATGAACTTCATAGTCTGCTGCGTTTGACAAAAGAGGATAAGATTGGTTATGGAATTCCGGGCGGTGGTGCAATGCGTATATTAACAGATGGTACAGTGGAAGCAATCAGTTTGCCATTGTACAGGATTGAGCGGCAGGGAGACAAAATATCGCAAATCAATGATCTGCCTGTGACGAACTAAGCACAAAACAAATCTAATACACTCAAAACCAATTTGATTCCTGACCTATTAAGTCGTAAAAAACGAAGAAGAAAAACGAATCTTTTAATACTTTATACTTTGTTGGCTAAAACAAGTTGGCAGGCTTAACGATTAGATCTACGTTTGCAGTGCCTTTTTGCATAGAAATACAATTTGAATTTAGGTTTAGATTAGTTAGTACGTAGGATAGGTAAAGGGATGGAACCGAATGATTCCATCCTTTTCAATTTTAAAAAGGAGACTATTTTTATTAAAATCAAACGAATAGCAGGTGGTTACAATGAATCAGTCTGGCCAAATTCACCGCTTTTGCAACAAAAGCTTTGCAGTCGGGAGTTGATCAACATGATGGATGGTAACAGGTATTTTTCCCTGTTCAACTTATTCCACTTTCCAGGTTTCAAGGATATCCTGTTCCGAGATGGGTGATCCGTCGGGTTTATTGTAGCCCTCGAATAAAAGCCGGTATTGTTTAGCCAGTTGCGCATTGTACATCAGTTTCCCTGGTATAAAATAAAGGTTGTTTTCAGCACAGTATTTTTCGAGGTAATTGGTTTTATTGTCCTTTTCGGGCATATTATGGCAAAACACCATTTTGCAGCCATCGATCAGGTGCAACAAACCGGGTGCATTTATGAAATCGGGATTCGACGAAATAGGTGTTGCATCCACCACAAGATCATAAGGCCCTTCAAAATCGACGATATGTTCTATTCCTAATTGCTTCTTCTTTTCTTCTACACGCTCACGATTCCGCCCAGCCATTGTTACTTTGATACCCAGTTCAAGCAATACATGAAAAGCGACCCCCGATACTCCCCCATTTCCATAAATCACTGCTGTTTTAATCGTGAGTCCCGACGCTTCAATCCCTTTGGTTAGGGCAGTCTTCAGACCAATCGCATCAGAATTATATCCGCAGAGCTTACCATTGTTGTTCACAATCGTGTTTACAGCCTGGGTTTTCAATGCGAGGGGTTCAACTTCGTCAAGAAATGGGATAATGGTTGATTTTAGCCCTCCCCTTCCCGTAACAGCTGCACCCCGCGAAATGGGCGACCGGACTAATGCTGCATAACCATCCGGAGTTACCTCATCGGCGATCGTGAAATAGACAAGGTTCAATCCGAGCTTCTGTATCGCATCGTTGTGTTTTACAATTGACGAAGAGCTGCCCGAAGTTGAGAAAATGAACTTCGTCTGCAGATTGATATTTACGTTGTAAGCCAGTGGTCGATTTGTCATCGTTTTTAGTATTCAAATAGTTGGATGATGTTTTTATTTTGAGCTCAGCGATCTGTACACTCCGCACAAATCCGCACTTCAAATATACATATTCCGGTTAACAAAGTCTGGAATTCATTTTGCTCAGCGTGCTTTTGCAATCAGAGTCAATTCATTCCTTGCATTAATCAAATGCAGTTGTTTTTAATCACTGCCAAAAGAAAATGAAGATGAAATTGCTTTCGTATATTGCATTATACTCCTGATTACATTTGTTTTACTGGTGTGAATTGTGATACCCTTGTGTTCCTCGTGGTGAATAATTTAACCACAATGTTCACGAAGGAAAACACAACATTCACAAAGCTTAATACATTATACCCAATCCAGACAGGACAAATCCGGGTCCCGCGATTTTGAATCGCGGAAAAGGGGATAAAGAATTAGTTTATTAATAAAGCGATTACAAATCGCCTGACCCAAACTGCTTCCAGATAAACCACCAATACCACAGACAACACACCCTTTGTTCGATTATCATAAAGTTGTCAAATAATTATTCAAATAGATTGATTCAATATTTGCTTTTAGATTTTTAATGTCGCCTTTTGATAATATTAGGGTGAATGTAAATCAATATTAGTGACTACTGCCAAATAAAATGAACATATAGAGAACTAATAACCTGATGTTTACAATGATTAATTACATTACCACTTTCTTTCAGATCAAAAATATACGCTACAGTATCGCTTATACAAACATTAGGAGGCCAGTAATCGAATCCATCTGTAATTACAATTAATTTATACAACAGCTACTTTTGCAACAGGTGGAATGAATTATTTTTATCTTTGATTGTTGTAATGAGGAGGGGATCATGATTAAGTTTTATATTTTATTTTAAAAAATATCAGCGCTTTACGCGGGATTTTAAAACTAATAATCTAATATTATTGAGCGTTTTGAAATGAGCATGATTCTACAAACACAATTCGGGATGAATATCTCATTTATTTGAATCAAAGATCTACAAAGTTAATTCCATTCGACTTTTAAAAAACAAATTATAGACGTATGAAAGTTCTTACTATTTCACTGGTAGCCCTGTTATGGGCAATTTCATTGCAAGCACAAATTCAGGGAGTTGCTTATGAATCAAAGACGCTTCACAGCAACATTTTAAAAATGGATCGTAAATATGCCATCTATTTACCTGCCGGTTACGAATCTTCTGACCATAATTACCCGGTACTTTACCTTTTGCATCCGGCTGGTCCTGCAAATACAATCCCTAATCATCAATCCTGGTTATATTATGGACAATTAAAGCAGTATTTAGATAAAGCCATTGGAGCCGGAGAAATTATTCCTATGATTGTAGTAACTCCGGATGCCAACTTCGAATCAAAAAGAATCAGTTACTTCAATGATCCTGAAGGTGATTTTAATTTTGAAGACTTCTTTTTTCAGGAATTTATACCTTACATCGAAAAGAATTACCGCTGTCGCACAGAGAAAGATAGCAGAGGCATTGCCGGAGCTTCTTTAGGAGGAGCAGCTGTTTTGCAGTATGTTATTCATCAGCCCGACAAATTTTCAGTAGCTTGTGCTTTAAGTGCCGCTGTCAGAAAATTTGACTCCGAATATTTGAAAAAGAAATTTCCCCAGGTTAGTGACAAAGTTTTAACGGAGTGGTATAAACCCTATGATGTAATCACTCACTTTGAAAATCTTTCTGAAAACACTGTCAGCAAGACAAGATGGTATATCTGCTGCGGCGACGATGATTTATTGTCGTCTAATAATGCTTTGTTACATACTGTATTAAAATCTAAGGGTATAGCGCATGAATTCAGAATCCAGAACGGAGCGCACGACTGGCCATATTGGCGTAGTGTATTACCCGAATTTATGATGTTTATTTCAGATTCTTTCCGCAAATAGATTATCAAACACGAACCAATTAAAATCAGTAATCAATCAGGAACAGGCTTTATTCAGGATAAATGGTTATTTGAATCGTTTTTTATTGGATATCGCCATTCTCTTTGATTTTAACCAGGAGCGTTGAACCTACACTTGTTCCCATGCATTCTTTATAACGGATTCCCATAAACAGAAGGTTCCCGCCAGACAATGATTTTAATGCCGATCCATTACCACGTGTTGGCTGGCAGTTAAGGTTTCGTTTTCCATAGAGCCGCGTATCATACCGGTCTAAAATATCAGTGAAAAAATTAACTATCGTTGTTTCCTTTTGGTCATCACGTCCTCCAATCACAAATTTGTTCTTTTTGGTTGATGCTATTAATGTATTTTCTTCAATTTCCGAATAGCTTCGTTTGATGAAATTGCCTTCAAGATCAAACACCATGACATAGTAATTTCCATCATTGACGACCACAAGGTACTTGTCGTTCATAGCGATGGTTGAAGAAAATACCCGATAGACTGTAGCGCCATAAATTTGCCATCCTGTTGATTTTTTCCACACAACCTCCCCATTCAGATTGAGCTTTGTGATTACACAATTATCGGCGTTGGTTGAAGCCGCAAACAAATAACCATCATTAAGCGGTATAATATTTTTTGCAGACATGAGCCCTTCCGTAGCAAAGTTTCGCTGCCACTCGAAATTTCCATTACCGTCTGTTTTAAGCACATTTACAGATGAGTTATACGCAGTCTCTTCCGATCCGATGCTAATAATTCCGCCATCTTTTGCTTCTGTGGCAAAGATGCATTCTCCATTCGTTTGTTCATATTTCGTATCCCAGATGATACCACCTTGCTGATCGATCTTCGTCAATGCAAAATGATTGGAATTGGCAGGATCATTAAACATACCCGAGATCAGAAAATTCCCGTCTGCTGTTTTTTCAATGTTGCCTACGACCGAATATGAATTCTTGTTGAAGTATTTAACCCATGAAAATCGCAGGTTCCTATCGAATTTGGAGAGAAATACCTGGGCTCCATCCGTACCACTCGTCACGCCGATCACGAAAATTGAACTGTCTGCTCCTTCTGCAAAATTATATCCTTCGGTGATAGTCTTCAGGCTCAGGTATTTTTCACCAATCAGCACGGAAATGTTTTGTGAAGCACTATTCGACAACGTTTTATTCACAAACGTCTTGAGCGTAATCGTGTATTGTCCGTGATTGGTATAAGTATGCGAAGGATCTTTCAAATCGCTGGTTACGCCGTCACCGAAATCCCAGGAATAGGCGACACGATCGATATCGGAGGTATTCGTAAACTGAACGAGCGAATCGACATAGGCTTGCGTATTCACAATTGTAAATGACGTTTTTGCAACGTAGAAACCCTGTTCTTTTTTACAGCCATAAATCCAAAGGAGTGCAATAATTAAAGGGAGTATTTGTATTCTCTTCATTTCGTAATGTTTATTAATTAGTAACCTCCAACCGGTTTAAACCCTCACCGCAAAAAACCGCTTCGTAATCATTTGTTTTGAATATTCATTTTTCCAACCTGTCCGTTGCCTGTCTCCGTTTTAAAGATGTTACATGTACTAATTATCAGCAAAACTGATGTCCTGCAACAAAATAGCCTGATCTGACACCTCATGATGATCATCATTTCAGCATCCTGCATCCCGCAAATTCTTAAAAACAGTAACAGATAACCACAGCACTTTAGTTGCAAGCATGGACTTCAAATATAACTATTTTTGTTAATACCGAAATCCCATTTATTGACTAAATGAGCATTAATTGACTGCAATAGCAAATCCCACGTATTGATCTTTTGCCATAGCTTTTAAGCAACTGAGAAAATAGATTTAAGCTGAAACTGCTTTAGCATCATTTTATTTGTGTTTATGCGCCTAAAGCCATTTTTGTGAACCTATTTTTATCAGTCAGCTAAAACTGAATGCAACAGATATTTCTTTACAGTTGCTTTTAAGCGCTCAAAAAAGAGTTTGAGGATGAAATTATTTATGCATCATCCATTTTAGTACATCTTCCATCTGATCTATTAGAGTTCCTTGATTCCCAGGAGGTAAAAATTTCAAACACAAGGTACACGAAGGAGAACACAATGTTCACAAAGGTTAATCCGATATACCTAATCCCGTTAGGATAAGACTGGGTCCCGCGATTTGCAATCGCGGTGAAGATGGTAAATAAATAAATTGATAATAAAGCGATTAAAATCAAGGATCAGCGTTAACCAAATCATCTCACGACTTACCAGATTGTGTGCTTATGGATTGATTTTGCTTATTTTTCGATCAGTTCTTTTATAATATTCCATTCGTCTATGGTCACCATGAAATTGGTTCCTGCCCAAGGCTGTCTTAAAATACTTAATTTCTTAAGTCCATCTGTATTTCTAATAGTCTCCTTTGTTAATGGTTTATTAAGCATGTTTTTTATAATCTTCATTTTAACACAAAGTCTTTCTCCTTCCCTGTCTGCTGAATCAGTCCAATATTTTCTCTCATTATCAGGCTCTTCCATTACTTGAGGGTCTGTAACAATCTCTGCTATTGCATAAATACCAGCCTCGCTACCTGATAACCAAATCATTCCGATATTACCTTTGGCAATATGGCTCTTATATTGGTTTACTCCCCAATGCATATCACTTCCAATTTCTTCATCTGCCAAAGCATTCATTATATCATATCGTTGTGGGTTTGCCTGAAAAATCCATATATTATCTGCAATTGGTAATGAACTATCAATCTTTTGTTTTTGAGATTTTGGAAATTTTGTAAATTCATAACAAACTTTTTCAGCAATTTGATTTATAAAATTAATCCCAAGTTCTTTACATTCTATGCCCACAGCCTCTAAAAATGTTTTTCTTTCTGGCGGAATAATATTGGCACATAATATCAATTCGACAATTGCATTTGGACTTTGTCTTTTGAGTAATCCATAATACTCCATTACTTGTCCAGATGCATCTCTTGAAAGAATCCCTCTCTTAACTTCAACTATAATTATCCTTTTGTATTTATCTTCAAAAACTAAATCTGCAAAACACCTATCCAGTTTAACTTGTTGTCCAATTAATTTAAATCCCGAATTTGGAAAAAATTCGTCTGGATGTTGTGCAATTAAATTTTCTATGTCCTTTTCTAGCATATCGTATATTTGTTAATGTCGTTAACGGGCTTACAAAGCGTACCAATATTTTGCAATAAAAGGCAGCAACTGCATACAGGAAATATCCCAGTCAATTATCATTAATGTACCTAAAAGAAACAACTTCAATAATCTACATATCAAGTATCTGCCTTCTTTAAATACTATTGGATATAGCTTTTCTGTCATTTTTCAAAGAGTAAAAAAATCAAACAATTTAATAATAGATCTATCTTGGGGTAATTCTCCGAAAGAGTCAAAATAATTTTTTACAGCTTTCACAAAAAAAGAAGCGGCTTCATTCTCAAAATCAGCTTCTATCCATATATTTTCTCCTGAATCATTATGCTTTAATTCATTTTTAGTTTTATTAATGTTTTGAAGAATCTCTTTTTTTGTTGGTATTTGTTTTGAAAAATATTGATAAATATTTTGTTCGTAGGCTACGTCATTGTCTAATTGATTAAAACCTCTATTCTTTTTTGCTATTTTTCCAAGTATCTCTTCAGCCGCTCCAGCAAGGGTTATACAACAAATATAGTCCCCAGCATTATAGTGTTTTGCAGCTGCCTTTATTTGTTTAAACGCTATTTCTCTCTTTTCCATGTTAGCTTGAAATGGATTAGTATTCGTGATTTAACTAAATATGTGTTTAAAATACATGTAAATTAAATGCAACATTAAGTATTTGCAAAGCAAGCGATTTTGAAGTGATTCAATATCAAGATACACAGAAGTTGAAGCGTGCTACATCCTTTGAAAATACTTCCATCTCCCCTATTTTGAATATACCATGTTAACTGCATGTGCTTTATTTTTAAACCATTGTAATAAGTCTTAATTTTTTCTCATTTGGTTTATATTCAAGAGCAATTATTAGTTTCATAAATTTATGGGAATCAGTCCGTGGAACTTCAATAGAAATATTAAATTTTAAAATATTCCAATTTGATAAAAAAGCAAGATTATAAAAATAATTGCTTTGTATTTTCCTTTTTATTAATGTCTCTATTTCTTCAATTGAAAAATTAATTATTCCTGCACGTCCGAGATTTACTGTTCTCTCCTGCATGACATAATCAAATTTATTCTTTTCAATTTCAATTGTGCAATCTTCAATATTTACGATTTGATCAGATATTGAATTTAATGCGAATTTAGTATCTCCATCAAATATAGGCAACACTTCTCTTTCAATTTTATATGAAAGAAAAACATAATAATAAATTGCATGAACAATTTGGCAAGTAAATCCTAATTCTTCATAATCGCAGAATACATTATTATCGAGATCCTCAATTATATAGTGTCATTTGGGTCTCCTTGAATAAGGATTGATTTATATTTTATAAAGTGAGAGTTTAATATTCCGGAAAAATAAGTTTTGATTTTTGACGAAAATGTAACATCGATATATCCTACGAAATAGTTAAAGGCTTTAAGTTTGTAAATAAGTTTATTTACTATTTCGGTTGATAAATTATTTATGTATACAATAAAGTATTGGTTATGGTATTGGTAATTAGTTGAATTTACTTGATTTATTGATTCTTGGAATAAAGAATGTAATTTGTATCTATTTTCTCTTTCTCCAATATAATCACCAACTAAAAAACTGTGAATCCCCGTCTTATCAAGAATTTGTAATATTTTCGAAATCGCAAGAATTGTATAATTGCTTGAGATTTTATCAGTGTCAAAAAAAAACGCAATTTCTTTTCTGCCATTTCTTGGTATCAGACAGTTTTTTAAATCCTGATAATTGATTTTTTTTGCAGCAAGTGAAGAAGTAAAAGTTTGAAAAATGCTATTTATCTCTGAGTATATTTCTTTGGTATCACTTTTATTATAAGCAATATCAAATATGATATTATCTCTGGCATTTAAAGTGAAGATTGTTTCTGGATTCTCCATTTTCTAAATAATTTGGTGTGATGCGAATGCGTTACCTCAAATTTCATTTTGTAATTGTAATATACATTCAATATATCCCATCACATACGTCAGTTTACAGTTCATACCATTTTCTATCTTTGTAAAGATAAAAATTTATACCTTATATAATTTCGATTTCAATCGATATTATTTAAACTTTTTGCTTTTGTCCGACCTTTGAACTTGATATTATTCATTAAAAGCAAAAATCCCAAATCTGCCTACACAGAAAAGGGATTATAATGTCTAAAAATAACTGTTTTAACTTGAATCCCGAAGAGATTGACCTATCAACTATCACCTCTCCGGGATTCTTTTACCCGTTTTGTAAACACTGTCCATCATCCAATCAAACCAACATTTCCGTAAACCTTTCAAATCACAAAATCAATGTAATCATCAAGGCACTCCACGGACCGGCGATGTCGGGATGTTTGGTGTTGTACCAACGGAAATAGATGTACAGGTTTTGGGCAGAACTTGCCGAACCTAACTTTAGCACAAACGAAGCCCTCGTTGATATATCCTGCCTCAGATTGTCAGCGTCAGCCGAATCGGGTGCTTTTACTCCAACCACATAGACATATTGCACACAGTTAGCGCCTTCTTCGATGGAAGCACGTTTGGTCGATTGGTTTCGGCATTTAATGCTTACCGAACCGCCTCCTATTGGCTTAAGGGCAGCTGCAACCTGGTCGACTAATGGTGTAACGGCAATTGTGCGCGTGAACTTCTGCAAAACCCCACTCTTAATGTTGAAGGTGTCCAAATCTGCGATCGTACAATTTGGTGAAGCGGCAACGCGGTCAAGAATGTGATTCGTCTGATCGAAGAGCGTCAATTCGTCGATGATCGACAGTAATCCATCTTTGATGGCCGTGGTCCGGCTGTTTTTCTTGTCGCTGTACAACGTATACAACGGCTGATACCTGTCAGAATAACCCATCCATCGGGTGGCTTCTTCGGGCAAAATCCCGAGCCGATTGGCATTGTTAGGGGTACCAGTATCCAGGTAGTTACTGGTGATGGCCAGGTAGTGACTGCAATTGTCAATACCTCTTGGAATTCTTGTTACAGTTTTCATTGTTTTTTCAGTTTTAAATTATTAATGCCAGGTTTTTTCGATTCCTGGGTTTTGTCGGATCAAAAATAGGAAGGGTTTTTCCGGATTATTCTGCGCCGGGATGAACAGCTAAGTTTTGTGACAGTACGCTAATTTTTCAATAATGAGGCTTACTTCAGCGGGAGAAGGTCTTTTATTTCGTGAAAATAATTGCGCGAAACAGGTATTTTTTCGGTACAACCCATCAGTACAACCGTTAAATTCTCCGAATTCCCGTGCGTTTTCACCACTTTTGAGGTATTGATAATAAACGAACGGTGGCAGCGGACAATAGCGGGATGCTTTGCGAGCAACAATTCCACCTCTTTGAGTGTGATGCGGAATTGTTTTCGCTCTTTTTTGTTGTTGCGGATATAATGGATCAAAACATAGTTTTGGTCAGACACTATAAAAAGTAGCTCGTGAGCCTCGAATTTAAAGCCGTTCAACAGGATAGGCGGAACAGCTGGCACAGGAAGGGGCATATGATCAATGCTTTCGTTCGCATTTTCTGCAAATGATTTGCTTCGGCGCAAATGCCGCGCTTCGATGAGCAAAACCAATAACACTACGGGTAAAAACCCAAATACAAATGTTTCGGATTGTACCCTACCGAATGTAGTTAACGACCGCGTCGACCAGGGAATCGTGGTAATGGCGTATCCCCAGTTGATGATGCCCGCCGAAACAAAGATAATCAGCGAGATCAGTATCTCCTTCCCGACGGTCCAGTTCTCGGCGTGGAGCAACCGCTGAAAGACAACCTGGAAAAACAGGTAATAAAAGCAGGTAACCAACGCATAAATGACGCCAAACCCCGAAAGCACAATCCATTTATAAGGATGATTCCATGCAATAAGCCCGAAAGGTTGTTCAAAATTAATCAGCAAGGCAATCAATAACCCAATACATGCAATGTACTTCCAACCCTGATGATCGGCGCGTAGAAGTGGAAACCTGCGATGCAGGTAATGTTGTATTGCCTTGCGCATGGTGTTGATAGTTTGGACTGTCGGGTAATTTAATTGTAAATATATATACAATTCTGATAATTAATTATCGCGGATAAATATATTTAACCAAAATAATTTTAAGCTTATTTTTTGCTCCCTAAAAGTCCTTCAACCCGAAATTGGATCACTTTTATACTCCATCAAAGCGCTTTGTAGTTTCATCAAAGCACTTTTATACTCCATCAAAGTGCTTTGTATTTTCATTAAAGCACTTTTATACTCCATCAAAGTGCTTTTTAGTTTCATCAAAGCACTTTTATACTCCATAAAAGCACTTTGTAGTTTCATCAAAGCACTTTTATACTCCATCAAAGCGCTTTGTAGTTTCATAAAAGTGATGTATTGGGGAATAAAAGTGATTGCATGGGATGTTTTTGCATAACGATGCCGTAATAAATTTATGCGGAGAGTATTGATAATGAGATACCAGAAAAAATAATTCCTTAACAGCAGGTTATTCGGGAGAAATATTTCGAATAAAGCCCCTTGTAACCCGATAATGAATCACCAGTAATCGGTAACATTTCATACCGCGTTCCGTTTATAACTGACAAATGAAGTCACAGGAATCATAATTCCAAAAAGTGTTCAAATATTTATTCAACTCATTAATAAATCAATTATGAATAGTCAGGAAAATACTAAAATGCAAAGGTGGATGTTAGTCATTTACTTTGTTTTTTGTTTTTATAACTTCGGAGTCGTCATGATGACTTACTTTGTGAGTTATCCGCAATTGCAGAAAATTAGCAAAAACATACCTGATTATATGCAATTGTTCAACGACAAAATGCTCCTGTTTTGCTATATACCGGCAGCACTCATGATTGGTTCGCTCGCGCTTGTAGTCTACAGCTGTTCAAAAATGTTTTCGCGTGTATTACTATGGTCGTCACTTGGATTTGCCTTACTTTCGGTAATCACCACTTTTTTTGCGATTATTCCTATTCATAATCAGTTACCATCGTTAGGGTTAAATGGTGAACTGAATTCCAGGTTATTGACAATTGCTATGTATTTCCAGGTAATACCTGCTGCCATTCAGGTAGTCATTGCCCTAATAATGTTCAATAAGTATTTGAATGAAACCAAGATAATTGCCCGGATTTTATTTATTGCAGTTTTTTTCCTGACGATCTATTCCTGGGGAACGTTATATATTGAAAGTTTAGTAGGCTACCCGATGTGGCGATTGATTGACCCTTCCGATTGGTTATCGACGCGTGAAGCTGTTGGGTTAAACATTCCGGCCTTTATCTGGATATTTTTGATCCCGGTGTACCTGCCACTCCTTTTATTAATACCCATGTACTGGAAACGCCCGGTTGGAGTCTCAAAGTATTCAGTATTAATTGTGTTTATATCCTTACTCTGGGTATTTATAATTACGGCGGTCTATTTCGTGCCCGACATTCAGTTAAAATTAACCGCCGGATATTCCAAAGCGTTGATCGAAGATTTAAACAAATACGATTTTCCGTTGCGCGGCATCCCCGACCTGGTTTACATGCTGACCGTTTGCTATATGTTTCTGGCGATCAAAAAACTAAAAACGAGCTAGGAACGAATCATGCAGTTCAGCTTTGTTAAATGAATAGGATCAGGCTGCTGCGGATTACAAATCTGCACAAACCTGGTCATTGATTTGAAATTCCTTTTCAAATCGTTTGCGTGCATAACCAGCTATAGCCGGGTAAAAAAGTCTTGTTATATTGAATTTGATCAATAAAAGATGGCGATTAAATTGAAAAATAAATGAAATGAAAATCAACGGATGAGAAATCTTGCATCAAAGGATATTGTTGTGAAGGAAATGCATTTTTTGAATACATACGAATAAACCAATGCAGATAAACCAATTTATAAAACCTTATTTTCATTTCATAACCTTAGTAGCCAGTTGCCCAAAATCCCACCAATAACCTTATCAACCTTATTTTTTTAATATGTTTTGATGCTGTTTATTTTCATCTGAATAAGGCAATAAGGTTGGACAAGAGAATGATACGACGAAGCGACTAAGGTTTTTCTGAAAAACATCATGCATCAATTTGTCGTTAGAATATTATTTCATCAACCATTTAAATTGATCTGAAATCAGCAGCAAAATTCAATCTATAAATAACTGAATTCATGAAATATTGTGTTTTCAAAAAGATGGAATTATAAATTGCACCTGCATTCGTAAGCATTCGATATTAGAGGCGTAGCCTCGGCTAATCTTGTAACACCGTCCGACAACTGACGGATTAATCCGGTGAAAAAATGCATAAAATGCATAAAATGCATAAAATAAACAGGAGAACTGTAGGTTCGGCCCATTTGGAAACTTCAGAATTTATATGAATCGTACCTACGGCACTCCGCTTTATTAAAGGCATTCACCTCAACGGATTGAAATCCGTTGTTACAAAATGAATCGAGCCGTTGGCTCTTATACAACATCTGTTTATTCTCAATCCCTATAACCCACCGTGTGCACAATAAAGTGGTTTAACTTTGTTAATTATTGAAAAATTGTTTTTAAATTTACAATACGATTATACATCTTAAAAACGAAGAAAAGTCCACAAGGCCTAATAACCAGGCTAGTCTTGCATAACTAATTCAGATTTGATGTGAATTTGTTAATGAGTTTTGGGCAATCAATAAAGACATTCAGGAACTAATATGTGTAAAGTTTATAATTCGATTGGTTCTCTAACAACAATAAAAACTCATTTACGTGAACACAACGTAAATGAGTTCAAATCATTAAATGAGTTAATCAACTTCCAAAAGAATTATTCTGATATTCAACAGCAAATCATTTCAAATCATTCACTTTTAATCGAGCAAGAAAAAATATCTCTTGAAAAAGATATAGCACAATTAACCGATTCTATTAAGACACGAAAAAGTGAAGTTGAACAGCTTCTGCAATTGGAACTTGATATGTTGAAACAAAAGTTAGATAAATTACCCTCAACTCATTCTAATATTTTTCAGAAATTCATTGTCTACGTAAGGAAAATCTGGATTAAGAGAAAAATACGAGATAAACATCTTAATTTCAACTCTATAATTAGGTGCTTAGTTCTGCAAATAACTGATAAAATCATCAATAAAAACAATCGTTATCAATTTATTGTTTCGCACTTCAAGAATGCGGTGGATGAAAGTAGTTTATCTCAATTACAGGAACTTGAAAGAAAGAAGAGGATAATTGACGAAATAAATACTTCAATTTATGGTGCATTGGGCGAACAAAAGGTTGCAAAAGTATTGGAAACTTTATCAGATGACTACATTTTGATAAATGATTACACCTGTTCATTTCATCCCCCGATTTACCATCGACAAGAAAAGGATATTATAAGATCTATTCAAATTGACCACCTACTTATATCTCCCGCTGGTATTTTTCTTATCGAAACAAAGAACTGGAGCGAGCATTCATTAAAAGATTCAAGCCTTCGTTCACCTGTTGAGCAAATAAAAAGGACAAACTTTGCTCTATATAAAATATTGGCAGGTGAAATCCCCCACTCTAAATTAACACTTAATCAGCATCATTGGGGAGAAAGAAAGGTTCCAATAAAAAATCTCATTGTCTTTATTAATCAGAAACCAAGTGAAGATTTTCAATATGTGAAAATTCTAACCTTAAAGGAACTCCTTGGATATGTAAAATATTTTAAACCCAGTTTTTCTGGCAAAGACACACAAATGATAGCAGACTATTTACTTAAAGTGAATAATTGAAAAATGAAATAGTAAAAGAAACTCATAAAGATTCTTACTGCCCATAACCAATCAAACAAGGGATTTAAAACCTCTGTTTAAATCAATCCTGCCAAACTTGCGGGCTTTCGAATTCAAAACCAACAATTATATGGTAAAAGCGACCTATTGGGGCATTTTTACGTAATTGAGCAGGAAAAATGGAATCCAGCAGGCAAGAATAATGGATCAATTTTAATTATTGTGGGAATAATCGTCTAAAGAATAATTGTTGCGTGATATTTTTCAGATAAACCTTATTTTTTTTCAAAATACCTTAGTAGCTTCGTTGTATCATCCTCGTCTATAACCTTATTACCTTATTAAGATGAAAATAGAGTACAATAATTTATATACGCATTTTGTTTTCACAACTCTTGGACGGCATTTTATGATTCCGGAAGCAAATAGGATTCGTATCGAGAAATATATTACTGGCATTGTCAACAATAATTCATCAAAGCTTTATGCCATTTATGCAAATCCTGAGCACGTTCATTTTTTAATATCACGTGCTGCAAACTTATCTGAAGAAAAATTAGCTACAAACATTGCCCAAAGTTCAGAGCACTTTATAAATGAAAATAATCTTGCAATTGGTCAATTTAAGTGGCAACAATCTGCTTCGGCTTTTTCTGTTTCTAAGTCAGACATAGATAGGACATGTAAATATATTTTGAATCAACCTGAGCATCATAAAAAGATAAGCTTTGCCGAGGAGTACGAGAAATTTCGTAAACATTATCAAAACACGTTGGAAAAATAAGGTTAATAAGGTTATTGGGGAGAGTTTGGTTATCTGGCTACTAAGGTTAGGAAATAAAAATAAGGTTTTATAATTAATCGTTCGTTGTTTTTTCATTCATGTCTATTCATACAAATGCACTTTTCCCACAACAATATCATCTGATCCGGAATAATCAGCCAGCGGATGCACAAGGTTAGTTGTTTAACTTTGATTGTTCATAAAATGCTGTTTTTACATTTACAAAACCATTGTACACCTTAAAAACGAAGCAAAGCGCATAAAGCATGATAATTCAAACAGGCTTTAGGCAACTATTGAAGGATAGATGTGAATATATAACCGATTAGCGGTCATGCGATAGCGATAAATCGACCTGTCGGCACACGATTATCAATATTTGTCCTATTCAGCCACCTATAATGACGCATTTACACTTCAATAACACGGTCATTGTTGGCGATATTTGTATCGGTACAAAACAAATTTTGATGTAGCGCGTTAAAGTTTAAATTATTAATGGAGGTAAAATAATATGAGAAAAATAATTTCATTTATGCATATATCGCTTGACGGTTTTGTAGCAGGACCGAACGGAGAAATGGACTGGATTAAAGTTGATGAAGAAATTTTTGATCATGTCGGTAAGCGGATAAGCGAAGGTGATACTGCCCTATATGGCCGGGTAACTTACCAGATGATGGAAGATTACTGGCCTACTGCAGGAGACAAGCCGACAGCGACCAGGCACGACATTGAACATTCGAAGTGGTATAGCAAAGTTCACAAAGTTGTTTTATCAAAAACAATGAAAGAGGCAGGTTTGATAAACACGGAAATTATTAGCGACAACCTTTCAGACAAAATAAATGAAATAAAACAGCAGGCAGGTAATGACATCTTGCTTTTTGGCAGCCCGTCGGCAACACATTCATTGATTCAACAAAACTTAATTGACGGTTATTGGTTATTTGTTAATCCAATTATTATTGGACGCGGCGTTCCATTGTTTACTGGCATCAAAGACAAAATAAAGCTAAAATTATTGACTACCCGACAATTTACTTGCGGGGTCACTGAACTGCATTACACAGTCGACAGACAATAACAAAGAACCACAAACAGCGGTCATGATACCGGGTCAATCACCGGCTGAATGAAAATCATTTTTTTAAATTTGACATCCTAAAAAAGAATGAATATGGCTAATAACACAGTAAACTTACATCGGGTTTTTGCAGCTCCTGTAGAAAAAGTATTTAAAGCATTCGTAAATGCTGATGCAATGGCTTCCTGGTTACCACCCTATGGCTTTATTTGTAAAGTGCATAGTATGGATGCAAAAGTTGGGGGCTCCTATAAAATGACGTTTACCAATTTTACGACTGGCAATAGTCATTCGTTTGGAGGCGAATATTTAGAAATTATACCCAATGAAATCTTAAAATATACGGACCAGTTTGACGACCCAAATTTGCCTGGACAAATGATTACAACGATCAAACTAAAACCTGTTTTATGTGGGACAGAACTTTTTGCAACACAGGAAGGCATTCCCGATTTACTTCCAACTGAAATGTGTTATTTAGGTTGGCAAGAATCGTTAGACAAATTAAAACGTTTGGTAGAACCAAATATTCCGGACGCTTAATAAAACAAATTATCAAACATTAATAGTAAAAAAGATGGCACAAATAAATCCACACATTAACTTCAATGGAAATGCTGAAGAAGCATTCACATTTTACAAATCAGTATTTGGCGGAGAGTTCGCAATGATTGTACGTTTCAAAGACATGTCAAGCCCTGAATGCCCTGTATCAGAAAATGAAGCAAATAAAATAATGCACATTGCCTTACCTATTGGAAAAAATGTTTTAATGGCAAATGACGTTCCGGAAAGTATGGGCCGGACAAACGAAAATGAAAATAGAAGTAAAATTTCAATAAGTGCAGAAAGCAAAGAAGAAGCAGACCAGTTATTTAATGGACTATCAGAAGGCGGACAAATTGAAGTGCCAATTGGAGAAAGCCCATGGGGTACGTATTTTGGCATGTTCAGAGACAAATACGGTATAGAATGGATGGTCGATTTTGACCCAAAATACAGTTGGTAAATTTAACCGAACAAAAACAATTATACATCATGTCATTTCAGGCCTACATTGACAACATTAAAGCGAAGACAGGTAAAAGTCCTGATGATTTCAAAAAACTTGCAGAGGAAAAAGGCTTTTTGAAAAAGGGAGAACTTGTAAAAACCGTAAAAGCCACCGAAATCACTGACTGGCTTAAAGCAGATTTTGAATTAGGACACGGACACGCGATGGCAATTTACATGACATTCAAAGGAAAGACTGAATGACAAAAAAAACAACGAACCTCGAACATGCGGTATAACCAGCATTATCTGCAATGCAATGAACTATTTGCTTTCTTTTTTGCTAACAATTATTTGTCTTACAACGTTTGGACAAGCAAAAACCATAAGCGGAAAAATTATCAATTCAGATTTTCCCTCAAATGTTAATTTAATCAAACATAAATTTTCGAGTGCTTCAGGTGCAGTGATAATGGGGAATGACTCAGTAAGGTTAGGAATTGCTGACGAAAATGGGATATTCGAACTGGAAGTTCCATTAAATATTCAGACACTCACGATTGGCTGGATAGGGTAGCAATATGCAAACGGCAAAACAAATCTTAAATAGGATGGACAAATCTTAGTGCATCTTCGTGGCTTAGTGACTTCGTGGCAATAAAAACAGGATGCCACAAAGACTCAAAGGCAACGGGGTTCACCAGGAACCGTCTAATTATAATTTAGCCAGAATAGGAATAACAATCAAAATTACAATACATTAAAAATGAATTAGCTCAAATGAAATACCATCAAAAAATCGCTGACAAGTCGGGGCAGGCTCAACAGCATTAGAATTGATACTATTTATGCTGCTCCCGAATAAATCCGTTGGTTGTGCACGGAAAACGCTGTTAGCGTTTAAATTATTGATTTCCTATTTTTCAAATTAAATGCGATGAGATAAATTGCCTGAAGTTGAATTATTCACATACTTCATAATAGTGGCGATAACTAATAAAATGATATTTTTACATTTACAAAACCATTTTACACTTTAAAAAAAGGGAAAGTGCCAAAAACCAAGCCGTTTAAGATTGGTTTGTAAACCAGATTCAGATTTGAATTGAATATAAAAACGAATTATTGGTAATTTAATGGACCTATTCAACGACTGCGGACAAAAATAGATCTCCAAAAACTAAATCTGCCCCGCTGATGAATTTTAACAGGCACATTGGATTTTCCCATTATTGGGAATTGATTTTGTTCCTTCGGTCGCATAACCATCAAACTTCCACCATTCAATACCACCAATAAGTTCTTTGACCTTAAAACCCAACCGTGTCATATTTAATGCTCCTTTTGTTGATGCGTTACAACCAATTCCATCGCAGTAGGTGACATAGACAGCATCTCTGTCTAAATGCTTTGTACTTCCCTCATTCATTTCACGATGAGGAATATTGATTGCGCCAGGAATGTGTTCAGCTTCAAAGCCAAAAGGTTGCCTGGCATCAAGTGCAACAACCTTTTCGCCTTTGTTCAATGCATCAAACAAATCTGACGGGTCCATTTCAAAGGCCAATTTATTTTCGTAATGTTTAATTTGTGCATCCATATTTGAAAAATTTATCTTTGGTTATTTTGATAATGCAAATTGCTTAGTCGTTATTATGCCAGTAAGGGAAAACGGATGCCACTATTAGCCTTTCAAAAATTGATTTGCAGTACCTTCGGTTTAACTTATAAACAAATTCAT
>Ga0118677_10000242_pt1 | contig 116626 bp, 118 predicted proteins | sample AliMusrvi5mmetaG_FD_86154 | JGI IMG/M metagenome (GOLD analysis project Ga0118677, IMG submission 86154)
TTGATCCCCACCCCAGCTCGGTTCATTATAACCGTTAACCGCCGACTTCCGTAGGTGGGATACTCCATGTGCAATTCATCCAGCCGCCTCATCAGTGCCAGATTCTCGTCGCTCTCCTCTACCGGCTCGTAATAAAATCCGCTCCGGGATATCCCGACCAACTCGCACTGTCTCCGGATGCTCACCTCCGCACAGGGCTCCACTAGATCCTGACGCTGCCTCACACCCCCAGCTGTTTGCACTTTTTTTTGAGCCAGTCCGTCTCTATCGTCAATTGCCCGATCTTCTCATGCAACTGCGATATCAATACCTGATCTCCCGCCTCGCCAGGTCGGGCCGCCTCAAATATCTCCGGCAATCGATCCCGTATCGTCCCCTTCCATTGGGTTACTTGAACCGGATGCACCTGGTATTCCCGTGCGATCTGTCCAACCGTTTTGACTCCCATCAAGGCCTCCAGTCCTACCTTCGCCTTGAATGCCCCACTATACCTCTTCCGTTTTGTTTTGCTCATAGCTCTGCCTTTTCTCATGCCTGACAGAACCTGAAAAGTCTAACTTACCTACTAGTCCGAATTTTGGGGTCCATTTCTCAGTTCGCCTACACAATCCCGTTACTTACAAAACTATCCTTAATTTATTAAGTTAATAGTGCCGAATTCCATCCAGAAAGAAAACATCAATCAGCCTTGACAAGGGTTTTATTTTTCATGCCGATGTGTCAGTCTTACTACTGGAAATCCCTGCACTCTCAATGAATCATTTCAATTCCACCGCGTGAGCGTTATTACATCCGATAGCTTGAAAAATCTCATTCAGGACAATACAAATCATCCTGACAGGAACGGTTATCCAGAGCCAATCTGTCGGGACATTAAATCTTGTCACCCCATCTTAACATCCAGCACTATCACACTTGCATTTCAGTTACTGTTCTGGCATTTTCTAAGCAATAAATGAGTTCTTTTAACAATACTTCCCTCTTAATTTTGCGATTTTTTTCTGTATGAAAACCGACTTTATTCTTGGATTGGTCGAAATTCATTATATCCTACCGAGGATTCTTCGCGATGTGACGACATTGTGTTTCAAGGAATTCTCAAAATGAGAGTCTTGATTATTGTTCCCCGCTATTCAGGCGGCGAGTCTGTCAACTATCGATATGTCTTTCCCTTGGGCTTGGCCTATATTTCTGCAATACTGAGACGGGCTGGGCACGAGATTAGATGCCTCAATTTGAATCACATGGCTGGCCCCGTCGGCAACTTAGTAGCAGAGCAACTTCGCCAATACCCGACTGACTACGTGCTGACTGGAGGCGTTTGCGCTTACTATACATCCATTCGACTCGTGGTTGAGGGAGTAAGACTGGCGGGGAACGGTGTCAAACTAATTTTGGGAGGTGGCCTGATCTCAAGCGAACCAGAGTTAATGCTTGAAACACTTAGTCCTGACTATTTGGTCGTAGGCGAAGGTGAGGCGACAATAGTCGAACTTCTGAATGCACTTCAAACGGGCACTCCGATTGATAATGTGGCTGGGCTCGTCTACCGAGGCACTGACGGCCAACTTAAACGTACAGGAGAGCGCCGCCCCATAGAGCCTCTAGATGACCTGCCGTACCCCGATTTCGATGGTTTTGAGTACGAGACGCTACTGGCAAACATTCGGACGACGGACGACATTGCCTATTTTCCAGAAGATCACCCACGCCCCTACCCAATAATTGCTAGCCGAGCTTGCCCTTACTTATGCACCTTTTGCTACCATCCTTTGGGACGCAAGTACCGCCAGCGCTCCATCGACTCAATCATAGCTGAACTACAACAAAACCTACTACGCTACCGAATCAACCTTATTGTGCTCTATGATGAACTTTTTTCTCAAAACAAGGAGCGCGTTTACGAATTTTGCTCCCGAATCAAACCCTTGCTGGCCTCATTGCCATGGACATGCCGCTGGCTCTGCTACATCCGCGTAGATAGTGTTGAGAACGAGATGATGCTCACTATGAAAGATGCGGGCTGCTATCTACTGAGCTACGGTTTTGAGAGCTACAGCCCCATCGTGATCAAAAGTATGCGTAAGCATATCACTCCCACCCAGATCGACAAAGCAATCGAACTGACGATGAAGCATCACCTCGCCATGCAGGCTAACTTCATCTTCGGCGATTTAGCAGAGACTCAAGAGACTGCTCAGGAAACGTTGAACTATTTCAAGAGCAACGGAAAGGCAGGCATTAATCTTGGCTTTATCTGGGCCTACCCTGGTTCCGACATCTATCTAGGGGCGCTAAAGCGTGGCCTTATCGGAGACAAACTGGACTTCATAGTCAACCGCATGGAAACGCCGACGAACATGACGGCGGCGATGTCAGATCATGAATTTGAATTGCTTGCCGCCACGATCCTCTACACCAACCTGAAATACAGTTATTTCGCTGTTCCACGCAAGGTACACTTAAAAGGAAGTCGTTATACCCTTTCCGTCGAATGTCCACATTGCCAGCAAATAATAGATTATGGAAACAGCGAATTACCAGGACCGTTCGATAGTTACGCCCTACACTGCCGCAGTTGTTACCGACGTTTTTACCTTGTCTCACGCATGGGTCGGCTGGCTACACATATTACACAATCCTTGCTGGCTGCACGAAGCCCAGACCTTAAACGCCTGGGGTATCGCGCGATAAGCGCCGTTCGCGCGCTTTCGAAAAGGCGCGCGGGAGCAGGAGTTAAGGCTCCCAACCATCAGGTGAAACTATGAATACGAATCAACACCAACAAAAGTTTCGCGTCGCTTTGGTAAACCCTTTAGGGATGAAGCATACTCAGATGCCGCTCCCCCCCTTCGGACTAGGTTCAATGGCCAAGTTCTATCGGATTCATGGGCTTAATCGCGAACACGTCGAAATTCGCATTTTCGATGAGAATGTGCGAAAGCGACAGACTCAGAATGATATTCTTGAGTGGAAGCCAAAATTGATCGGTATAGGCACGATGAGTTTGACCCTTTCTCGCGCCACCGAACTGGCACTGTTTCTCAGATCACACATCCCGGATGCATTCATCCTTGGAGGAGGGGTTCATTTTCAAATTCGCCCGGATGACGGTCTAAAGCTGGGCATTTTCGACGCAGTTTGCACAAGCGAGGGTGAGGAACCCCTACGCGCTCTGATTGATCTGTACTGCTTGGGAACGCGCGAACGCACAACCCTGCACCATGTTCCCAACTTGGCATGGCGTGACGCGGACGGAACTCCACAAAAAAGCATGCCATGGCAACTTGAAGACCTCGACGCCATGCCTTTGCCGGATGTCGCAGATTTCGATACCCGCTACTACTTCGCAAAACGGCAGTTCATTCCCGGTGTATGGGCAAAATCAGCATCCATTCTATCCAGTCGCGGATGTCCCTTTCAATGCACATTCTGCTTCAACTCATTCCACCGTGGACGCGTTCGGTATCACAGTCTCGACGCGGTCATCTCGCAGATCATCCTTCTGCGAGATCGGTACGGCATCAGGCATATTTGTATTGCCGAAGATTTATTTTTCATGAAACGCGACCGTGTACGTAATTTTTGCGAGCGCCTACTTCAAACGGAGGCGAATATTCATTGGACCTGCAATGTTCGCCCCAGCGTTCTGCAAGAAACCGACCACGAACTACTTGCTCTCATGAAACGTAGCGGCTGCATCCAGATAGCCTGCGGATTCGAATCAGGGAGCAACGAAGTGCTGGCAAAACTGAAAGGACATGACGCAACTGTCATCAAAAATCAGCGTGCAATCGATATGGCGAATAAAGCAGGGATTCGCGTGTTCGGTTATTTCATGTGCGGCATTCCGGATGAGACTGAAGAGCAAATGATGCAAACAGTGAGCTTCATCGAACGTAACTTCGACAAATTGAGCCACTTCGAGTACTTCATCTATACCCCTTTCCCAGGTGCAGAATTGAGCCGTGAAGTGGAGCGGCAGGGCTTATTAGAAGGCGTGGACATCGAGGATCTGGCACTTAGCATTTTTTCTCAGGGTACACCGCGCGTTTTCAACCGCCTAGTTTCCGCAGAGAAGGTTCTCCAAATACGTCGGGACTTGAAACGCCGAGTAATGGAAAAGTATTCTTGGTCGAAAAAGATTCATTGGCTGATCTCAGAAGGTTTAGACAATCCATTAAGGACGGTTCGCAGGATTTCGGAAACGTACTCCTTCAAACGAGGGCACAATAAGCATTTCAAAGCTATTGCGCCAACGGAACAGAACTCCATGGATACTCGCTAACCGATCAAAACGCGGTTGTTTCTGGCGTATGTGTGATCGCACAGTTATTCTGCTTTATTGGCCTGTGCTCATAATTTGCGACCTCATCGAGTTAAAACCTCATTCATTCTTATCACAATACCCTTTCCATCCTTGCAATCCCTTCCGGCGTGCCCATATCAAGTAAAGGCGGGACAACACAGAAAGCATGAAGTCGCCCACGCTGGGCAAGACCGGGAAAGATTTCAGTCTCTATGGAAACAGATTTCGTAGACGGAATTTCACCTAACAGAGAATGGTTCATCAAATAAACCCCACCATTGATCCAACCTGCAGCACAGGTCGCCTTCTCCCGAAAAGTAATAATGCATCCATCGTCATTGAAGTCGACCGTACCGTACTGACCGGACTCCTCAATACTAGTTACGGCGAGAGTAGCTACGCCAACACCTTCAAACTGCGCACGAAACCGGTCATGAGACTCCGCCAAACCATGAAAATCAAGTTGCGGCATCAGGCTATCGCCGTTCAGAACATAGAACGGATCAGAGCACAAATGAGGCTCAACATATTTGAGGCCTCCTCCAGTACCGAGAGGCGTAGGTTCAGTTGAAATCGTAATGTGCAGCCCGCTAGAATATTTTTCAACCCAGTCGCGAAGCACAGCTGAGAGATGGCCGGCAGCGAGGTGGACATCGGTAACACCGCCGCACTCAAGCCACTCAAGCTGCCATTCAAGGAATGGGTGCCCGGCTATCGGCACGAGCACCTTGGGTCGGTCAGCATATAGCGTGCTCAAACGCGTGCCCTTGCCACCACAGAGAATCACGGCTTGCATAAGTCTTCCTTTTTCTTGAACCCTAAGTCGGCGTTTGGGAGAAAAAACTCAACCCATTCGGCGATGCCATAAGCTATATGCATGCAAGGGATGAGAAAAAACATCAAGGCGTCACGAGCACAACCTGTTTCACGGAGTTTAATCAGCATCACGACTAGAGCAACGAATAGATACATTCCGAGATTTGCAAGTAATAGCCACCATGCCAACTGTATAAAAGGTGCTACAGGTACCAGCATTATGAGCGACGCGACCCAGACCGCAGGGATAAGCGTTGTCCACTCGCATTCAACTCCGGCACGCATAAGACGGATACGGGTTGCACCATAACCAAACATCTGGCGCAGAAAACCACCGAAACTGGCACGGGGAAAATGTTTCAGCGCGGCACCCGGCGCGAACACCAAATCATGCCCCGCTTGCGTTACGCGGAATGCTGCCAACATCTCTTCACCAGGCCAGAAAGCAACATCAAACCCGCCAAGTTCAACTAGAAGAGATTTACGGAATGCCATATTGCACCCGATCAGACTGGACCATTTTGCCACAAATGGCGCAGCACCTTCTGCGGAATAACGCGCAGCCACATAACCTGAAGCCTTCGATGCCAGCGTCACCCCGGCAAGACGCGCCATCAAAGGCAACTCATCCGGTACCAAACTGGGACCACTGACAAGACCCACTTTCGGATTACTAAAAGGCGCCAGTACACGCTGAGGCCAATCGGGAGAAATAATCACATCATCATCTAAAAACGCCACGACCTCAGCGCGTGCAGCTCTCCAGCCTGCATTTTTCTTTTCACTCGAGTCACCCCGGGGGAAACTGATTTGCATGTGCTGAATCCACGGATGAAGGGCCTGCATATGAGCGATGGCCGCGGCCACAATTGGATCAGGAATTGTTCCTGCAACGATAATCTCTAGCGCAGAGGCACTTTGAGTGTTTACTAGCGACTCCAGCGTTTCCACAAGCGTCGAACGGCCGAGCGTCGGAATCACCACACTGAGCATCGGCCGGTCTGGAGTTACAGTGTTCATATGTAAGCTCTTCAAGCCATCGATTCAGACGTATATGGCAGCTTAGCCCTGCCAAGAAATTTCCGGATAAACAACCAGATCACCACACAGAAGCAAACACCCATACCCGACAATTGAACAAAGAGCGGCCAAGTTGCAGGAGCATATTTCAAAATTACTTCATGCGTCCCAGTTGTCAAATAAATCCCTTGAAAGATATAATCCACACGCAACACTGGCATCGGATTCCCATCCACCTCCGCTTTCCAATCCTTATCAAACTTTTCAGCAATGCGTAACACTGCCGGTTGTGCGCAAGCCGTCTTGAGATGAAAACGGCCAGGCCGGTAGTCAAGCGATTCAACCTCACCCACCATACCCACTCCGGTTAAAGCGGGCACATTAGTCGCGCATTCGGGCGCAAGATACACCTTTCTAAATGGGGGCATCCCCGGATCAGCGAGACGGTGCAATGCGTCCTCATCAGCACAAGTCTCAACACCAGCAAAAAGTGCGTATCGCGGCCCAGGCTGCTTAAAGCGCAGAACAATATGCTGGCCAGGCTGTTTCGGCATGGCGGGAATAACCACAACCCCTGAACCTTCAGGCCCAGGGCTGACGTTATAGGTTAAACACACCTCAAACATGTCACGCAATGCCGAATCACGTTGCAATTGCTCCTGGATCCGTGCTGGCGCAAGAACATAACTCACAGCCGCAAGTTGCCAAAATCTTATAGGGTCACGGCCGACAGCAGACAGAAACTGCTTATACTCGTTCGGCATACGAGGCATCTGCGTAATATTTACCGTCTGGATATTATGGAAGGGGAAAAGGTATGTCAGCCACCAGTTATAGAACCCATCATGCGACACCAGCGCAACACGGTGCTCTGGCATATCCTTCTTTAATATTGTGATAACGGCATTCTCGTTTAGCGCTGCCATAGGCATAGTCTTGACGTAATAACGCGACAATAGCCATGCATCACCAGCGACTAATAATAGAAGCCCCCAAGCAGCAAATTTATACGCAATCGATTTTTTCGGTTTCGCGAGCAAGAAAAGCCAAAAGAAACCCGCCACCGACGAAGTCATAATTGCAGCATGCCATAGTGCTCGAATTTTGTTGTCGACAATAACTCCAGCGTATTCGCCCCATCCCTGAGCCGCAAACAAAGAAACATCAGCACTCCGGCCATCCATCAATCCGAATGCAAACAGCGCGAGCAATACGGCACATCCTACAACACCCCATACAAATACCTTTATCCAAAGGGGACTAACCGCCTCACCGAAGGTTTTATTTATTTTTTGCAAATTATTTTTTTTGGCCATTTTTGCCTCATTAATATAAGTCAACGGAGTATAGCTGTTCCCGTATGCCGTCCCGGCCTCCAATTCACGGATTACCTGCAGCTTGAAAACCTCGCTATATCGTATCACCGTCCGCATCGCACTTTTCTCCTTTATTGAAAAGTGTCAATCTACAGCCGGACGGGACAGTCGCTGCTCTCTGTCTTCAGTCATAATCACACATTGAGCAACCCAATTCTGAGCCTGTTAAAGGCTTTTGTTTTTCCTCATAATGTAATGGATTTCCTCAAATCCCCCTGTAACAAACTTTTCGCATAATTGCTGCCAAAAAATGGATCCGTTAAACAGGAAGTTAAACTTGTTCACGAACCGCACGGATGAGAATCCACTGCAACGGCTTCGCGAAGCCAGCAGTAGCTCCTGTTTCACATCAAAATATTGGTGCCAGAACCAGAATGAATTGATGCCATATCCACGGACATGCTCGAGATATTTCACCCCAATTCCCTTAAAATGGGGAGCATACATCTCTAAAATTCCACCTTCTTTAAGAATCCTACGTAATTCTTCTAAAAGGCCGTGGACTTTCTCGACAGGAATATGCTCAATGACATTGTCGAGAAGCACATAGTCCACCGAACCTGACTCAAACGGAAGAGAACTGGTGTTGGCGCTAATGACGATGTCCGGCTTTCGGTCTCCCGACTGCCATTTGGTCTCCTCCGCAACATCGACGTTGATCCAGCCGTCTCGGTAATCAGTCCCGCACCCAAAATTAATTCGCGTCATGACACGCCTCCCGCGCGGCATCTACGCTCCCGCCACACAGACACAACCAAAACAGCAAACAACAAGCCCAAGGTCACACCAGAAACTGCGAGTCCTATCCAGAGAACCCGCGGCGAGAACTTGACTGAGATCACACCGCTCCCAGCCTTGGGGATCACGATCCCCTTGAAGGCACCGAAGGCGTGAATGATCGGGTACTGTCCCCCATCAGCCTCCCACCCCGGATAAAAACACTCCGAAATAAAAATAATTCCAGGAGCAGTGGTGTTGTACGAGATTTGGTATTCCTCCGCCGTCTTCGGAATAAACCGCACCTCGGCCTTTGCATCAGGCGGTGGCTCAGCAAGGGAAATTCCACACCGTTTCGCATCGTTGGAAAAAATGCCGACTTGCTGCCAATAGTTCAGGCGACCGGAATCCAGATCCGCGTAGAGGGCTGTATCATCCTGATACGCACGCACGGAGTGGAAGAATTTTGCCCGAGGGAAAGAATTGGTGTAAGCCATGACTTCAACCCGTCCGGTTTGCCGATTGGCATTGGCTATCACCCGGACATTCAGAATCGCTAACCGCGCCTGCTGATTGGTGCTGGAAGCGAAGGCACCATAGTCTCTGGCATTAAAAAGCAGATACCCCTCCGGCACTTCCAAGCCGGGGTAGAGATAGGCGGTATTCCGAGGCAGCACGACCTCCTCCGAAATCTTGCCATCCACCAATTGCGCAAAGCGAAATGGCCCCATCTGGCCACGCATACCAGACATCTGCTTGATCAGATTGTTTCGATCGCCATAATACTGTTCAGGGTTGACCGTTCCGCTATGAAATTGACTGAACGCCAAGAAAAGATCTATAAAAGTAACCAATCCTAGGGTCGCTACCACCACCAACCGAACCTGCACGCTCCATGCCCGAATCATCAAAGTCAGCAGGGCGACCACCACACAGAACAGCACAACGCTAAGCATTAACTGTTGCATGGAATGAGTCCAGACGATCTCGTTTTTCAATTCTGGGAAGAGTGCGGATCCAACGGCAAGAAACCCTATTACGAGTATTCCATATAACACGCCCAATACCGTAACGGGACGACGGAAATTGAGATTCACCTTTCGCTCCAACAAGACATCCACCAACACCGCAACCGTAATCGCCAAACTGAAATCAAGAAGGCAACCGATACGCGCGGGGGTTCTGAACAGGGAGAATCCAGGAACCATATGGTAGAACCCATTGAATAACCCGCCATATCGCCCCATCATGAGCCAGAGAATCGGCAATAACGCACACAGAAAAAACATCTGCGCTCGTCGCACGGCCCAAAGTTTCCGAAAGTTGAACGCAAGCACCACGGCAGCAATAACGGCCAACTGCCCTGCATAAAATCCGAACTCCCAGTATTGCCAGGATCCCGCATGATAGGTGGCATAACCTAATGTATCCTTGTTAAACCCCCAGAATGGGACGCCCGCCCAAGCTCCGCCGGAAATACCGAAAAAATTCGGAACAAGACCATGAATCAGATAGTGCCACGGCAGCGATTCATCGGCAATTTGAGTGAAGCCAAACTGCTGCCGGGAACTGAGATACCAGTTTTCGGCGGCGGGGATAAATTGAACGGCCCCCAAAAGAATCACCATCAGGAAAACACCGCCTATTTTCAACACCTCCCGTAGGGAGCACAAGAAAATGGATATTACGGATCGTCCCGATTCCTTTTGCAACCCACAAAACAAAAATAACCAGTAGGCTCCCAGAAAATAAGAATTATACATCAGCACTTGAGGAAATGCGGACAGGAATGAAAACAACAGACAGACGATCAGCCCCCCGTAGTGCCGCCACTGCCCGCCTCCGCTGACAATACGATTGACGAAATACAACTCCATGGGCAGCCAGATCATCGTCATGAAAACGATAGCCTGAGTGAAATGAAGTGACAGAAAAGCTGAAAAAACAAACACCACCATCCCGGTGACCGCCGCCCAGAACGTCATCCTGTTGGCTTTCAGGAAGGCATACATAAATATTCCAGCGCCCACCAGATGCAGGACCAAATACCACTGGCATACTAAACTAGAAAGGGAACTCTTTTTCACAAAAAGGGCTAGCAACCAGCCCGGCAAGTAGAATGACTGACACGTAAGGTCACTGTAGAACGGTATGCCGCCATGCAACCCGGGAAGCCAGAGAGGAAAGTACCACTGGGCCAGGGATACCGCCCGAGAGCGCATGATGGGATAGGACATGTATAACTGGTCTTCCCACATGTATCCGCTACCCACTACAAATGAGAAATAGAACGCTCCCACTAGGCACAGCAACAACCCACCTAAAGCTAGATGCTCTCGGCTTGCAGGCCAACACTTTTCAAGGATCTCACTCAGACTTTTCATCGAAATTGACTCTTTCTTTTTCAATTACCAGTGGACGGTTCTGGACATAGGAAAACACCGCGCCCACATATTCCCCCACAACCCCCAAAAACAACAACTGAACAGAGCCCAAAAAGAAAATACCAATTAGCAACGGAGCCACCCCGGCTGTAAAATTGTTCCAGAAAATCAGCTTAGCAATCAGATAACCAAACCCCGCCAACAACGACAGTCCCGCCGCCAAAAAACCTAACAGAGTCGCCAGTCGCAGGGGAATTTTTGTGTAGTTTGTAAAGCCCAGCATGGCCATATCAAACAGCGTGTAAAAATCATTTTTCGTTTTACCATGCCGCCGCACCGGTTGTTTGTATTCAATCCGCGAAATGTCAAACCCCACGTCGGAAATGAGTCCGCGGAAATAGGGATATGGCTCACGCAACTCGCGCAGGATATCCATCACCTTCCGATCGTAAAGCCCAAACCCGGTAAACTGCTCCAAAAGATCAACAGACGCAAACCGCTTAATGCTTTTGTAATACAGCCCGCGCAGGAAGTAAATGAGGGGACTCTCCTCACTTGCGGTCTTAATCCCCACCACCACGCTTGCCCCTCCTTCCCACTTGCGGACAAAGGAGCCAATCATCTCGGGCGGATCCTGGAGATCCGCCACTAGCAGGATCACCGCATCACCCCGCGCCTGGAGCAAACCATAATAGGGCGACCGAATATGCCCAAAGTTTCGAGCATTCACGATAATTTTAATTCTATGGTCCTCTGCCGCAAACCGTTTCAAAATCGGTACTGTCTGGTCATGAGAGCAATTATCAATAAAAATGTGTTCGTAGTCATAGCCAGACAGAGCGCCCATAACCGCTCGAATCCGCCTGATTAGTTCAGAAACATTTCCCTCTTCGTTATAACATGGAGTGACAATGCTGATTTTCTTCATCATAAACATCCCTGCTGTCTTAAACGGGCGAGAATTAACCCCGCGATCCTGTCAGCCTTCAATCCAGCCTCCTGCCGCAGAAACGCCTGACTACCAACCCGGCCATTCAGATCCTGCCCTACCGCAAAAGACAGAATTTTATTTCGTCCGGCCTGAGAACTCCCAAGAATTACGCCCAAACCACCTTCATATACATGTTCCTCGATCGTGGCGAGTAATGCGTATCCCTTGAGTTGATCAAACCATCCCGCACCAATCGGGGACAACCATGGATTAGAATAAACCGCGGCGCGTACTCCTGCCGCCTCAAGTTCTTGGGCTGTTTCGATTGCCAAATCCAAAATCCCTCCTGTACTAATCAAGGCACAGACTCCTTCGCCTTTGCGCACGTATATGGGACCCTCACCAACACCTTTCACCGAATGCAAAGACTTCTCTCCCGCCTTGCCAAGACGCAGATATGATGGACCGGGATGGCCCACCAACCACTGAAGGCACTGTTGCGTTTCCCCGGGATCACCAGGCGCCAGAACTGTCATGTTTGGCATCGTCCTCATAATGGCCAAATCTTGCAAGGCATGGTGGGAGTAGCCAAGACTTCCATAGGCCAACCCTCCTCCAACCGCAACCGCCGTCACCGCGTGGTTGTGGTAGCATACATCATTGCGAAATTGCTCCAGACAGCGAAGGGTGGGAAAATTAGCAATAGAATAGGTAAACACATGGTAGCCTTCCGAGGCAAGACCGGCCGCTACACCTGTCATATTTTGTTCAGCAACGCCGGCGTTCAAATACCGGTCTGGAAATTCTTTTGCAAAAGGTTCAACCACAGAATACCCCAAATCCCCGACAACCAGAAATATCTCGGGATGAATTCGGGCCTGAACAATTAACTCCTGAATGAAAGCAGTCCTCATAATGTCCCCCGAATTTGAGCAATGGCAGCCGCCAGATCTTTGTCATCAGGATTTCGGTAGTGCCACAGCAGCTTATTTTCCATGAAGTCCACGCCCTTACCTTTTATTGTATGCGCAATAAGACATGATGGTTTTCCCGGCTCCCACGGGGACTGCGTCAAAGCCTCACGCAGCTGAATATGATCATGTCCGTCTACTTCTCTCACCGCCCATCGAAACGCCTTGAACTTATCTGCCAATGGAGCCAACTCCATCACCTCAGCAACAGAGCCAAGGCTCTGAATTTTATTATAATCAATGACCACTATCAGGTTGTCTAACTGGTGTTGCGGAGCAAAGAGTATGGCCTCCCAATTCGAACCTTCATCAAGTTCACCATCGCTCAGAACAACAAAAGTACGCCAATCTTTTTTAAGGCGGCGCGCGGCTAGCGCCTTACCACACGCGAAAGGAAGTCCATGCCCCAGCGATCCAGTTGAAAATTCAATACCTGGAACTTTATGACTGACATGAGACATCAGTCGTGAGCCATTAGCGGCATAGGTCTCCAACTCATCGAGAGGGATAAATCCCCTGAGTGCCAAGGCGGCATACAGCGCAGTACAGCTATGCCCCTTACTTAAAATAAAGCGATCACGGTCCGGCCAAGCCGGTTCCAACGGGGAAATCCTCAAAATATCCCAGTACAAAACGGCAATGATATCTGCCATCGAGAGAGAGCCGCCTATATGCGAAGCCTTGGCACGCGCAACCATCTCAAGGCTCAGCACCCTTATTTCTCGACTTATACGGATACTGTCATTCTCGTTTTCCATACACAGCCTCATTTGTATTTTGCGTAGTATTTAAGCATTCTGCGAATAGCTTCTTCGAGTGCTATATGCTGGGTCAGCCCAAGCTCATCACGGGCACGCCGTGTGTCTGGCACATATTGCACGACAGGCTTACCGGGAATGGGTTCCCCCATGATTTTAACAGAACATCTTTTTCCATTTTCTTGTGCTACCATTTTTGCCAATTCAGCCATACTGACTTCGTGCTCGCCCCCCACATTATAGGCCCGCCCATTACGCCCTTTAATCAGTATCGTCCACAACCAGATAGCCAGATCAGCGCCATACAAATATGAACGAACAGCCGTGCCATCACCCATGACAATAACCGGCCCGCCTCCCAATGCATCACGCACAAAATTGCCTGCCGCAAAACTACCATTCAGGGGTAAATAGGGCCCCAGAAAGGCAAATCCGCGAGCTATTTTCACCTCACATCCAGACCTCGCCGAACCGGCGACAGCCCATAGCTCTGCAGCTCTTTTCCCCTCGCCATAGGCTGAAGCAGGAGCTAAAGGATTTGGAGCACCTCCATAATCTTCCTCAATTTTTGCAACGTCTTCCGGCTGTGGGCCATAGACAGCCCCTGAACTCACGAGCAAAATCACACCAGCTTTTGCATGGTTTGTAAATTCCACCGTCCGTTGTGTTCCTCTTACTATCGTATCCCATGTTTTTAAAGGATCAGCCTTATTCAATACCGTATCGGCTTCGGACGCCGCATGAATCACGTGACTGAACTGACCTTCAGGAAACTGAAAATCGCGTACATCCCCCTTGTGACACCGGACTGCGGAATGATGCGCCAAATGAGGGGCCTTCCTTGCGAATGCTTCCGGATCCCGGGTCAACACCACCACCTCGGCCTTCAATCCAAATTCATCATTTGCCCGAACGAGACTCTCCAACAGCCAGCACCCAAAGAAACCCGTCCCCCCCGTGATGAAAATGCGCTTACCACGCAAATCCCCCCAAAGCCCCTCTGTGCAAGCCAGCACATGACTAAGATCATCATGTAAAACGTTTGTCATGGGCTTGGCAGGTATACGCTCGCTTTTGGCACCATAAGAAAATACCCATCCGCAGACTGCGTAGGGGTAAAGTTGTGTGCGATGTATTTCGCGACTTCACAATACGCACTATAGGGTTTCTGCACAATATGGTATTCCATCGGCAGCAGTTGGAGCGAACCCAAAAAGCTTCTTTGAGACATTTCTTGATTTCTCCTGTAAGTATCAGACATCAAATAAGCATCCACCTGTCCAATATCCTTAAATTGCAGGATGTTTGAAGGCACCAGCAAAATTGGAGCTTTTATAATGCTCTGAATTTCACGAGCAACCTGCTGCGGTGACGCCATCACAATGAAATCATTATAATAGGCGGGACGATATTGACCTGTTTTTCTCAGATATCGCTCAACTTCTCTCTCCACCCCCAGAGGAGTCATAATGGAGGGATATTCCGCCAACTTTAAGTCTGCAATCACCTTTGGTCTTTGCTCCTCGGGCAGAACACGATTTCCTCCAAACGCAGATATTACCGGCTCAATGATTCCCTTGTAATGGATTGTCCAGAAAAAACACGACAAGAACACAAACACAACAGCGTATCCCGCAATATAATAGTGCCCTTTTCGCGGATACGCCTTTCCAAGTACAGCCAATGCTATAGCCATAGCGGCCGCTCCATTGAACGCAACGTGACCAGGATCGCACCGTCCCAGCGCCCCTGGGATAAACCCCACTATAAGTAAAATGACGGCTACAATCAACGCGGCAGTATGCTTGTCTTTTTCAGTCCACGCCGCTTGTATCAACAATGGAACAACACAAAAAAGGCTGCCTATATAGAAAAGGATGAATACGGAAGGCACAACGGGGAAATTACCAGATCCTCCTCCAAATGCTAATACCGACATAAGATAGGCAGAAGAACAAAGAAACAAACAAACAGGCAATGCCAATAATGTTGCACCCAGCGGCACCAAGTATCTTCGATCACGCCTCACTGCGAAAGTACAATAAGCCGCTTGAGCGACAACATAAATAATTCCAACTTCCGGAGATAACATCAACGCCATCAACGAGAAAAAAAAGAAAACAACAGATATTTTCCGCACAAAATTGTGATCTCCTGCTTTTTCTAATCTTACACAGATGGACTGCAGTCCAAACAACATGGCATACGGTAGAAAATATCTTATTAACGTATACTGTAGACCTAGCGAGTAATTTATGAAAGTTATCGAAACAAAAGAAAAAATGATGAGCTTAAGATGAATTTTCAGGCGAAGTCGATTCACAAAATAAAACAAGGCACTCAGACCGCATACATGGGTAATAATCAAAAACAACAGATATGACTGATCAATAGACCAACCTATTTCCCGTCCAATCCACGTCATGAAAGTCGGCAGGTAAATGAATAATGGACCATAGACAAATTGGACATCACGGTAAGGATGTGAACCATGCAAGAGCAGATCGATGCGTCCCACAAAATACTGGGACTCACCATAACAATCCAGATACGGAATCGCCCAGCCAATCAACATCACCATCCCGATATATACACCACAGAACAGAAGAAATACCCCCGCCTCCATCTTCGTCGCATTGCTTTTATTCGACGCAGGTGACCACTGAAATACACTCGCAACTCTTTCTGCCGTATCGCCATGCAACAGTCGTCTCAAAAAAAACAACCCTATTAAAACCACCACAGAAATGACCGCCATCATGTTTGAGAAACCAACGTCGTAAGAATCCGAAGTGAGTGGACCAGCCGGCGGAAACAAATAGGGGAATTTGAATATCGCATACCACGCCAATAACAACAAACCGACCAAACTGGTATACCTTGCCATCAAATCTGCTATTTTATTCATAATGCTTAATTTTGTCCCATCTTCGTCTGAGCGGAATCATCGTCAATTATTGAACTTCATTAGGTCGGCTATACGCTTCAATCTGGGCATTTATCCCCGCTTTAGCCTCGTTACAACCACCAATACTTATCCGCCTATATAACTCAATTGTCGCTACAACCGTAGTTTCAAAACTCCACCGCGGCACCCATCTCAGAATATGAAAGGCCTTATCCGTTGCTAAATTCAATTTCCCGGCCTCATGGAGTGCCCCCAAATCGGTCCGATCCTCCCACAGACCATGCCAGTTCTTAATAATTTCATCGACCAATGTCCGTACAGGACGATTGGACGCAAGCATGGGGCCGAAATTGAAAGCTGAGGCGTATAATGTGAGCTGTGAGCTGTGAACTGTGAGCGCATCATGCAATTTCATGCCAAGTAAAAGATATCCACTTAACGGCTCAAGGACGTGCTGCCAGGGGCGAGTGGCATCAGGATTCCGTACGACAATCACCTCACCTTTTAACAGGGCACGTATGCAGTCCGGCACAATCCGGTCTTGCGCCCAATCCCCACCACCGATTACATTCCCGGCCCTTGCCGAAGCCACGGCCACCATCGGCAGGTTTTGTTTTTTTTCAGGGTTGAAGAATGATTCCCGATAAGACTGGATCACCAGTTCGGCGCATGCCTTACTTGAACTATATGGATCATACCCACCAAGCGGATCGTTCTCTCGATAAGCATGCAGCCATTCCCTGTTCTCATACACTTTGTCGGTGGTAATCATCACCGCCGCACAGGACCAATCGGCATCCCGCAGGGCATCCAGAACATGCGCCGTCCCCATAATATTGGTTTCATAAGTCTCAAGCGGTTGCGCATAAGAAAGACGCACCAGCGGCTGGGCCGCCAGATGAAAAACCAGATCCGGACGAACCTCATGAATAATTTGGCGCACTAACGCCCGATCCCGAATGTCTCCAACCCGATGGTCACAACGCCCCGCCAAACCCAGTTGGTCAAACAAGGCAGGCTCCGTTGTCGACGACAGGGCAAACCCCGTCACCTTAGCCCCCATCAACAGAAGCCACTCCGTTAACCAGGATCCCTTGAATCCTGTATGCCCGGTAACAAGCACCCTCTTATCTTTGTAGAAACTCTGAATATTCATGTGAATGATTTATGCCCCCCCCTGCATCACTCCTCGCATCTCACGTCTTGCCACATTTTCCAAGGAGCATTCCCCTCTTGCCAGAGACTTTCCAGAAGGCGCACATCTCTCAAAGTATCCATGCATTGCCAGAAACCGTCATGACGATAGGCATTTAACTGGCCATCCCTTGCCAATCGCTCCATAGGATCCCGCTCCCACAAGGTGGCATCCCCCTCAATGTAATTCACGACCTCCGGCTGTAACACGAAAAAACCACCGTTAATCCAGCCTTCCCCTGCTTGTGGTTTTTCCTCAAAATGAGTGACCAAATTCCCATTAAAAACCATACTCCCAAATCGAGCAGGAGGGCGTACCGCTGTTAAAGTGGCCAATTTTCCGCTCTTGCGGTGAATCTCTATAATTTTAGCAATATCCAGATTCGTTACTCCATCACCATAGGTAGCCAGAAAGGGTTCATTTCCGATAAATTTTGCAGCCTGCTTAAGCCGTCCACCGGTCTGCGTCTGAAGCCCTGTATCCAAAAGATGAACCGTCCAGTCATCGTCACTATCACCCTGATGGACTTCAATATGCCCGCGATGCATTTCCACCGTCAGGCTACGCGAGTGATAACGATAATTAACAAAAAAGTCCTTAATCACTTCCCCTTTATATCCAAGAGCCAAAACAAATTCCTTTATCCCGTGCGCCGCATAAATCTTCATGATGTGCCATAATACGGGCATCCCACCAATTTCGATCATCGGCTTCGGCTTAAGCGCCGTCTCTTCCGACAACCGCGTCCCTAATCCCCCGCAAAGTATTACGGCTTTCATAGCACTCCCCATATTATGTCTCATTTTTATACTGCACATCGATGTTGATGTTTTCCGGCTTACTTCGCCAAGGTTTTAACATGGACAGACAGGATTTACAGGATAATTCGAAGAACAAGCTTATTCCCAAGCATCCACTTTGATGTCAGTATACGCGATCACCATGATTAGTAATTTGCTCAACAATACACCTGATTTTGCGTGCCATGCTCATAATGAAAGCACCAAGCCACGCCTTATCAGACGCGACTATTTATAAATTCTGCCAATGTTTCTGCTATATACTTCAAATGGACGCCAGCTAGGCCAGGATAGACCCCAATAAAAAAAGTATTGGTTGTAATCAAATCTGTATTGTTTAAATCACCGACCACTCGGTGCGGTATATCTACAAAAGCGGGATGACACAACAAATTACCACTGAACAGATTACGAGTCTCAATTTTATGCCTTTCCAAGTATTGAGTCAGCTCATTACGACTGAAGCCAGCTTCCGGCCGAACGGTAATCGGAAAGGCAAACCAGGAGGGATCCGATTTCGGCGTAGCTTTAGGAAGCATCAATTGATCCTCATAACACTTCAACAATGTCGAAAGTGTGACAAAGTTGGCTTTCCGTTGGGCGACAAAACTATCCAGTTTCACAAGTTGGGCACACCCAATAGCCGCCTGCATATCGGTCACCTTCAAGTTATAGCCGATATGACTGTAAACGTATTTGTGATCATAACCAACCGGAAGTGACCCAAACTGTTGACTAAACCTTTTGCCACAGGTGTTATTCTCCCCCCCTGAACAGTAACAATCCCGTCCCCAGTCCCGGAAAGAACAGGCAATGCGTGCCAACTCATCGTCATCAGTGACCACACACCCGCCCTCCCCCATCGTCATGTGGTGTGCAGGATAGAATGAATGTGATGCAATATGGCCGAACGAACCAGTCCATTGATTACGATACAACGAGCCCAGTGCATCGCAATTGTCTTCAACAACCCATAAATCATGTTTCTTGGCCAACGCCAGTACCATATCAAGATCGAAAGGAACACCCAAGGTGTGCGCCATCATGATCGCCCGCGTCTTGGGCCCGATGGCCTGTTCCATACGCTCTGGAATGGCGGTGTAATCACCCAGATTGACATCCACAAACACAGGAACCAGATTATTTTGGAGGATCGGCGCAAGAGTGGTAGGAAATCCCGCCGCCACGGTAATGACCTCATCCCCGGGCTTAAGACGCCGCGTCCCCAGCTTGGGCGAAGTCAAGGTCGTCAGGGCAATCAGGTTGGCCGACGATCCGGAATTGACGAGCAGGGCATTCGCCACCCCAATTTTCTCGGCAAAATTCGATTCAAATTCCTCCGCGTAACGCCCGGCCGTAAGAAAGAAATCCAGACTGGAATCAATCAGGTTGTGCAATTCGTTGGCATCAAAAACACGGCCAGCATAATGAACCAAATCATTCCCGGGAGAAAAAACACCGAGTCCAAACTTCGCATCGTGATATTGTTCAACCAAGTCTAAGATTTGTTTTCTGATATCATCTGCTTTGCTCATAATGCCCTCAAGAATTGCCGCGCAACACACGTTTCTCGCTTTGAACAAAAATCATAGATAATCCCAGTGCCGCCACTGACATCACCCCCAACACGGCCACCACTTGCAAGAGGGTTTCATGCCAGCAAGCCACACCGCACAAATAGCCCGTTGCACAAATAAATAATGGGATCATGATTCCGAACCGCCTTTGAGCTAACTCATAATTCAGCAACACCATGACCAAGGTCAACGGGATCAGCGCCAAAACCATACCCCTCAAGATTTCAATTTGTCCGAGTTGAACCTCTTTCACTATAGTTTTTAATAAAAAGCTGGGGAAAACCATACAAACCAAACCCATTGAAATCACAATTAAAGCCGTCACTACCATAGCTTTATACAAAGTATGGCGCGTCGCCGGAGAGGATCCTTCAACTGAGGTGACCTTTGGAAACATAGCAGAGCACACCGGCCCCGGCAGGAAGAACACCATGCGCGCCACCATGGCTGCCTTTGAAAAAACACCCGCCTGCTCCGGGGGAAAATAATATTTCACCAAAAGCCCATCCGCACTGCACAACACTCCAAATGCTGCGAAAGCGGCCATGTAACCACCCATATAGGAATAAATTCCAGCAGGCCGATCCGGGGAAACCCGCCCCCGTCCCAGTAAGGAACCGCACATCGCCAAAGAAAGCACCGCCGATGCCAGTAAGCCCACCATATGCGCCGTCAAGCCTCCCACGGCCCCCCACCCGATCAACACCAATATTACCCCGAATGTCAGCCTTATCAGCGTCCAACCATTGCCGATCAGGGCAACCCACTCAAATGCCTGCATTCCAGCCAATACGCCACTGGGCACAGCCCCTAACAGCATCACAACGGCGGTTGCAATTGCCAGATAGATGGGTACAGCTGAATCAATCTTGAACGCCTGCATTAACTCTTGCCGAGCAAAAATAACCACAACAACTATCAGAAACGAGGGAATCACCAAGTCCCGCGCCAAGGCCACTATCATCGCTTTGATTTTTTCACGTTCCGCCTTGACCATAAACAGGGCTGTAAAATGCGTCACCGCCCCCCCCAAGGCTCCCAGCGGCATCCCTAAAATCATCAGTGCGCTAAGGATGGCGGACAGCACGCCATAATCCACATTCTCCAACATCCGCGCCATAATGACTTGAAACAGCAGGTTACAGATATTGCCAAACTGCGCCCCAGTAAAAAGCATCAGGCTATGGGTCAAAAGATGGTCACGAACGGATCCCACAGGATGAATCCAAGGCCCCATAAAATCGTAGAGCGCCACCACCCAACTGCATGGCGAATAGAGCAGGCGCAATCGGGTCAAAGCGAGAATCATCTCCGCGGAAGCCTGACCCACCTGAATTTTTGACCCTTCGACATCATGCCAGATCGTGGGGATCTCTTTGATTTTGAAACCCGCGCGCCGAAGCTGGAACAATAAATCAACATCAAAGGCCCATTGGGTGATCCCCAAGTGGGCTAAGATCGACTCGACGGCCTCGCGACGCATGAGTTTGGCTCCACACTGGGTATCCGTTAGCCGCAAACCAAATAACATCCGCGTCAAAGAATTGAATACCCGGGACGCCACACGACGGTCAAGGGGTTGAGGGGGACTGACTTGCGAACCTTTTGCCCAACGGGAGGCAATGATTCCACCCGCCTCACCAATATTATCCACCAGATCTTGAAACGCCTCCGGCGGTGTGGCTCCATCCGCATCGACAAAACCGATGAAATCGCCTTGCGCCCGACGAAATCCCATCATCACAGCCCCACCTTTGCCAATCCGCTCAGGCTCAACAATCCCCTTAACACAAGGGAACCGGGATGCGTACGCGGCTACAACTTCATCAGTCTTGTCCGTGGAACCATTAATGACCACTAGGAATTCAACATTATCCCCATAGCGATCGGAAAAAAAAGGTAGATAGGCCTCCAGCATGGGACCTATCCGTTTCTCTTCATTATGAGCCGGAATAACTATCGAAAGCCGCATAGACCGTATGATGCCAGAATAGCTGCAGAGGAAACAACCCGAAAAAAATGCAGCGACGGGGTTACCGGCGCTGCATCTGCTTCTCTCGAACGCAATAACTCAACCCAAGCGCTGCTTCAAACCTTCCAATTCCTGCTTCAATGCCGGAGGAAGACGGGCACCGAACTTCTCATAATTGGTGTTAATGTCGGCAATCTCATTTTTCCATCCCGCAACATCCACCACCAACAACTGCTGGATGTCTTCCTGCGTCGTCTTCAATCCAGACAAATCCAATGCATCCCCTGCTGGCAGATTCCCAATTGGAGTCTTGACCGCCTTGCCCGTACCATCAATGCGCTCGCAAATCCACTTGAGCACGCGGCTGTTATCGCCATAACCAGGCCACAACCACTTGCCCTCGGGACTCTTGCGGAACCAATTGACAAAGAACACTTTAGGAAGTTTTTCGCGATTGGTCTTATTAGCCATATCCAACCAATGGGCAAAATAATCGCCCATGTTATAACCACAGAACGGCAACATAGCGAACGGATCACGCCGCAAAACACCAGCCTTACCAAGTGCCGCCGCCGTGGTCTCCGAACCCGTAGACGAGCCCATAAATACACCATGCTCCCAAGTGAATGCCTCATTTACCAGAGGAATGGTGGAAGGACGCCGACCGCCAAACATGAACGCCGAGATCGGTACACCTGCCGGATTCTGCCAGTCGGCATCAATCACCGGACACTGCTCCGCTGGCGCGGTGAACCGGGCATTCGGATGCGCTGCCTTGCGACCACAATCCGGGGTCCAATCCTTTCCTTCCCAATCAATGGCCTTGGCCGGTGCCGGAACGCCCATATCTTCCCACCAGATATCACCTTCAGGCGTCAACGCCACATTGGTGAAGATGGTGTTTTTCTGGATCGTCTTCATCGCATTGGGATTCGATTGATTCGATGTGCCCGGTGCCACTCCAAAGAAACCTGACTCCGGATTCATAGCATACAAGCGGCCATCTTCACCCACGCGAATCCAAGCGATATCATCACCCAGACACTTGACCGACCAGCCCGGCAGACTGGGCTGCATCATGGCCAGATTGGTCTTACCGCAGGCACTGGGGAAAGCCGCGCTGATATAATATTTTTTACCGGACGGCGAGGTCAGAGCCAGAATCACCATGTGCTCGGCCATCCATCCTTCTTTGCGGGCAATTGAGGAAGCTATGCGCAACGCCAAGCACTTTTTGCCCAACAAAGCATTGCCACCATAACCCGACCCGTAGGACATGATCGACTGATCTTCCGGGAAGTGAACAATATATTTCTTGGCGGGATCCGGCTCGCAAGGCCAAGGAACATCCTGTTGTCCGGGTTTCAGCGGCGCGCCAACCGAGTGCAGACACTCAATGAAGCTGCCTGTTGCGCCAAGCTTGCCCAGAACAGCCTTACCCATACGGGTCATGATGCGCATATTGACCACCACATAGGGGGAGTCCGTGATCTCAACCCCTACTTTGGCAATGGGTGAGTCCAAAGGGCCCATTGAAAATGGGATCACATAGAGGGTTCGTCCCTGCATGCAGCCGGTGTACAAACCATTCATGAGTTTCTTCATCTCAACAGGATCGGCCCAATTATTCGTGGGGCCAGCTTCCTCTTTGGTCTTGGAGCAAATATAGGTCCGATCTTCCACGCGAGCCACATCACTGGCATGGGAGCGGGCAAGATAACAACCCGGCCGCAATTTCTGATTGAGAAGGGTAAAGGTGCCAGCCTTCACCATTTCCTGGCAAAGCCGATCATACTCAGCCTGCGACCCGTCACACCAATAAACATTGGCCGCCTTGGTCAGAGCAGCAACTTCATTAACCCATTTAATCAGTTTTTGATTTGCGGTCGGTATAATCGACATATCGGCTCCTTGTTTTTCTCTTTCTGTCCCTCTTCCGCCATGAAAGAGGATCGGGGTGAGGGCACTTCATGTTCCCCCCTAAATTTGGCGGCGCAGTCTAGTACCCTGAAAACAGAATAACAAGTCAATTTCAGACTGATTTTCCCGTGGGCGACTATCAGAAATTCCCTGATGCGGAATCAGGAATTATCCCTATTGCGCAAAATCCCCATAAACAGGATATTAGCAACCATGAAGACAAAGAACACCATGGCCACAGTGATGACGGCACTCAACTCGGCGGCCCATCGCTCCATGGTGGCAACTTACACCTTCACTACGCGGCAGAGTATTTCCGGAGTTGACTCCTTTAAAGCAGCACACCCCCTCCTACAGGCAGGCATCAACATCGGAGGTATCTTGCTCCTGATCGGCGCCTGCGCCTCGATCTGTTCAGCACTCTCAAGCAAACCTTATGACAAATAGCGGATTCCAAACGTTATTCCACTTGGATCTCCAACTCCCCCTTCTTCGCGCCGACCTTGACCGCTTGCCCGCCCTTGATACTGCCGGCCACAACCAGCCGCGCAATGGGAGTTTCGATTTTCGTCTGAATCAACCGCTTAAGCGGACGAGCGCCATAGACCGGACTATACCCCTCCCGCGCCAATAGTTCCCGCGCCCCATCAGCCACCTTGAGTTCCATACGCTGCTCCCCAAGTCGCGCCCGCAATTCGCCCATCTGAAGATCCACGATTCGCCCGATCTCCTCCAAGGTCAACGGTTTAAATAATACGACATCATCCAGACGATTGAGAAATTCCGGACGGAAACTTCGCCGTAATTCTTCCATTACCTCATTCCGGGCCGCTTCTTTGATCTGTCCATCCGCGCCTATCCCCTCCAACAATACCGGCGACCCGATATTGCTAGTCATGATGATGATCGTATTCTTGAAATTGACCGTTCGGCCATGAGAATCCGTTAAACGACCATCATCAAGAATCTGGAGTAGAATATTAAAGACGTCGTGATGCGCCTTCTCAATTTCATCCAACAAAATAACCGCATAAGGCTTTCGCCGAACAGCCTCGGTCAACTGGCCACCTTCCTCGTACCCCACATATCCTGGAGGTGCCCCCACCAATCGTGACACCGTGTGCTTTTCCATATACTCACTCATATCGATCCGGATTAGATGATCTTCAGAATCAAAGAGCGTTGTGGCCAGCACCTTGGCCAATTCCGTTTTTCCTACCCCAGTAGGCCCCAGAAAGAGAAAAGCGCCCACTGGCCGCTTGGGGTTCTTGATCCCCGCTCGCGCCCGCAAGACCGCATCCGCCACCACTTTGACGGCTTCATCCTGCCCAATCACATTCTCGTGCAACACATCCCCCAGTTTCAACAGCTTCTCCCGATCCCCCTGCAACAGTTTCGTCAAAGGAACACCCGACCACCGCGACACCACCTCGGCAATCTCCTCCTCAGTGACTTCCTCTCTTAACAAGGAACGATTTTCGGAGGTTCCCGCCGTTTTCTGCAATGCGACCAACTTCTTTTCAAGCTCCGGAATCACGCCATGCCGTAATTTGGCCAACTGATCGAGATCATATTTACGTTCCGCTTCTTCGCTTTCCCGTCGCGCTTTCTCCAGTTCTTCACGAACGGACTGAACTCCGGCGATAGCGCTCTTCTCATTCGTCCATTGCACCCGCATGGTATCTGCGGCCGCCTTGAGATCCGCCAACTCTTTCCGCAGCACTTTCAAACGCTCTTTGCTGCCTTCATCTTTCTCCTTTTTCAACGCCGTTTCCTCGATCTCCAGTCGCATCACCTTTCGGGTGATCGCGTCCAATTCCGTCGGCATGGAATCGATCTCCGTACGAATGGAGGCGCAGGCCTCATCCATTAAGTCAATCGCCTTATCCGGCAGAAACCGGTCACTGATATAGCGATCCGAGAGCACTGCGGAAGCCACCAGCGCAGAATCCTTGATGTGCACCCCATGATGTACTTCAAACCGGTCTTTCAATCCTCGCAAAATCGAGAGTGTATCTTCCACCGACGGCGCTTCCACCATCACCGGCTGAAAGCGCCGTTCCAACGCAGCGTCTTTCTCAATATATTTGCGATATTCATCCAGCGTCGTAGCTCCGATACAATGCAACTCGCCACGCGCCAACATGGGCTTGAGCATATTGCCCGCATCCGTCGATCCTTCCGTCCGTCCCGCACCCACTATCGTGTGAACCTCATCAATAAAGAGAAGGATCCGACCTTCCGCAGCCTTGATCTCGGTCAATACCGCCTTAAGCCGTTCCTCAAATTCGCCCCGATACTTGGCCCCTGCCATCAGTGCCGTCATATCCAGGGCAAAAATCGTGCGATCCTTAAGTCCTTCCGGCACGTCACCCCGCAAAATCCGATGCGCCAAGCCCTCCACAATAGCCGTTTTCCCCACACCGGGCTCACCAATCAACACGGGATTATTTTTTGTCTTCCGCGAAAGGATCCGGATCACGCTCCGGATTTCCATATCCCGCCCGATAACCGGATCAAGCTTTCCTTGCCGCGCCATATCGACCAAATCGACCCCATATTTCTGTAAGGCTTCATATACCCCTTCCGGAGTCGCACTGGTCACTCTTTGATTTCCTCTCACTGCGGTGAGCGCCTCCAGAAACCGGGTGCGATCCAACCCCATTTGCGCCAATATTTTGCCCGATGCCGTCCCTTTGCCCTCATCCAGAAAGGCCAGCAACAAATGCTCAACCGAAATGAACTCATCCTTAAGCCGTTTCGCCTCATCACCGGCCTTCATCAATAATTGATTCAGCCGCTGGGTGACATAAACCTTACCCGCCTCCGTAACCGCCCCCTTCACTTTCGGGAAACGATCTAGCGCTTCTTCCAGTCGCGCCCGTAATTCCGCAGGACGTACCCCCAGTCGCTCGATCAACTTCGGGGCCAACCCGTCCTCCTGCTCCAATAAACTTAAAAATAAATGTTCGCCATCCAGTTCCTGATGGCTATACCGCATCGCCTTTTCCTGCGCCGCCTGCATGGCCTCCTGCGCTTTTTGCGTCAATTTGCTTAAATCAAACATAGGTCATCTCCTGTTTGTTTTCCATTCACCAACATAGGACACTCCATAACTTTGTTATCTTCATTAGTAGCAATAGTTATTCCATTTATTGTCTTAAATTAATAATACGTAAAACTTATTTGTAATGAAATACTTACAACAAAGATTAATATCGGGAAAGCATACAGAAAAGAGACAATATGTCGCATCTTCACGACACATGACGACAATATGTCCATGATAAGGGAATATCGCAACTAAGGACTAACGGACTTATTGGATTTTGAAGAGGTGATCGTTTTTAGAAGAACCTTGAAGGCTTTTTCATCACGGATATTCCTGAGATCACGATCACGACTCATCCATTCATGATCCTGATAACCCAACTCCACCGCATGTCGCAATGTTGAAAGCGCTTCCTCGCGTTGGTTTAACAGGGCAAGACTACAACCAAGGTTGTACCAAATGGAGGCATCTTCCGGCAGTAATTTGACGAGGATCCGATCAATTCTTAACCCGTCCTCATAGCGTCCTGCCCGCGTGTAGATGTCACCTAACGCTAAAAGCACATCCTCATCTTCAGGCAAACGAGCGACCACCTTTTCGAGGAAATACATTTCCACAAGGTCAGCCTCTTCAATCTCTTTCATCTCGTCTTTCATCGCATTGATTATAGCAAATGAACGGCCTTGGCGCCCAGTGCTTTTCTAATGAAGTCAGTCGTACTAAACCCTTCGACCATCGCCGTACACACCAAATGCCCGCCCCAACTTTCGACCAGTTCACGCTCGTCCCGTACCCGTTCTGGCTCAAAGGATCCCCCTTTGACATGAATCTGCGGTCGAAGCTGCCGGATCTCATTCAGCGGATTGTCACTTGCAAATACAGATACCGCATCCACACAAGCCAGCGCCTTGAGCGCCGCCACCCTAAATGTTTGAGGAAAAACAGGACGCGTCACCCCCTTGTAACGCGCAACAGAATCATCACTATTGATGAAGACGGTCAACGAATTCCCCATCGCACGGGCCTCTGCCAAAAATCGCAAATGCCCAATGTGGAGAATATCAAAACACCCATTCACCGTAACCGACACTGACGTCACCATTGATCCCTGCACACACCCCTCCCATACCGGGGGGATCTTGATAGGCGTCCTGTGCTCCGCTATCGCCACAAGAATCTCCTGCGTAAAACAGCCTTCCTGCGGCGCCACCTCCACCACTCGTTCCGCCGTGGCGGAAAGAACATCCCCATAGGCCTCCGCCGTTTTGGGGGCTTTAGCAGTCACCCAGGTAAACGGCTTGAGTCCGGTGAAAAACACTTTTGCCTCCGCCACCGATAAACTCGTCACAGCCGCCACATGACGCAGGCATGCCATCATCTCAACACGGGTCTCAAGCTTGTTTTGTGGACGGCCCGAAGAGCTGTGCGCAGCAACCACATCATCAGGCTCCACCACCACCACGATGCGCTTTGCTAGCAAACTGGCCTGCTGCAACACATAAAGATTACCCGGTTGAAAAAGGTCAAATGTACCCGTCACTACCGCGACAGGCTCATCGATCTGCCGCCGCCAAGCCACCAGAGCGTCAGGTGATTTAACGCGGGCTTCGCCTCTTCGCGCCTTCGCGGCTTCAGAATAACTCCATTCTCTAGTCATTGTTTCAAGCAAAGCACCACGATTCCGTTTTTTACTCAACAACTCAGCAACCTGACAACTCAATATCCTCAGCGCTTTACGGGCGGAGGGGTACGCCCCAGCCGTTTCAATACCGCCTGTAAGTCCGACCATGCTTCCTTTTTCATCGAGGGGTTTCGCAGCAGGTACGAAGGATGATAGGTGGGCATCAAATCAATCCCTTCAAAACTCAGCCATGTCCCCCGTAAACGACTGATCCCGGTCAGATTCAACAGACCAAGTACCGCCGTAGCCCCCAGCGCCACAATCACCTTCGGCTGAACTTCAGCTATCTGCCGCTTCAAGTAGGGAATGCAGATGGCCATCTCTTCCGGCGTTGGCGCACGATTATCCGGCGGCCGACACTTGAGAATATTAGCAATAAAAACTTCCTCGCGCTGGAAACCCATCGCCGCAATCATTTTGGTCACCAGTTGCCCGGCCCGCCCCACAAACGCTAGTCCCTGTTCATCCTCGTCTGCGCCAGGGGCTTCGCCAATGAACATAATTTCAGGTCGCTTCGTATTTCCCTGCCCCGGAACCGTCTGGATTCGTGTTTTGTGCAAAGAACATTTCTTACAGCCGACAATTTCCAGGGCGATCCGATTCATTTCGTTTTCCATTCCGGCAGCCGCCGTTGCGACTTTTTTTTCTGCCACCTTTGGGACAAGAACTTGGGGCAAGGGGGAGAGAATCACCCGAGGTGGATTCTTCTCTTTTGGAGCCTGAACGCTTGTCAATGAAGCCAAACTTACTTCAATCTGCTGGACGCCATCCGCCTTCAACCCTTTCAGGAAAGCTGAAGCATGGTCGAGAATTTCCACCAATTCCTGTCGGGGATCGGGACACACGGGGGGTTATCCCTTCCCAAGGAAATCAGACGGAGGCACACCTTTATCCAATGCCGCACGACGCACCGCCTGCCGCATGTAAAACGGGCCAAAAGCAATATAGCCTAGAACCATCAAAATCATAAACACGGCCGCCGGCACAGCAATCTTCTGGGGACCGAACAACACGCAAACCATAATCACCATGGGAATGAACAATACCGGATGCTTGGTCGGTTTCGGATAACGCACATTGGAAACCTGAAGACTGATAAAAATCAAAACTCCCACCAGAAATATACCCGCGACCCAACCGGAATTTAACGAATAATTCCCGAAAGGCTCGCTTTGACTGATGAAAACAATCATGGCCACCCAGCCCGCACAGGCCGTAATGGGCAACCCCGTATAGCCACCCTGTCCGCGATCGGGATCATGGGCCTTAAACCGCGCCAACCGGACCACACCAGAAAGCACAACCACCGCCGTCATGGCCACCCGCCAAAAAATCCGCTCCGAATCCTGAGGAACAGACCCCGTCAACATCACTACATAAATCAATACGGCCGGGGCAATTCCAAATGCCGTCATGTCCACATACGTGTCCAATTCAGCACCAATTTCCGTACAGCCTCTCAACTTGCGGGCAATGTTCCCATCAATGCCATCAAGAATCATCGCCAACATGATCAATAGAGCCGACCACCGGTGCATAGCACCCGCCCTTGCCAGCGTCTCATTCATGCTTTCGACCGTGACCAAAATGCTGAAAAAACCGCACAACATCGCCATCAGCGTGATGGAGATCGGAATTATTTGCCGCCAAGTAATGGTTGACTTCATAAGTATCTTATTTCCTTAATCGGGCAACAACCGTCTCACCCGCACGTACTTTATCGCCCTTTTTGACCACCACATCCACATCATCGCGAGGGAAATACATGTCCAACCTCGACCCGAATTTCATCATACCAATGGCATCCCCCTTTTTCACCACTTGGCCTGGCTCCACCCAGTAGACCACACGACGTGCCACCGGCCCGACAATCTGTTTTACCAGACAAGTCGTTTTGGAATTACGTATCACAATCGAGCTGTGCTGATTCAATTCAGATGATTTTTCTTCAAAGGTAAAGAAACGGGCACCCGGATAATACTGGGCATGTTCAATAGTCCCTTCTATCGGCGCACGGTTCACATGCACATCAATCAAACTCAAAAAGATACTGATCCGAATCGCCGGGGTCTTAAGAAACTCAGGCTCATCTACTTCCACCACCGACATGATCTTCCCCTCGGCTCCAGCCATGATATCCCGCGGATCAGACGACGGCGTTCTAACAGGATCCCGGAAAAATACCAATAAGTACCCTACCAGGGTAACCGTAACTATCCCGCTGAATATCAACGTTTTACGCCACGACACCCGTGCCAACCGCAAAACGCCGCACAACAATGCACCCAACACAATCACCGATATAACAAACGGAATGATTTCTAACCTAAACGCCATAGCTAAACTCCTTGTGAGCGGTCAATATTGGCCGAGAAACAGGTATAAAGTCAATCCCGTAGAATCAACCTGACTACTTGATAAGTCGATCCAACCCTTCAAATGGACTGACAATAGGTGAGGGTTTCAAGGTGGATTCCGTCACTGGCCCATCCCCCATCGAGCGCAAGCTATCCGGCGCATGTTCATCATCATGACAGTAGATACAAAGCAACTCCCAGTTGCTACCGTTGGGCGGATTGTTGTCATGATTGAAATCTTTATGATGAACCGTCAGTTCACGCATCCGTTTCCCTTCAAATTCACGGCCACACCGGCTGCAAACATGCGGGAATAGTTTCAACGCCCGCATCCGATAGCCAGCCTGACGGGACTCCACCTCTCGCCGCAATTCATTATGGAGTTGAATGTGCTTCTCCGATTTCATGCTGCCCCCCCACCCTCACGCATGCGCAATACTCTAGCGGGAAGCCCGACTGCCACCACTTTGGCCGGCAGACTTTCCGTCACCACGGCTCCGGCACCCACAATGGTACCTTCCCCAATATTACATCCGTCCTGCACAATAACCCCTGCCCCAACCCAGGCCTCAGATCCGATAAAAATCCCCTTGGCCGTGCGTTTCTGATCCATAACCGAAGTATCCGGCCGCGAAAAATCGTGTCCGCCTCCAACAATATAACTGTAGGCAGCGATCAACACTTTACGACCAATCTCCACCCTGTCAGATGAAGCAATATCGCAGTTGAAACCGATATTCACATCGTCCCCAATCAGAATGTCCCCATTTTTACAATGAAGGATCGTGTTACGCCCAATAAACACACCCGATCCAATGGAAATCCCAGCATTGGATTCACCCTTGGCATCCAGCAGACAATTGTCGTCAATGACCACGTTATCACCAATAACAATCTTTTTGGGGTGGCGAAGAACAATGTTGGCACCGAAGACCACATTTTTCCCGCATTTTTTCAGTAACCGGGGATATAGCGCTTTGCGCAATACCAATCCTAGCGCACCGGGAATGGTGGAACATAACAGGATGATGACTTCATACTTCATCAGGGTTAACCAACTCCCCCGGCCAATCACCAGAGCCAGATACTTTCGCATTGGCGACACATTGCTTCGCACTAACTGCTGTTGGATATCCAAAATTTCACGTTTTTCTGCCATGCCATGAATAATGACAACCAGCCCCCCCCTCCGTCAAGCATGCGCCTCCCGTCATTTTCAACGGATTAAATTTTGAATTGAGCTGTTTTTTAAAACAGCATATAAATTAACTTATATTTAAATAAATCCATTATAAGCTAAAAGACTGTCTCCCGCAAAGTAACCACCTCAGGAAGCTATTTCAAGAGGATCATCCCCCATAAATAGGCTGTCACAATTCATGACGGGAATCGCATGGGCCTCATGCTGGCCCACCGCATTCCAATCCGCCCGGGAAAATAACCCCCTCCCTCTCCTGCTCGGTGCCACCTGTGCAATTCTGCCGGATGCTCTGGATCAGTGGGTGGCAAAGCCCCTTTCCAGACCGGACCTCCACATTGTCCCCCCACCTGAAGCCCCGGATCCGCAAATGATGGCTGAAGCCCTGGCTCAAGCTGTCTCACACTCACACATCACCGGCAAGAGGCTCATCATCGAATGTTACCCTATCCTCCACTCCGATATAGGCCGTGGCGTCCAGCCGGGCCCAGGAGGTGGGCACCGAATAAACTGCCCCCTGCACGGTGACTGTGGCACTGCGACTGACGACAACCGGTTGCATCAAGCGTGAATCAAACGGCACGGCAGGCAGGGGGCGCATCAGGAACTGATCCTGGTCATACAGGTCGCCCAGTAACTGGCCTTCGGGCGACCGCGTCTGCCCCCAGGTCTTGTCCAGATCATCCTGAAGTACCGTGGAAATCGCGGCGAGGCTCTCGCCCGCGACAATCGGGGTCAGATGCTGCAACCGGATCCCCTTGCCCCGGTTCTCCACGCCTCCCTTGTCATGCCCCTCTCCGGGGCGGGCAAAGCATGGCTCAAAAAGATAATGGCTGCTCAACGCCCTGAACCGCTCGCTCAACTCCCGTTCCCCGTGCATCACCCGTCGCTTTACAGCGGACGTCAGGTTGTCGTACACGGCGCGATGGGGAACCGCTCCAAACGTCCGGAAAGCCCGCACATGCCCGTCCAGAAAACTGGTCTGATCGCACCGCTCATACAACCACACCACATCCCGCTTCGAATACATCAGCCGCATCAGGAACTTCCAGGCCTTCGTCATCACCCCCTTCAGTTCCACGGTGACCTCGAAGAAGTCCACCTGGGCCTCATCCCCTGGCCGGTGAACCAGCGGAATGTACACCTCCGCCGCCGCACGCCGCTTCTCCGCCAGATAACGCCGAAGCGTCCGTCCCCCAATCCGAACCCCTCGTGTAATCAGTTCCCGGTGCAACCGAACCGAGGTCAGTCGGTGCTTGCCCTCAAGCCGACGTTCCCATTCCTTCAGAACCGCCTCGATCTGTGGCCCCGCCGCCGCCATCACAGGCTGCGGTCGCTTCTCTTGTTCCTCCCGGCAAGGCTCCGCCTTCCCAGGGAGTAGGATGAATTTGGTGTCAGATGGTAAATTAAACCCAAGGAGATAACTAAGGAGAGAGGAGAAAAAGGAACGGAAGAAGAATGATTGGGATACCATATTGACAGTATGAGGAGATAGTCATGCATGCTGCAATACCGTTAGACAAAATGGATGTGATCGAAAAGCTTCGCGCGTTGGAAGAAATCTGGGATAGCCTCTGTCATTCGCAGGCTGATGTTCCATCGCCTGAATGGCATGGCGACGTGTTGCGAGAGCGGGAGCAGCGAATTCAGGAAGGAAAGTCGAAGTTCATTGATTTGGCTGAAGCCAAACGCAGGGTCTGGGATCAGGTGTGATGAATGTCACTGTTCTCGAAGATGCACTTGCAGACCTTGCCGATGGTTATGGTTTTTATGAACGTCAATCCGGAGGATTAGGAACCTATTTCCTTGATTCTCTATGGTCGGATAACCAACGGGGCCACGGTACGCGACGCAGCGTTGCGCCCTTGACCTGTGTCGTTCGCCAAAAATAGATTGATGGCAAATGTATTCTTTTGTATTCTTATCATCAGTGAAATGAAAAACAGGAGGAGAGAATGTCTAAAACAGTGACGTTACGACTTGACGATACTGTCTATCGGTTATTCAGAGGCGTGGCCGAACGGGAAAATAGACCCATTTCGAACTTTATCGAGACGGCCGTGCTGCGTTTCGTGCAGGATTACGAAACCGTTGATGAGTTTGAGATGGCGGAAATCCGGGCAAACACCGGACTCAATCAAAGCCTGAAACGGGGATCCCTGGATGCCAAACACCGGCGTGGTACATTCGTCTGAATTCCGGGTTTTTGAGACCGATGAGTTCAAAAAGGCGTTAGCACGACTGGGACCACCCCAGTTTCTTCCAAAGAAACTTGAAGGTTACATTTACCCCCAGTTGCGGCAAGGGCCGTATTTCGGGCCTAACATTCGCAAGTTACAGGGGTACACTCCCGCCACATGGCGATACCGAACAGGGCCGTATCGAATCTTCTATTCTGTGGACGAGGCAGAAAGGATTGTGTTCATACTGACCATCGATGATCGAAAAAATGCATACCGATAATTCGGCCAACACGCCGGATCCGTCAGCGTGACCGGCCCGAGGGAGAAACGATGAGCAAATCGACATCGCCGAATGTGCTGGCCGACCCCGAGATCCAACGCCATACCCAGCGAATTCTGGCGTTGCAGCAAGAGGAACGGCAAATGCGGGAACAACGGGGCCGAATTGTGGCAGAGATTGGTGTCGAACTCATCGCCGCCAAAGAGGCGCTCGACAAAACCGCCTGGCTGCAGTGGTTGAAAAATCACGTGCATTACTCGGCGGACACCGCGCAGAACTACATGCGGGTCGCACGGTTCGCCGAAAAAAACGGAAGCGCTTCGGTTTTTTTCGGACTGGAGCCCACCGTTCTGTATCGCCTCGTCGCGTTGCCTAACGCGAAGTCCGCCACCCTCACACCCGATACGCTGTTGACCGACCCGCAGACCGGACGGCAAACGGCCCTCAGCCAGATGAGTGCACGCTCATTGGATCGGGCACTGGACGCTTTGGAGGGCAAGACGGCCCCTCAGAAGCCGAATCCGACCTCCATGGACGTCGGGTGAGACTCGACTCGTGAGGATGTTGCCGCCGCCGCCCGAGAGCAGGCCGTTGGGTGAATGGTATATATGAAGAGATTGTCAGATAGATTTTTGTTGATCATGTGGCCAGCAGTTGTTGCTGTACTCCACCATTGGAATTTTATTGGGTTCGGCTTGGTTATTACCAAGTCATAACGAACCCGGCATCTCATTAGCGTTACCTTTTTGGTTTATTCTGTTATGGCCCGACATCGTTCCAGCCTTCGTGCAAGGTAATGCCGTCTGAGGCGCGGTTTCCGCTTGGGCGGACAACACCACTGATGCCGGGGGGGAGCAGGATCCGACCTTTGAGGCGCTCCGTTTGTTCCCAACGAACACGAATGACACCCTGTGGTGTGGGGACGTCGCCTTCCGCCCATTCCAGATTTCCCAAGGCGGGTTGCACGCATACGGTTTGATAGCCTGGTTTTAGTGGTGTGATTCCCAGCACCATGGCGGGCAGCAAGTACGCGGGCCCCGCGCTCCAGCCGTGGCAAAAGCTTCCGGGCGCGGTATGATCAAGCGTTGTGGCGAAATAGTTCTTCGTCTTACGGTTGAATCCTTCAGCGCATGTGGTGAGGCCATAATCCAGCATGGCACCCCAGTATCGTTCCATTTCCACCAGTGCTTCGGCGGCCAGATTCTGGGCGAACAGTGCCGCAAGAAAAAAGAATTCTGAATAACCGTTGACGGGGGTGACGGCTTCCGGATCGGCCCAAGCGCTCAGTAACGCCCGGCGGGCGTCATCTCCCGTATTGATCAGCCCGGCGAGGGTTGCGAAGGCCGGGGCGCACCAGCTGGCGGCATGCGGATGCTCTTTGTCGTTGGTTTCATCGTGGAGGGTATGTGTTTTAGGGTCGATGCAGTGTTCCCGGAACGCCGTTGCGAGTGTTTTGCGCGCTTTCCGGCAGGCATCGGTGGTCGTGCCGTCCCTGAGTTGTGTGGCTAGGCTGGCGCCGCAATCAAGGGCGCGAATCAATTGCGCATAGAGCGTGGCACGCGAGGAAAAGCCGCAGCAATTGTCGGCAAAGAATGTGGGTACCTCAATCGAGAAGTAGGGCGTCGCCAGCAAATCGTGTTTTCGGGAATCGAAGTCCTCCGTCAAAAATCGGACTAAGCGCTGTAAGCAGGGTTGGAGTTCAGTCAGTAATGAATCATCACCCGTGTGCCGGATGTATTCGTCGACCGCGCAGAGATAGTCGGCACAGTAGTTGATCACAATCCAGGAATCCACTCCGGAGGGAATCCCCGGCATATAATCGATGAGGTGTGGATGCTGGTGTCCGCCGCCGCGCCCTGCACAGGCGGGTATGGCGCCATCACTGCGCTGGCTGGCTGCTATCATGAGCAGGCTGCGCCGGGCGAGAGCCGCATCGCCGAAGGCGCCCACGTTACACAGAAACTGTACCCGGTAGTCACCAATCCATAGCAGTCCATCACGTTTGATGCCGTCCTCGTAAAATTGTTGCATGCATAGACGGGTTGTCCGGCGGGCGATTTCCCAGATCGCATTCAGGCGTTCATTGGAACATCGAAACTGCCCGACGGGCTTAACCGGATACTCCACGGTTTCAACCTTCAGTTCCAGCACGTTCACGTCGGCACTTAACGCCGGCAGGCACAATCGCATGAAACGGAAGGCGCGACGCCCCTGACTGACCCGTTCATGTAACCCCGGGGTCAGTTGAAATTCGTCAGTGGGAAGGGTGTACCAACCGGCTGTGTAGGGCGTTGAGCGTAGGGCTTCCGAAAGCACTTCGCCGTAGTAGATGAGGATTTGGCAGTCGGAGGGACATCGGATGCGCAGGTGAACCCTACCGACCCGTGCTTCCCCGAAATCCAGTATTACGCTCGCTTTGCCCCGGCTACCGTGTAAGGTGAACGGTCCTCCGGCGGGAAGGCATGCGGCGTCGATTTCTGCCTCTCGGGATTCGACTATTTCATGGGGGTAGACGTCCGTCCGGCGCAGGGCGAATGGTTGGCCAACATTGTAATCTTGCACAAACGGATAGGTGTAGGACATGTTGCTCATTTCCTTTTCAGGGAAATATAATCAGCGGTTGAAAACGTTTAAGCAACATGAATTTTGTGACGGACCGAGTGCAACCATAAAGGAAATAGAGATTAATATCGTCCCTCGGTGACCGCTGATATCATGGCGAAATAGTGTTCTTCGGGAACATACTCCGGGACACTGTTACCCGTTCCAAGCGCATAACCGCCCCGGTCAGCACTCCGCTCTAACATGGCTTTGGCGCGGCGGTAAACGGCTTCAGGTTCAGATCGGATTACAAAATCAAGATCCAGTCCGCCCAGAATGGCTATTCTGCGTCCATACTGCTCGTAAGACTCTTCCACCGGAAGAATCAAATCCTCGTAGGAATGCTTGGCGTCGTAACCGATGTCGTCAATGATGTCATCCATTAATGTCTTCAAATTGCCGCAGGAGTGCATAATGGCGGGCTTCCCGGCGCTATGGGCCGCTGCCGCAATCTTCCGGTGCCACGGCACCACATACTCCCGCATGTCATCAGGCGATAGCATCGGTTGGGTTTTGTAGCCCCAATCATCATTGCCGATGATGGCCCCCACGGCATCATGTTGCAGCAAAATCTGATAATATCGGACCAGGCGCGACCCCACTGCGTCAAAGATTTCCTTCGTCAACTCCGGATCATCTGCCAACAAATAACAAAGGGAGTCATATCCCACTAATCGGATGACATTTTCCAGGACCCCACCGGGGCCCGGAGAAATGATTTTCATTCCTGGTAGTAAGACTCCTGCCGCCTGCTCCAAATTGCTAAAATTGGCTTGGGCGGGGTTCGGCCAGGGATAGGTTTCAAAACTGGCGCGACCAGTAATGACTGCCCCGTCATTCAGCGACTGGGTCGATTTTTTGTCCGCGGTCCCAGCCTCAAACCAGAAATCGGAACTCCAGATCATGGCATAGTCATAACCGGCATTGCGAAAAGCATGAACAACAATCTGACTATCAACCATCTGTGTGGTGTCGATGCCTGCAGTGAGGGAGCGGTGTAGGGTAGAGTTAAAGAAAAACTCAAACAACGTTGGTCGCGCAGGCCGTTCCCGCCTCAATACTTTTAAAATATTTTCAAAATCAGGTTCAGCCTTAACCGGTCCGTGCCACCAACTCTTTGTCGTCATGGGATGTTCCTTTTGCGTTTTACAATGTTGCAATCCTAAGGCGCTACTCACAGAATGTCTTTAGATGGATCGACAAAGATGTGTCCGAATCGCCAATTCATAAAATGAATCCGTTAGACAATCCAGTTCCAGGGATGGGGGGAGGGGCAGAATTAATTCCTGTGCTACGCCCCTATGTAAGACATTGTGGGCATGAAACCCGTGGTGTTTGGCGGATGGATTCCCGGAAGCTGTTGGATTATCTGATTGTCTACATCGCCAGTGGGCACGGGAAATTTATTGTGGCAGGGGTTACCACGGAGGTCGGAGCCGGGGATCTATTTTGGATTCCGCCTAACACCCCTCACTATATGGAGGGTTACGTTCCGGACATGGAGTTGGCTTACGCGCATTTTGATCTGATTTATCAGTCGGGGAAAAGCCATTGGGACTTCTCCATTCCCGGGGGAATGCTGGATCTCGGAGAATTGAGCGAGTTAATGCATGATCCTGTTCATATTCCTCAACTGGCCAAACTTTGCGGGCATCTACGGGGCTATACCAATGAACGGGTGGGCCACCTTTTAAATGAAGTTTGCGCTGAAGCGGTAAGAGCGCAACCCTTTGGCACGTTGCGCATGTCCGGTCTGATGATGGAAATCACTGCGGAAATTCTGCGCGGGCAGGAGGGGTTATCCTCCGGCAATTCAGCTCATATTCCCGTGTTGGAAAAAACGGCCAATATTCTGCATTCCTGCTGTCATGAATCGCCCTCCCTCGACACCATCGCCCGGCAACACGGGTTGTCGCCTTCCCATTTCCGCCAGCTTTTTCATAAACATTACGGTTGTTCGCCGCGGACCTATTTGCGTCGGGCAAGAATCGGAAAGGCTTGCCGGTTGATGATGGGTTCGTCGAAGACCTTGTCTCAGATTGCCGTCGAGGTAGGTTTTGAATCTGTGCACAGTTTCTCAAAAGCCTTTCACGCCGAGGAAGGTATCACCCCCAGTGAATACCGCTGTGCCGGAAAGGCTTATACCTGGGTCAGTGGCCGAAATACTTCCTACGCCAGGTAGAAAATTTTCTTCATGATCATGATATTGCGGATAGATAGTTGCAAGGAGGACAATGTTGGGAGGGCCGTCAACCCCTCGATGGTCTGGGCCCGGTAGAGTTCGGCTTGTACCCGGGTGATTTAGTTCATCCCGCACCAGAAAAGGCGTTATGGACCTGATGCACCATGGCGTTCCCGATGCAGGAATCCATACCAGTCTGCCATCTTTTTAAAAACGTCCGGCCCAGTCAGCCCGTCCAAAGTAGGCCACGCCTCCATGCGAGGGTTACAGGTGCCTACAAGCCGGAATTCACCGGCCTTTTCCAGTTGGGCAATAGTGTCGTGATGAACTCTTGCAAAGCCGCCCATTCCAATTCGCAACGGTTTCATTGATTAAACCCTGTTGATCAATATTTGCCAAATGCTAGAATTACCAAAGATGGACTATAAATGAATGACTATATGTAATGCATACGAATCAACATTAAGCGACCTGAGAGCGTGTTCATATGGAAAAAATTAAAATTGGGCTCTATGGAAACAATGGGCATCAGATTCAATCTTCACTGGAAAATCATTCTTTTGCTGAGTTGGTGGCGGTTTCGGCCATTCCGGGCAATCAGTTGCCTTCAGGATCGAAGCCAAGGAATTGTGCCACGCTTGATGATTTGTTGAGGGAGCAGGAGGTGCAACTGGTTTCCCTTTGTTCGCCCCGTCGTGCGGATCAGGCCCGAGATGCCATTCGATGTATGGAGGCGGGTAAGCATGTTTACGCTGAGAAGCCTTCTGCACTTACCGAAACCGATCTGGATGCGATTATGGATGTCTCCAAGAAAACCGGGATGCAATATCGGGAAATGGCCGGCGTGCTGGTCTCTCAGCCCTATAAGGAAATGCGGCACCAGATCCAGTCGGGAACTATTGGCGCTGTTGTACAAGTGCTTTCCCAGAAATGTTATCCCTGGGCCAATTCGAGGCCGGCGGATGAAGGCATCGATGGAGGCCTAACGCTTCAGGCCGGGGTATACTCCACGCGTTTTGTTGAACATATTGCCGGTGTCAGGATTACCGCTCTTGACCTTTTAGAAACCAAGTTGGGGAACCCTGTGCCCGACAGTCAATGCCGGATGGCTGTTTCGATGCTCATGCGGCTGGAGAATGGTGGGGTGGCCAGTGCCGTCTGTAATTACCTGAATCCCATACAGGGGATTTGCTGGGGCTATGAAATTTTGCGTGTATTTGGCACCCTCGGAATCATCGAATCGAATGCTGAGAAAAAATGCGTCAGGGTAATGATAAAGGGCCAAGCACCAGTAGAGTTGACGGATTTGGAGCCTTCCGATGATTATTTTGATTTATTTGTTCAGTCGCTGCTTGGCGTGGCTCCCATGACGTTGAGTCTGGAGGAAGAGCTCAGTCCCACGCGGTGGGTCATCCGCGCGAAAAAACAGACAAGATAGGTTCGGTTTGTTCTTTCGTTATGTTCTCTTGATTAAAAAGGCATTAAGTTCCGCAATAAAAGACGCCCCATCCATCACGCGCTGCTCCTCCCCGATGTCCACGAGCATTTCCAGAAGGGCGTGCCCGCCTTGTGAATCGGGATAGGCGTTGGCAATCCGGCGTGCCCGCGTGTAAGTGACCGTATACTCCGCGATGGAATCACGAACCTTTTTTACATGGTCGATGATCCGGATCTTGTCTTCCGGAAGGGCGGCGGGAAACACCTTGATCGCGTCAACGGCCATTCGCACGTTGGTCGCCGCGTCATCCAGTGCCAGCATTGCCGGACTGAAATCATTGGTTATGGCGAGGTTCTGGTTATTTGGGAAAATTTTGGCTGGATCAATGTGCTTCTGCTGCCAATGGTCGTTGCGATATCGGTCGCAAACGGATTTGTCGCGGAAATTGGGGATTTCCATCGGTGTACCTTCTGCTTCCGCACTGCGAAGTGCCTGAATGCCGGCGAGTGTCACATCCGAAGACGAATAGATGTCCCAGGGCGCTTTTTCACCGGTCAGGATCTGTCGTACGAAGTAGTAAAGCTCCCAGAAATCGCCGCCGCCGTGTCCGGCTTTTTCGGCGAGGTCGCCCATTTCGCTCCAATTCGGTTTTACCGCAATATTGAACGAGGAACCGGTCGCCCCGACTTTGAGTTGCAGCGGATACATTTCAGAGGAAGCCTTTGTCCCGAAAAGGCGCTGATGATGACTGTCGGCCGTGGTACCGCCCATGAGATTACGAACCACCCCGCCGTTGTTCATCGTGATCAGCGATGGGGCGAAGGCGCCGAGGGAGGGCAGTATGCCATCGATCTTGCGGCCCTTGCCCTTAAGGACGCCGTAGTTCTGTACATCGGGAGGGAGTGCGACAACTTTTTCGGGACGGAGTCCGGTAATCACCATGACAGGGCCCAGCGAATGGGTACAGTAGTAGTGATAGTTCAGCCAACTTCGCCAGTGGTGCCCCTGATTTCCTGGCTCCAGCGGCGTGCCGTCCGGATTGTAATAACAGCGTCCGACTCCATGCACGTATTCATATTCGGCATAGGAGAGTTCGCCGAAAAATCCTTCACGCCAAAGTTTTGCTAAATACATGTTTTCAACGGAGAACGGGTAGTTTTCCGCGAGGTTATAAACTTTGCCGTACTTTTCAACAGCTTCGACCAGTCCCACGCCCTGCGCTGGTGTGAAAAATGCGGTCACTTCGCTCAAGACATGTTTCCCCGCTTTCATGGCCTTGATCGCGTGTGACGCATGATCGATGCAATAGGTGGCAATGAGCACTGCGTCAAAGTCCCGTGCCAGAAATTCATCCTCATCGGATGTTATGAAAGCATCTGGGCAGTTCTTTCTGAAACTTTCGCGCATCGATTCGTGAAAATCGCAACCCGCCACAACATCGACGTTCAGCATTTTCGCCGATTCGATGAAGCTCTGTCCGCGTCCGAGTCCCCAGATACCCAGTTTGATCCTTTTATCGGTTTTGAAAATAGAGTTCGTTGCCATAGTCCTTTTCCTTTTCTTTTTAAAACGACAAAAAATTGAATAGATACGTTTTTCTGTGATTTACTCTATTCTTAAAACTGTTGACTGCAATGGATAAATATTGCCAGAATCGGGGTAACTTATATATTTCGGGGGTGCATTGATGAGTGGCATAACTGGACGGCTACTTGGGGTTTTTCGTCATGCAGAATGTGGGCGCCAGAAGTTAGACTTTGTTGACCTTGGTTTTTCTGTCTCCGGGTTGCGGCGTTTTGCGTTGAATGGGCAGGAGGTATCTCCTTTGGCGGGGGCCTATTTCTTTCTGGCGGCACCTGGAACGGTGATGGAATATGACTATGGGCCTGATCGGCAGAACTGGGTGATGAGTCTGTCGGGTGCGGAGTTCAGGCCAGGCCGTGATCCCATGCGAGTGGAACTTTTTCGCGAGGATGCCTGGATTTCGTTGCCGATGCGGACGCCTGTGCCGCCGGAGCGGGTTCCGGGCTGGATACTGGAGTTTGAGCGGCTTTGGGAGGCACAACAGAATCCGCTGCCTAAAAACCTGTGGCGCATTGAACTGGGCGTGCAGCGGATATTAAGTACGATTCTGGAAAGCGAAACGTCGCTTCCGCCTCCTCAGGAAACGCCAGCCAGTCGTTTAAAAGCGTGGCTGGATGAGGATCGAGCCTTCAATCGCAACTTGGCGGACGTAGCTGAGGAACTGGGGTACAGTGATTATCATCTGCGCGAGCTGTTCAGCCGAGCGTATGGGGTGAGTCCGCAGGTTTACCGTAATCGGCGGCGGATGGCTCTGGCGATGGACTGGATTACGGGGACCACGCTGTCACTCAAGGAGATCGCGATGAAGCTGGGCTTCCGCCATTTTTCGCACTTCAGTACTACCTTCCACCGCGCGTTTACGGTGGCGCCGCGCAGTGCTTTACGTCGATACCGATTTGCAGGCCAGTAGCCGTCTGGTGATTACTGAACCGAAACGGTCGACTGATTTTTCTGGGACTCCAGAGCCGCCGTGAAGAGCTGGTGGCTCAGGAAAGCCTCGGACGGAGTCACGCAGCCGGCGAAAGGCTTGAGCGGCTTGCCGTGGGAAAGTTCATAAAGGAAAGAGGCCCACATTTGGAGGATGGAATCGGTAAACCCAAACTGGAAAATCTCGCCGGTAATCGTTTTGAAGGCGGTTTCGTGTCCGGTCTGAACTTGCTTCCAAGCTTGTTCGCCGCTGGCATAGTCCAGGATTTCCAAGATGTCCGCGTGGGCGCTTGACCACCGTACCGAAGTCTTGGTGCCGAGGATCTCCGTATACCAGTTGTCACGCTGGCCGGGAGCAATGCGCTGGGTTTTGAGGGTCCAGGGAAAAGGCTCACTGGTGACGGGATCCGTGACCTCACAGAACAGCGTCGCATTATCCCAGGTCAGACAAGGGACCGTGTTGCCCTTGCCATCCGGCCGCATCTTGACGATATCGCTGAGGATGGCGCGCACATTTTGGGGGACCCACCCCGCACGGAACGGTACATGGCAGGCATGCATTCCCAGATCGCCCATGACACCATATTCTCCATTGAATTGGATCATTCGTTTCCAGTTGATCGGTTTGTTGGGATCCAAGTCACTTGAATGTAGGAACCCGGTATTGACCTCAAGGATCCGGCCAAAGACCTTGCGCTCAATCAGGTCGCATATCTTCTGCATGGCAGGGAAGAATGGGGATTCGGAGGAGCAGCGCGCCACCACGTCCGGATGGTCCTTCAGGCTGGCCAGAATGGCCTCGCAGGCTGGCTTGTCGATTCCGAAGGGTTTTTCCCCCATGATATGTTTACCCGCCTTGATGGCGGCACAATACATTTCCTGATGCAGGTTATGAGGGACGGCGATATAGACCGCCTCCACTGCTGGATTGGCGAGGAGCGTCCGGTAGTCGTCAGTAACTTGCTTGATGGAAGAAAAATTCCCCGTATACCACTCACAGATCGATTTATTCTTATCGCAAATCGCCACGATTTCAGGGCGCACATCCATGTCAGGCAGGTGGCACCAGCGCGCAGCGGCGCTGGCGAATTCGCGGCCCATGAGGCCGCAACCAATGATACCAAAATGTATTGTTTTCATGGGGTATGGTTCTGGTTGATTACTTGGTGAAGCCGAGTTCTTTTTCAGTTTCGCCAATCGATTCCTCGATGATCTCCAAGCCCTTGAGCAGGACCTCGTCCTCCATGACGATGGGCGGGCTCATGCGCAGGATATGGCCGGCCGGAACCCAGGCCAGACCTTTGGCGAAGGCTTTCTGGTAGACCATCTTGCCGGCAATATCGAGCGGTTCCTTGGTCGCTTTGTCTTTCACCAGCTCAAGGCCCATGAGACAGCCCTTGGCACGGACATCGCCTACGATCGGATGACGTTCGAGCATCGGGCGCATGTACTTCATGGCCACCTGTTCCAGATGCATGGCGTGGTCGAGTAACTTCTCATCCTGAATGGCCTCAAAGCAGGCCAAGGCTGCGGCGCAGGCCATCGGGTTGCCGCCATAGCTGGAGGAGGCCGAGATTTTCTCGATGGAATCCTTATAGGCGTCGCGGACGGCGACGGCGGTGACGGGAAAGCCGTTACCGAAGCCCTTGCCGAGGGTCACGACATCTGGCATAACGCCCCAGTGTTCCATGGCCAACCACTTGCCCGTCCGGCCCATGCTGGTCAGGACTTCATCGGCCATCAGTAGAATTTTCCGGTCGTCGCAGAATTTGCGCAGTTTCGGGAAGAAGTCATCCGGGGGGATAATAGAACCGCCCCATCCCTGAATTGGCTCCAGGACGAAGGCTGCCACATTATGGGTGGTGGCACGGTCAATATATTCGGCATAAAATTGGAAATATTTGTCGGTGTCAATTGTGCCATCCGCTTTGGCCCAGAGAGGGCGGTACGGGTTGGGCCGGGGGACCAGGTGGCAGCCAGGTGCACGGACGGGACCGTAGGCCAGGTCCTTAAACTCAGCGAGGGAGACGGCGCCATAGGTTTTGCCGTGGAAATCATTGAAACAGGAGATGAGTTCGCTGCGGCCTGTGGCGGCGCGGCAGACGCGCAGTCCGGCTTCCACCGCGGCGGTGCCGCAATCGTAGAGCTGGAACCCATTCAAATCGCCGGGCAGGGTTTCCGCCATCTTCTCCATGAGGAGTGTCTTGATGGGGGTGGTGAAATCATGTGCATTCATCAGCGTTCCCGCCTGTTTCTGGACGGCCTCTGTGATTTTGGGATGGCAATGGCCGAGGGTGGTGACATAGATACCGGAAGAGAAGTCAATATACTCGTTGCCATCCACATCTTTGAGAGTGCAGCCGTACCCGGATTCGAAAGCCACTGGGAACAGCTTAACCTGACCGCTTAACCCCTTGAAATGCTTTGTACAGCGTGCGTGCCACTTTTTTGACTCAGGGCCCGGTGCCGGAACCTTCATATTCGGATATTTGGAGAGATCAACGTGCGCCCAGGTGCTGTACTTTGTCTTGCTCATACGGTTTCCTTTGTTGACGGGTTATGTTAAAAATTGTTCGAATCTGTGCTAATGTGGTAGAAGCTAACATTACGTGTGCGGTCTGTAAATAAAAAATATCTTCCTCAAATGTCCGGTAGCGCGGATAGTTAATTTTAGGTGACGGCTTGCTTTTTCGCGGTTCTTCGGGCACCGTATCCAGACGTATGCTGATCATTGTTGAGTCGCCCACCAAGGCGAGGAAAATTCAATCCATTCTCGGGGTCAAGACCCTGTCGACCGTGGGGCACTTCAAAGATCTCCCGGATTCGCTCATCGGTGTTGATTTGAAGACTTATGAGCCGACCTTTGTCTATCACGAGAAAAAAAAGCATCTCCCCGAAGAGTTGCGCAAGGCCGCCAAAGGTGAGACGGTCATGTTGGCCGGTGACCCGGATCGTGAAGGATATGCCATCAGTTGCCACATCTATGAAGAGGTTAAGGCGGTTGCCCAAGCTTGTCTGCGCATGGAAATATTTGAGGTCACTGCGAAAGGTCTTAAAGAGTCTCTGGCGAAAGCGGTCCCTTTTGAACAAACCAATGCCGGGTTATACCATGCGTTTCTGGGGCGTAGAATTGGCGACCGTCTGGTGGGGTACATCCTTTCCCCGATCGTAAGCAGAAACCTCCATAACAAGTTCAGTGTGGGGCGGGTCCAGTCGCCTGCCGTTCGGCTCGTGGTGGATCGGGAGCGTGAAATCCGGAATTTTTCCTCATCCTTGTACTGGCTGTTAAATATTCAGCTCAGTAAAGAAGGCGTCCCCTTTCTGGCATATTACGTTAAGGGTAAATTTGAAAAGCAGGCGGAGGCCGATGCGATGATCCAGCGGATAGCGGGTGAACCGTATGCTGTGGCAGAAAAAGTCGAAAAAAAAGAGACGAAACAGGCAGCCAAACCGCCGTTTACGACGGTAGATTTACAGGCGGCGGCAGCGACCCGCCTCAAGTTTACGCCGGAACAAACCATGAAGCTGGCACAGGCGTTGTTTGATCATGGTTTGATTACGTATCATCGCACCGATTCTGTCCGGATGGACGAGGCCTTCATTGCGGAAATCAGGAAATTTCTGGAATATTTGGTAGGGGCTGTGTACCTCCCCGCCAAACCGAACCAGCATAAATCAAAAAATTCCCAGGCAGAGGCCCATGAGGGGATTCGTCCGACGCATATGCATGAGGCGGCCGAAATCGATGGCCGGATCACCAAGGAACAACTGACGTCGGACCATGCCCGGCTCTATGAGTTGATTTTCCGGCGGGCGGTGGCGAGTCAGATGGCGCCGGCGCGGTATGATTCCACGCTGCTGCTGTTTGATGTGGCTGGTGAAAAATTCAAGGCGACGGGCCGGGTGATGAAATTTGATGGTTTCCTTAAAGTCTATGCAGAGGCGGATGAGGAGAAAGAGGGCAAGGGGGGCGAAGAAAAAATCCAGGCGCTTCCCCTGGTCATCGTGGGGGAACAGTTAAAAAAGGAGCAGCAGAATCTTGAGGAGAAGAAAACGAAGCCCCCGGGCCGGTTTACCTTGGGCTCCCTGGTCAAGGAATTGGAACGACTGGGAATCGGGCGCCCTTCCACGTATGCCGCCATTACCAAAAATATTTCTGACCGGGGGTATGTCAAAGAGGAAAAGGGGAAGGTAATTCCGCTACCTCCCGGCGAAACTTTGATTGATTTTCTACGGGTCAAACATCCCTGGGTTATCGATTATGAGTTGACCAGTCGGATGGAGGCTTTCCTGGATCGGGTGGTGGAAAATCAGGAGACATGGCAACGGTTTTGCAAGGGTGTCCATAACAAAATGGGCTTTGCGGTGCCCCCGGTGCGGGGGGTGGCGGGTGGCCCAAGTGAGGCGCAACTTAAATATGCCGCTTATCTGGCGGCCAAGCACGGTCTGGCGATCCCCGAAAATGCGGCTAAAAGTGGTCGGGTATTATCTTTATGGATTTCCGAGATCGTCTCAGTTAATACTCCCGGTGCGGTGGATCAGACAGTTCCTCCGGTCAGTAGTTAAAGAGATCTTTTAGAACGTACTGTTGGTTTAAGGTTTTATTCAGTGCGTTTAAAATCTTGAGTTTAACGTTAGTGGTTAAGCGCCGCCCTTTGCTGGCTCGCGCCACCATTTTGAAGGTGATTTGTTCCGTTGAATGGGCGACAAGATCATATCGTTTAAGCCCGTGTTCTTCCATAATACGGGCAAGGGGTTGTTCGCCTAGATTGAGATCTGTTTCAGTATCCATGTTTACCTGCTATTCTATGTCTTTAAGAATGAGTGGGGGAATTGACAGTCGGGGTTCACCTCGATATAAACAATACTCATTTCAGTGAGTTTGGATGAGGAGTGATGTTCTATGCCGACATATGAGTATGAGTGTAAGAAATGCGGTCTTTTTGAATACTTCCAGAGCATTAAAGCCGAAAAGTTGAAACGGTGTCCAAAATGTAAAGGGGCCGTTAAACGTCTGATGGGATCTGGTGCCGGTATTATTTTCAAAGGAACGGGTTTCTATCAGACCGATTACCGGAGTTCAAGCTATAACAGCGGAGCAAAGGCAGACTCTGGAGCAAAGGCAGACTCTGGAGCAAAGGCAGACTCTGGTACCAGTTCTCCGGCAAGCGATAAGAAGTAAACGGTGGCCGTTATCAAAAATCGTTCTGAGGTATTAAGTATGGCTATTAAAATTCAGTGTTCGATCTGTGGGTTCCAGAATGATCTGGGGCGCGTCTTTTGTGCTCAATGTGGGCAAAAACTGGATTTGAGGGACACCTCAATGGAATCGCTCGAAGAGCGGCGTGAAATCGATTTTGGTAAGTTATTTCGTTGGGGGATTTCAATCGTGGCGCTTGTTGTGGTGTCCGTCGTGGTGGGCCTGGCGCTTTGGCCGGCCGAGCCGGTCCCTGTATATATGGATGCGGCCGGATCCCGGCAGGTTCCTATTAAGTTGGGAGCCATTCTTAAAGCCCTTTCCTACAACCGCCCCATGACACTTGATTTTCAGGAGGCGGAGTTGAATGGGTTTTTGGCTGAACGGGCGAAGGTCAAACATCTTCAGTCGTTCACCATTGATCTCCACCCTGGGTCTTTCGATCTCTATGCGGCTTTGAGTTGGACGCCCGTGACGAATTTGGCCTTTTTGGCAAAGATAAAAATCCCGTTGTCCATGAGCCTGAAGGGGAGTTTTCAAGGCGGTGTTTTTATGCCCGAAAAGGGGCGCGTTGGCCATTTGCCGCTTCCGGGCAACACGTTGGCGATATCGACCGGTTTCTTTGCTTCGCTTTTGCCTGATATCCTGAATGAAAAACGGGTGATTGATGCGCTTCGGACGGTCGCGATTGAAGAGCTCCGGGCTGATTTGACGTTGACGCCGGTGGGGGAATGAATGACCGGAATGGGATGTCTATTTTCGACCTTCCTTTTCCTGTTTCTTGCAGTGGTTCCCCGCTATTCTCTTGCCGCTACGTTTACCAATGCGTCCGGCCACGGGGTGGTTTCCAGTGGGTTGGTTCGTGAATTCGGGGCTGTCACTCCGGAGATGATTGATCAATTGCGTACAGAGCTTTGGCTCCGGGTGCCAACGGCACAACAGGAAAACGCGGCGATGTTGCTGTTGAGTCCTCTGGAGGTGATTTCTGCGCGAAAGCAGCGTCCCAATATAGCCATTTTGGCGGGAATCAAAATGGCTAGAATTCAGCGATTAACGCTCGGCACGGCGCCTGAGTTTGTGGAGGTGGGCAGAAACTATGCGTTGTTTTATGAGGGCGTGGTACGTGGTGTTTGGGGCGTGGTGTTGAAACAGCGACTCCGGCGGGCGGATGATGCCCTTAAAAAACTGACCCGTCAAACGCTTGCCCGCAAAATCTATCTTGATGAGTTTGAAAAAGAGTTGGGAAAGAACCAGGAAAGTGTGTTGGGCCGTGGCGGAGAGAGTCGGATTCCCGGGCTTGAGAAAAGCCGTATTGAGTCTTATCTTGACGACGCAGAGAAAAGATTCGATAAGCCTTAATACGAAATCAAAACTGAAAAGGGACATCACATGGCATTACGTAATACAACACGAAAAACAACCGTTGGCGCAATCGATTCTTCCGTCCTTGATTTCACGGCAGGAAGCGATCTGCAACTGGATTTAGCCTTGGTTCAAGCCGACTGTATCGGGTCTGCGGCGCATGCCACGATGCTTTCCCGCATGTCTGTGCGGCCTAAAATCATTACGGATTCCGAGCGGCGTTCCGTGATCCGTGAGCTCAAGGCGATTATGCAGCGTGCGGCCACAGGGCAGTTTTCCATCTCCATGGACGATCAGGATGTCCATCTGGCGGTGGAAAGAATTCTGACGGCGAAATTAGGGGATCTTGGTAAAAAAATCCATACGGGTCGGAGTCGGAATGATCAGGTGGCGCTGGATTTGCGCTTATTTGCCCGCGAGCAACTGATTGAGACGGTAGGGGAAGTTTTAACGTTGGCCGAGGCTTTGGTGCGATTTGCCCGCCAACATGTGGAGGTTCCGATGGTTGGACGAACCCACATGCAGCCCGCGATGCCGAGTTCAGTCGGTTTGTGGGCCTCCGCTCATGCTGAGAGTCTGCTGGATGATGTGTCGCTGTTGATGGGGGTCTATGAGTTGAACGACCAATGCCCGCTGGGATCCGCGGCGAGCTACGGTGTTCCCATCCCGATTGACCGCGCCTTGACTTCCCAATTGCTGGGATTCAGCCGTCCTGTGCATAACGTTCTTTACGCGAATAATGCACGGGGCAAGATTGAATCGCTGATCCTTCAGGCGATGGTGCAAGTTATGCTTTCATTGTCACGGATGGCGCAGGATTTGATGCTGTATACCATGCCGGAGTTTGGCTATTTCACCCTGCCGGTGGAATATGGCACCGGAAGTAGCATAATGCCCCAGAAGAATAATCCTGACGTTGTCGAATTGGTGCGCGCCCGCGTGGCACGGGTGATGTCTTGTGAAATGGCGGTGCTGGATATCGCACGTGGTCTGCCCAGTGGTTACAATCGGGATTTGCAAGAAACCAAGGGGCCCTTTATGGAGGGGATTTCCATGGTGCGAGGTTGTTTGGCTATTTTGCCGCAAATGATCGAGCGTATGGAGGTGAACCGCGAGGCCCTCTTGAAGGGCTTTACGCCAGGGGTATTTGCCACTGATCGTGCCCTGGAATTGGTGGGACAAGGGATGCCCTTCCGTGATGCCTATCACTACATCAAAGCCAATTTGGGTGAGCTCGAAAGCATGGATCCTGTCGAGTCGGTACGGAAGAAAACTCATCTGGGTGCGCCGCTGGGATTGGATTTTGGCTGGTACGAATCCCGGCTTAAAGCGGGCTATGAGTGGAAACAGGCCGAGTGGTCTGATCATTGCCAGAGGGTTACAAAACTGATGGGAGTAAAATATCCCATTGCCTAACCCCCCTCATTCTGTCTCTTCAGAAATGCTGCCGATTCCTGATTTTAGCCACTTGACTCCGGATGCGGTGATTAATGCGGTGGAGGAGGCGCTTCAAGTCCGGTGTAGCAATCTGTGTCGTCCGCTCAATAGTTATATTAACCGTGTGTACGAGGTGGGACTGGATGCGGGCGGTTTCCTGATTGTGAAATTCTACAGGTCGGGTCGATGGAGCTTCGACGCTTTGCAGGATGAGTTGGATTTTCTGAAAGAACTCGCTGCCGCTGAGTTGCCGGTGGTGCCGCCGATCGTTGGTGCGGAGGGCCAATTGCTTCATCAAATCGGGGATACCTGGTTTGCCGTATTCCCGAAACGGGGAGGGCGGCCTCTGGATGAACCCACCACAGAAGACTGGCTGCAGTTGGGACGTCTGATTGGAAGAATGCACGTCGTGGGGGCCGTCCGAACCCCGCGCGATCGGATCCAACTTCATCCGCAACGCTCCACCTTGGCCCATCTGGACTATATTCTGCGTTCGGGCACGGTGTCGGCTCAGTATCGGCGTGCCTATGAGGATTGCGTGACAGGGTTGGTTCAGGATATCAGTCCGCTTTTTGAGGGCGTGGAAACCTTGCGTTTGCATGCCGATTGCCACCGGGGCAATATTCTATGCCGGCCCGGGGAGGGCTATCACCTGCTGGATTTTGACGATATGGCGGTGGGCCCTGCGGTTCAAGATCTCTGGATGATTCTGCCGGATCGGCTTCCTCGTGCCAGGGGAGAACTGGATTTATTGCTGGAAGGCTATGAGACCTTTCGTAATTTTCCTCATGAAACGTTGCAATTGATCGAGCCTCTGAGAGCCATGCATTTCATTCATTTTACCGCATGGTGCGCCCGACAGAAGGCGGATGGGGGCTTTGCGCGTCTGTCGCCTGACTGGGGAAGTCAGGCGTTTTGGCGGCAGGAAATTGCCGAGTTGGAAAAACAGAAACAGGAAATTGAATCAGGAATAGACTGAGCGTGATCAGAAGTGAAACGCAACACCCGCGCCCATTCCCAACTTGTCAAACTTCTGGAGTTCGAATTTCATGCTGATGTTGGGGGAGGGGTTCAGTTGCAGACCTCCAATAATCCCGAACATCTGGCTCTCGGACTGATTGCCATAATCGAGGGCGGAGAAGGCCGGGCCAACATAAACCCCCACTCGATCCCAAGCGCCCGGTCTTTCGGGCTTCGAGTAGAAGCTCATGGTCAGGGAGGCGAAGATTTCCGACAGAGTGTCAGAAGAGTTTCCAGAATCCACCTTTGTATTACGGACGAAAGAATTGAGATCAAGGCCAACCCAGTACTGATCGATATCGTTCCAAGGCTCCAGTACGAGGTAATCCAGCATGCGAACATCGCCGCCCGCCAGCCATTCGAAATTGGAACTGTGGCTGTTGCCATTGAGACCGACATCAGCTTCGCCCGCACCCCCGTAGAAGGTCAGCCATTTGGTGGCGTCAATCCCAAGGATGCCTGCAATGTGATTGGCTTTCAGTTCGCTGCCTTCAAACCCGTTGTCGTATTCCAGCCCACGCTTCTGCTGCTGGACATTGACTCCCACGCTGATGAGATGGGGACCCCCACTATGCGCCGCATCGTCAAATTTTGTGGAGTCGCCGTTAAAGAGCGCTCCTTGATAGGCGGAGGAATCCACGCCGGAAGCAAACGTATAGGTGCTAACCATGGCTGCTGCCAGAACTGTCAGTATGTATGCGTAGGTTTTCATAGACGGGCATACTAACGATTAGGGTGGTATGGTTTCAAGGTGTTTTTTAGTATCCGGTTTTTTTGATTTATAGGGCCGTTAGGCTTGAAAGTGGATGGGCGCGAATTTTTCAGGTTGGTGAAAACTTAGTTTTTCGCCGATAGGTGCCCAGAAACCCCAATGAGGATGGGACGTTTTATCGCCACATTTATAATAATTCGCTTTCCAAGTTTGGCCGGCAAGTCTTCCCAAAGGACCTGTATAGGCTTCAATTAGCGCAAGGGGAAGGGCATAGGCCAAACGCCATTCACAGGGGGTGGTAATCTCGGGTTCCACCGTTTTTGGCATGGAATGATAACAACGGATCTGGGCCAGCCATTGGGGATCGATGGGAATGGATTTTGCAGGTTCAGCGTAAGAACACAAAAAGGTGCCACCGCAATTGGCTTCCAGGTTCAGATAGCCGCCACCCGGTTTGGGCGTAAAGAAGAATTCGACACAACTGTCCTGGCAGACCGGTCCCTGTGTGCGGGTCGTTACGCTACGGATGTATTGGTCACGGACCTTGAAATGAACATAAATATTTTGAGCGTCGTAAAGCGACCGCACACAAACGTCGGGTTTGTGATCAGACCCTTGGGGATGGAAGGAGGTGATCTTCAATGTTTCGGCTTGGTTCCAGATGGTGTCATCCCAATTGCCTGTTAGCTCTGGGACTTGTGTGGTTTTGCGTATTGTGTATTCCATCGTATTCATTTCTCCTTCAGTCTCTGAGGACTGCTGAATTATTTTTGCCAGTGAACGAAAATTTTCTCTGCCAGCATGCGGTCCACAGTGAACTGGCTTTGCCCGATTTCGAAAATATACGAAGGGAAAAGGCGGATCAAGCAAATGTCGGAGCCGGGTAGAATACCCATGGCCATTAGTTTCTGGATCTCCCGGTTATCCCGGGTACTGAGATAGGCTACCACGCCGCGGTGGCCGGCACGTCCATCGCAGAGAGGGCCAACTTCTTGAACGTGATCCTGCTCTGCTTTCCTGCAACAGTTGCCGCGCGGAATGGGGTGGCCGTCCGGGCAGGTCAGGGGATGGCCCAGCAGGGTACAGATCAAGCGTTCGCGGGTGGTTTCGAGCGTTCGTGTGACCAGAGTGGCCATGGTGTCGCAGCCGAATCCGAGGACGATGGGGATTACAGCTCGACCATTCAGCCCCATGCGCTTAAAACCCCGGTCAACCAGTAAGGCCAGACGCAGGAGATAGCCGCTATCCTCAAGGGTGGCAAAGAAAAGGAAAAATGCGCCGACAATTGGAAAGATGATGGCAATGGCCATGGGAAACCTCGACTGTCGTTCCCGGATAATTGGAAACCGTCACATATTGGCCGGTGAGTTTGTTGAACAGGGCGCTTTTACCGACATTGAGGTTTCCAACCAGCAGGATCAGAGGCGCATGGGCCTCGGGTTCAACTTTTGATTCGCTGGCGCTAACGGCGCCGATCAGTTTTAAAAATGTATTCTTGTTCATTAGCAAAGGTTGCGATATTACCAATGGGGTGAATGGCTTGCCAGCGCAAAGAGGGATGATGGTGGTCGCAGGTGGGTATTATTCATTATCTTTTATCAATGAGGCGGTTTATGGAACTGGCGGCACGGACAACATCGGATTATGAATTTTTGGATGCGGGGGATGGGTGTCGGTTGGAACGGTTTGGTGCCTATGTCTTCAACCGCCCCTCGCCGGTGGCTTTGTGGCATCCGGAAAGGCCTGAACTCTGGAAAAATGCCGTGGGAGTCTATCATCGGAGCAATACGGGGGGGGGGGATTGGTCGTTTACCCGCCCGCCGCCGCCTCAGTGGCCGCTCAAGTGGGATGATCTCTCTTTTATGATCAAACCCACGGGGTTTGGGCATATGGGCCTGTTTCCTGAGCATACCTGTCATTGGGATTGGGTGGCGGATCAGGTTAAGAATGGTCCGGCCCCTTGTCGGGTACTTCATTTATTTGCCTATACCGGCGCAATGACGTTGCAGGCTGCGCGGGCGGGGGCTGAGGTATGCCATGTGGATGCGGTGCCGGACATCAATGACTGGGCGCGGCGGAATGCCGATGCCAGCGGACTCAAGGCGGCTCCGATCCGGTGGATTACCGATGATGTCACGAAATTTGTCGCGCGGGAAGGGCGGCGGGAACGGAAATATGATGCCATTATTTTTGATCCTCCAAGTTATGGGAAGGGGCCTGGCGGCGAAAAATGGATTTTGGAAGAACACTTGATGCCTCTGCTGGACTCGCTGTTGCCCCTGATGTCAGAGCGGCCCCGGTTTGTTTTATTCACCTGTCACACGCTTGGGTTTTCGCCGCCACTGATGAAAAATCTATTGGTGCCCTGGATAGACCGGTTTGGCGGCAAGATTGAGGCTGGAACAATGATCCTGAAAAATCCCGTCTGCAAACGTGTCCTGCCGACGGGGTTCTTTGCCCGCTGGTCGAACACATAGCTACCGTAGCGGTGGCATTAACCAGTTTAGGTAGGCATAGAGTATCGTTGGGCCCCACAGCATCCAGATCAGGGCGGCCGCTGCGATGTAGGGACCAAAAGGAATACGGCTCTGCATCTCTTTCTTGCCGGCAAGGATCATGGAAACACCGGAAATGGCCCCCAGACAGGATGATACCATCAGGGTGAAGATGACCGCGCGCCAACCCAGAAAAGCGCCGATAGCCCCCATGAGTTTGACGTCGCCCATCCCCATGGCATCTTTACGGAAAGCCAGTTTACCCAGCACGGCGACGGCCCATAGAATGCCGCCACCCAAGGAGGCTCCGAGAAGTGAAGCGATAAAGCCGCCGTAAGCATCCGGCTGGCCTTGCAAGGCGGGTGCCAGGGTACTGAAGGCCAGACCCAGTACGATTCCTCCTAAGGAGACCCGGTCCGGGATAATCATGTGTTCAAGATCCACGAAAGTGCCCAGCGCCAGTCCGAATGCCGCCAGCCAGAAAATGGGGATGATGGCAAAGAATGGAACCGGTGTCATCGTCAGAACCGGATGGGGGCTGGCTTTGAGCCATATCAGAACAAAGAGCACGGCAATCAGGGTTTCCACGATGACGTAGCGTGGCGAAATAGCGCCTTTGCAATTCCGGCATCGTGCTCGCAGGATGAAAAAGCTGGCCAGCGGAATATTGTCATACCAGCGGATGGCGTGGTTGCAATGGGGACAGTGGGAGCCGGGGCTGATGACGGATTCCTCACGGGGGATCCGGTAGATACATACGTTAAGAAAGCTGCCCAGGCAGGCTCCGAACCAGAACACCAAGCCCGTGAGGTAGAGATATAACCAGGGATTCAGGGTAGAGATGGCTTCGCATATAGTCATCATAGCTTAACCCCTTGGGTTGAATGTGGAGACTTTAGCGAGTTCTTCAAAGAGCGCTTTCTCGCGGGCCGACATCTGTTTAGGTACGACGACTCGAATGATGGCCACGAGATCGCCGGGTTCCAGCCCTCTCTTTTGCGGTAGCCCTTTGCCGCGGAGGCGGAGGCGTTGGCCGGATTCTGTGCCCGGAGGGATGGTGATGAAGGCCTGCCCTTGTAAGGTCGGAATACTCACTTTTGCGCCAAGTGCCGCCTCCCAAGGTGTCAGCAGGCAATCAATCTCCAGATTGTTGCCATCCACCCGAAAGACGGGGTGGGGGGTAATATGAATGGTCAAATAGAGATCGCCCGGAGAGCCGCCGCTTTGGCCGGGGCCACCTTGCCCGGCCAGACGGATGCGTGCCCCCTCGCTGATGCCGGCAGGAATTTTCACCTGATAGGTTTTAGTTTGAGTGTTTGCTCGGGCACGCGGATCTTGATTGGTGATTTGCAGGCTGATATTTTTGGTGCTGCCATGGCAAGCTTCCTCAAGGGTGATGGAGATCTCGGCCTCATGATCCTGCCCTTGAGGGGAAAATTCTTCACCGGCTCCCCACATGTTGGACGGAGCGCCACGCGGAGCGCGCCCGCCCAGATTCTGGCCGAACAGCATTTCAAAGAAATCGCTGAATTCGCCCATATCCTGACCTCTGAAACCGCGCCCTCCACCGGGGGTGCCGTGAAATTCAAAGGGGCCCCCCCCGAAATCGGGCGGGGGGCGGAATTCCTGGCCTGCCTGCCAGTTACGTCCTAGTTGATCGTACCGACTGCGTTTGTCGGGATCGCTCAAAACCTCATAGGCTTCGCCAATTTCTTTGAAACGGGCTTCCGCGCCAGCGTTTTTGTTCAGGTCGGGATGATATTTACGCGCCAACTTGCGGTATGTTTTCTTGATGTCCTCGGCGCTGGTAGTGCGGGGAATGCCAAGGATTTCATAATAGTCTTTAAATTTTACGCTCATATGGGTCGAATGGTTTCGGTTTATCAGACTGCTAGGATACCTTTTCATCATGTTGCCGTTTGAGGTCCCTGATGTCAAGGGGCGTGCGACAAAATTCTTCATGCTTGGAGCCATATTGCATACGATTTTTATTGGTGCAGGGTGTAGGGTATGGCCTTACATGGAAATTAGACTGCGCCTGACAGACGGCTTCTCTCGTTTGATGTAAATTACCAACCATGAGTGGAAGTCATCATGCATTTAAAATTCTTGAGGAAAAGATAAGAGCACTTTACATGAAAACATGGGGTTTGATTGGTTTAAGTGTTGGCGTTGTGGCTTCGTTAGCGATGGCTGATGGTGGTGGGGTGCCTGCTTCTGTACCGACTGCGGTATCCGTTGCTGAGGCGTCTGCTTCGGCCCATGAATAATCATTCTTGCATTTTCTTTGAACTTAACATCGCCCTGCAATGGAGACATTGTAGGGTTTTTTATTTTCCATGAGAATGGCAGCAATGATTGGACCTAGGATGTCTTACAGACGGGATAATAGATGACAATTCCCGCATTTTGTATATATGTGGTTACCATGTTTATAAGTTGTTTTTCAAAAATGGGTTATTTACATGACGTGTTGATGTTAAATATTCCTGCATTTAACGAAAAAAGAAGGCGTCTGTTTGGCGGTATTTTGGCTTGTTTCATGGTGGTGATCGTAGGGTTGATTGATTACCTGACAGGCTACGAGATATTATTTTCGGTTTTCTACCTGCTGGCAATTATCCCGGCGACGTGGTTTGGCGGGAAAAATTCAGGATTTCTGATTTCAATCCTGAGTGTTGTTGTCTGGATATTGGGCGACCTTGCCGCGGGGAGCTCTCATTTGCATTTATCCCCGTTTGTTATTTGGTGGAACGTTTTTATTCAGACTGCCTTCTATTTTATTCTGGTTTTTTTTATCGATAAGTTACATCTCTCCTATGAGAATCTTGAACAAAAAATTCAGGGACGTACGCAAGCCCTTCTTGATGAAATGGGAAAGCGGGAACGACTGGAGAAAGAAATTCTGGGCATTAGTGAGCGCGAACAGCGCCGAATCGGGTGCGATTTGCACGATACGCTTTGTCAACACCTGACGGGGACAGCGTTGGCGGCCCAAGTCCTCTACGAGCGGTTGGCTGCCAAGTCTATGCCCGAAGCACGCGAATCGGGTATTGTTACGGACCTGATTGAAGAATGTATCGGCATGACCCGAGATATGGCACGTGGACTGTCGCCGGTCGACATGCAGGTGGATGGGTTGATGGCGGCGCTTCGCAACTTTGCCGATGGAATTATTAGACGTTATGGGATCCCCTGCCGTTTTGAGAGTGAAGGTGTCATTTTAGTTCATGATGCTACCAAAGCTATCAACCTCTTCCGCATCGTTCAGGAAGCCGTTACCAATGCTATCAAACACAGCGAAGCCAGCGAAATAGGGATTCGGCTTTCCCGTGAGCAAGGACGTATCATATTTATGGTTTATGACAATGGTAAGGGTTTGCCTGATGAATTGGGGTGTGGTCAAGGTATGGGTATTCCAATTATGGGACACAGAGCTTCCATAATTGGCGCAACGTTCAAATGTGGTCGGGGGACCGCAGGTGGTACCCAAATGGTCTGTTCGATCCCTGATGATGAATGATAAATTGAACCCCGTTTACGGTTTATTGGCCGGAATATTGTGAGTTGACATGAAGCATAAAATATTTTTGGTGGACGACCATCCTCTGGTCAGAGAGTGGTTGACTAATCTGATCAACCAGCAAGGTGATCTTGACGTGTGTGGCACTGCGGATGATGCTCCGGCTGCTCTTGAGGCGATCAGAGAAGCTAAACCGCGTGTAGCCATCATCGACTTGGGGTTGAAGACGACATCGGGGCTTGATCTCATAAAAGACATGAACAATCTTCATCCGGAAGTGGCTATCCTCGTTCTCTCGATGCATGAAGAATGCCATTATGCGGAACGGGCGCTTCGGGCGGGTGCTCGGGGTTATATCACGAAGAGAGAATCGACTAAGAGTGTGATTGCCGGAATTCGCGCAGTGCTCGATGGACGCCTATTTTTGAGCCAGCGATTCGCCGAAGATATTGCAGAACGCATGGTGTTGAAGCGCTTCGAAACTGCCCAAGTGCCAGTATCCGGCATGAGTGATCGGGAACTGCAAGTATTTGAATTGATTGGGAAAGGACATGGGACAAAGCAGATATCCGAGGCGCTTCATGTGAGCATGAAGACCGTGCAGGCCTATCAGGCCCGTATCAAACAAAAACTTGGTTTGAAAACCGTCAATGAACTGATGCGGGAAGCTATTCGCTGGGAGGATAGTAGGGGTAAGTTACATCCGCCAAATGCTTAAGTGCTGTAGGGTTTGGCCCTACACGATAATTAGACTTCGCCCGGCAGACAGAGCTGCATGCCATGTGCATACTCGTTTGTATGAGTAGAAGTCATAGGTTGAATGTATTTGTTCAGGACGATTCAAAAAAAATTGAGCTTCATTGCCTACAGAGAGACGTTTTGCCTGTTCTCTGGGCGGTGATGTTAATTGCGGGGCAGATCGCATTATATGCTCAATCTATTGATTGTGCTTTGGCTCCCAAGGCCGTTTCGCTTATAGAAGCACGCCACATGGCCTTTCATCGCAATTGGGATCTGCTGGGAGCCCAAAGTGATGTGGATATCGCTGCTGCAGAGCGGTCGGTCGCGAAGGAATTTCCCAACCCGACGGCTTCATTAAGTTCCACCAAGTGGGGTGATCATTCTGGTTCCACCCCTTCGGGAAACAGTTATTGGGATCGTGACTATGACACTGTAACTGCGGTCAGCCAGCTTTTAGAAATTGGCGGGAAACGGCGAGCCCGTCAAGAGTCCGCCCAGGCCGGAGTCCAGAACGCTGAGGCAAGGTTGGCTGATGCCCGACGTCTTCTTAAGGCGGGCGTAACCCAAGCTTACGTGGCGGCGTTGGTGGCGGCCCGGAAACAGGGGATTCTCAATGATTCTGCAGTCTCGCTCCGACAGGAGGCCACTATTGCTGAAGTACGCCAACGCACTGGTGATATATCATCTACCGATAAACATCAGATCGAAATCGCCGCCGAACGTTTGGAATTGGATGCGGCCGCTGTCCAAGCCGACGCCCATAACGCACGCGTTGCCCTTGAGGCGTTGCTGGGGGAGGCTCAGCCGCAAGGGAACATCATGCTTACCGATACGTTGGAATCGCTTGTTGATTGGCAGGGTGATACCCTCCCTGCCCAGTGTAACGTTTCTGACCGTCCGGACATTGTGGCCGCTGAAGCAGTACGGTCTAAGACCAGGGCCGATTTGCAGCTTCAGCGAGCGATGCGGATTCCGGATCCGACCTTGTTGATTCAATACGAACATGCGCCGCCGGATCAGCCAAACACTGTGGGTGTTGGAGTGTCTTTTCCGCTTCCGTTTTGGAATTTCAACAAGGGGAACATTGCTGCAGCGCAGGCGGCGCGGGAGCAGGCCGATATACAACTCGGAAAAATACGTGCCCAAGTCGTAACGGATATCGCAACCGCACAAATCTCATACACTGCTGCATTGGCGCGTTGGCATCGCTGTCGCGACGAGTTGATGCCGAAATCGCATGATGTTCGTGAATCAGTCTCGCTTGCCTATCAAAAGGGCAGCGCATCTCTGCTGGATTTGCTCTCGGCGCAACGTAACGACAACGATATCCGGCTGGAAACCATTCAGGCCGCTGCGGATGCCGCTAATGCCTTGGCCGCCCTGCAGGCTGCAATTAACGAACCCGAATCATCAGTATCCAGTAATGTGAGTGTTCCGCCCGGTTGAAATAATTGGATTTTAAATAATAGGAAAATAAATATGAAATTCATCTATCTGCCATGTGTTGTCCTAATTGCCGGTGGAATGACGGGGTGTAAGGAACCCCGCGACTCGGGTGAGTCAGTGCCCGTACGCACCGAAAACGGCCAGGTAATCGTTGTTCCCGGCAGTCCGCAGTCTGGGGCCATTTCCGTTGAAACCTCCATTTTGCCACCTCCGGCAACCTTGTCGCTCAATGGCCGGCTTACATGGGATGATAACGTTACGGCTAGGCTGTTTACTTCGATGGCGGGATTCGTTACGAAGATTACTGCAGAAACCGGTCAAGTCGTCAAACCTGGAGATCCACTTGCCTTCATTGCTTCTCCGGACTATGGGCAGGTCCAAGCCGATGCCCGTCGCGCTGTAACGGATCTAGTTCAGGCAGAACGGAATTTATCGCGAATGAAGGAACTGTTCAGCCATGGGGCAGTGGCGGAAAAAGACGTGCAGTCAGCGGAAGCCGATGCAGAACGTGCGCGAATTGAGGAGCGGCGTACCGCAGATCGGCTCGCCTTATACGGCGGGGTATCGGAAGGCGTGGCTCCGTGCTATGTCCTTAAATCTCCCATCGTCGGGGTGGTGGTTGAGAAAAACATTTCCTCTGGTATTGAACTGCGCTCGGATCAGATGCTGGCCAGCCTGCCGCAGGTGGCTGCACCCCAATTTGTCATTACGGATCCGAGCCGGCTATGGATTCAAATTGATGTGCCGGAGCGTGAACAAAACCGGCTGCGGGTGGGACAGACCTTTACTATTGCCAGTGAGAGCTGGCCGGGGCGGAGTTTCACTGGGCGGGTGGATGTCATCGCCGCTGGCCTTGACCCGACAACACGTAGCATCAACGCCCGAGGGTCACTCGTCAATCCAGGGTGCTGGCTTAAGGCGGAAATGTTTGTCAAAGTCGATTTTCTGCTGGAACCCGAGCACGGTGCTGAAGTGTCTTCACGGGCCGTATTCCTGCATAGCGATACGCATTATGTACTTCTTGAGGCTGCGCCGGGACGGTATGTGAGGCAGGAAGTGAGTATTGGAAGCGAGCGAACTGGACGCATCATTATCACCAGTGGTGTGGAGCCGGGACAGCGGGTGGTCACTGATGGCGCCTTACTGCTAAACCAAATGGTGGATTCATGATACGGCGGGTCGTCAATTTCTCCCTGCATCAGTCACTTTTTGCAGCGATGCTTGTGGTGCTGTTTATTGCGGGTGGCATCATGGCATTCGTCAATCTGCCCATCGAGGCTTTCCCTGATGTGTCAGACACGCAGGTAAATGTTATTACGCTTTTTCCGGGACGTGCCCCTGAAGAAGTTGAGAAGCAGGTCACCATTCCATTGGAAACTGTTTTGAATGGTGTGCCTCACTCAGTCCGCCTGTTCTCCCATACTCAGTTCGGGTTATCGTATATCATGATTACCTTCGATGATAAGGTAAGCGATTCTTTTGTGCGGCAACAGGTGTCGGAGCGGTTGCAGACGGCAGACCTTCCCCCGGGTGTTCAGCCGCAGATTGCGCCTCTTTCCACAGCTATCGGAGAAATTTATCGATACTGTCTCAAGGGCGACGGGTACAGCTCTCGTGATCTTCGTACGATGCAGGACTGGATCGTGGAGCGTAACCTCCGGATGGTTCCCGGAGTGGCAGACATTGTCGGAATGGGAGGGGTCATCAAAACCTATGAGGTAAATCCCAACCTTGCAAAACTTCGGGACTATGGGCTAAGCCTCCAGCAACTCTATACCGCTTTGAGCCGTGGCAATGCCAACGTGGGTGGCAGTAAAGTGGAACAGGGGGCACAGCAGTATCTTATTCGCGGAATTGGGCTTCTTCATTCGGCAGATGATATCGGTAACATTGTGCTTGTTTCCCACAATGGCGTTCCAGTACTGGTGCGCGATGTCGCCGTTGTTAAAATCGGTAATGTTCCCCGAGAAGGTGTTGTTGGTCAGGATGACGATGATGATGCCGTCACCGGAATTGTGCTGATGCGCAAAGGTGAGAATCCTTCCGATGTGCTCAAAGCGGTGAAAGCAAAAGTTGAACTGCTAAATCATTCCATTTTGCCCCATGGCATGAAAGTAGCCCCTTTTTATGATCGAACATGGTTGGTGGATACAACGTTACATACCGTGTTTAAAAATTTGTTTGAAGGAACCCTGTTGGTGACCTTCGTCTTGTTGGTGTTTCTTGGTAACCTCCGTGCTGCATTCATTGTGGCGTTGATGATGCCGCTTGCACTGTTGGCGACATTTATTGGTCTCACTTGGCGCGGTATCCCGGCCAACCTGCTCTCGTTAGGTGCCATGGATTTCGGGATCATTGTTGATGGGGCGGTTATCGTGGTGGAAAACATTTTGCGAAAACTATCCGAGCATGATCATTCAACCTCTCGCGACAAAGTGCGGGATATGATTTTGAATGCCACGGTTGAGGTGGGGCGTCCAACTTTCTTTTCCATGCTCATCATCATTGTGGCGCATATTCCCATCTTTACCCTTCAGCGCCAGGAGGGGCGTATTTTTGCACCGATGGCCTGGACGGTAACATCGGCGCTCATTGGAGCGTTGATTTTTTCGATGACGTTGGTTCCTTTGCTGTGTTGGGCACTGTTGAGGAAGAATATGCCTCACAAGGAAAACAAGGTCATGTGCCTTGCTACCCGCCTGTATGAGCCGGTTTTGCGTCGCGCTCTTGCTCATCCCAAAATTGTCATTGTGGTGGCATTGGTCTTGTTGACCGTCAGCGTTGGCGCCATTCCGAAACTCGGATCGGAATTTCTCCCCGAACTCGATGAAGGTTCAATTTGGGTGAATGTTAACTTGCCTGCAAGCCTTTCTGTGACAGAGGCCACCATTTGTTGCGCTAAAGTCAGAAAACTCCTGCATACCATCCCGGAAGTTGAAACTGTGATTTCTAAGTCGGGCCGCCCGGAAGACGGCACCGATCCCAAGACCATCAATATGGCGGAATGTTTTGTGGGGCTTAAGCTCCCAGTCAACTGGCGTCCAGGGATAACAAAACAACAAATTCTCAATGAGATGGAAAAGGTTTTGGAAGCTCTGCCGGGTGTGGAGGCCAGCCTGTCACAGCCTATTCGTGATAACATTCTTGAAAGTATTTCGCAAATTGACGGGCAGGTGGTCATTAAGGTGTTCGGCGAAGACTCCAAAATATTGCGTACGCTAGCTATCCGGGTACTCCATGCGATTGAGGATGTTCCGGGAGTTGAACGTTCGTTCATTGATCGTCCTGGTGAAGTTCCCCAAGCCATTATCACAATTGATCGAAGCCAGGCTGCGCGTTACGGTTTGAATGTTGGTGACATCGAGGACGAAATAGAAATCGGACTTGGTGGCAAAGCCGCGACAGAACTGTGGGAAGGTGAAAAGCATTTCAGTGTTGTGGTTCGATTGGCGGAACCCGAACGGGGGCTGTCCAAGATGCGCAAAATACTTGTTGATACACCGGATGGTTTTCATGTTCCGTTGGAGGAAGTAGCCACATTCAAGGAATCCAGCGGTAACATAAACATTAGCCGTGAAAACGGTAAACGTGTCATGGCTGTCTCTGTGTTCATTAAAGGTCGTGATATGGGTAGCGTGGTTGCCGATATGCAGGCGCAGGTCAATAAAATTGAAATGTCGCCAGGTTATCTGGTTGCGTGGAGCGGGGAATTTGAAAACCAGCAGCGTGCCATGAAGCGCCTTGGGATCATTGTACCGTTAAGCGTTTTTTTGATTTTTTTGTTGCTGTTTGATGCCTTCAAATCGGTTAAGCAGGCAATGCTGATCTTGCTGAATGTGCCCTTTGCCTTGATCGGCGGTATTTTCGCGCTTCTGCTGACAGGAACCCCTTTGAGTGTGTCCGCGGCCATTGGGTTTATCGCATTGTTTGGTCAAGCCGTGCTTAACGGTGTGGTTATGGTGAGCTGTTTCAAACAACTCGCTAGTGAAGGGATTGATTGTTTTGAGACTGTTAAAAGGGGTGCCATATTACGCTTACGAACCGTGCTCATGACCGCGTTGTTGGCCATGCTTGGGTTATTGCCGATGGCTCTTTCACATGGCATTGGCTCCGAGACGCAGAAACCTCTGGCCATTGTCATCATTGGGGGACTGTTTTCTGCGACCATTTTGACTCTTGTCGTGCTGCCAACGCTCTATTTTCTATTCGAAAGAAAGAACACTGCAATAAGAGAACCGCTTAGTTAAGGGAGGCACGATGATGATGGAAGACATCAGCGGGAGTCTTTCCTCTATAATTAACGAGGAGGGTTGATGAAAGATTTGCGATGGTGGGTTGGAATAATTGTTATCGGCTTAAGCGGGAAAGTGTTGGGGGGAGGGGAGGAGGGGCACCTTGTCAAAGTGGTTGGGTATGATCACAAGTCTGAATGGGAGGCTGTGTCTGAAACAGATTTCAAGTCTCTTGAAAAAAACATCAAACTTGAACATAACCTTTTCGCGAAAGCGGTTGAATTGGCTGCTCAAGATTGGCAAAAAGATGAGTTGAGTAAGGGGAAAGCATTTCCCGGATCCCGGTTGGTCTGTCGTTCCATCCTAACCGATGAACAATTTGATTCGCTGAACCAGGCAGAGGCCCAATTGAGCAAGATGCAGGATCAGGAAGCCAAAAAGCGTGAGCGGCAGGAAAGAATGGAAAGAAAGAATCCACGACTAAAAAAAAGGAAAAACAAAACCGATACTGCCAGGGAAATTGAATTGATGCAGGCTGTGGATTTGGTGAAAGCTAAGCTAGGTGAATTAGTTGCCAAGCCGGTTCGTGACGTTCTTTAGTGGTCGTTCTGCTTATGCCGCTAATGTCCCAACATCGTCTTGGACATATGCTTTGTTCGGGGCTCTGACCTACGCTACTATTGTTGATCGTAAAGTCATTTATGGGTATTATTACAGGATCGTAGGAAAGGATACATTTATGCGTAATTTGGGTTTCGGTGAATTATTGGTCATCCTCTTGGTTGTGCTTCTGTTGTTCGGTGCCAAGCGACTGCCTGAATTGGCCCGATCCCTTGGCCGTAGTCTTAGCGAATTCAAGAGAGGGCGCGACGAAGGAATGAAGCCGGATGATTCGGATACCAAGAAGCAGGATGAAACGAACGGCTGATCAGATCCATTTATGAAGAAGATGCCAAATGAAGATTTAGCTGCCCCTATGCCCACTTGCTGGGTATGGATGAACTGGCCGGTAGGAGCCCGGTGGGCTATGACCGTTGCCTTCTGGGTTCTTGTGAATGGTTTGTTGTTTTTGCCGGCAAAGACCTTCCGGAATGTTCCTTTATTCTTTCCGCAAGAAGATAAAATTGTTCATCTTGCAATTTTCGGAACCTTGGCGGCGCTGGTAAGGTGGTCCATTCCTGCCCGGTGGGGTAGAGGCGGGAAGCGTATCGCCGTTATCATGGCGTTGGCCGCCTATGGCGTTCTCACGGAATGTATCCAGCCCCTCATTCCTAATGCCGCGCGTCTGTTTGAGTGGGGGGATATTTTGATGGATTGTATGGGCGTAGTGATGGGCGTATGGCTGTGCGGGTGTTTGGCACGCACAGTAGCAATCAATGCTGAACAGCAAACATAATACATCACTTGCAATATAAGGCTGAACAGTTAATGGAGATACTGGATACAAATGAGGGTTTCAATTTTGATTGTGGCATTGGTGGCGTATTCGGGATGGGCTGCTGAACCCCCAACGATGGCGGTGGATTTGGGGGGCGGATTGAAGATGGATTTTGTTCGGATTGCGCCTGGCGAGTTCAAGATGGGAACTGATGGTCTTATGGATAACGAGAAACCTGTGCATAAGGTCTGTTTTACCGAGGGGTTCTGGATGGGAAAATATGAGGTGACTCAAGAGCAGTGGGAGCAGGTGATGGGGAACAACCCCTCGTTTTTCAAGGGTGCGAGGAATCCGGTAGAACAAGTCAATTGGGATGACTGCCAAGCCTTTCTTCACCGCCTCAATCAGAAACAGGCAATCTTGCACCAACCACTCAGATTCCAACTGCCGTCGGAAGCGGAATGGGAATATGCATGTCGGGCGGGAACAACAACACCGTTTCATTTCGGTGAAAGCCTTAATTCTAGCCTGGCAAACTTCAATGGAAAGTATCCTGCTGGAAACGGAGAAAAGGGGGCAGATCTCCAGAAGACCGCTCCGGTAGGCTCTTTTGAGCCCAACGAGTGGGGACTCTATGATATGTACGGAAACGTTTGGGAGTGGTGCGAAGATAGCTATCACGAGAATTACAGTGGAGCCCCGGTCGATGGCAACGCCTGGCTTACGCCTGCAGTGATGTTTCGGATGGTGCGAGGTGGTGCATGGAATACCACGGCTGACTGCTGTCTTTCCGCACATCGATTCTGGCTTGTCGCTGGATCAAAGCAGAACATGCTTGGGTTTCGGATTGTGTGTTTTTCCGAAAAATAAGGGTGGCGTAAATCTGATGTTAAATGGGGTGAAGGTGTTGTTTAAGAAGTGGTTGTTAGGAAACAGGAATGAGTATTTTTGAAGCGGGAATGCTGTTGTGTTTTGGGGCAAGTTGGCCGTTTTCTGTTTATAAGACATGGAAGGCGAAAACCAACAAGGGCAAAAGCCTGATATTCCTGTGGCTGGTCTTGATCGGCTATCTGTGTGGAATTACTCACAAATTACTGTATAGTCGTGATCTTGTTATTGGCATCTATCTTTTGAATACGACTCTGGTTTTAATAGATATTATTCTTTGTACGATATACACTCGACGGGAAAAGCTCCAAATGGTTGAGTGACAGTATTTTTAGGGACAGACGTCAAAGAGATTAATAACAGGAAGGATAAAGCATGAAAGTTAATCAGATTGCTGCGCAGTTGTATACCGTTCGCGAATTTCTCAAAACCCCTGCGGATATTGCCGTTTCATTGAAAAAAATCCGGCAGATTGGTTACGAGGCCGTCCAGTTGTCGGGAATGGGCCCGATTGATGAGGCCGAGCTTCATCGCATGTTGGAAGGGGAAGGCCTGATTTGTTGCGCCACCCATGAGGATGGTAATCAGATCATCAATGAAACCGGTTGGGTGATTGAGCGTTTGCAGAAACTGAATTGCCGTTACACGGCCTATCCCTGGCCCGCGGGTGTTGATTTTAGCAAGCTTCAGAATGTCGTGGATCTGGCCACCAAGTTGGATGCCGCCGGAAAGAAGATGCGCAAGGCGGGTCAGGTGCTGACCTATCATAACCACGCCATGGAGTTGATCCCGGTGGAAGGCAAAACGGCCTTGGAATGGATCTACGAGAAGAGCAACAAGAAGAATCTTCAGGGGGAAATTGACACCTTCTGGATCCAGAACGGCGGGGCGGATCCCGTGGCATGGTGCAAGAGACTCAAAAACCGTCTGCCTTTGCTTCATCTCAAGGACTATACTGTGGCGGGGAATACCCCCATCTTTGCCCCGGTCGGTCAGGGAAACCTCAATATGCCTGCTATCATCAAGGTGGCAGAAAAATCCGGTTGCGAATGGTTCATCGTGGAACAGGATGATGCCTATGGTCGCGATCCTTTCGGTGATCTGGCTCTGAGCTTCTCCTATCTCAAGGGTTTGGCTGATCAGGATGCCGCTGGTGTGGCGACCTGACATGGTTGAAATCGCGCGGATATAACAAAGTTTGGGATCAACCGTCACGGTAACACCGTGACGGTTGATCTGTTTTATACCCCCCTCTAGTTTGGGTTCGCTTGACTCATGTTAGCGGTCAATGGCATCATGTCCCGCTGTTTTTTGTGGAGAGCCTGTGAAATCAAACCGGTTGGAAAATATAGAGACCTTTTTGGTGGATTTGATCCAGCGCAAGGATACTTCTCGGATCAAAATTCGACGTGTTCTTTTGCTCCTTTGGGTGCTCCGTCAGGCGTCTTATGGGTTTCAAGGCATTGTACGCCTGCGTCATTTCCTCTACGACCAGGGTATTTTCCGGCACCACACCCTGGGTTGTCAGGTGATCAGCATTGGTAATGTCACGGTGGGCGGGACGGGAAAAACCCCGGTAGTGGAAGTGTTTGCACGGGCGCTTCAGAGTCGCGGTCGCAAAGTGGCGATTTTGAGCCGGGGTTATAAGAAAAAAGAGGCCCCCTTCATGACTCGCCTGGTGAACAAGTTCCTGCTGCGTGAATCACGAACACTCCCGCGAATCGTTTCGGATGGAAAAAAACTTCTTTTGGATTCGGCTTATGGTGGCGATGAGCCATACATGTTGGCCTCCAATCTTACAGATGTTGCCGTTCTGGTCGATAAAGACCGCGTCAAAAGCGGACGGTATGCCATCAGTCGTCTGGGCAGTGACACGTTGATTCTGGATGATGGATTTCAATACCTTTCGTTGCGGCATCATGTGGAGATTGTCCTGATTGACAGCAAAAATCCCTTTGCCAACGGGTATATGTTGCCGCGCGGATTGTTGCGTGAGGATGTCAAGAACCTGGCCAAGGCCCATTACATTTTTATAACCAAGTGCGATGGCAGCGATAACAGCGCTTTAAAGGCTGAGATCCGCAAGCTGAACACGCAGGCGGAAATAATTGAATGTACCCATCGTGCAAGATACCTCCAGAATGTTTTTACCAAGGCCCGTGAGGAACTCTCCTTTTTAAAAGGACTCAATGTAGGAGCTGTTTCAGGGATCGCGGTGCCCGGCGGGTTCGAGCGCGAGCTTGAACATCTTGGGGCGCGCCTGATCCTGCGGGTTCAGTTTGCGGATCACCACCGTTATAGCCAGCAGGAAATGATTGAAGTCATCAACAATGCGCGTAACAGCGGAGCTGAGGCTATCATTACTACCGAGAAAGATGCGGTTCGTTTTCCTCGTCTTGACCGCTGCGATCTTCCCGTCTACTTTCTGAGGGTGGATATCGAACTTCTGTCCGGAACGGAGGATTTCAATGCCTGTATCGCCCGAATCTGTTATAAGTAAGACGTCGTCTAATGGGGCGCCTCGGCTGCTGGTGGTGAGTTTGAGTTGGTTGGGGGATTGCGTGATGGCGATGTCGGCAATGGCCGCTTTTCGCAAGCGCGTACCTCAGGCTCACATTACGATCCTCGCGAAACCGTCGGTGGTACCCCTCTGGACTCTATTCCCGGGGATTGATGGGGTGATTCCCCTGAGAAAGGGGTTTGGTGGAATGCTGGATACCATCAAATTGGTGAAGGCCGGGAACTTTGATTTTGCCTATATTCTCCCGAATTCTTTCAGGTCGGCTTTGATCCCTTGGTTGGCAGGAGTACCCGGGCGGCGGGGCGTGCCGGGGCAGGCCCGGCGCTGGATGTTGACGGAGTCGGTTCAGCTGTCGGAGTCGGCTCGTGTGGGGCACCAATCGCTGGAAATTGCGGACATCTTGCATATTGCACCCGAGAGTCTGGCATCGCCCCCATTTCTGGTCGTCGACAAAGCCGATCAAGAGCAGGTGCGAGGGCGGGTCCCCTCCAACCAGCCTTGTGTGGCGTTTTTCCCGGGGGCGACATATGGGCCAGCCAAGCGTTGGCCTGCCGACCGGTTTGCTGCGGTAGGTAGGCAATTGGTGGCGGAGCGGGGGTGTTGTATCCTTGTTCTGGGAGGCAAGGCTGATAAGCCGATCTGTGATGAGGTTGCGGCAGGGATTGGTGAGGGGGTCATCAATAATTTGGCCGGTCAGACGAATTTGATGGAATTGGCTGCCTTGCTGGAGCTGTGCCGGGTTGTGGTGGCCAATGATAGTGGCGGGATGCATCTGGCCGCGGGACTTGGCGTGGGTGTGGTGGGGATTTTCGGGTTGACCGATCCGGTCAAAACGGCACCGGTTGGGAGTCGGAACCGGGTGCTTTATGCAGAAGGGGTCACCCGCTCCCGCGATATCGCCCGTGATTCGGTTGAAGCGCGCGCGGCGATGGAAAGCATTTCTGTTGAAACTGTCTATCAAGCTGTTCTGAATCAGTTGACAACAGGCAATAGGCAGGGATTGTGAAAATATCGATTATTACCCCCAATTATAACGGTGTGCGGTTCTTAGAGGAATGCCTGCGCTCGGTGCATTCGCAAGTAGGGCCAGGGTTGGAGGTCGAGCATATTGTGATTGATGGTGGCAGCCGGGATGGTTCCTTGGAGATCCTTCAGCGATATCGGGCCGGCATCACACATTTGATTTCCGAGCCGGATCATGGGGCGGCTTCCGCCATCAATAAAGGGCTGAGGTTGGCTACGGGCGAGGTAATGGGCTGGCTTAATTCGGATGACCGTTATTGTCCGGATACTTTGGTGCGGGTCGCCGGGCTGATGCAGGCCCATTCCGGGAAGGCGTTGTGCTTTGGGCATTGCCCCATCCTGGATGAGGAGGGGGCGGAGATCCGGCAGTCCATTACAAGATTTAAAGAACTCTTCTTCCCGTTCTCTTCCCGTTTCATGATTCAAAGTATCAATTATATTTCACAGCCAGCGATGTTTTTCAGGCGTTCAGCCTTTGAGGTGGCAGGGCCATTGTGTGAAGAGTTGCGGTATGCTTGGGACTATGAATTCATTCTGCGGCTTTGGAAGCAGGGGGGGGGCATGCATGTACCCGGTGGGCCCTTGGCAGCGTTCCGCTGGCATCCGGGATCGTTAAGTGGGAAGGGGTTCGTGCCGCAGTTTCAGGAGGAACTGGAGGCAGCGCTGGCAGACGCCGGACGCTATTCATTGCAAGGTCTGCTGCATCGTACCGTGAGGTGGGGGATTGTGACGATCTACAGCCGCATGCAGAAAGCCAGTGGGCAGAAGCCAGTGGGCAGTGGGCAGTGAACAGTGGGCAGAAGCCAGTGGGCAGTGAACAGTCTAGTTGTTTGACTGCTTCTTTTCCAGTTCTGTGAGGCGGAGTTCCAGTTCGGCGGCATGTTGGCAAATCCGACGCTGGTCAGCGCGCAGTTCCGATAAAGCCAATGAGAAATTAAATGCGACCAGCAGGAGGAATGCGAACACTACCATGGTAATGGCGCTGACATACTGCATTCCCGTCAAAGCGGCCAGCCATCCGACCGCATCCGGGTAAATGGCGAAAATTAACAGGATCACTCCGGTGAAAACCCATAGTAGGGCGTAACGTTCTTCCATGGCAAACCGCCGCACGGCCTCCAACGTTATCATCAGTACAAGGGCGCTGAGGAACCCCAGCACAATGCGCATGCGGAATACGGTGGTGGCTGAATTCTTGTCTTGTAAGAAAGCGGGGTAGTAAGCCGCCAAGGCACAGCCGATACCGATGGTAATCCAAGCCAATCCAAGAAAAAATCGCTTCTGTTTTTGGGTTACCATGCGTGTCCCAAGGCCTATCATTCCTAGACTGAGGGTGGCCAGTATCATGGGCTGAAGGGTCATTGTACCTCCTTGATGAGGTTATGCCGGGCATAACGAACATTGACCGTGCGGGCACGATCAACTGCCAAAGCCAGCCCCACCTTGAGCATATAGTAAAACGCTCCCCCTGAGTGAATGGATGAAACGCCTGTAGTGCGAGGCCGGAACCTTGCGCCCACTTCGCGGAAACGATACCCCTGACGTCGCAGAAGAGCCAGGGATTCAGGCTCGGGATAATCGAGCGGGTAGGATCGCGAAAAGTAGGAAATCAGGGGACGATTCATCATCTGAAAGCCGGAGGTCGGATCGGTGACGCGGGTCCGGCAAATGAGGGAGAGCAACAGAGCCAAGCCCCTGATGCCGGCATGACGAAAGGGGGTGCTTTTGTAGGAGTCTTTATCGTTTTTCAGGAACCGTGAAGCAACCACGAGATCGACTTCGCCAGTGGCCATGGCGGCCACCAGTTTGGGAATTTCGGAGGGGGGGTGTTGCCCGTCACCGTCACAACGGATGATATAGCTGTAACCATGTGCATAGGCATAACGGAAACCGCACTGGACGGCGCCGCCGACTCCGAGATTACATGGGAGATCAAGTATCAGAACGCCCAACTCGCGGGCCACTTCAGCCGTCCGGTCAAGGGAGCAGTCATTGATGATCAAAAGATCAGTTCCGGGTGCCGCTACGCGAACTTCGGCGACGAGTGCGGGAAGGGCCGCCTGCTCGTTAAAAGCTGGAATCATGATCAGCGTTTTTTTCAAAATGTCATCCATGACGAAAGACGATACTTGAAAAGTGGCTGCTTGTTAAGTCGGAACTGCCCTTAATACCCCGAGATATTCCGGCAGGTGTGGCGGCGGAAGTGGGTCAATACCCACCGCACGGTCTGGAAAACCTGGGGCGGGGTAATGGCGATGGTCCAGGCTCCGAGCTTATGGAAATGGCTATGGGAGGCAGGGCGGACATGTTTGTTAAACGCCGTTAGTGAGAAGGCCCCGTCGGCCCGAAGGTAACCGTACCAGAGCATGGTACCGGTACCATGGGCGGCATCCATGGCGTTGCTGGCATTTTCGCAGGCCTTCACGCCATAGAGGGGTTCCAGGGCCTTGGTCATACGCGACCAGCCATACATGACCTCAAAAGCCGTATGACTCCAGGTGAAGATTCGGGCGGTGCCGCAACGGTTGAGGACGAGCGGGGTGGCAATCATGTAAAGCTCGCGATCCTTCAGGAATTCAATAATCATTCCCACATGGGCGAAATAGGAACCGAGATATAACTCCCGATGAGAGGTTTCCCATAGTCGGTGATTGACAATGCAGGCACCGATAAATCCGATAGACCACGCTTGGGTTTCGAAGAACATTTCTGCTGTTTCCCGCTGATCCTGTTTGAGCGGAAGGGATTGTTCATGAAGCACCACTTTTAGGGTTTCGTCTACTGAGGCATAGTTTACATAGATAAACGGCAAATCCGCGCCGGTCTTTTCCAGCACGGCAAGAACGGTAGGGATGGCCGCGGGGATCATGCGGTCATCTTCACCCATGAGCCAGGTATATTGGCAGGTACAGATGTCCACGGATTTGAGGATATTTCGGTCAATTCCTAGATTTTGCGCGTTACGGTTATGAATGATGTGGGGGTAGTCTGACTGAAGTTCCTGGATGACCGCTACGTTGGTATTGTCCGTGGAGTCGTCAGAGATGAAGATGGGGATTTGATGGGCTCTGCCAGACCGGATAATGGACTGAACGCAAGCACGTAATTGATCCGGCCTTTTATAGGTCGGGATGCAGATACCAAGTTTAGTGTTAAATGTCATAAAAGGGTTCCTTTTTAAGAAAACATCGTCGACTTTCCTATGCCCTGAATAAATTTATTTTTCGTAGGAGGCGACCACCGAGGACTAGGGTAGAAAGCCAGAGGGCGATGGGGGCGGGGAAATGGCGCCATAGCAGGGAAATATAATCCGCTTCCAAGGCGAGGTCACGTGAGACGGTGCTGACCCCGGTGGCGTCGTTATATATGGCAATCGTGAGCGGTAAATATTCAAAATGGAATTCGGGATCACTGAAACACCGCATATTGAGTTCCCAGTCCGCTTGGTAGCGGTAGCGAAGGTTATAAGGATGTTTTTTCAGCGCGGCTTTCGGGTAAAGGACGGCCTGCTGGCAAAGGTTGGTGCATGCCAATTTGGCGGCAGAAAATCGGCCGTCATGGGTGCGCCCAGAGTGTTTCCAGTAAGCGTTTCCGTAATAAAGCGTTTGGGGGGATTTCAGGTGGGGAATGAGTTTTTCAGGGGAAATAGCCAACTCGTCATCACTTCCAAGAAACAAAACCCATTGTCCGTGAGCGACCTTGAGGCCTTTGTTCATGGCGTCGTAAATACCTTGATCCGGCTCACTGCGCCAGTAGGTGATCGTTTCACTGTGCTGGCGGAGCACTTCAATTGTACCATCGGTTGACCCGCCATCGATGACGATATACTCAATGTCAGGGCTGGCATATTGGATGACACTGTTAATGCAGGCCTCAAGGGAAGCCGCTCCATTGCGAACAACGGTGATGATGCTGAGGATGGGGGGGGGCATGGTTGGGGCTTTATGAGTGATCAAGAATACAGTAGTCAGGATTCTGTATTCTGATTGCTGAATCTTGACAATTCTCTTTCATACAGGGCTTGATATTGTCGGGTAATGATTCTGTTATCGAATATGGTTTCTATTTTTTTGCGGGCCAAGGTTGATAATCTGGCATGATTGGTGTCGTCGGACAAAATCACTCGGATTCCTTCAGCGAAGTCATTTGCCTCGAAGGGGGTGGCCAGATAGCCATTGATGTTATGGTTTATAAGTTGGGGAATTCCCCCAATATTAAAGGCCACCACGGGAGTACCGCAGGCCATGGACTCCATAATGGAGTTAGGTAGGTTTTCCTGAATGGAACTTAACACCGTCACATCGGCGGCAGAATAGACCTGACGCATGGCATGTTCTTCGTTCAGAACACCCAGGAAGCGGATCGGAACACCGACGTCAATCGGAGAGGCGGGAGCCGCTTGACCCACTACCAACAATTCCATTTTATCCTTCCACCCGGAGGCCGCCAATTGTTGCAAGCTGGCTTTGAGATAGCGGAATCCCTTGTTGATATCGAGGGTGGCGTTCATGGCCGAAATTAATACTAGTTTCCGGTTTGGCGGCAGGGCTAGGCTCGATCGAGCCTCATTTTTTGGGATAGGTTGATAAAGGTTGGTATCAATACCATTGGGAATGACTTCGGTCTGTTTCCCTTTGAATAGAGAACTGCTCCGGACGCAGTCGGCCAGCCAGTGACTTGGGGTTACGATGGTGAATGGCGTGTGTGCCCAATGTTTGTCTTTTTGGTGCCAGATCCATCGGCTTAAGTCATCGGCCTGTGTTGAGATAAGTTGGGGGCACATGCCGCATTGCTTTTTGTAGAGGGTACAACTACCGGGTACATGGCAACCCCCGGTGAAGGCCCAGGAATCGTGGAGGGTCCAGACGATGGGAGGGGTGAGTTTGCCGATATCGGGGATGGACATAAAACCGCGGCAGACCCAGTGTAGATGAATGAGATCTGGTTTCAGCGCCTGAATTTGTTTGTTAATTTGTGTGGGCATCCATTCGGTTGCCCAATGGGTGGGAGGGCGGTCCCGGTAGGCGAGGAGTGGTATTATTTCCATGAAAGGTCGGACTTTCCCCAACTGGCGGGCAAGTTCGCTGTCGCGTTCGTAAATGGAGTCATCCCCGCTGGTTTTGGTCTGAACCAGCATGTGGGAATTGGTGCCAAGTTCCCGAAGCCCTTGATGCAGTCGCCAAGCGGCTCGGGCGGCTCCCCCCTCAATGTCAAATGTGCTGAGATGCAGAACGTTCATATTCATCCATGTTCATTTGTTTTCGCATGACGGAGAAACTTTTGCCTTAAATGCCGCGAGTCGCATCAGCCATTCGTGTTGTGTTCGGTGTTTGTGGTGAGTACCTAGCCATGAGTGATGGTAGCGGGTGGCCACCCAGAAACCGAGTTTAGCGCTATGCATGCAGGTGCGAAACCAGATATCGCCAAGAATGGATTCCATGGCGGTGGGGTCAAATGTGCCGCTTGATTGGTTGGCTTCGATCAGTCGAGTCAACCAATTTTCCGCCTGATCCAGAAGCGCCGTTGTCATATTCAGGCGCCCCATGGCTAATTGCCTGTGGAAGCGCAGTTCATCTGCACTGGGAGTAAGGGCCAGGAATTGTAATTGCGTTTGAACCACGCGGATGGCCTGTTCATCCATTGTTGACCAATCGGCCCCCGTCAGGCTTTTGCCGTGAATCCGGTAGCGGAGCAATATCTGTGGGAGATTGGCGGTCGGGAAGGCGCGTATGGCCCGGATCCATAATTCGAAATCTTCCGTCGGGAAAAAATCGCCATTAAATCGCAATTGATGCTGCTCCATCATGTCCCGTCGCATCATGACGGAGGGATGAGCGAACGGGGTATCGAGCAGGGCAAAGGCCTGTATTTCCGCATGGTGAAGGGGGCGCTTGAGAATGGCGTGGGATGACCCGCCAAAATAACGGATCCAAGTTCCACAGAGTCCAATTTCCGGGTGCTGCTCCATGAATTGAGCCTGAATTTCCAGTCGGCGGGGGAGACTAATGTCGTCAGCATCCATACGGGCCACGTAGCGCCCTTTGGCATTGTCGAGGCCAAGATTGAGTGCTCCGGAGAGCTTCAGGCGTGTCGGGCTTTGGATCAGCCGGATGCGGGGATCTTTGAATCCTTGAATGATGGCCACCGAAGGGTCAGTGGAGGCATCGTCCACAATCAGAAATTCGAAATCCTTAAGACTCTGCCTGAGCATGCTGTTGATGGCTTCGGGCAGGTAAACGGCGCCGTTGTGGACGGGCATCAGGATGGTGATGAGGGGTGTCATGCCGTTTCGATAATGGGACGATGGGTTTCGATGTCGAAAACGACCGAGGGATTGATAGAGGATTTCAGGCGTTCGCCTGAGGCATCCGTGGGGATGGTAAATCCGATGGGTTGTACGCCTGCCATGAAGGAGATGGGTCGGTTGTCCAGGGGATCCGGGATTTCACTCATATTTCTGATGCGATAATAGAAGGTGCCTTCGGGAGGGGGCCAATAGACGCCATAACGGCGGTTACCCCTGACCTTTGCTTTGCAGCCGGTGGGATCGGTGATGATATCGGTGGACACTGGTTTGACCAGATAGCCCATTTGGAGGGGGTGACGCTGGGCATAGAAACGGAGCACCATGTCGTCTTCAGCCCCCAATGATGAGTCGACGAGTTTCGGATCCGTGCTGCGAGTGGTTTTCCAAGGGCCGAGCTGGCGCCACAATTCTGTGCGGGTCAGGCTGGGAATCCCGGAGCCGCAAATGCCGTGCATGGTCCAACCGCAAGTGCGGAGTCTTAGTCCCCGTGAGGAGGCAAGAGTACGCCGGAATCTAAAATTCCAGCCCATGCGCTTGATTTCGTGAACAATACGATGGCGGTCATGGAACCAGGGGATTTCAAATTTTTCATGGATGGTGCAGTCGCGCTGGGAGTCAAGGCCGATACTGCCAAGGAATCGATATCGGTCAAGAAGTTCGACGAGGTCCGTCAGCCAGTCGCCCTTGGTAGTAAATTGAATATCCTCGGGCCAGAGGAGGAGGTATTCACCTTTTGCCATATCTACAATTTGGTTCATAGCGGCGGCGTGGGTTTGTTTTTTGAATATTTTGTGGTGTACCCAGTCGCAGCTTTCCACATATTCGCGAAGTCCGGGCTCTTTGGATTCATTGTCAGAAACAATCCATTCAATATTCGGGTACTGGATGCAGAGGCGTGCGGACTCGAGGGTTGCCCGGAGATAATGCAGCCGGTTCCAACTCAAGATGCTTATGGAGACAAGAGGAGTGTTCATAAAAAGTATTTAGAATTCAGGAGTCAGAACATACGCTTAGTTTTTGAAAGACGATGGTGTGTTGGTGCTGCCAGGTTTTTACATCCAGGGCCGTTACGGCACGCTGCCGGGCGGCAACAGACATTTCGGGGTAGTGAGAAAGGGCCAGATTGAGGGCGGCGGCTAAGGCGGCGGCCTGAGGTGGATGATCTTGATCCCAATCGCAGGGGGCCGGCACTCCTACTCCTGCGTTGGGGCCAACCAATTCCGGTACTCCTCCTGAATGGGAGTAGACAATGGGCAGGCCGCATGCCAAGGCTTCCACGACCATGCGGGGGCAGGGGTCATTGTATTTGGGGTGGAGTAGGATGTCTGCCTCCTGCATCAGGGCCGGGGCTTCGGCCTGAGTATAAGTGCCACGCCAATCAATCGACTCATCGATGCCGGCTTTGGCGGCTAGTTCCCGGATTTCTTGTTTGCACGCTGCTTCATCCGCCCTCCAGCAATAGCGGCCAGCAACAATCATTTTGGCGGTGGGCTGATTTTTGTGAAGTTCGGCAAAGGCATGGATGGCGGACTCAAGGCGGTAACGGAACATGTGGCTTCCGGAAACCAGAATCACGGGTGCAAGTGTCGGGCGTGTCGGGCGGGGTGTGAATACGCTGGTATCCACTGGGTTGAAGAGGATTTCCCCGGATCCTTTTCGTGCTCCGAGAAAATGTTCGGCGCTTACGCGACAGAAATCGCTTTGGTAAAAAACCCAGTCTGCAACATGATAGGCAAGGGCAAGGGGCCGATTCGCCTGATCCCAGCCCTGCGGATGCCAAGCGGGGTAGGCCACTCCGTTCTGGTTGAGCACAATGGGGCAGCCCGCCCGCTTGGCGGCACGGATCAAGACGGGAAGGTGGGGTGGAAGGGCGCTACTGACCAGATAGAGAAGGTTTGGCGAGACGGGGGTGTTCGGGAACTGCGCTTCCAGATCCTGGCACTTAATGATGCCCCCCGAGGCGGATTCAAAGCGGGTGGGGAGCTTCTCAAAGCCGTAGAAAACGTGAGGAATGCCGTCGCGTCTGGGCGACCGCCAACGACGACGCTCGATCAGTGCCATTTTAATAAGCCAGAGATATTTGAGTAAATGATTCAATTTATAGCGTCTGTCTGCCAACGGCGAAAGTCAGGTTCCGAGCGGAACGCGAGGTAATCTGGACTTTCGCCGTTGGCATCTTACTTTTGCGTGGGTTTCTTCTTGGTGGCGGGCGTCGCCCAGGCGGGCCATTTCAATACGATGCCGCGCAAGCGATCGATCGCCTCCAGGACACGTTGCTTGGAGGCGCCGGTCAACGTTCCCTTTCGTTTGCGAATCTCCGCCAGTTGGTCGGACAGCCGTCCCATGATTCGCTGGGCGTCGGTGGCAACGTCCTCACGAGTCTCACCCGATAACACGACGTCCATGGAGGCAGGATTCGGTTTCTGAGGGGCCGTCTTGCCCTCCAAGGCGTCCAGTGCCCGATCCAATGAGCGTGCACTCATCTGGCTGAGGGCCGTTTGCCGCCCGGTCCGCGGGTCGGTCAACAGCGTATCGGGCGTGAGGGCGGCGGACTTCGCGTTAGGCAACGCGGCGAGGCGATACAGAACGGTGGGCTCCAGTCCGAAAAAAACCGAAGCGCTTCCGTTTTTTTCGGCAAACCGGGCGACACTCATGTAGTTCTGCGCGGTGTCCGCCGAGTAATGCACGTGATTTTTCAACCACCGCAGCCAGGCGGTTTTATCCGTGGTCTTGTCGAGCGCCTCTTTGGCGGCGATGAGTTCGGCGCCAATCTCAGCCACAATTCGGCCCCGTTGTTCCCGCGTTTGCCGTTCCTCTTGCTGCAACGCCAGAATTCGCTGGGTATGGCGCTGGATCTCGGGGTCGGCCAGCACATTCGTCGATGTCGATTTGCTCATCGTTTCTTCCTCGGGCAACGTTGAGCGCTTGGCACGGCACAGCCGTTGCCAACGCGCTCTGGTTGGGCTACTGTCTTGGTTTCTCCACGCGTCGTGTCATAGGGCTGCACTCATCCCACGCATCCGGTGTCTTGTCGTGTTTCAGCAGGAATGCCTGCAAGTCCTTGGGCTGCGCCGTCAAGAGGATACCATCATCTACTTTCTCGTGCTTGATGGCATCGGGATTTTCTTTGAGATATTTCTTGATCCAGTCTGGTTTCAGGAATGCCATCTGGAGACCGTCGTCCTGTCGCTGCATGCGCATAAAGGTGTGGATCGCCATGAGATGGCACTTGTAGAAACCGTTTTGCTGCAGATCGGGGTCGGCTGGGTAGAGGTCCAAGAATCGGCGATCCCCGACCTTGAGAAGATGGACAACGAAGCCTCCCTTCTTCATGTATTGTCCTTTCTATTGATGCCCAATGTTCCGGCACCTTCAATCCGGAGGGTGGCGCGTGCCGCATCGCGGTAACGAACCGCTTCGTGTGCAAAGTTCGGGATGCGCTTCCATTCCCCCTTCTCAACGGAATCGAGCAGTCCCTTTTCTTCCTGTGTCAGCTTCATTTTATTCCCCTCCCAAGTATTGTTTTGTCATTTTACGACTGGGAATGATGGTTTTGAGAAAGATTCTCTCCTCATCCTCCATGAAGGGCACAAGGTACGCATAACCTAGACTTTCTGGTTGTGCTATCGGATCTCAAGGATGGTTGAGACCGCTCTGCCGATGGCATCCAAATTGGCCAACGACATGATCTCAAGTTTTGATTTCAACCTGTGTTTTGACACTGCCCGAATCTGATCTATGACCGCAACAGCTGGCTGTCCCTGACAGGTTACGGGGACCGTAATCGGAGGGTGAGGTTTGGCAACTGATGAAAGCGGAATCACAACGACTGTCCGGCGAAGTTGGTTAAGTGTGTCATGCGTAAGCACAACACACGGTCTGGTCTTCTTAATGTCCGACCCTTGGGTCGGATCGAGCGACACCCACCAAATTTCGCCCCGGGTAATGACCGGCTCACTCATTCGGTCACTCCATCTTCAAATGCCTGCCAATCCTCGATTTCCTGTTCGAGCACCTTGTCGCGATTAGCCGCTCGACAGGCTGTTGCAAGCGAATTCTCGTGCTGCGTCAAAACACCCTCCAACAGCTGGACAATTAAGCGCGATCGTTGTCGTGGGGGGACAGCCACTTGGAAACGGTGTGCCACGGTGTCAGGTATGGATAATGTCATTCTCATAGCTTCATAATACGCATTATGACTTATGATTGTCAATTTTCATCTGTACAACGCCCTGCTCTCGGACGGCGAGCTTGCGAGCCGTACCGAGGGGCGGGTGGCTCTCCTCTATTTGGGTCAGTTCCTCAGGCGTCATGCCGAAAAATAAAATTCAATTTGAACAGAAGCACGCAGAGCCCGCAAAGTTAAGATATTTTCTTTCCGCCGCAGGCGTTATGCCAATGCATTTCTTTGCGATCTTAGCGGCCTTCTGTTCAAATCTCTTATCCTGATTTTCTTCATCTGTCCGGAGGACGATCACAATCTGGCTGAGGAGCGGAGCGACGATAGCCAGGATTGTGTGGTTCGAATCTTATGTTCTATAGGTCCATCGTTTCGGATTTCGTTTAGCATGAAACACGGCAAGGATGACAATGTGATGCTCGCCAAGGGCAAAGAAGATTTCATAAGGGAACCGCCGGAGAAGCGCTCGGCGCACGGCCTTGTGGACGAGAGGATGCTGGAGCGGGTTTCTAAGGACGCCGGCCAATGTCGCGTCAATGGCCAAAAGAAATTCCGCGCCAAGTCCTTGAACCCGGGATTCATACCATTAAAGGCTTCGCCCAGTTCGGCTTCCGCCTCTGGCCGAATGATCAACTCGCAAGGCACGCCCGACTCCGAATGCGAGCTCGAACTTCACTCCAGGGAGAGCCCCCTCCGGGATTCTTGTGATAAGCATCAAGCCGACGATCAAGTTCCGCCTTCTGCTCTTCTGTAAGAACGACGGCGTCGGGTACATCAGAGACGCTATCCCAGATATCCTCAACGAGGATAATGCGCTCCGGCACGCTCAAGCTCAAGAAATCCGCTTTGGTTAATGTACTCATAACGGTTGAACTGTACTCATTTCCGTCTTACATCTCAATCATTCATAAATTCGAACGGCCTGCTCTCGGGCGGCGTCAGCCGTACCGAGGAGCGGGTGGTTCTCCTCAATTTTGATTTATTCTTCAGGCGCCATGCCGGAAACATCCAATTTCAATTTGAACAGAAGCCCGCAAAGATCACGAAGGGAAAAGTTGTTTCCTGCCGCCGCCGGCGGCACAAAAACCAATTCTCTGTGATCTTCGTGACCTTCTGTTCAAATCTCTTGCTCCGGATTTCTTCATCCATTCATCATCAATCTCATTCGGGGAACGTTAGTGCTGAGGAACGGCGAGCTTGCGAGCCGTCGCGGTCAAAGGGCTTGTTTTGCCTTTTTCTCAGATTTCGCCTTTACCGAAATGTCTTTGACAGTGATTAGCTTACAGTGCCGCAGAGCCTCATCCATAAACATCTTGAATGCGTCTCCGGCGACTTCAGACTCAATCCCGTTATCAAGAAAATAGAAGCCGTTTGGCTTGATACAGTAATTGTAAATCTCTTGGATATCGGAAGAAATCGGAGAGGGCAACCGGTTCAATACTTTGGCTGGGTTGTAATTCTCTGGGATTTCCCATTCTATCAAATATTGCTTTTTCATATCATGGTTCAACCTTCAGATTATGAGTGCAACACCCAGTGATGCAAAAGAGCCACACAATCCGGCCACAATATTAATCGCTGTGAATGCGATGGTAGACAACAGAACGACCGGAAACACAATCTTTGAGCAGTGAACTATACGCCGGTTTCTCAATGCGATGTACACGAACGGAAAGACAATTACTCCCGCCACCCCGGCTCCTTTGCTTGCAATGGAACCAACAAGAGGGTCGGCAAAAAGGTCTCTTCCGTATGCGCCGTCCGTTTTGGGTAGAGATAATGACATGGTAATGACGAAGACTATTGCCGTAATGAACGCTCCGGCCATGCATCCGGCAAGTATTGTTAATGCCTTTTTCATCTTAACCATCCGAACGGCGAAAATCACGGAAGGCGTAGCCGTATCGTGAATTTTCTTGGGGTTATTCCATCTGCATTTGACCTTTTTGAAAAGTTGAAATGGTCTGTTTAAATTCTTCCACTGAATTGTACTCAACGATCAAGCTTACTTTATCCACGGGAATATAAACGACTTTGTTTTTAATCCACGAAATGTTCACATGCTCTCCTTTTAAGCATTTGATCCCATTGAACTCGACAGGTTCAATGTCCTGAAGAACATACGAAGATGTTGCGCCCAAATAGACGGCGTAAACTTTCTTTACCACCAGTGCATCAACCTTTGCGCCTGAATTCACCGCTCCTGTGCCTTCAGCAAATCCAGAAAGAGTTAATGCCAGTGATGTTGCCAGTAAGATAGCTGCTATTCTTTTCATTTTCTTTTCTTTGTTTTAGGCCCCAACGTTAAATATGTTCTTCAACACATTCCCTGTCTGGGAAGGTATTTCAAGGTTTTAAAATAACACAAGAATATGGTTTTGAGGAATTCCTGTATTCGTATCTTTAATGACCTTTTAGTCGTAACTGGTTGTCAAGCCGCAATGGGCGTTAAATATTCGGATGTCGCTGTGGTCTGGCATTCAATATGCCTGACTTGGAGGGAGACAATCATTCCATTCACATTTCACTGTCAAAAACTATGCTATGTATCTGTTCACATAGTCTGGCAACATGAGCTGAATCATCAAAGTTTTCCGTTGCTGACATACCCCTCTAAAAACTTTTCCCACAACGGGGCCTGGCGGCTATATTCGTTATCGGCTGCCGTAATGAGTCCGGCTGAAACCGCATGGCTACGATCATCGGTATGCTCTAGGCTCCACTGTGCCCAATGGACTAGGCTGTCCACGTCATTGACGTCAGTCATCCAACCATTCGCTCCATGACGTACCATATCCATGGCTTGACCCACCCGGGTAGTCACGAGTGGAACTCCGCTGGCCATCGATTCCAAAACCGCCTTGGGGCCACCTTCCTGCCGCGATGTAATCATGTAGAGGTCGAGTGTCTGGAACAATTCCCCGATATCTGCATATCGAGGCAGGTTGAAATGGTGATAGGGGATGCCGTGTTTTTCCAGGCCGGCTTTGACGTATCCCCGCGCTGGACCTGACAGGACGACACACAGTTCCGGAATGCGGGGTTTTAAGGAGGCCATGACCTTCACAAAGGTGTCCGGACCTTTGATCAGCTTGGGCTCCAGCCCTTCACCCCAGCCAACGCCATCTTTTTGAAAGGAGCCTACTACCGTGGCGGATTGTGGAATCCCATATTTGGCGCGGAACTGTTGTTTAAGCTCAGCGGTTTGTTTTTTGAAAAAGGTAAGATTGATACCGATGGGGATGAGATGCAGTTTTTCGGGGGCAATGCCGGTGGTTAGCAAAACATCACGCATTTCACTGTGGCTGACCTGAACGCGGGCGAGGCGATCGTGATGTCTCTTCACTTTAGTGAAGAGCGCATCAAATTCCGGAACTCCGGTTCCAGGCTTGCCGTGGAAATAAGCGACTCCAATTCGATGGGAAGTTTGGAGCCAGTTATCGGATAACAGGTAAAATTGGCTGCCGTAGAAGATGGATTGCCGGCGGGATCCACGTTCCCAGCGTGGTGCAGCAACTTTGATCCCAACTGATGATGCCACGTTGGCAATCGCCCGCATTTCCTCGTCAATCACCCAGGAAGCGGTATCGCTGACAAGAATCAGACGTGAATGGGGTTGCCAAAAGGCGGATGCGATGCGCATGGCAAGGGTTTGTGGGATTTGCAAGAGTGGTTTAACAGGATTCAAAGGAGTTACGCCCCTTATTCTTATGAATGTTCATTGTTTAAACCCCAGGACCTCAAGATATTGGCGGGTAACCTCGGCGATCCCCGGTATCTGGATCGCCGCTTGGAACTGCCCGTAATGTGTCACAAGTTGCTCCAAAAAGGCGGGTATTTCCTCTGGTTCATTAAAGGCCAGACCTGCCTGTCCGGCGATCTCGGGGTGACCGCCGCTATTGAGGTAGAGAGCGGGAAGACCGCAGGCCAGCGCCTCTAGAAGGGAATTGGAACAAGGGTCATTTTTGCTGGCGGTGATGTAAATGTCATGTTGGCTAAGTTCCTGTGCCAGTTCGGTGGAGGCGAGAGGGGTTATCATCCTGATATTCTTGAAGGTAATGGGTGATCGACCGATGAAGGTGTACTCATAACGCGACCAGTTGAGATGTTCATCCAGCCATTGATAAAACGGGGCGCCTTTGTTCACATTGTCGGACCAACTGACCGAGATGATTTTGATCTTCCTGTTGAGGTTGAAGGAGATGCGACCTTCCCGATGGAATAAGGCGAGGTCCGTTGCATTCGGGATAACCACAGGGTTTTGAAATTTCAGACCCAGTTCCTGGTGTTTCATCAAGCTGTACTGCGACTGAAAGATGGTGGCATCAGCAAACTTCAGGTTGATATCGGCAATACGGTGGTCTGTGCCATCATCGAATCCGCGATACACCCCTATGGGCCCATCGACACGGTGGACCATTCGGCAACCTGGGCGGCGCAACACGTTGAGGCGTGCGATATTAAAGTTGAAGGAATTAAAGAGGCAGGCCTGCGTGGTTCGGGAAATCGTGTTGCCTTCGATCCGGAACCCGCGTTTCCCCATTTCGTTCCAAAGTGCCCTCATGAATTGGTGTCCGCCTCCGGTGGGCGGGGGCGCAAATTCATGGAAAATCGAAATGTCAAATTTTCGTCTTTGTGCAAGGAGGCGATCAATCTGTAGCGCCAAGGAGCTTTTGGTATTCCTAAGAATGGGAAAAGGACTTATCACGATCTCGTTTCCTCAATTATGGATCAGGTATTTAAAAGACCTGATTCCGCCAGTTTGTCTTGGAATCGGGCCTCGGAGAGAGGATTGCTATTAAGGACTTCAACGCCTGGTATCCCCGGGTAGGGGCCGCGTTTTTGGCATTCCTTGAAAAAGTCTACCACGGCCTGATCCCTGATGCTGGCATATTGGCTTGAATCAACATTGCGAACCAGTTCCCGGTCATAGTTTTTACAGTATTTACACATGGGGTTGGGTGTGTTGGTGTTCACCGTTTCCCTGAGGTATTGGAGCACTGGGTGATTCCAGAGTTTCTTGAATTCAGCGGATGTTCTGAATTTGGCTTCCTGATACCTTACCTTGAACAGTGTAATTCGATTACAGACCGAGGCGTAATGGCAGTCACCTTCATCTAGTACCGGATCCATTTGCAAGCTGAGCCAGGGGGCATAACAACGGATTGTCGTATTCACATTTTCAGGATTCCATGGGGTGACGGTAGATTTGGCTTCCCAGTAGGGGGGCTTTTCCGGGAGGAGGGTTACCGTCTTTCCCCTGGCATATCGGTAGAGTTCATCCAGGGCATGGTTTCCGGTTTCCACATCAAATTCAAAAGACACATGGCGATCTTGAAGTTTATTGCGTCCACCGTAATAGCGGTTGATATGAACGGTTTTTGCCTTAAACAGGAGCGCTTTGTCGAGGATAGCCTTGGCTTCGCCCGCGTTTAATTTTTGCAGGGCGAAATTCAAATCCACGATGGGTTTTTTTCGCTCCAGTTTGGCTTTCTGTTCCGCCAGATAAACCATCTGCTTGTCAACCCTGCTGATATCGCCTGTCATTAAATGGCGATACGTTTCGGTGGTTCCGGCGTGGTAGGAAAGCAGGATATAGTCGAACCCGTATTGGATCAAGAGAGCGGAAAGTTTCTCCGTCAAACACGAACCATTGGTATTGACCATGAGTTCGTTTCCGAATTTCTTTTTCAGGAATACCACGATGTTTCCAAAGTCCTTGTTTAGCAGGGGTTCGGCTGAACCACCATAGAAACAGACTCGACCCGCTGTGCTGAGAAAGCCTTCATAATTGCGGACATTATCGAGGCTGATCAGGTTGTGTTTTCGATCTGGAAAAAGAATGTTGTCCTTGTGAATTTCGCAGAACAAGCATCGGTAGTTGCACACGGAGGCGGTGGCTAGTCGAATGGTTACAGGATGGCCCTTGCAGATAGTGCGTCGGGCTATGATGTCGGTTGCGATGGTGGCAGTATTGCGATATTTGTTTAATTTCCCTACCGGAGGGATGAGTGCCGCTGCCAATTTTACCAGCGGAGCAAGACGGGGACTTTGGGCAAGAGTAAGAGCAAGGGCTTCCATCATGATCTCCTGAAGAGTTTCGTATATTAATGAATGAGTGCTTTGACTTGGTTGCAAATATAGTTGGCGACGACGGGTTTGGTTAGGATGGTGCGGGCATAGTGGTCAGCGGCTTCGGTCATGGCCTCAAGGTGGGCCTGGTCAGCCAGAATGGTGCGGAGCCAACTGGCCCGTTCGGCCAAGGTGGCTGGAGTCAGACGTGTGAGGATGCGATAACTTGCAGGGCTTTTCAGATCGGCTTGGGGGTCAAACTCGCCGAGGCCGGGGAAGAGTTCCAGGAAGTGAAGGCCGGCCTTGAGTGTGAATGGGGCGGGAATCTCAATTAAAGGGGCCGTGTCGAGGATCAGGGGGCGGCCCATGGCCAGGCTTTCCGTGGCTTTCCAGGGGAGTACGGCGTGAGGGAGAGTATTCACGACGGTCATACAGGAATCAAAGATCCGTCGGGCAAATTTGCGCTGGCTTATGTTCGGATATACAGCGGAATGATCTTCAATCTGTTTGTTTGCCCGACTCGTCAAACGATAACAGCCGCTTATTCCCGCTTGTTTCAAAGCCTGCTGGGTATGGTAGCGGATCCAGAAATGATAGTTAGCCGGCGTGATGGGGGTGGTAGGGGCTGAGAAAATGGAAGGCGTTCCTTCCTGTAAGGGATTCATGTAGACGCCGGTGATATGGCATACATCATAGATGTGTCGTTTCCCATGCCAGAAGGTATTCCATGCGCGATGGCGGGGATAATGGTCAAGCTGGTCGGCAAAAAACATAAAGGGAACAATCTTGCCGCGATGCCAGGTTGCTTCGGCTTTGTTCAGAACCCGGTCGGTGACGGGCCAGTTCAGGTTTGCTTTGAAATACACATCGCAGAGTTTGAGCGCTTCGATATCATAAAGGAAGATATGGTCGCTCATGTCGAAAAATACAAGATGTCCATCCACCTGAATCCAGGCGCTTTCATGTTCACGCGGTGAGGTGAGTCGGGGAAGGGGTCGTGGCTTACTGGTAGGCTTTGCCCCCTTGTAACGGGTTAAGGCCGAGAGGAAATAACCATAAAAGCCATTGAAGCCTTTGCGGTGAATCAGTTCAGATTCGTGAATTTCGATGATCATGGTGGGCAGGATATTCCCTCATTTTCATTTAAAATGTAGTTTCCAGATTTCAGACGGGATGGAGCGGCGGAAACAGGATGGATAGGGTGTGGTAAAAGTAATGCTCACGACTTCGGCATTGGTGCGCCCCTGGGACTTGAAAAACATGGCCGTGTCTTCGTTGTCAGTTATCTTTTTGTTTAATAAAACTCCGGTTTTTAGGATGGGGCGGCATGCCCGAAACGTATCCTGCTGCCCGTTATCATAGGTCAATGTCGCGAAAATCGGGGCGGGTTGGAAGAGGATTGAGCGAAGCCATCCCAAGATGGAATAACGGACATGGGCATTCAGGTATAACAAGTTATCGTTGTGTTCGATGCAGAAGGGGGTGCTGAACTTGAGTGACTCCTTCCGATCCATTGTATAGGTGGCGACCAAGGGGTGGGAACGTCGTTGCAGATAGAGGAAGCCAGGGAGACGCCCTTCCTTACGACCGGCTACTTCGTAATGCCATTGGGCACCTTTGGGGATTTTCCCTTCTTTCAGAGCCCCAGCAATGTCGGGGTAACGTTTTAAGTAGTATGCCTCATCGAATATGGAATCCGATGAAAATTCATACTGGGCCAGCATGACGCGTTTGGTAATGGATTCATCCCAGAAGGGATGACGGTTGTCTATGGTTTTGTTTTGGTAAATAATGGTGTCCGGCGCTGATGGGGAGGCGTATTTGCCGGCATTGAGATTGTCCAGGTAGCCATTATAGGCCTGATAGGATTGCGGCACGGGACGTGGCCTATAATGGAGATGATTGATGTAGATGGATAAGACATCGATCGAAACGGCGTCGACACGACCTGTTTTGATGCTTGTGAGGATGGTGGGGGGAATATATCGGGCAGATTCCTGTTCTGATGAAAAGGTGCATTTTTTTGCTGTGATTTCCGGATTGATAAGTTCTGATAGGTAGGCGCGCGGCCATAAGATTGAAACGACATAGCTGGAAATATTGCGAATGCGAAATGCGGGATTTGCCTGTCCGGCCACGAGGGCGAGGCACATCAGTACCATGAGAGGACGTGCGGTGTGTTTGGGTTCAAAAAGCGCCAGGAGTCCTATGATCACCGGACAGCATGCGAGGAAGGCCATAATATGTGGTGTATCGGCGCGAACATATCCATTCTTGAAAACCAGAAATAGAAACAGAGCCGTGATGGTGTATAGGATTACCCTACAAGGATCACGGATAATGGTGCGGACATTCCAGAGCATCAGAGCGGCGAATGATATCAGAATTCCCCACGCCGGAAGTACCGTTCGATCCAGAACATCCACGGGTATGGCCATGGCCTCGTTATAGCCGCTGATCAGGGCAAGGCCCCCCTTTAGGTACCCTGGTAGGGTGACATTGAATAAACGGGCTGATCCCATGAGCATGAGCCCCCAGCCCAAAACGAGGAGTGCCGCCCGATGCCATTTCAATTTTCCTGAAAAGGAAGTCAATACAAGTGATGCGAGCCACAGTGGGGCAAGAATGATGCCATAATTGATTTTAATATAGAAACAGAGAAGCGCCGAAATTCCTGATGCAACCAAAGCTAGGGTGGAGCCGGTGGTTATACCCAAGAACAACATGGCGCAAAATGCGGTGACCAATCCCATGAGGGATGATGACAGAAACAGGGCCAGAAGAAAGGCGCCAGAGGCGATGAATCGCCAGCGCTTGAATACCAAAAAACATAGCCACATTAATTGTGACCAAACCCATAGGTCGTAGGCCAGAAAGGCGAAACGGGAGATACCAAACCCGGTCCGGGTCCATAGGAATCCGAGTGGCCCGTAATTGAACACATAGTCTGATCCGAAAATTCTCCCATCCGTGACCGCAAGATTAACGGATAACATCCATGAGGGATCCAGTCCGAGTTGCAGGGGAACTATCAAGGAGGACGGAATCAAACCCGTGGCGGCAACCCACAGCAATATGCATAAAAGCAACCGTTGTTGTAACGGAGTGAAGCAATGAGTCCATTGTATCTTCTGTAAAAATTTCATATCAGAAAATGGGGCTTAATGTGATGCCAGTGAGTTCATGATTGTTGTTATACGTTGGACATAATGGTCCCATGTAAGATGTGCTTCCACTGTCTTGCGGGCCGCGGCGCCAATGCGTTCCTGAGCGGCGCGGTCATTCAGAAGTTGCTGAATGGCCTGTTTCAATTCATGGTGTGAACCCGGTGTTACGAGGCGGCAATTGACATCGTTCGCCAGTTGATAGCCATCACGAATAGCCCCCGTTCGGGTTACCACAATGGGTTTGGCCATGGCCATGCACTGAAGCAGGGTGGTAGTGCCACTGGAGTAGGTGTTTTCATGACAGGGGAGCACCACCAGACGGGCTCCGGCCAGATGATGCCGGATTTCTGAAAAAGGGACATTTGTGAAAATTTGGATGTTATTGGGGACATGGCTGAAACTGGCCGCATGCCGGGGGGAAGTGATGATTTTGAATGTGACGGCGGGCAATTCTGCGGCTACAGCCAGCAAAAGATGAAAATCGCGCATCATATCGGCACCGACAGACAGAACCTCGGTTTCCACCGGGCTGTCCGGAATGGGAGAAAACGCAAGGGGATCAACGGCGAAGGGGATAAATGTAACCCGGTCACTGTTGGGAGGAAGCCTGAGCCATTCCCGCAACCGGAAAGCCTCCTGCCAGCCATAGGTCACAAAATGCGGCACCCGCCGATAGAGAATACGGTAGAGGGCGCGGATCAGAGCCGAATGGATCGGGGCGATCCGCTCCGGCAACCCGATGCTGATGTAAAGGAGGGGGCGTTTGAGGAGCCCGAAATAGTTCAAAAACGCCAAGGGTACGCCGACATTGTCGACGGTTGAGACGATGATGTCGGCACGACGGCACCTCCGCCATTCCTTGAAGACGGTCTGGAAATCGCCACTGGATCCTCCCACCGCCTTGATGGCGTGATCAGCAAGCCAGGCGAAGCGTGATACCCAAATGGAGGAAGGTGCGGTTTCCTCCAAATTGTGGTGAACTTCAATGCCCTTAGCGGGCAGTAGGTCCGCGCCATAAAGCATATAGTTGGCGCCGGGGCACTTCAGTTCGCCCCGTACCACCGTCCGCCGCGTTTCGGAATTGAGATAAAAGTAATAAACCTTAAGCATAAATTCTGAATGTGTTCTGCTGGAACAAATCAGCACCCCAACAACTCGAAAATGTGGAGTGACCTACCAGACGCAACTCGGATATGTGAATGTGGAGCGCCCTAGACGTTGCTCCCAGTCATAGGGTTGAGGGAAGTGAAGGGACCATTTCTCAGGATTCCGGCTGCCGATGCCAAGAAGATAAACAGGAAACCAGGGACTGTTGTTGCTGCTGAGATGGATCAGGGAAAGTCCATTGTTTTCCATCAGTTGCTTGACGCACAGCGGGGTGAACCGCCAGAAATCGCCATACAAGCCGGGAGAATAATGTTCGTCTTGTATGAACGGGACGATCATGATCATTACGTCTCGGGTCATGCCCGCCATATTGCTGACCGCCTTTGGAACGTCGAAGATGTGTTCCAGAACAGTGTGGCTGAAGACCATGTCGTACTTTTGTTTCATGGAATCAGGTAGTGCGGCGGTGAGATCGAGAAAGACCGAGTTTGGTGCGCCATCATTGGGTGTACTGGACCCCCAATAATTGGTGACCACATAATTGGAGGCCTGAGAGAAATAGCTTTTGTAAGTGTGGCCTTCCTTGTCTTCATCTCTCCATCCCGACACATTGACAATGTCGCCAGTGAAAAGAGGAGCGAAGGCTTTTAATTCCCGGTTGGACCAACGTCTGGGACTTAACTCAGGATGTTTACGGCGAGCGGCGTTAATGATCCATTGACGGAATCGGGTAAGGGGTAGGTGCATCATGGCAGGGTCCTTTGTCAGGTGGTGAAGATATGCTTGAATTGAGCCCAGATTTGTTCGGGTCCGGCGGGTGTGAAGAAAATTCTCGCGAAATCGGCCAATCGCTCTCTCAAGGGACGGTCCGGCTTCCGATTATGTACGAGGGTTTGAAGAATACGGTCTCGTGCTGCATTCATGGCCTGCCGGCGATTCTTTAACGTGTATAAGGCGTGATGTTTGGCGACCAAACGCTTGACGATTTTAACTTGTTGAAAGGATTTATTGACGGAGTGGGTAATGCTGGTGGTATGAATTCGATAGAAAAGAAGAGGCTCGTTTAAAAGAACGCCTCGATAGCCATGTTCGGCCAGTGTCAGAAAAAAATCATAGTCGCCATAGCCCGTGTTGAAGGCGGGGTCAAAGCCAAAGCGTCGGACGATGTCGGTTTTGATGAGTGCGCCCATATCGATATAATTCCGCAGTTTCAATTGCGCCAGGTCATAGGTGGGGAAATGAGTGAATCCAGAAGAATCGCCGATGTGACAGTGTTGGGTATAGACAAATACACAGCGGGGATCGATGATCGCTTGCAGAAAACTTACGGTTTTAGTGAGACATTCAGGATGGAGGATGTTGTCGGCGTCCAGGTTCAAGAAGTAATCTCCATGTATGTGTTCCAGACTAGCCTGTCGGGTTGTGTAGACTCCCTGGTTCGGGGTCCTGATATATTTGATTTTCGATCCGAACGAAGCGGCCACCTCGGGGGTGTTGTCCGTGGAGCCATCATCCATGACGACAATTTCCACCGGGCTATAGGTCTGGTTCAGGGCGCTTTCAATGGCCTCACCAAGATACGGGCCATAATTGAACGTGGGGATGACAATCGAAACAAGAGGGTTTGACATCAAATGACCTTTTTCCTGGCCGACATGAACAGGTCAAAATTAATTTTGACCTGTTCATCGGTTTGTATGTAATGCCTGCTCCAACCGTGCTGTCTATTTGTTTCTGACAGCCGCGCCTGGCATTCCCTCGTTTTTTGCAGAATAAGTTCCCGATCAACGAATTTATAGTGTAACAACTTGAGTTGTGATGACTGGAACTGCTTGACCTGCCCTACAGGGGCACACTTGTGGGAACCTGGGGAGAAATTAATTTCCTCTAGGATTGGGCTGAAGAGAATGGACTTTGAATAATTCTTTTGGGCATCAATCCCGGTTTTGATCAACTGGGTTATGGTTTGAACCCCATCGGATTCCGGGAGATGTTCGCTGATCATATTATATCCGGAGGGTTTCACCAGAGTGAATGAGTGTCGCTTCAGAAGATATAGTAAGCTCATCAATTCGGGATGGTACAAAAACTCATCCATATCACACACAATGACAAAATCGGCAATTCCTCTCGATTGCTTCCACGCGTTGTTTCTGATCTGCAGGAGGGAAGCTTCATCGAATGTTTCTTTTGTGTCAAAGGGGATGACCGTTACGTTCTTATAGCGGGAGAGGCGTTCAACGGTTGAATCCGAGGACATATTGTCATAAATATAGAACGCATCCACAAACTGGCGATAGTAATCCATAAAATATGGGGCGATCCGCTCCTCGTTCCAGCAGACCGTGTACAGGTGGATCACAGGTTTTTGCAGGGGAAACCGATTTGTATGTCGTGCGAATCTCTGAATTTGTGCTTCCCATAAAATATCGAATTTTATGTGATCGAATCCTTTTCTGAGAACTGTGCCGCAGTCCTTTAATCTGTTGCCAGCGGAGTGCAGCAAGCGATGAGCATCGTTCAATATCGGGAACCACTGAAGGAGATGGTCTTTTAGAGATGACATGAATCGTCTACCTTTGATTGACTGGGGATGGCGGGTAGGGGGCGGTGGATGATAAAGAACAGTTGAGACAAGATATCCAAGACAGGGGCGCGGTAACGGATCATCTGCATCAACGCGGCCAGTCGTGCCGAAGTGGGTTGTGTTGGTTGGCGTTGTTCCTTAATACGATTGGCCACAAACATTTTCAAGTCACTCATGAACCGGTGGCGATCCCGGAGGGAATACTGGATACCATGTTTCCGTAGTAATTGAAGCATGATTGGCCAACACAAGGTTGGCGCTCTGCAGGCGCGATTGCGGGAGGATTCGTGCGCCCTAACGCGGAGAAGAGGTTGGTCGAGAAGCAATCCGGTGTGTCCCTTTTCGACCAAACTCAGAAAAAAATCGTAGTCTTCAAGGCCGCTGGCAAAGGTGGGGTCAAATTCTTCCTCGCGTACGATCTCAGTGCGGAGCAGAGCGCTGATCATGATGTAGTTTTTGAATTTGAGGAGAGTTGGATCAAAGGGCGAATAGCGAGAGAGGGCCGTGGACGAATCGAAATCGCACCGTTGAGTATAAACAAATGCCGGTTTGGGGTTGGGAGCGAGGAGCCAAGCCGCCAGTGTTTTTTCGATGTAAGAAGGGATGAGAGCATCGTCGGCATCGAGAAATATTACGAAGTCGCCAGCGGCACGAAGGAGGCCCTCGTTACGGGCTCTGCAGACACCGGAATGGGGTAACGCCAAATAATAGATGGAGTCTTTGTAACATTGGGCCACTTCCCGTGTATTGTCCGTGGAGCCGTCGTCGACGACGATGATTTGACAGGGCGGCTCTGTTTGAGCCAGCGCACTGCCAATGGCCGTTGCGAGGAAGCGGCCATAATTGTGGCAAGGAATCACGACCGAAACAGTTGGTTTGGGTTCATTCATTGGATGGAGGGTGACGTCCCGGGTTTGGGGCGGATATGATGGAGCAGGCGGCCCCATGATGGACCACGATGTGCACAACTCCCAATCTGCAGCGATCGACAAGACAAGGAGAGATCATACATCCCGAAACGGGAGAATATCTCTCTTTTAATTAAATGTGGCTGGATGAGGATAGGTGCGCCCATAGAACCCGAAATGGGGGGGATATTCTTCGTTGATCGCGAAGGCAAGGTGAAAATACGGACTCATGTTCATGAAACACCCAAGGCGTATCCAGAATAATACGGGTCCCCAATTGTTCCCAGAGACGAGGCAATTCCTCCCGGATGTTTTCAGTATATGCCAGGGTGGATCCGGGGCCGGACAGGCTTTCACTTTCACCCCAGTGATTGGATCGATGAATATGGGCGAAAATGGTGCGGAGATCCTTTGTGTTAGGCCAGGACGGGGACGTTGCCGGGGGGGCACGGAGACGGAAGGGACGGCGATCAGACATCCACTGGACAATGCGGTTCATAAGTCAGGGATCTCAAGTGTAGGCAGACAGCGCCAATCCAGAAGACCGGGACCGGTTATTCCTTTCCATAGCGTGGTAGGGTATTGCGCAAAAATGACATCATCGGCGATCACATCCCAGTTCAAAACATTCATGACGTGTTCGATCATTCCTCGGCTCTGATTCCAAACCCATAGAGAGAGGGCGTAACGTCCCATGGTTAAGGCATGTGCGGGGACTGATACCACCCGATGGCCTTGCAGTCCTTTGGGATTGCGTTGTTTTTCAAACATGTCAGCGGAGTGGTGGATGACTGTGCCTTGTTCGTCTGTGATTTGCAGGGACACATGGGTGGATTCGTTCGATACTCCCTCTGCCAGGATCAATCCGATTTCAAAAGGATGTGACATTTTGATAAGTGTGGTGAGATGGTTGTCTTGTGTCAGAAATGCGGCGGCGAATCCTTTGGGGCGTGCAGATTCCCAGGATGCCTGTAATCCTTCTTTTTCAAAACCAACGTAATGATGCAGTGCCTCATCGGTGGGGATCGGGCCAACGGCTTGTCCCTTGGTGAGAAGAATGCTGCGGGGACAGAGGGCCCGAATGGCCTGCAGATTGTGGCTGACGAATAGGATGGTTCGTCCCGCATGGGCGGCCTCATCCATTTTCCCCATGCATTTTTTCTGGAATTTGGCGTCGCCTACAGCCAGGACTTCATCGATCAGTAGAATTTCTGTGTCGAGGTGTGCCGCTACGGCAAAGGCCAGACGGACATACATTCCGCTGGAGTATCGTTTGACAGGAGTATCAAGGAATTGTTCGACCTCTGAAAAAGCGACAATTTCATCAAAATGTTTGTCAATTTCAGCTTTTTTCATCCCGAGAATGGTGCCATTCATGTAGATGTTCTCCCGTCCTGTCAGTTCGGGATGAAAACCGGTTCCCACCTCCAGCAGAGAGCCTAAACGTCCGTTGATTGTGACCTCCCCTTCGGTTGGTTCTGTGATGCGGCTGAGAATTTTCAGCAAGGTGGATTTCCCTGCACCATTTCCCCCTATGACCCCGACGATTTCACCCGATTGGATTTCAAAGGAAATATCCCTGAGAGCCCAAAAGGAATTGCTGGATGAGGACTTGTGATTCGGCTCTGTGGCGGAGGAAGGGTTGATTTGAATTTTGCCCATGTGGTCCGCAATGTTGTGCTTGCGGAATTTGTGATATAGGTAGGCTAATTCATCCCCCAAGGTATGCCGGTTGATGGTGCCCAATCGGTATCGCTTGGATAGGTGGTTGACAGAGATGGCGGGTTCGTTCATGAAGGGAATTCCTGGGCTTTTCTTAGATGGTGTCCACAAAGGTTCGTTGGGCTCGGTTGAAAACCAGAAGTCCGCTTATTAGCAGAATGATTCCGGCGAGAAAGCTGCTGATGAGGATGACTCGGTCAGGGGAACCCGCTCCTAGGAAGGCGTAACGGTTCAATTCGATGACTCCCGCCATCGGGTTGGCGGCAATAACCCATTTCCATTTGGCCGACACTTCGCTGGATGGGTAGATGACGGGGGTCGCGAACATCCAGAGTTGCGTCAGGAATGGCAGAGCGAAAGATACATCGCGATATTTGATGGTCATGGCTGACAGCCATAACCCGGCACCCAAGCCAACACAGGCGCAATGGAAGACCAGCACTGGCAATAGCAGAATCCACCAGGACGGGTGAATGGCGCTTCCTTTCAGGAGGAAGTAGGTGAAAAAACCAAGAAATACCATAAAGTTAATCAGGAAATGCCCCAGATAGGTCACTACTGATGAGAGTGGAGGCAGTAACCGGGGGAAATAGACCTTGCGCAGGACACCCGCATTGCTCATTAGGGAGGTGGCCGCCCCGTTCAAGACGCCCTGGAAATAGTTCCAGAGAACTATTCCACTCATGTAGAAAAGGAAAGGGGGAAGTCCGTCGGTTTTAATTTTGGCGAAATTGCCGAAAACAACAGTGAAGACGACCGTAGTCATTACGGGCTGTAAAATAAACCAAAGCGGGCCGAGAATGCTTTGTTTGTAGATGGACGTCAAATCCCGTTGGACGGTCATCCAGAAGAGATCCCGATATTCCAGAAGCTCTTGCCAGTTAATTCTCCACCATGGCTGATTGGCCTGTATATGTGTGCGATGCATGCTTGTCGTGTGGTCCTGAGTCGTATGGTTTGTTTTAAAGCAGACTTCGTCCCTGTCAATTATGCGGGCGTTTCTGTAAAATTTAATGTCCGAGATGTAAGCGAAAAACTCAACTCACGCGTGTCAACAGTTTGACCAGAGGGTTTTCAAGTACACTCATGGCTGTATCGCGGAGTTTTTTCGCGCGTTTTACGCGTCCGATTATGAACTCCGCATCCGATCCCGTTTTCACTGCCCCTAATTCTGTCTCTGCCAGTTGTAGTTCTTTTGCCAGCAGGCTCATTTTGTTGCGAACCAGATTCATCAATCCCTGATGAAGTGCGGTGGCGATGTCGTCGGCAGTGCGATAGTAAGTCTTTCTGTCTCCGGATTTCCATGAACGGCGTAGAAGTCCGAGACTCTCGAGTTGGCGCGCCGCGATACTGACGGCCGCCTTGCTGATTTCCAGATCTTTCGCAATGTCTTCCAGGGAATGTTCAGTGGGTGAGAGGTACAGGTGAACCAGAATCTGACCGACAATACGCCCCAGCCCGAGATCCTGAGCGGTGCGCCCTCCGACCTCGGTCAACCGTTTGCGGACTTTATTCGTTTGATTAGACATGATTGTTTACAAAATTGTTAACGCACAAAATACAGTGATTTGTGGTGGGCGTCAACAGTGAACAGACGGCTTCAGGCTGTGCGCAGAAAGGGTTTACCTCAAATAATCCCGCCACGATGTGTAGTGTTGCGCAAAATACAGTTTGGCCGATTCGTAATCGAGTTCGGACGCATGGGCGGTTTCATTCCATAAATCGTAGATTGTCAGGATGGGATGGCCATCCATGACGAGTTGGGCGGCAGGCGTATAAAGTTCGAGGGAAGGACACCCTTTGGGCATCGAAAAATAGGAGGAGTGAACCAGATAGCGTATGTTGTCTGCTTTCCATCTGGCGGTATTCGATCCGTTTGAAACAAGCCGGTTGAGGGGAGCGTCGTTACGTTTTGCATAGTAAGCAGAGAAAGAGCCCCCCAGATTGCATAGGATTTTCTGATCGGGCGGGGTATTTTCCCTTATCCATATCCCGGCTGCATGTTGGCCGAAACGCGTAAAACGACGGCCTTGCGGCAGATAATCCGGGGATACGGGACCCAACAGGCTGGCCTGTTTTTGAGGCAGGCGATCTGTGCCGAATAAAAAAACGTTTTGGAGTGCTGTCGCGGATACCGACCAAGCCATAAGTAGAATCCATAGCCACGGGGTGGCGCAGCTGAAGCCATTGGCACGCTGATGCAGTGAATCCCATATCTTGATGCTGCCTTGCGCCCAGAGGGCACAAAACAAGGGAAAAGCCACGAGCAAATGCGAGACGCGCAGATTGGGGTAATCAAACACGAAGGTCCATAAGAATAGGGGAAACCCATAGAACAAGGTCATCCAGTGGAGAAGAGTTGATCCCTTAAAAAATCCAAGGGGGAGCAAAATCAAAGCCAGCCCAATGACCGGCAGGGAGGTTGCGGTGGTATAGCCCCCCATCAGTTCTCGCAGTCGACAAGCACCGAGTTGTGATAAGAGGGTGCTCACTTTTTGGGCGCCAAAGGAGGAGGACGGACATAATATTCTGGGCAACAAGATCCAACAGAGAATGTAACCGCCGATTCCAATGATCAGGAAGATCAGTGCAGGGAGTGTTCCTCGAGAAATTTTAAACCGGTATTGGGTCCCGTAGGCCATTGCTAGAGTGGGGATGTAGAAGAGTCCATCCTGCAAGCTCAAGGTGGCCCAGATGAGGCCAAATGCACTCCAGAATAGAGCCCGATTTTTTGTCCGCTCATTCGTGGATTCCAGGAATTGTGAGAGGCCGTCAAAGGTGATAATGAGTCCGAGGGAGAGGAGTCCGCCTGTCAGTGCGAATTTGTTGTTACCGGAAACTCCGCTGGCGGCATAGAGGAGCGAGGCGAGGAGCGCCGAGCGTGAATCAGCTGTGATGCGACGGACAATTCTGAAAAGAAAGGCACAGATTAGTACGCCCGCCAGGGCACTGGGCAAACGCATGGTCCATTCTGATGCGCCAAAACCAGCAACGAAGGGAAGCGGAACAATCGATTGCAGTGGGGGATAATAGAAAAGAAAGATTTCCAGGATTCGTCCGAGATGTCCTGAGATCCCATCAAGGAAACTCAGACCATTAACCATGAACATGACCTCATCTTCCCCGGTAAACTCAATGGCCCGGATTCCGGCAAAATTGGAAAGGAGGGCGACAAGCAAAATCAGACCGAGAAACCAATATTGGAGTCGTGTCAGGGTAGAATGGCTGTTAATCATGAAACACTCCCGGGTTCAAGAGACCAGAAAAGACGGCTTTATCCATTTCCAGCGTGCCAACCGGTACTGGGCGGCAGTCCAGAGGCAGCCGAACCCATATTTTATACTGCGACGGAAATTGATCGATGAGGCCTCCTTGAAATATTTCGTTGGACAACTTATCTCGGCAATGTGTTCTCCCTGCCAGAGGATCTGGGTCAGCATTTGATTGTCAAAAACAAAATCATTGGAATTCTTTTCAATCTGCAGTTTTTCCAGTAGGGAGCGGGAAAAAGCCCGGTAGCCGGTGTGGTACTCGGAAAGTTTGGCGCCAGTGAGGATATTCTGCACCAGTGTCAGTCCACGATTACAGAGATATTTCCAGATGGGCATGCCTCCTGCCATCGCATGGCCTCCGAGAATGCGGGAACCGAGCACGCAATGGTATAGGTCGGAGGCGATCATGTGTGCCATGGCGGGAATGAGTTGCGGGGTATACTGGTAATCAGGGTGGACCATGATGACGATATCGGCGCCTTCCTCCATGGCGTGTTTGTAACAGGTCTTTTGGTTCCCGCCATATCCCCTGTTTTCGGGATGAACAAAGACTTTGGCATGCGGGAGTGTCCTGGCCAGTGTGGCGGTACCGTCACGGCTGGCATCGTCCACGATGATAACCAGATCCACAATTTTCTGGGCCATGACTTCATGGTAGGTCTGGAGCAGGGTGGCGGCGGCGTTGTAAGCAGGCATGACGACGATGACTTTTTTATCTGATATCAAGGTTATGTCCTCTCTATTGGGGAATTTATCGGGAATGAGGTATGGTTCATACGCTTTAAGGTTGTCGGTGTTCGATGAGGTAAACCGACAGGTTTTGACCGCGTTCTTCCCGTGTGATCTGCCATACCTCCGTTGGCAACGATGCGAGAAAGGCGAGAATCACTTTATTAGGTTGATAGAGCTTGGATTGGTAGCCCGTCAGCGAGTGAGTGAGATCAGGGCTGATGAGATCGAGGAGCCCCATGTCTGGCAGGCCGGAAGAACGGTCGACGAGGCAGAGAAAGTGATTAAAGGGAGGAGTGAGTTGGCTGTTGAGTTCAACAGGAATCTGAAGAATATGGGTGGTGGGGTCGGGAAGTGCTTCGCTCATGTTACCCTGATTTCCATTGAACAGGGTGTATTGACGTGTAAAGAGGGCCAGATTAGGTGCTTTTGCCGCCCGGGCAATCAAGGGATGAGGCGCTGGTTTTTCAAAAGAATGCGGTCCCGGGATGTGAAGCGTCTCGATCCGGGCGACGGAGAGTTCGCGTAATACGGTGGCGAGTTCGTTTTCCGCCCCGCTGGTGATACAGCGATGTGCAGGGGGTATCCAGAAGGCGAGGAGTAAGCTGGCGGACAACCCCAGTCCGATTGAAAAATGAATGAGTTTGCGCAGGGGATGAATCCTCTGGAACCAAGCGAGAAGGATTCCCCCCGCGAGTGCCATCACCTCCATGAGAACCCACCCGCTGCGTTGATACAGACTGAATTCCAGAAACCCGGTCGTAACTTGGAGGGTGGTGAGTAGTCCCAGCCCGCCTGTTAATTTAAGAATGTCCGACTTGTTTTGGAATCCGTTTACGAGAATAACGGTGAATAGTCCTGCCAAAATCAATCCTGCGGCATTCATCATGAGGCTTCCCAGCCCGAGTCTTTTGACGGTGAGTAAATCCAGTGTGAGCTTTCCGGCGGGATTGAATTTGATCTTGGTGAGAAACGGGGGGCGGGGCGCAGTGGGCGCCAAAAGTTTTTTTGAGGGTGTTGGTATCCCCGTCACCAGTGTGGCCGTGGTTTTTACATGTTCTTGCCCCGGTGTCAGGAAGTGGTAACCTGCCACGGCGAAAGCGAGGAGGAAGGGGATTAGAAGTAGCAGGTTTTTCCGCCACCAGCGCTGAGGCTTTGGAAGCATAGTGTTTGAGTTGTTGGGTTGCTGAGCGGCTGAGGGGGGGGCGGAATCGGCACTCTTTGACAACTTAACAACGCGACAACTTAACAACTGTCCCAGGGCGACGATCAGCGCCAGGGAAAACACAAAGAGCGGAACGGTAACAGTTAGGCCAAGCAGAATAATGGTGAATAAAAATCGAGCTTCCATCAGGTAAAAGAGCAACGCAAGGGGGAGAAGAAACAAACCCATCTGGTTGGCAAAGGCCCCCATTCCGGTCTTGATCAGAGGGTAAAATATTGGGCACACCGCGGCCAGAAAAGCGGTATAAAGACCTGTGGCCTGATTATGTCTGCGGCCCAACAGATAGAGCGAGGCGACAAGCAGCCCTCCAAAAAACGGTCCCACATATCGGGCTACCAGATAGGCGTCAAGATTGAAGGTCATGACTGGTAGGGCGAGTGTCCATGAATAACCCGGTGGATAGACGATGTTACGAATCTGTCCATATTGGAGTACATCCCGGAGGAACTGGAGATGGGTATAGGCGTCGGATTGCCCCAGTGAGGCATGGTTCAGGGCGTCAAGGCTTCGCAGGCTGATGGCGGCGAGGAGGATGAGGGGGAGGAAGAGGGGAAAGGGGGCGGTTGTTGGTTGTTGGTTGTTGGGTTGGATATTCTTTTTGCGCCATTGAAGGGCCAGACCGATGGTGAGCCAGATTAGAAAGTAAAGGGTGCCCTCGATAATAGGCATGCTACCCACGAGGTGGTTCCAGCAGAAGCCGAGCAGGGCCTGGGAGGAAAGACCGAGGCCGGCGGATAATGTTAAAAGGGTTGCCCGGTCGGTAAAAGATTGAAGTCGTCGTAACACCAGGAGCGGCGGGACGATGTAAACAATGGCAAACGCCAGCAGTATCATCAAACTATCGAGACAACACCAGATCATGAGGCTTTCTTCACGATATCCTGAATGACTAATCCTGCCAGGGTAAACCCGAATACAGCGGTTACATGCACGGCGGTTCCGTTGATTTGAGTTTTCCGGGCGCACCAATCCGGATTATGGTCATCGTCCGGTTGTTGGCTGTCGGTTGTTGGTTGCTGTTGGGAATGGCTACAGGCGCATTTCCCGGTCCCGCAGAAGGAGTCCATGGTCGGATCACGTGGTACTTCCTCGCTATAGACGCAGAGAAAATCTTTGGTAACACATTTTTTACCCAAGCGTTTCCGTACCATGCGGGCAAGGGGGCACATGCGGGTACGGGAGAGGGGCCCGGCTTTGATCTGGGTGGGATCCAGTTTGGCGCCCGCCCCCATGCAGGAATAGACCGTGGTTCCGGCGTCCAGACTGCGCTCAATTAGCATGACCTTGTATTGGAGGCTATCAATGGCGTCGAGGACATAGTCGAATGTTTTCAGATCGAACTGTTCGCAGGTGCGCCTGGTATAGGCCATGTGCCGGGCGTCGATGGTGGCGTGGGGGTTGATTTCCAGTAGACGTTTTTTTAGTTCGTCGACCTTGGACTTGCCGACATTCACGGTGGTGGCCTGAAGTTGTCGGTTGATATTGGTTGAGCAGACGTTATCCGAATCCACCAGGGTCAGATGTTCAATGCCGGATCGTATTAGGGCTTCGGCGGTCCAACTCCCCACGCCGCCAACGCCAAATAAGGCGACATGGATACTGGCGAGTCGCTCCATGGCGGGTTTGCCCACCAACATGGCGGTACGATGAAAAAGATGCCCGCGGCAGGGAGATGGGACAGGTACGCTCATAGCCCTTAATTCCGAGATTTCTTTTTTGGGGGCTTAGCCGGTTCAGTTTTTGCCAGAACCAGCACCGTGCGGGTTGGAAGATAGGTCAAAATGGTGTTTTTCGTGCCATCATACTCACCCCATGGTGCCAGTCGTCCAAATCCGCCGAATTCCACCGCATCGCTGTCCAGTAACAGCCGATATTTTCCAGGGGGAACGGGTAGGGAATAGTCCGTGAAGGATTTCGAAGGATTGAAATTGAAAATGAATACCAGCCCGGCCCGTTCAAAGGCCAGCACTTGATCGGAAATATGCTCATAGAGGAAATGGGGCCCCGGCGTTTCGATGAGCTTGTAATTCCGGCAAAGCCCCATCATGGCTTTGTCAAAATCCGCCAGAAACCGGTAACGGAGATGGGGGTCGTCACGCAGATGCCATTGACGGCGTGCATAGTGATAGCTCCAATGGTTACCTTCACGCGGGAAGTCAATCCACTCGGGATGCCCGAATTCGTTCCCCATGAAATTGAGGTAACCCTGTCCGGCGGTGGCCAAAGTGACCAGCCGGATCATTTTGTGTAGGGCGATCCCGCGGTCAACTCGGAGATTGTTCTGGTTGATGCTCATGGCCGTGTACATGTCGGCATCAATCAAGCGGAAAATGATGGTCTTATCGCCCACGAGAGCCTGGTCATGTGATTCGGCGTAGGAAATGGTTTTTTCGTCCTGACGTCGATTGGTCAGCTCATAGTAGAGATTGTTCACCTGCCAATTCTCATCCGAAACTTCTTTGATAAGCTTGATCCAATAGTCGGGTGTTCCCATGGCGAGGCGATAATCAAATCCAATGCCGCCATTTTCTGCGGAGGCGGCCAAGCCGGGCATGCCGCTGACATCCTCGGCAATGGTCATGGCATCCGGGCGTACAGTGTGAATAACTTTGTTGGCGAGCGCCAGATAGGCGACAGCATCGTCATCCACATTACCGCTATAATAATCATCATAGCACGTGAAGGCTTTGCCCAGACCGTGGTCGTAATACAACATGCTGGTGACGCCATCAAAACGATAGCCGTCAAACCGGTATTCATCCAGCCAGAAACGGCAGTTAGAGAGCAAAAAATGGAGGACTTCGGTCTTGCCGTAGTTAAAACAACGGGAATCCCAGGCCACGTGATCGCCCCGTGCGCCTTCATGGAAATACTGGGTCAGGGTTCCGTCAAATCGGCTTAACCCCTCAGTTTCGTTGCGAACCGAATGGGAGTGAACCAGATCCATGATGACGGCTAGCCCGGCGCCGTGGGCGGCATCGATCAGGGATTTCAGTTCTTCCGGCGTTCCGAAACGGGAGGAGGCGGCGAAATAATTACTGACGTGGTAGCCGAAGGAACCATAGTAAGGATGTTCCTGGATGGCCATGAGCTGAAGTGTGTTATAGCCGGCCTCCACGATCCGGGGCAGGATTTTTTCCTCAAATTCACGGTAGGAGCCCAATCTTGCTTCGGGTTGGGCCATGCCGACATGGGCTTCATAAATCCGGGGCGCCTCTTGGTTGCGTCGGAAAGAACCATGTTTCCAGACATAGGGTTGTTCCGGCCACCAGACTTGAGCACTGAAAATTTTGGTGTGGTCATCTTGTACGGCGCGTCGGACATAGGATGGAATGCGTTCGGCCCAACCGCCTGGCCAAGCTACAATTAGTTTGAAAAGATCCCCGTGTTTTAAGGCTTGCCCGGGAAGTTTCAATTCCCAGCCCCCGCTGTCGGAGACCCGGGTAAAGGCGAAGCCTGGTGCCGATTTCCACTGGTTGAAATCTCCGATCAAGGTGATGGCGGTCGCATGGGGTGCCCATTCACGTATGACCCAGGTTTGGTTGGGGAGACGATGGAGGCCGAAAAATTCATGGCCAGATGCAAAATCGGCCAGCGACATTTTTTTCAGGGTCAGTCGTTTCTCCGTTTCCCCCGTGAGTTGTAGGCGTCGACGTATGACAGATTCAAAAGGCTGGAGATAAGGATCCCGCTGAACCAGCGGAAGGCTTTGCATCTTTGGTTTTGAATGGTCTGTCATGTGTGTCAGGCCTTATGCCCTGAAAACCTCAAACGTTCGTGATTGGCCATCAGCCCTTTTTATTTGCACAGTGATAATGCCATCACTGTCGCAAGTATAGGTCTCAACGGCCTCGCCGGCCAGATCATTTGTCGGGGTAATATGCTTAGTGGTCAAAACCTCGTTGATAGCCAGGGAGTAATCATAGGGAAACAGGATTTCGGACCAGGTTCGTAAGCCCGCCTCAGGTTTGCCTTCTGTATCTACGGACGTGCATTCCAAATAACGGAAACGGCCGATATTATGGCGAGGTTGATAACGCACCTCGGTCAAGATCGGGGGTTCTCCGCGGGCGGGAAGCCGCAAGCCGGCTTGAAAGACGGGCGCGAAGATTTCTCGGCTTCCGTGGTCAGCCAGACGAATGACCCCGAAATGCCGGGCGAATACCTCGTGAACGTGCATGGTTTCCACGCTTTGGATGGCGGCACCCATGGAGGTGGCGCTGAAAGGTTTGTCAGTGGTGAAGAGTTTAACTTTCGGAAATCGACTTGCGATGAGCTTGCTCACCAATGGAAGCCGGGATGAGCCCCCGACCAGATAGATGGTCTCCAGTTCATCGGAGCCTGCCGCTTTGATGACTTCCTCAAGTTTAGCCACTGCCGGTTCAATCAAGTTGGTTAACTGTTTTTCGTAGGCTGCCGCGGTTACTTTGACGGGGTCACCTGATAATCCGATTTCCTCGGGATCCAGCGTGAGGGTGCGGGACTGGCCGGTGCTCAAGCGTTCTTTTTCCCGGCAGGCATGCATGAGGAGCATGGTACGGTGAAAGGGGGAGAGAGAATGAAATTGAATTTTCGATTTCTCGCAAAAAAGTTCTGCCAGCAGGATGTCAAAATCATCGCCCCCCAGATTTTCGATGCCGGCTGAACTGAGTACAGTATAGTCAGCGGCATGGATTCGCACGACCGAAGCATCGAAAGTGCCGCCTCCCAGGTCGAATACGGCCACCGTCATTTTGGCCTGACGCGCCTTGGCGCGGTTACCGTGCACCAGGCGGTCGGCAAGCTCGATGGCGGCGGCGGAAGGTTCGTTTAGGGTGCTGATGACCGAGAAGCCGGCGTCCTTGAAAGCCGACCGGGTGAGATGACGTTGAGCCCCGTTGGCATTGGCCGGCCAGGTGAGAACGGCTTCAAGCGGTTCGTTTGGGCCAACAATACCGGAGGCGCGAACCGACGCGTAGATGGCGTGGGTGAACTGGCGGAACGTATCGCGTACATCAAGACCGCCGGGAATAGAGTCAGTGGCAATACGCATCCCATCTACATAATTTCGGAAGCATCGCTTGAAAGAGCGAATGGGAATGTAGCGTTGAGCGGCGCCGGATTCGGCCAGGGAACGTTCGGCTTCAGCGCCGAAACGGAGTCCGCCGGTGGAGGTGTCGTAGACGAAGAAGGAGGGGAACGCCTCGCGGGCGATCCGACCGATGGCGGTATCCGTGACATGCGGCACGAGAGGGTAACGCCCTCGATCTGCGCAAACCACCACCGTATTGGTGGTGCCATAATCAATTCCCAGATGCGCCATAATCAAGACCTCCGGTTGACCGCCACCAAGGCCTTGGCGACAACAATTCCGCGTGAGGTATGAAAACCCGGACGCAATGTCTCCAAGATGATGCCATCGGGCAGCGAGGTGTCTGAAATTTCACGAGCAACAGTGTGAATCAGGGGATCCACATGTTCCAAACGTTCCGCCTCAAACCGCATGGCCCCAAGATCGGCAAGCAAGGCGTCCATTTGCTCCGCAATACGACGGGCCTCTCCGCCTGCAGAGGCGGCGCTGTTCCGGATGGTGACTAGTTCACGGATTACATCGTTCATTCGGGCTTCCATCAGATCATTCAAAACTCGGCGCAGGGCGTCCACTTCCTCCATGGAACCCGTGGTGACAGGGGCCATTTGGCGGGAGAACTGTGTTCTCAAGGCGGTGATTTCCTGCCGGAGTGCTTCCATTCCGGTAACGGGTGTAAGGGGCTTGGTTGCCACTTCAGCTTTTACAGGTTTGGCGATCTTTTTCAGTTGTGGTGAAACAGAGGGAAACACAGGCTTGAGGGCTGTTTTTTTTACAGCAGATTTGACTGCTGGTTTGGGAGCGTTTTTTACGAGGGGCTTGATAGTATGCAACTTTTTCATAAGTGATAATCCTTTTCCATTCAAACAAGTTCGAGGAGTAACAGATTAGAGGAGATGGTCTCAAAATCAAGATCATTTCCTGTGGGAATCCTCTTCGTGTAGCGCTTATGGAGAGTGATGTGGATATTATTTTGAAGAATTGAAATCTTTACGCCTCTATTGACGCCATTATGGAGATGGTATAGGCTTAGCTCAGATCAGTTGCAGGTAGCCGGCTGAGAAGTGGTAAATCATCAAAAAGGAGTTCTCGTATGAGTAAGTTGTTTCGCAAAGTAAAAGGGTTTACGTTGATTGAGTTGTTGGTGGTTATTGCCATTATCGGAATTTTGGCCGGATTGCTTATGCCGGCATTGGCAGGTGCGCGTGAAAAAGCCCGTCGTGCAACTTGTGGAAACAATATTAAACAACTTGTTTTGTTCCTTAAAATGTATGCGGGTGATAATGCCGAAAAATATCCCACGACGAGTATGAGCGAGATGTTTGGTTCCTATATTAAGCCTGGTGATTTAGGTGTATTTGTTTGTCCTTCGGCGGCTATGTTTACAAGAGCAACTACAACCAATGGGTTTGCTGCGGTCAATAGCGCATATTATTATTCACAGAAACAGAGTGAGTCTTCTGCTGCGCAAACACCCATTGTCTGGGATAAAGACGGTGACTCCACGACTATGTGCACTGATACTGCTTGGGGCAAAAACCATGGTGGTGACGGTGGGAATGTCGGATTTGTTGGTGGACAGGTTCAGTGGTATACATCCCAGGGAAATGTTTCCAATACCACTTATATTGGATACCTGACGACGACGTTGGGTCTCTTGTCAAACCTTAATAGTAATGTCAGTGCGTTTTGAGGTTTGATCTAGGAAATTAGTTTTTTAGTTTTATCGATTAGGCCGGGGACATGAAAATGTCCTCGGCTTTTTTCTTTACTGACTTGTTGTGCTTCTGTTCAAATCTTCCCCTCATGATTGCCAAAGTTATAGTTGATGTTGCTGCCGATAAAGAATTTGACTACCTGATTCCGGATTCTTTGGCTACACAGGTTAGCCTCGGTTCCCGTGTCAATCTCTCCTTTGGCGCCAGAACGACCCAGGGTTATGTGGTCGGCTTCAGTCAATCTTCGGGACACCCCAAGCTCAAGGCCATCGAGTCGGTGGTAGGTGAGAAACCGTACATTGCGGAAAGTCTTCTGAAACTGGCCCGCTGGATGGCGGACTATTATTGCGCCCCCGTGGAATTGGCTGTGCAGGCCGTGTTGCCGGGAGCAGTGCGTAGTCAAAGTGCGAAATTTAAGGAGCAGCTCTTTGTCGAGCCTGTGGGGAAAGCCGTGGGCAGTGAGCAGTGTCCAGACGGCAGTAAACGGAAATCTCCTAAACAAACGGCTGTTTGGGATTTTCTCATGACCCGTGGGGGCATGTTCCTTCATGACCTCATTAAACTTTCTGGTTCCGATGCCGCTGCTGTTCGTGCTCTTGAGAAGAGGGGATTGGTTCGTATCGACAAACAGGCGGCCCTGCGTGATCCGTTTGCCAACCATACGATTTTGCGAACCGAGCCGCTTTCCCTGATGCCGGAGCAGGCCGAAGCGCTGGAAGTGGTTAAGAAGGCAATTGAATTCCCTGCGGTCATTCTTCTCCATGGCGTGACGGGGAGTGGTAAAACAGAAGTGTATCTCCAGGCTATTGATTATGCGATTCATCAGGGCCAGGGCGCCATTGTATTGGTCCCTGAAATCTCGCTGACCCCGCAAACGATCGAACGATTTCGGGGTCGATTTGGTGATACCATCGCAGTGCTTCATAGTCATCTGTCAACCGGTGAACGGCATGATGAATGGCACCGGATCCATGATGGGAAAGCCCGGATTGTGGTGGGAGCACGGTCGGCTGTTTTTGCGCCGGTTGCCAATCTGGGGCTCATTGTGGTGGATGAAGAGCATGAGCATACCTATAAACAAGAAGAACTGCCCCGCTATCATGCCCGTGATGTGGCGGTGATGCGCGGGCATTTTGAAAAATGCGCTGTACTGCTCGGTTCGGCCACCCCTGCCCTTGAATCCTTTGCTAATGCTAAGAATGGCAAATATCAGTTGGTGGAAATGATGCATCGGGTTGACCACCGTGCCATGCCCCACATGCGTATTGTGGATATGCGGCAAGAAGCGGAGCGGACGGGCCGTTTGTCGGTTTTTTCACGTGACCTTGTTGATGCGGTCCAGAAGCGTTTAGCCAAGGCGGAGCAGGTGATTCTATTTCTTAATCGCCGAGGATATGCTTCATCATTGGTTTGCCCTAAGTGCGGTATGGTGGCCAAGTGTAAGGATTGCAGCATCTCTATGACCTATCACCGCTATGATGAGACGCTCAAGTGCCACATTTGCGGGGCGATTCAGGGGGTACCCGACCGGTGCCCGGGATGTCAGGATCCGGCTTTTAAATTTGCTGGCATAGGAACCCAACGGGTGGAGGTGGCGGTTGGTAAGTTGTTCCCCAGTGCTAGAATTGCCCGTATGGATGCCGATGCCACGCGCGGAAAGGATTCGCATCGCAGAATCCTGAATGAATTCAAAACCGGGAAAATCGATATTTTGGTGGGTACTCAAATGATCGCCAAAGGACTGGATTTTCCGAATGTGACACTCATCGGGGTGCTCAATGCCGACATGAGTCTACATATGCCGGATTTCCGGGCAAGTGAACGAACCTTTCAGCTTTTGACGCAGGTGGCGGGTCGGGCGGGGCGTGGGGAGATTCCCGGAGAAGTGATTGTGCAGACCTCAACCCCGTTTCATCAGGCCATTCAGGCGGCGCGGCGATTAGATTATGATGGTTTCTGTGACCAGGAGAATGAGTTCCGGCGTGAATTGGGCTATCCGCCCTTTGGACATTTGGTTTGTGTGGGCATCAAGGGCATGGATCAGCTTAAGGTGACGACGGCGTCGGAACAATTTACCGCCCAGTTACAACCTTTACTCTCTTCGCAGGTGATTGTTAGTGGTCCGGCACCCGCGCCCCTCGAAAAAGCGAAGGGGCAATTCCGTCATCAGATCATGCTCAGAGCCCCGACGACCAAAGCCATTACGGAATCGTTGAAGGTGGTGGCCCGTGAATTCAAGTGGCCGGCCGGGGTTTCTGTTGTAATCGATGTTGATGCTGTCTCGTTAATGTAGGCGGAAGAGAAGTCAGGATTTAGGAGACCTTTTCTGGGCTTTGCTTTTGAGGTGGAAGCCGTTAGTTTATGCGGTCAGAGGTAATTGATATGCAGAATAAAAAGTTTTATGTAACGACGCCCATTTACTATGTTAATGACCGCCCCCATATCGGGCATGCGTATACCACGATTTTGGCTGACGTCCTGGCCCGGTACCATCGGTTATTGGGTGTGCCCACCTTCTTTCTGACGGGAACAGATGAACATGGACAGAAAGTGCAGCAGGCGGCTGAAAAAGGTGGTGTCACCCCGCAGCAACATGCCGACTCCACGGTGATCCGCTTCCAGGAATTGTGGAAGAAACTCAAAATTACGAATGACGATTTCATTCGCACCACCGAAATGCGTCACAAGACTGTTGTTCAAAAAATCTTTCAGAAACTTTACGAGCAGGATGAGATTTACCGTGCCGAATATGATGGTTGGTATTGCGTTCCCTGTGAGCGGTTTTTTATGGAGAAAGATTTGGACAACGGGGCTTGTCCCGATTGTAAGCGCCCCGTCGAGCGGATTCGGGAGTCCAATTACTTTCTGCGAATGAGCAAATATCAGGAATGGCTCATTCAGTACATTGAGGATCACCCTAAATTTATTCAGCCTGATTACCGACGGAACGAAACCCTCGGATTCCTGCGTAAAAAACTGAATGACCTGTGTGTGTCCCGGCCAAAGAGCCGTTTGAGCTGGGGAATCGAACTGCCTTTTGATAAGGATTTTGTTGCTTATGTCTGGTGTGATGCTCTGACAAACTATATCAGCGCCGTGGGATATCTTTCCGATACTGAGAAATTTAAAAAGTGGTGGCCAGCTTCCTATCACCTCATCGGGAAGGATATTTTGACGACACATACCGTCTATTGGCCCATTATGCTCAAGGCGATGGGGGTTGAGATGCCTGAGGCGATTTTTGCCCATGGTTGGTGGCTGATGGGAGACAGCAAAATGAGCAAGACGACAGGGAATGTCGTCGAGCCCATGGCGTTCGTCGATAAATACGGTGTCGATGCGTTTCGCTATTTCCTGATGGCCGAAATGATTCTGGGGCAGGATGCCAGCTTCACGGAGGAGGCTTTTATCCGCCGCTATAACGCGGATCTGGCTAATGATCTTGGTAATTTGCTGAGTCGGTTGGTTAAAATGATCAGCACCTATACCGGTGGTGTTTTGCCTGGGCCCGATGTGACCGGGGACGAGGAGGCGCTTCTTCGCGCTTGCGCGTTGGAGGCGGCTGGCACCATGGAGACAACTATTGCCAATATGCGGTTGGACATGGGGCTGACGGCGGTTGCCAATGTGGTGCGTGCGGCCAATCGCTACCTCGAGATAAAACAGCCATGGACATTGGCGAAGCAAGAAGACAAACGGCCTTTGCACACGGTGTTGTACACCGCTGCAGAAACCCTGCGGATTGTGAGCGGATTGTTGTATCCGGTAATGCCGGGCAAAATGAGCGCGTTGCGGTTGGCGCTGGGAATCCATGAAACGGTGCCAGATATCCGATCTCTCAAAAACTGGGGGGGGCTGAAGCCCGGTACGCGCCTGGGTGAGTTACAGTCCCTTTTCCCGCGGATTATGCCCGTCGCGGTTCAAGAGGCTCCTGTGGCCTCACCTGCACCTGTTAAAAAGATGGAAGTGGCAGGCGCGGCTCCTGTTGGTGTGGCCTTGGTGGAATATACTGATTTTCAGAAAATCCAATTGCGAACCGCCAAGATCATTGAAGCGGAAAAAATCGTTGGCGCGGACAAGTTATTAAAACTCCAAATTGATATTGGGGGGGAAAAACGACAACTGGTGGCGGGCATTGCGATGCATTATGAGCCCGGTGTTCTGATTGGAAAAATGGTAGTGGTGGTGGCCAACCTGAAGCCGGCGAGGATTCGGGGTGTGGATTCGAATGGCATGCTACTGGCCGCCAGTGTGGGGAAAGCATTACGCCTGATTACGGTGGATGGCGAAATCCCGTCAGGGGCCATAGTAAAATGAGAAGGGAAAATCATGACAGACAATGAAGTATTAAGCGTCTTTCTTGAAACCAAAGCTCTTTTGAAGGGGCATTTCGAGCTGCGTTCGGGGTTGCATAGCGACCAGTTTTTCCAATGTGCCAAAGTCCTTCAGCAACCCCGCATTGCCGCGCGGTTGTGTGAAGCTTTGGTGATCAAGCTCCGGGAAGAAAATCCCGGTCTCCATGTGGACGGTGTTATTGCGCCGGCGATGGGGGGGCTATTTGTCGGGCATGAAGTGGCCAAGACGCTGGGGGTAGTGTCCATTTTTGCAGAAAAGCAGGAGGGATCCTTGGTATTACGGCGCGGGTTTGAGATCCCCAAAAATGCTTCCTTTGTGGTGGCTGAAGATGTCATCACACGTGGCGGGCGGGTTCAGGAGACCATCGACATTGTTGAAGGGCGTGGCGGCAAAGTGGTGGCGGTGGCCGTGCTGGTTGATCGAAGTGGCGGAAAAGCAAAATTTGTTCCCCCCCTGACCAGTTTGCTAAAAATGGAGCCCGTCACGTTTGAGCCGGGGAAATGCCCGTTGTGTGCGAATAAGGTTTCCCTTGAGCATCCGGGATCGTAAGTACATTGAAAATCCTTCTTGTTGAATACCGTGACATGAAACACCCCTTGGCGGGTGGGGCTGAAATTGTTTTGTATGAGGTCTTTCGCCGCATTGTGGCCATGGGGCATCAGGTCGATTATCTCTGCAATGGCTTTGAGGGTGGTGCTGCGGAAGAACGGCAGGCGGGAATACGTATTCTGCGGCGGGGCCGACAAGCGTATTTCAATTTTCTGGCGCCATGGGTCTATCGGACTGAATTACGGGCGAATAAGTACGATCTGATCATTGAGGGCATAGACAAAATTCCTTTTTATCTGCCGCTATTTGAACGAAAGACGCCTATGATGGCGATTGTCCCGCATTTGTTCGGGAGTACCGTTTTTCAAGAGGTGTCTTTTCTGCCGGCCTCCTATGTATATTTGCTCGAACGCGGGGTCTCGAAGGCTTACCGGCATTGTATGTTTTCGCTTTTATCGAAGAGTACCCAGACGGATCTTGTGGCTCGGGGCATTCCCATCGAACAAACACGGGTGATCCACCCGGGGTTTACCCATGAAGATTATCCTGCACCGGTGGTCAAACCCTCACGCGTTCGTCCAACATTTATTTATGTCGGGCGGATCAAGCGATACAAGGGAGTTCAACAGGGGATTCAGGCGGTTGTGAAGTTGAAGAATAGATATCCTGATATCCTTTTTCAAATTGTAGGTGCTGGCGACTATCTTGAGCCACTCCACAAACTGACAAAAGATTTAGGTGTGGAACAGCATATCGAATTTACCGGCAGAATTTCGCATGAACGCAAAATTCAGTTGATGCAGCGGGCGGATGTCCTGATTTACCCGTCACCCAAGGAAGGCTGGGGCTTGTCGGTGCTTGAAGCCAACGCGTGTGGCACGGTTGTGGTGGCGAGTAATTCGCCGGGGCTTAATGAGGCTGTTCAGGAAGGTAAAACAGGTTTTCTGGTACCTCATGGCGACGTGGATGCCATGGTCTCGCGGTTGGATCAGTTGTTCCGTGATCCGGTTTTGTATGTGCAAATGCGGGCGCAGGGGTTGGAGTGGGTGAAGACCTTTACTTGGGACAAAGCGGCTCGTGAAACCCTGGAGCTGATGGAAGAAACCCGACGCCGATTCAAGGAGATAAAAAAAGTTGTTGAGTTGTCTGGTTGCTGACTTGTTTAGGGTAAGCCTGAAGGCTTCCTTAAACTTTTTCTCAACAACTTAACAACCCAACAACTATCCCGTTCGGGATTCCGTTAGTTCGACAACCGACCGCCTACACCCTTGACGTTCTTGTCGATCGCCTTGGCGGCCTCTTTCGGGCGCAATGCGCGTACCGCCGTCCCTGCCTGCCACATTTCCGAATTGTGGATTTCGGCCAGCTTTTTGGCCAAGAACTTCTGGTAGTTTTTGCCGCTGCAATCGCGAAGCACTTCGCGGGTTTCCTGCCCTACCTTGACTGACTGGTAGAGCTTCTTGAATACGGGAAGATTGGCTTTATGGAAGATGGGCCGCCATTTCAGTGCACCATGTTGGGCGGTGACAGAGCAGTTCTGATACATCCAGTCCATGCCATTTTCATCCACGAGGCGGATGAGGCTTTGGGTCAACTCCTCAACGGTCTCGTTAAAAGCTTCGCTCGGCGAATGGTCATTGGCGCGCAAGACGTCATATTGAGCCTGCATCATGCCGGCCAATGCACCCATCAGAACGCCGCGTTCGCCTGTCAGATCACTGCACACTTCCTTTTTGAAGGTGGTCGGAAACAGGTACCCGGAACCGATGCCAATGCCAATTGCCATGCAACGATCAGAGGCACGTCCTGTGAAATCCTGTTCAATGGCAAAGCTGGAATTGATGCCCGCGCCGGAGAGGAAGTTGCGGCGGACGTTCAAGCCTGATCCCTTGGGTGCGACCATGATGACATCCACGTTTTTGGGCGGGATGACCCCCGTTTGATTCTTGTACACAATGGAAAATCCGTGGGAGAAATAAAGGGCGTCGCCAGGCTTCAGATTCGCCTTGATGGTCGGCCATACCTGCCGTTGGGCAGCGTCGGAAACCAGCAATTGGATGATGGTCGCGCGCTTGACGGCGGTGGGGATGTCGAACAACGTTTTTCCGGGTACCCAGCCATCCTTGCAGGCGCGATCCCAGTCTTTTTTGAAGTCAGGTGACTGCCCGATGATGACCTTGAACCCATTATCCTTCAGGTTCAATGCCTGTGCAGGACCCTGGACGCCATAGCCGATAATGGCGATGGTTTCGTTTTTCAGAACTTTACGCGCCTTGGCGACAGAAAATTCTTTACGGGTGACGACGTTTTCCTTCTCTTTTCCGAATGTGATTAATGCCATAACTTATTTACTCCTTTTGAAAAGCCATGAAGTGTAGGAGTTTTTAATGCAACGTCAATCTAGAAAATGGCCATGGAGTAACTCGGGGCGCATCTCTGAGTTTTGGCACTTACTGGATCTAACCGGTTAAGACTTTCGGCTTTTCAGGCACGACTTGGCGGGCTTGACTCTTTTGACTAGGAACGTGTTTCTATCCTCGATCAGCC
>Ga0118677_10000243_pt1 | contig 116528 bp, 102 predicted proteins | sample AliMusrvi5mmetaG_FD_86154 | JGI IMG/M metagenome (GOLD analysis project Ga0118677, IMG submission 86154)
GGTAATTGCAGCGCAAACTGGTAGTCGGTGTAGTCGCGTGAGCTGCCCGCGGCTTGGACGAGCTTTGTGAAACCGTCGCCTTCAGCCTGGCCGCGCAATTCAACGACTTTTGCGTCGGCGGAGCCGAGTTTCCGGCGGACGTTGGCGCGAATTTCAGCGGTCTGCCGGGCGAAGTCGGCCACCAGCAGGCGCGTTTGCGCGGCGATTTCGTTCACTTGTTTTTCCTGACCGGCGCGGATATTGCCTTCTTGGCGTTGCGTTTCAAACTCAACAACCTGTTCGACCTGCCGGATCCGGCCGGTCATTTCGTCAAGTTCGGCCTTTTTGGCTTCGGTCTTGGTCTTCTCAGTGTTAGTGACGTTCTGCTCGGAAGCGATGCGGGCATCTTGAATCGGGCCGCTGATGGTTTCCGGTACGAGAGTGTCTTGCACCAGCGCAAGATCAACCTGCAATTTCTTCTCGTGCAGTGTGGCCTCGATGGTTTCCTGAAACGCGCGTTGAAATTCCTCGCGCTTGTCGCCGACGATGAAATCCACGGCGCCGAAGGTGGACCCTTTGATCCGGGCGGTGGAATTGATTTGCGGGATGAGAATGTTCTGTTCAATTTTCTCGAGGTTGCCATACCGGGCATAGACACTGGGCGCGTCTTGCGGGAGCAACTGCCAGAGCAACGTCACATCAATGGTGATGTCAAAGCCGTCGGTGGACGGGAATGTCACGGCCGGCAGGATTGGCGATGCGTTTTGGCTGGTGGGGACCTGACTGGCTGGCGCGCCCTGACCGAGCTGACGGGCCAGACCGGCCGAACCAGCACCGGCTACAACTCCAGCTCGAACGCCGGAGTCAGACTTGTTCATCGCGTTTTGGTAGGCATTATTGAATGCGTTGAAGACGGCTTTCTGTTGCGGGGCGCCTTCGCCCAGTTGTTTGGCGAGCTGCTGGGAAGTGCCATCGCCGCCGGTGATGTTGAACATCGGCCCGGCGTGCGCCATGGTGATCTGGTTGTAGCCGATCTCGACGCGTTCAACCGAATAGGCTTCCGGGTTGATCGGGTACAAGCCCGGCGGCAAGACGGCCTTTTGGACGCCACGTTCACCTGGATCAGCGAGGAGGGCCCCTTGCGCGGGCTTACCGGAGCGCGCGGTGACGACGCCGACGTAGCCGGGGTCAATCTCGATCATCTTCATGATTTTCACATCAAAGGCATACGGATTGAGCTTGTAGGTGCCCGGTAGCAACATGTCGCGCTGGATGCCCTGTTCACCGGGACCGGCGAGGAATTCACCATGAGCTAATACTTTGCCAGACTTGGCGATGACCAAGCCGACTTCGCCGCCCTTGATGACAATCTGGTCTTTGAGTTGGCGCTCGTACAGGAACGGGTTGATGAAATGCCGGCCTGGCCCGAGCGGTTCCTGCAACACACCTTTTTGGCTATTTGTCGCGATGATCTGGCCCGGAGGCATTTCGCTGCCAGTTTTGGCCACGAGGACGAGCATCTTGTCGGCCGGCACGTCCACATTTTCGACAATCCAGACCCAAAAACTTTCGTACCCAATAAAGTAGACGATGGCGAGTGCGGCGAGGATGGCAATCAGTTTTTTCACTTGGCACCACCTTTCTCGGCGGCCGGTCTCGAGAGTTCCCGGAAGGGTTCTGCCAGCGGTCCGTCGGTATTGGAGAGAATGGATTCGATGTTCGTTGCGACTTTGTTGAGGTAGAGATACCGGGCATAGCCGGCGCCGCCGCCGAAGGGGTTCACCACGGCCTTGAGCGCGCTGGCTTCGGCCGTGCGCATGTAATTGATCACGTCGGCTTCGCCTTGCCCGAGGGAGACGACGGCGAGCGCCTGATTCACCGCGGTTTCCAAATCTTTCTTGGCGACTTCGAGATCGCGTTGGGCGCCGATAATCTGGACCTGCTGTTCCTTCGTCACCTGCTGGATGGCATTGGTGAGGGCGGTCTCGGATGCGACGATGCGGACGCGTTGGTCCTGCATTTTCCGCTGCTGGGCGACATTGGCATCGGTGTGGGCCCGCTCAATTTCCCGCAGATATTTTTCACTGGTCTGAATCGCAATTTCGCGTTGGCGGATCGGTTCGGAGATTTTGGTGGGCGGCTCGATTTCGCTGATGAGCGCCGCTTTGACCAGCACGCCTTTTTTGACGCTTTCTGCGGTGATGTGCTTGTTGAACTCGTCTTGGAAAGCTTTACGCACCGTGCCGGCGATCACGTCGGCGCTGGTGTATTTCGAGCCCTGGATGCGGCTCATTGACAGCGCGCTCCGCAAAATGACCTTGGAAACAATTTCATTTTCGTCGCCAATCAACACAAACACTTCCGGGGCGCGTTGCTCGTCGATGGCCCACTCGACGGTGCCTTTGACCGGAAAGCGGAATCCATCTTTGGAGAGAAAGCTGATTTCAAATTCCGTCTTATGGCTTTGGACGCCGACGATGTCGACGCGTTGGATATAGGGGTTGAGGTAGTATGTGCCCGGGCGCAAGGGGGTCGGCTGCACGCCGCGTTCGCCTTCCTTGACGAGGATTGTGTTGGGTTCGCCGGGGGTCGGGCCATACCGGAGGGTCACGATGCCGACTTCGCCGGGATTGATTTTTACCGCGGGATGTTTCTCGATGGCAAATGCCAGCGGATTAATCCGATACGTTCCGGGGCGCAGCGGTTCGTCAATGATTCCCCGTTTCCCTTCGCTGCGTTTGACCACAAACTGGCCGCCCGTTGGCAACGCGCCGAATTGTTGGACCAGCACGCCGACTTCGCCTTCGGAGATGTGGGTCAGCGGGACAATTTGCCAGGACCAATTGACCGGGTTATAGAAATACCGGCCTTCGCTGAGCGGCTCGAGCTGGACGCCTTTTTGGCCGGGCTGGGTGGCAATGATGTCGTTGGCGGGAATGTCCGTGCCATCTTTCCGGACCAAGACCGCGCAGTTCCCCGAGGGGGGTTCAATCCGGCAGGAGAACCAGACAAAGATGAATAAGACACAGCCGATCACCGCAACGATGGTGAGTGCAAGTAACCCGAACCGGTAGGGGTCGAACCCATATCGCGCGCCTCCGTCGGAATCATGTGGTGTGTGACTGGAAGCCGATAAACTCATAAAACGCCGCCTTTCGCGTCTTTGATAGCGCCGCTCCGTCCGGAAAGCAAGCATCCAGAAACCGCCGGATGCGCAGAAAGTTTAGCCACAGATGCACACGGATGATATATGTGCGATCGAGATCGGCTTTCTCGGCGAGAGTTTCTTGGGAAAATCCTTTGGCGTCGCGGTGTTTTCGGACACACTGGCCAAAGGCAATCAGTACAGGGTCACGTTTCGGCATGACCGATAGTTGACAATATTGTCGGAAATGAGTCTATCGGCTATAAGTGACATTATTAAGAAAGTTGTCTCGACATCCCTTCGGTCAGACTCAGGACTAAAGGCGCACTCGGCTAGGAAAGTCGCCGTAGTCAACTCCACACCCATGATAGCAAGGCTGTTGCCCGGTTCAATTCGCAAGCCATGCGGGGCGAAGTGAAGCGGTCAGCAGTCAGTTCATAAGCCGAAGGCATTGGCAGGTCTAAGGGGTTACAGCTGAATGACAATTCGACGATGACTTGTGCAAAGCGACAGTAACGTGGTAGCTTTCCTCATATGCGCGTATCGGAAATTCAAGCATTGCCACGGCTGGAAAAGTTACGCCTGTTGGAAACGTTATGGGACGACCTCAGCCGTGACGACGCGCAACTGGAATCGCCGGCTTGGCATGCAGCCGCCCTCGCCGAAACGCAGCAGCGCTTGGCTAGCGGTCAAGAACAAGTGTTGGACTGGGAGCAAGCCAAAGTTACATTACGCCAGCCGCCGGCATGAAGGTCCGGATCCTCACGTCGGCCTGCCGCGATTTGGTGGCGGGCCAACGGTTTTATGGACGGCAAGGCGCAGACGTGGCCGAATATTTTTCAGACTCCGTGTTTGCCGATATTGATTGTGTCGCATGACAGCTTTGGAAGAACGCCGCATCAAGAACCTTTTGAAGGACGCCGTCGTCGAGGTCTTGGAAGAACGCCACGACCTGCTCCGGGAGGCGTTGCAGGATAGTTTGGAGGACGTGGCCATGCTGCGGGCCATTCAGGCGGGCGAGAAATCGCCGCTCACGAGCCGGAAGAATATCCTCCAACATCTGTCCAGCCGGGCGTGAAGACTGCTTTCCGCGAATCGTTTGAATCCGATCTGATTGCGATCACGGAGTCAGCGTTGCTGCGGCGAATTCGCCTTGCCGTGTCAGTGACACGGCCTACAACTGCCCAAAGGTTTGAACTGCACCGGGGAATCACCAGATACCCAAATCCACGGCTAATTATTCAAACCGGTTGATTTCTCCAACAAAATGAAGACCCCCATGTTCCGTGCCAGAACTACACTGTGTAGATAACTCCCGGTGGGGCAGGTCGGCCCAGACGGCGCGGTCGGGCCTTCGCCACGCCGAAGTGGCTACGGCCACGCAGGCGGGACACCGCTCCCTACCCCGGATTTTTCCGGTAGGGCGGGCTGTCCCTAGCCCGCCGTTCGCACCGAAAATAAATCTTAGCCGAGGAATTGAGATAGTTGTGCCCGTGTGGATAGGAAGGTTACGCTACGTGGTCCGGTCTCCGGTCCCAATTTTTCATTTCTGTTTTCCATCACGGCGTTGGGAGTTCAGAGTTGGCGTTTAATGTTGAACGTTGAGGCGTTTCCAACTCACACCCAGCCCACCGGGATCACATCCACCTCCCGATTCAACGGCAGCCGTTCCGCGCTGAGACAGACGACGGCCCCGTGGCCGGTCCGGGTTCCCCGCCCGGCCAGCGTTCGAAACGCGGCCGTATCGGCTTCCCGGACCAATGCTGCCTTCTTGATCTCGATCGGCCACAACCGGCCATCGTGCGCAATCAGCAGATCAATCTCACGCCCATCCTTGTCCCGGTAGTAGTGAAAGGCGGGGCGCTGGCCCTGGTTCTGCCACGATTTCAGTATCTCCCCGAAGACAAACGTCTCAAACAAAGCGCCCGACATCGCGCCGGCTTCGAGCGTTTCGGGCGACGACCACTCGGTCAGATAAGCGCACAGCCCCGTGTCGAGAAAATGGAGTTTGGGCGTGCTATACAGGCGCTTCGAGAGATTGGTGTGATAGGCGGGCAGGATCGCCACCTGAAAACTGCCTTCCAAAACGCTCAGCCAGTTTCGGGCGGTGTTGACGCTGATGGCGCAGTCCCGGGCCAGATCGGTATAATTGAGCATCTGCGCCGTCCGCGCCGCGACCGCCCGCAGGAAGCGTCCGAAGGCGTTCAGGTCGCCGACCTGTGTCAAATCCCGCACATCGCGCTCCAGGTACGTCTGCACGTACGAACGGTAGAAGAGATCCCGGTCGTGGATTTGTCCGGTGACCAGCGCCGGCATGCTGCCCCGCCAGATCCGCTCATACACGTCGGGCAGTGTCAGGGGAACCGTCGATGGTGACCGCGCCTGGAGCGCCGCCGCGTCCGGCAGGAACGGGGGCAACGCCGCCGGGCGCCTGTCGGTCTCCCGCTGGGTGAATCCCAGCAGTGTGAGGATCGCCACGCGACCCGCCAGCGTCTCGGTAATGCCTTTCATCACCGCGAATTGTTGGGAGCCAGTCAGCCAGAACGCACCGGGATGGCGGTCGCGATCCACCGCGAGTTTAATCGCCGTGAGCACTTCGGGCGCATACTGGATTTCGTCAATCAGCACCGGCGGCCGGTACTTTTGCAGGAACAGGACCGGGTCCCGCCGGGCCAGCTCGCGCGCGGCCAGATCTTCGAGCGTCACGTAGCGGCGGTTGGTGGCCGATAGATGGCGTAGGAGAGTGGTCTTGCCGACCTGCCGTGGACCGGTCAGGAGCAGGACCGGGAACTGGGCCGAGGCCGCCTGCCAACAGTTTGCGCTCGCGCGCGGCCAATAGTTTTCTGTGCGTCGATTATTCATTACGAATGCATATTAGACGGGTTTCCGTAGTTCGTCAACTTACCGCCGTCTCAAGGCTGCGTGTATTTGGCGTTCATGGCTGTGATCGTTCTGGCAATCCGACTGCACAACTCCGGCGGTGCGATCACTTGCGCATGTTCGCCCCAACTCAAGATCCATCGCTGGATTTCAGTCAGGGTTCCGAGCTTCAGGCTGAATTCAATTTCGCCGTCCGCCAGTTCCTTGATCTTTTGTGAGGCGTGCCATTTTCGTTCCCGGACCAGCCGGGCCGCAAAAGCGTCAAAGCGGATCCGGACCTCCTGCGGCTTGCCCGCCGAAGAAAAAACCCCAAAACTGTCCCCCAAATGTTTGGTCATCGAGAAATCGGCCGGGCGGGTAAACCGTTTGCTGGTGGCTTGAACCGCCTGCATTCGCCCCAACACGAAAGTGCGCATTTGCTGACGATCCAGGTCGAACGCGAATAAATACCATTGGTTCTCGATGCAGCCGAGATGGTAGGGCTGCACCCGGCGCGGCTCATAGCCACGGCCGACCAGCTTGTGATATTGAAATTCCAGCTCCTGCGACCGGAGCACGGCCCGGCTGACCTCCTCAAATAACTCCAGGTCGGCGACCGTGGTCCCCATCGACCGGAAGGAAATCGTGGAATCCAGGTCCGCCCAACGGAATGAAACGCTAGCGGTCAGTCCCTCGGTCAGTTTTTGAAAGGCCGCATGCAATGGTTTTTCGAACGGAGTGCCTTTGTATTGTGCCAATGCTTTTTCGGCGATAAACAGGGCGATCAATTCCTGTTCCGTCACCTGCACCGTGGGAAAATTCTCCACCTGCGCGGTGTAATGAAATCCGTTGCGGCGGAAATCGAATTCGATGGGGAGATCCATGCGATCCCGCATGAAATCGATGTCCCGCTGGACGGTTTTGGTCGCGACTTCAAGATCGAGCGCCAACTGGGAGCAGTTCGGGAACCGGTCGCCCTTGAGGCGTTCATGAATCCGGAGCATCCGCGCCAACGGCGGTCGCGAGAGTGGATCGGCAATTTGCATTTTCTTCATTGAGTTCATCCCTCCGGCGGAACGCATCGTGGCGGCTCAGCCACGGGTGCGCAAGCCTGAATTCGTGGGGAACGGAGTTCCCGGTTCGGTAGTGCGGTCATGGTCAGTTGCCTTTCTTCCCCACATTCATGCGCCCAGCTTACGCGGTACCTCGGACAACGGCAGTCCAAGGCTAAAAAAGAAATAAATTGAGCCTCAGACCGCTATTGTCCGACCCCGCTCTTCATACTGCATGGAAAATTATGAAATCCATGAATCAGGCCCAAGAAAAACCAACCGTCTTCGCGCTCTGGAAACACTGTCGCGATTTGTTCGTGACCCAACCGGCCCCCGCGATCTGGTTCGATCCGCGGCCCGACCGCCGGGTGCGCCGAAATACCTGGCGACGATCCGGGTCGCCACGGTGCCCAACGGATTCCCGGTGCGGGTGACCCGATGCCGACCGAATACTATATCTGGAAGTGGGCTGATAATGATTTACCCGGTCGGCCTGCCGAAGTGGAGGACGGGCTGTGCGCGGGCGATCTGCCGCCGGCGCTCCAACAGTTCCTTGTGCGCAAAGTGTATCCGCGGCTGGTGAAGGTGCTGAACCGGTGTCGAGCGGAGTTGAGTGAAATCCTGGTCGACCCCCAACTGACGGCTGCCGGCGCAGCGCGGTTCATTCGTCTGCGGCATCCGCTCGGTGATTCCGCGTGGCTGGCCAACCAACTGCTCTGGTCGGGGTGGGACGCGGAACTGACGGTGTACAACGCCACGGCCCAGCGGCTGATCGGCCTGCCGAAGCGCAATGTTGTGGAAATGCCGGCAGGACGGCAGTGCGTGGACATTGGGCGGGCGGACATCCCCGGGCTCCTGCATCAGTTGGCGCAGGAACCCGATTTGGCGGCGCTGGCCTGTTACGACCGGGATGGGAACATGTTTCAAGTGTGGGCGCATCAGCGCCGGTATGCCGTCGAGTGGCAGATGCTCCCGGCGCGGGATTTCAACCTGCATCGAATTTGGGTGGCGGGTCGGCCTCTTCCAACCCAGCGGCGGGCCCGTCTGGGCGCACTGGAAGGTGGGCTGGAGCTGTATTCGCGGGAATTGCTGGAGCTGGCGGAGGTAGCGGGACTCTGGGCGTCGTTTTTGGCAGGTGCGAAATTACCGGCCAGCCACGTCTGGCGGGATGTCACGCGAAATCTCGACAACCTGGGGCAACCCCCGCGGCATCGGCACCACGAACCAGTGGCAGCATTTCCCGGTGAGCGATTTTTTGGCGAGAACTGAGATGGAAGCATGCGGTTGACGTTCGCCCCTCACCCGGTGCCACTGCTACAAACTCCGATTGACCTCGCTGCGGGGTCTCCTGTCTTGGGTAACGTCGGTCGGCGGTCAGGAGACCGTGTCGGACCGAACGACGCGGTCTGGAGACCGACGCCGAACAGCCCGGATTTTCCACTTCCGCGTGAGATGTGCGTAACGATCAGCCTCAAGGGGCTGCTGACACGGTTTTGTCAGGGTTGATTTTCAGCAGTGGTTGCGGCATTCTACGGGCGAGTGAAAGCTTTTATTTTAGCGGCCGGCCTTGGCACGCGTTTGCGCGCGCTCGGGCTGGATTTGCCGAAGGTGATGGTGCCCATTGGTGGCCAGCCGCTGCTGCAACATCACTTCGAATGGTTCCGCCGCCAGGGGGTCACGGAATTCATTTTGAACCTCCATTATTTACCGGAAAAGATCACCGAATTCTTTGGCGATGGCCAGCGGTTTGGCGTCAAAATCACCTACTCGCACGAGACGGAAATTCTCGGCACGGCGGGGGGGGTGAAGAAGATGGAGGCGGCCCTCTGCACGGGGCCATTTCTGGTGATTTACGGAGACAATCTGATCCGGATCGAGCTCGCGCCGCTGGTGGAGTTTCACCGCCGCCATGGCGGGCCGGTCACGATCGCGTTGTATGAGTCGGCGGAACCGTGGACGGGCGGGGTGGTGGAGACGGATTCCACGGGCAAAGTGCTGCGATTCCGGGAAAAACCTGACCGAAAAGAGATTTCGACAAACCTGATTAATGCTGGTATTTATCTGCTGGAGCCGGGGGTGTTGGCGGCGATTCCGGCGGGGCAGTTTTGCGATTTTGGCAAAGATGTTTTCCCGAAGCTGTTGGCCGCCGGGACGCCGTTGTACGCGATGCAGCCGAAGGCTTATATTCATGACATTGGCACGCCGGAGCGCTGGGCGCAGGCGCAGCGGGATTTTGAAAATGGATTGGTTTTGAAATGATCATCACCCAGAAGCCAAAAACTGTTCGGCGCCGGTCTCCAGACCGCGCCGTTTTTTTGACCGTTAGGTCTTGGAGGCAGCGGGAGACCTGCGGTCCGCTAATCGGGCGGGGTCTGGAGACCCTCGCCCAACTCGAATCATGATCATCACCCAGACACCCTTGCGGATTTCGTTTGCCGGCGGCGGCACGGATTTCTACGAATTCTTCGAAGCTCATGGCGGGGCGGTCGTCAGCTCGGCGATCGATAAATTCGTCTATTGCATCGTCAAAGAACGTTTTGACGACAAGATTTACGTCAACTGGTCGAAAAAAGAGATTGTGGATTCGGTCGACCAGATCGAGCACGATCTGGTTCGGGAAGCGATGCGCAAAGTGGGGGTCACGCGTGGCATCGAAATCTCATTTCTCTCGGACATTCCCTCGGAAGGCTCCGGTTTGGGCTCGTCCAGCAGCGTGACCGTGGGCGTTCTCCATGCATTATATTGTTACATCGGTGAAACGCCGACGGCCGAGCAGTTGGCCCGCGAAGCCTGTGAAATTGAAATTGGCAAGCTGGGGAAGCCGATTGGAGTCCAGGACCAGTACATTGCGGCGTACGGCGGTCTGCGGTGCTTGGAGTTTGGTCCGGGCCGCAATGTGAAGACTTCATCGGTGAAGATTTCGCGTGCCAGCCTGGAAGACCTCGACAATATGCTGATGCTGTTTTTTACCGGCAAGACCCGCAAGGCCGATCATATCCTGGCGCAGCAACGGGCCAATATTTCCGGCCGACTCGATACGCTTCGGGAAATGACGCATCAGGCGCACGAAGTCCGCCAGCTCCTCGAAGGTGGATCGGTCAGTGCTTTTGGATCGTTATTGCATCGCGGCTGGGAAGCCAAGCGCCGGCTCGCGACCGGTGTCAGCAGCAGCGAACTCGACGAACAGTACCAGCGGGCCATCGCGGCGGGGGCGCTGGGTGGAAAAATTTCGGGTGCGGGCGGCGGCGGCTTTTTTCTCTTGTGCGTGCCGAGCGAATGTCGGCCCGCCGTCCGCCATGCTTTAGCGGAGCTCCGCGAAATGCCGTTTCATCTGGAACGCGGCGGCTCGCGCGTGGTGCTCAACATGCAGAGGTATTGATATGCAAACAGCCAGCCAATTCGCCAAAGAGTATCTGACCGGTTTGAAATCTGTGCTCGACCGTCTGCCGCTCGACGTGCTCGAAAAACTATTTACCGTCATTGAAGAGGCCCACGCGGCTGGAAAACAGATTTTCGTCATCGGCAACGGGGGCAGTGCGGCGACCGCATCGCACATGATGAACGATCTGAACAAGGGCACGCTCGGTCACAAAGGGGACGCGTCGTGGAAACGGTTCAAGGTGATCGCGCTCACGGATAATGTCTCCCTGATGACCGCGTGGGCCAACGATACCGACTACAACACCGTCTTCAGTGAGCCGCTCAAGAATCTCGCCAACCGCGGCGACGTGCTCATTGCCATCTCCGCTTCCGGTAACTCGCCCAATATTATCACGGCGGTTGAAGTGGCAAAAAAGCTTGGCGTAAAAGTACTCGGGCTCGGTGGTTTTACCGGTGGGAAACTTGCGCAACTGGCCGATGTCTGCGTGGTCGTGCCATCGAACGAGTACGGACCCGTGGAGGACGTGCACATGATTATTGATCACATTCTGGTCGGCTACTTGTACGCGAAGCTGAAGGAGGTAAATCGTTAGAACCGTGAACAGGGTGGAAACCGTGAACAGTCGGCTGGATGCGGATCCACATCTTTTAACGATTTTACCGGTTTTACTGTTTTGCCCATGAGCAAGGGATTGATCCTGATCACTGGCGGCGCCGGCTTTATCGGTTCGCATACGGCCACCGAATTGCTCCAAGCCGGATACCGGGTCCGCCTCCTCGATAATCTTTCCCCACCGGTGCATACTGGCGACGGCACATGGCCCGACTGGGTACCGTTGGAGACCGAGCGCATCGTCGGCGATGTCAGGAATCGGGACGACTGGATGAAGGCGCTCCGTGGGGTGGACGGCGTGATTCATTTGGCGGCGTACCAGGATTTATTGCCAAACTTTTCGCATTTCTTTCACGTCAATAGCGTTGGCACGGCCTTGCTCTACGAACTGATCGTGGAGCAGAAGTTGCCGGTGAAAAAAGTTGTCGTCGCGAGTTCGCAGTTCGTCTACGGCGAAGGCCGGTATCAGTGTCCGCAGGATGGCGAAGTTTTTCCGGTCAATCGGGAGCCGGCGCAGCTTTCCAAAAGCCAGTGGGATCCGCAGTGTCCGAAATGCGGGGGTGCGATTGCGCCATTGCCACTGCTGGAAACCCACGCCAACCCGCGCAATCAGTATTCCATTGCCAAATATTCACAGGAATTAATGGCCGTTGCGCTTGGAAAAAATTACGGCATCCCGAGTGTTGCGCTCCGGTATTCGATCGTGCAAGGCCCACACCAATCGTTTCGGAATGCCTATTCCGGTGTGCTCCGCGTGTTTACATTGCAAATGCTGGCCGGTCGGCAGCCGAGTGTGTTTGAGGATGGCCGGCAGCTTCGCGATTATGTCAATGTCGGCGATGTCGCGCGGGCCAACCGGTTGGCCCTGGAAAGCGCCGCGGCAAACTATGAGGTCTTTAATGTCGGCGGCGGCAAAGGGTACACGGTTTTGGAATTTGCGCAGATTGTGGCGGCAGCAACTGGGAACCGTCTGCCGGTGACGCCCGGTGGCGAATACCGGGTCGGTGACACCCGCCACAGCATTTCTGATATCGCCAAACTGCAACGGCTCGGCTGGCAGCCCACGAAGACGCCCCAGGACAGCGTCCGCGATTACGTGGCCTGGATTCGCCGGCAAACGCTGGATAAAGATTACGCGGCGGAAGCGCTGGCCAAGATGCGGGCGATGGGCGCGCTGCGCAAGGCCAGCGGATGAACCACAGAGACACAGAGAACGCAGAGCAGCAAACCTCTGAGACCTCGGTGTCTCTGTGGTTAAGTGTCGTGATCCCCGCCTACAACGAGGAAGAGCGTTTAAAGAAACATATCCCGGCCATTCAGGCGCATCTGGCCGGTAAGAGTTTTGAGATTATCGTGGTCAACGACGGCAGCCGGGATGGTACGGCGGCCGTGGCCCGATCGTTTCCTGGCGTCCGGCTGATTGATTTAAATCCGAACCGCGGCAAAGGTGGAGCCGTGAAAGCCGGGATGCTCGCGGCACAGGGCCAGGTGGTTTTATTTACCGACGCCGACCAGAGCACGCCAATTTCTGAAGTCGATAAACTCCTGGCGAAACTTGCGGCGGGCTATGACCTGGCCATCGGGTCGCGGGCGATGCCGGGGGCAGAAGTCGAACAGCCGCAAGCCTGGTATCGAATGTTGGCGGGGAAACTTTTTGGCATTGGTACCCGATTGTTTTGTATCCGCGGGATTCATGACACCCAATGCGGGTTCAAAGCGCTGACGCGCGTGGTGGTGCAGAAGATTTTTCCACAAATCACTTCCGATACCGCAATTTTCGATATTGAGATGTTGGTCGTGGCGACCCGCGAGGGCTATCGGGTGGCGGAGGTGCCGGTGCATTGGGTGCACGATCCCGATACGCGAATTCCCTATAATTTCCGGCGGGCGCTGAAGATTTGGGGCGAGCTCTTTCGGATTAACCGGGCACAACGGGTCTGGTGGCCATTGCGGGTGCACTCATGACGCGGCGGAATGAATGGCTTGGTTTGGCCGCCATTGTGGCGCTGGCAGCCGGACTCCGGTATGCGTATTTTGGGTTGCTTGAATTTCAGGGGGACGAAGCCTACGCGGCGAATCTGGCACTGCAATTCGTCAAGACCGGCAAGCTGCCGTTGGCCGGGTTGATGTCGAGCGTTGGCGTGACCAATCCGCCGTTGTTTATTTATCTGCTCATTCCGATGTTTGCCCTCCACGCGAGTCCGGTTTTTGTGTCCGGCTGCATTGCGCTGCTCGGCTTGGCGGCAGTGGTGATGACGTGGTACATCGGCCGGAAATACTACGGGCCGGTGGCTGGGTTGGTGGCCGGGCTGTTTTTCGCGGTATCGCCATGGGCGGTGATTTATTCCCGGAAGATCTGGGCGCAAGATTTTGTACCGGTATTCGCGACGGCCACAATGTGGGCCGTACATTCGCTCGTGCTCAGCAAAAAACCGAAAGCGATTTTCTGGTGCGTACTATTGCCATTATGTGTGGTGCAAATTCATTTTTCAGGTCTCGCACTGACGGTGGCGGTGATTGCCATCATTGCGTGGTTACGGCCGAAGATTGACTGGCGGTTCGCAATCGCCGGTATCGTGGTGGCGTTGGTAACGGTGGCGCCATATTTGTATTTGCAGCAGAAAACTAATTGGGGTGATTTCCGGCAAGCCGCGAATACCGTTGGCGGCGGCCAGCAGTGGGAAAAACTCAATGGCGTCACGACGCACCCAGTCAGTGGCTACCGGTTTCCAAGCAAGCAAAACATTTCCTACGCGCTGGCAATCATGAACGGCGGGCGGATTGAGGATGTACTTGGAATTGCAGCGGACGCGGAGTTTGACCAAGCGCAAATCTGGTCGCGCAAAGCGATGCACTTTACGAAGACCACCACGTTGGGTGACTGGCCGTTGTTGTTGCAGCGATTGGCATTTATTGCGGCGCTCATTTGGTTGGTGGTGATTGCTTTCAAGGGTGCGCGGAACCTGTGGATTTTGATATTGTGGGCAGTAGTACCGGTGGTGGTTTTTACATTGGCCGGCTTATGGACGTACCTAACGTATTTTGCAATTTTGTTTCCGGTGCATTTTTTGGTGTGTGGAGCCGTCGCGCAACGACTCAAGCCGGCGGTGGTCTGGAGTTTGGTCGGGTTGCTGACGGCTGGGAACGTGGTGTTCATGTTAGACTATTACCGGTTTGTGGAGCGTAACGGCGGAGCGCAAGGAAGCGCCGGAACAGCACTCCGTCATAAGCTGGATGCCGCGCGATTTTTGGCGGAGCAGGGCGGAACAAAATTGCACGAGGAATGCGCGGCGCAACTGGTGCAGACGCCGACACGGCAACCGATGTTGGTTGAATTTAACCACGACGGCAAACCGGAGTTGCCGCAGTTGGAATGGCCGCTATTAATTTCTCAGATAGCCACCGGTAGTGGTGGGATGACGAATGTAATGGTGTTGCTGGTAGATAGGAATCGCGAGGCGTTTCCGCCCCAGTTGTGGCAGCAACTCGGACAATTGCCGGGGACAAATTTTGGGCCAATCAAACTTTACTTTGTGAGACGATGACAAAACGCGAACGCTGGTTGGCGGTCGGATTGGTGGCGCTTTGGGCGCTGCTGTTCCTGCCGAATTTGCGGACAAGCCCAAATTGGTACGGCGACGAAGGCGAGTGGATGGAGAAATGTTGGCAGTTCATCCACGGCACGACGCATATCGGACCGATTGTGAATGACTTTATCTATCCGTATCCGTATCCGCCGTTGTACATGGCGGTGAATGGCGCGTTGCTGCGGATATTCGGTGACGATGTGGTGGTCGGGCGGGCACTCGGCACGGGACTGGCACTGGCGGCGGCCGGGATTTTATTCTGGATTGGTTGTCGGCTACGGAACAAGACGTTTGGTTTTTTGTGCGCGGCAAGTTTTCTGGTTTACTCGGAAGCGGTGATTAACTTCCGGTGGGTCCGGTCGCATCCAATGGCCGGAGTATTGGCGTTGGCAACAGTTGGATTTTTAGTCCGGTACGTTCAAGAAAAACGGTTACGAGACGCGGTGTGGGCCGGTGTTTTTTGTGCGTTGGCAACGGCGACGAATTATTTCACTTATCCACTCATCGGCGCGGTGATTGTGACGGTGGCCATTGTAAATTGGCGGCACGCGATTGTTGCCGGTGCAGTCGCGATGGCGTATGCGGGGTTGTTTGTGTTGGGGTATGTGGTGCTGCGCGGCTGGACGCCGTTGATGGCGCATGTGCATTTATTGACCAGCGTTGCCGGTAGTGAGATGCGGCCGACGCTAGCAGGAGAAATCGGGCGGTTTGCGGGAAATGTCTGGGAGATTGGTTTCAACACTCCGGCGAAGGTCGGTTTGGAGGGCATTGAATCGTGGGACTGGTGGCTGCGAATCGCGTGGGTTGGATTTTTGTTTTTGCCGGTGAAAGATTGGCGATTGCGAATCTGGGCACCGGTCTGGCTGCTGGTGTTGATGTACGGAGTGTTCAGCAAGCTGAATAACGTGCCGCTGTTTTTTTATCCGGCCACAATTTTTCTACCGGTGCTGGCGATTGGATTTGCCGGTACGTTAACATGGCTCGGTGAAGGCGCAAAACGACTGGGGGCACCGGCCATCGTACCGGGCGCGGCGGTGTGTGCGGTGTTCGGTGTGATGACATTGCAAGGCGCGTGGACACATTTTGACACGAAGATTGATCATTGGACGCAACGTTCTTCCGGTGATGCGGAGGCGGCAATGCGATTTGTTAATGAACGGACGACGGCAAACGATTTGGTGATTGTGCCGAAGCAGATTTACTGGCTGGTGAAGAATGCGAAGCGCAGCATGTTGACGTATTGCGCTCGGTATATCGGCGTGGATAATGATATGCCAGTGCCGACGCATCTTCCACCGGAGTTGTTTTGGTTTGATTGCCGGTTGGAGAAAGCGAAATACGTCGTGATGGAATATGGCGTGCAGGAAGTGGTTCTGTCGGATGGACGCCGAGGGCAGTTGCCGGTAGGAATTGATGCGGTGTACACTGTACCGGTCCTGCGCGGCGTAAAAGAAATTGTGCAACAAATGCAAAAAGAAAAATGGCCGGTGGTGTTTCAGCAAGGCGCTTGCCTGGTATTGGCGAATCCGCGATTTACAGAGGTAACAAAATGAATAAGACACTTGTCATCATTCCGACGTACAACGAAAAAGAAAACGCCCAAGAGATTATTACGGCGGTGCTCAGCCAATCACCGACGGTGGAGGTGCTGATTGTGGATGATGGTTCACCGGATGGCACCGGTGACATTGTCGCGGCGATGCAAAAGACGAAGCCGCGAATTCATTTGATGCGCCGCGCCGGCAAGCAAGGGTTGGGCACAGCGTACATTGCCGGATTTAAGTGGGCGCTGGCACGCGATTTTGCATTCGTGATGGAAATGGATGCGGATTTTTCGCATGACCCGAAAGAGATTCCGAATTTTCTGAAAGCGATTGAGTCCGCTGATCTTGTGTTGGGTTCCCGGTACACCGGTGGTGTGGCACGAGTGGTGAATTGGCCGTTGAAACGCCTCGCGCTCAGCAAAGGCGCATCGCTGTATGTGCGCTTGATTACTGGCTTACCGGTGATGGATCCGACGGGCGGATTCAAATGTTTTCGCAGGCAAGTGCTGGAAGTCATCGGGCTGGATGAAATCCGGTGCAGCGGCTACGCGTTTCAAATCGAATTGTCGTATAAAACTTGGTTGCGTGGCTACCGGGTGCGCGAGATTCCGATTACCTTCGCGGACCGGACCGCCGGTAAATCCAAGATGGCCGGGAACATTGTCCGCGAGGCGTTATGGATGGTCTGGTCGATGGCGGCGCAGCACGGGTTCCGGCGGCGGCCTTCGGCCGGTCACTAATTCTTATGCCGGACGCACCCACAATTCCGGCGCAACGCCGACAACGGTTTTACACCAAACGGGATTGGTTGGCGGCGGCGGTCACCGGCGCACTCGCATTGGTCGCCTACTTTTGTACACTAGCTCCTAGCGTCACGTTTAATACCGCCGGCGAATTAACGACCGTGGCATTTCAACTCGGCGTAGCACAGCCGCCGGGCGCGCCGCTCTGGACTTTCAGCGCATGGCTGTGGTGTCACCTCTTACCGGTGGGCAATATCGCGTGGCGCTTAAATTTATTTTCGGCGGTGACGAGCGCGCTGGCATGCGGTTTGGTGGCGTTGCTGGTTTCTAAAAGTGGCCGGATGATTGGCGTGCGCGCCGGGGTTTTCCGAGTGGAGCAAAACCGGTTATTGATGGAGGTGCTGGTGCCGGCGTGCGCGATTTGCGCTGGATTATTGTTGGCGTGCAGTCCAGTGCTGTGGTCGCAGGCAACCGTGACGGCGACGGCCGGCATCACTGCGCTCATCTGGATGGCGACGTTGGTGGGGCTGTACCGGTGGAGTTTTCAACCGGAGAATTTTCGCTGGTTATATTTTGCCGCCGGCCTGTGGGGCGCAAGTGTGACGACAGATTTTTCATTCGCGTTACTGGCGGTGACCGGCGTTGGTTACTGGTGGCGCGCCCAAAGTTCTAGCTGGATGCGGCAATGGCGACCGGTGTTGCGGGTGACAATGGCCGTGATGCTTGGTGGTGCGTCGGCCGGCGGATTGGTGTGGATTGCGCGGACGAATCCGCCGGTGAATTGGGGCGATTGCACGAATTGGCGAAATTGGTTGGAGTATTTCAGTGGCGGATTATTCAGCCGGTTGCAAACCGGACGGATGCTCTGGCAAGGCTGGAGTCAGTTCAATTTATTTTTCAAAGACCTGCAACAGCAATTTAATCTTGTCTATGCGCTGCTGGTGTTACCGGTGGTGTTTTTTTATCGCGACTTAGCGGAGCGCGACCGGCGGTGGATTCAGTTTTTGACGGTGGCGTTTCTCTGTTTCGGTTGCGGATTTTTATTTCTCAGTCAGCCGGCGAACGCGCAGTTTCTGCCGGGCGATTGTTTGTATGCGATTGGGATTGGCTATGGCTTATTGCTGGGGCTGAGCCAATTGTTTCTGGCGAAACCGCGTCTTCAAATCGTCGCCATTCCGGTGGCGGTGCTGGTGGTGTTACTGCCGGCGGCTTCGGTTTTTCGCAATGGGCCGCATTCAGAAAAATTTGAACACGACTTCGCTTACCGGCTCGGTTATCTTCTATTTGAGCCGGGTGGTGAATATCCAAATTTGGAACGGGATGCCGTGCTGTTCAGCGGAACGGATGACAGCCGGTTTCTGGCGACTCATATGGTTTTCGTCGAGAGTTGCGTTGCAGAAAACGCCAAGTCTGAAGTCGAAAAATGCACAAACAGCGCAGCGTTTGATCGCCGGGATGTTTATCTGCTCACGCAAAATTCGCTGAGCGAGCCGACCTATTTAACTAGCCTACACAATCAATACGGTCCCGCCCGGCTCCGGCGCGCCGGACGAGAGGATATTTATCCGACTAACTCCATTTGGTTGCCGGCCGGCACGGATGTGCAACAGGCGCACAAACAATATCTGAATGATTATCAGAAGCGTGCTCCGTTGCCGGGCGAAGCGGTGAGTGTCGATCAGGCCGGCCGGGTGCGTGTAACCGGCCTGACTAGTCTGATGGCGGTGAATGGACTACTGGCTCGCGAAATTTTTGATCACAACAAAGACCGCCATGCTTTTTACATCGCAGAAAGTTTACCGATTCAATGGATGCAGCCGTATTTGGAACCGTACGGTCTGATTTTTAAGCTCAATGCGGAACCGCTCGCTGATTTATCATCGGCAATTGTGGCGCACGATAAGGCGTATTGGAACGCATTGAGCGACGACTTGCTGGGTGACCCGCGTTTTCGCCGTGACGCTGAGGCAAAAAAAGTTTTCTCCCGACTCCGCACGGCGAGTGCGGGTCTTTATGTCTACCGCCAGATGTGGGACGAGGCGGAATATGCGTTTCTACAAGCCCTCGCACTTTACCCGGACAATCCCGATACGAACTACCGGTTTGCTCAATTCTATGTTGACCGCCAGCGCTGCAACGATGCGCTTGAAATTCTCGAGCAATACCGGCGCCTTGAGCCGCGCAATCCGATGATTCAAGAAGCCCTCGCGCAAGTGAAGAAACGTCGCACGGAGCAAAACTTTATTGCCGATTTGGAACGCCAACACACTTTGTACCCAGAGAAATTCGACATCGCACTGCAACTGGCGCGCGCCTATGCTGGGACGCACCACTTGGACGCATTCGATGCTTTGGTGAAACAACTCACTGATTTACCAGAGTTACCGGAACGCGAATTCTTCAGTTTGATTGATCTCGACTCGCAACTCAAACGCGCTGATCCGATGCTGGAATTACTTGAAAAATTTACCCAGCATTATCCGAAAAATCCCACCGGCTGGTTCAACCTCGCGCTGATGCAAGGAATGCGTGCGAATTGTGCGGCGGCCTTGCCGGCACTCGAACGCGCACTCACACTCGACCCGCAATTAGCCACCGCGGCCCAACAAGATCAACGACTGGAAAGCTGCCGGAGCCTCATTCAAGCATTGCGCGTGACCGGTCCGCCCAAAACTAATCCACCACCGGCGATTGTTTTCAAGCCTGCCAATTAATCTCCGATAGGCAAAACCAACTTCACGCCGACAAATGTTTTCTCGCCTAGCTTGAGATCAATATCCGATTTCAGCCGGGTTTGACTCAAGATGTCGGTGATGAAATTGCCGGTCGACCGGTGCGCCGGCGGCATGAAACCTAAATCACTCAAGCCATAATTAAATCGCAGCCGGTTCGTGACCGTATCCACAAATTCCTGGAGCTGTAGACTGGTCCGGTCGAGTTGGTATTTGGCGTTTTGCAGCGAGTTTTTTACGGATGACCGGCTGGGTTGTTGGATGCCAAACTCGGTTTCAAATTTCTCCCAACGATTGGTGGTTAACGACTCGACTTGAATCTCTGGCGTGTGAACCGCCGGGGTAAACGCTGGCGGATTCGTGCCGGTAAGCAACTCAGCCGGTACATGCTCGACAATCAAATCACCACCGGCAACTGCCGCACAATTGGCCAGCATTACCAACGAAATCAATGCCCAGATAATTCTCATACCTGTAATAAACCATACACCCGCCATCGCCACTGTAAAGGTCAGCTGGCGAAAATCCCTTGAAATCTGGCAGAAAGCGTGCTCTTTACAGTTACCAGCGATGAAGCCTGCCAAAACCAAATCGGCCGCGGAACGTGAGAGCGTGTTACGCGATCTCCAGCGCGCAATTATTGATGGCACTTCTTGGCAATATGAACGTTTGATTGCGCTGGCCACTGCCGCCGGTGTAACAGATGAAGAAATCGATCTGGTCGCCACGGAAGCCGTCCGGTCGTTGCTGACCGGTGCCGAGCAGCCGATTACCAATCGCGAACTCGCTCATGATTGGCCCGGAGGTCATTCCATAATCTAAATGCATTTTGCGCACCACCGGGGGCTTGCTTCCGGTCAGAACGCATGGTAGCGTCCCGCCCCGTAATCAGTCATTTAACCAAAGGTATTATTCATTATGAACAAAATCGCAATTCTCTGTTTGTCAGCACTGCTGGCCGTGTCCGTCCGCGCCGAGGACAAAACCAACGCCGCCCCCGTCGCACCGGTGGCTGGTCACAAAGCCAGTGACGTGGTCGCACGCGTTGGTAAAACCGAAATCAAATGGGAACAACTCGACCCAGCCGTGAACACTTTCATCAAGCAGTTCACCGCGCGCGGTCGCGCCTTCCCGATGGAGCAAATCGACCGGTTGCGTTATGATGTGATTAACGAAATGGTGATTCGCGAACTCGTTTTGCAAGCCACCGCCGGTCACGAACCAACTAATCTCGACGCACAAGTTAAAGAGCAAATCGATCAATCCAAAGTCCAAGCGGGCGGCGCAGACGCGTACACCAAAGCACTCGGCGAAATGGGCGTCACACCCGATGAATACGCCAAACGCGTCCGCGAGATGGTGATCATTCAGGAACAAATCAAGAATGTCGTCGATGCAAAAGTGAAAGTCACCGCCGACGACACCAAGAAATTCTACGACGAAAATCGCAGCAAATTCGTCCTCCCGGAACAGGTCCGCGCCAGTCATATTCTGATTCTCTGTCCGGAAGATGCCACCGCTGAAGTTCGCACGCAGAAGCTCGTACAGATTCAGGCCGCATTGTCCCTAGTAAAAGGCGGCAAAGATTTCGCCGAAGTCGCGCAGAAATTCTCTGAAGATCCCGGCAGCAAAGAACAAGGCGGCGACCTCGGCTTCTTCGCACGGGGCCGGATGGTACCGGAATTTGAAACAGCAGTTTTTGGATTGGCCACCAACGAAATTAGCAGCGTCGTCACCACGCATTACGGCTACCATGTAATCAAAGCCACCGAACGAAAACCGGCCGGCGAGCGCGCTTACACCGAGGTAAAGACCAGCATCGAAAATTATCTCAAGAACCTGCAAGGCCAGAAATTCGCCCAAGAATATCTGAAAGAATTGCGCGATCAGGCCAAGGTCGAGATTCTAATACCGGAACCTGCTCCGATGGCAGCGCCGTCTCACGGCGGCATGCCGATGAACTAATTGATTCCACTCCATCGAGGCGGGAAGTCCACTCGGATTTCCCGCCTCTTTTTTGGTGACAGCGCGAGTTTGACGCCACCGGTAAGAATCTCTACACTTACCGATACGAATGAGCCGCACTGTGCTAGTTGAAATTATCGGACTGGGAATGTTATTGGCCAGTTCCGCGTTTTTCTCAGCGACGGAGATTGCGTTATTTGCACTCAGCAAACTGCAAGTCCGCCGGCTCCGGCAAGACCAACCCGCGACCGGCCAACTCATCAGCGAACTACTCGACCGCCCCCAACGGCTGCTCTCAACTATTCTTTTCGGCAACACGCTCGTGAACATCGCCACCGCTGTGTTGGGTTATGATTTACTCCAACGGTTCGCGCCACAGCATGCCAATGTCATCGCCGTACCGGTGATGACGCTCTTGATTCTGTTGTGCGGTGAAGTCACACCCAAAGCGATTTTGATCCGGCGACCGGAATTCTTCGCGCCAAAATTGGTGCCGGTCATCAATGGTTTCGAGCGTGGCACCCGGCCGGTCCGACGCGGGTTTGAGGCGCTTTCGGAAATGATTGTCCGACGGATTGAGCGGTCGCCATATTTTTCGGCGCGGCGGGCGCGCGACGAAACACCGACTTCTGACGAATACCGGACGTTGCTCACCGCGAGCGAACGCGCCGGCATTGTGCGCCGGGAAGAGCGCGATATGGTTCATAAAATTCTCGCGCTCGATAAAATGCTCGTCCGGGAAATCATGACGCCGCGCGTGGATATGCAATCAATCGAAGATACATTGACGCCGGAGGCAATGGCGGAAGCGTTGCGTAAGATTAAACACCGGCGCGTGCCAATCATCCATGATTCACCGGATACGATTGAAGGCATTTTGAATGTGAAGGAATTTTTGGCGAATCCGCACCGGGAGCTTGATGAAGTTATCGAGTTACCGAATTTTATTCCGGACACGATGCGCGTGGGCAAACTGCTAAAGACATTTCGCAAACAAGAACATCCAGTGGCCATCGTGATCGACGAATATGGCGGCACGCAAGGCATGGTGACGCTGGAAGATATTCTGGAAGAAATCATCGGTGAGATTGAAGACGAATTTGATACACGCGAAATCATGGTTCAAAAAGTCGGCCCCGGCCATTGGCTGATTAACGGCAAGGCACGACTCGAAACCGTCAACAGTGAATGCAATCTCAACCTGCACGCCGCTGATAGTGAAACAATTGCCGGGTGGATCATCGCGCAACTCGGTTCACTGCCCAAAGATGGCGATGAAGTGCGGGTGGAAAACATCCGCGTCATCGCCTGCAAAGTCGTCAAGAACCGAATCCGCGAAGTTATGGTGGAGGTCGCGGACTAGATGGAGACCCTCTGGCTCAGTTTCACTATTGGCTTCGGGTTGATTGCCTGCGCATTTTTTGCCGGCATGGAAACTGGTTTAATTTCACTCAATAAAGTCCGGCTCCGGCACGAGGTGGAACGGAAAAATCGGCGCGCCATTTTGATTAACGGCTTTGTCGAAAATACCGAACGCCTGCTCGGCACCACGTTGGCCGGTTCGACACTTTGTAGCGTTCTCATCGCCGTTGCCGCCTCCGCATTAGCGGTGCGCTGGTTCGGTGAAGGATTTGCGATTGACCTGACCACAATGCTCGTCAGCTCGGCGGTGGTGCTGGTCGTGGCGGAAATCGCACCGAAATCTTTGTTCCGTCAATATCCCCACCGGCTGTGCCTCACCTTTGCCAATTTACTAAACGCTGCCGCTTGGCTGCTCGCACCCGTGGTGTGGTTGATTGGCGAGTTAATGCATTTACTGGCGCGACTCAGCGGTCACAACGGCGACCAACCGGCGAGCTTCTTTGTGACCCGGGAAGAACTGAAACATCTCGCGAAAGAAGGCGAAGCCGGCGGCGCGTTGACCGCCGAAGAACGCCGGATGATTCACGGCGTGTTTGATTTCCCCTACAAAACCGCGCATGAAATCATGACGCCGCTCGCGCGAACCGTCACCGTCGCGTCCACAACTGGTACGGCAGAACTATTTGATATTTCCCAGCGCACCGGCTACGCGCGCCTACCGGTCCGTGATGGCGACCGGATTCTCGGCGTCGTCAATGTCTATGAAATTTTGTTCAACGCCGTGATACCGGAAGGAAAAATCGCGCAAGATTTAATGCAAAAACCGCAATGCGTTCTTTCAACTGACCGAATCAATCGCGTTTTGCCGGTCTTACGCGCGAGCCGAAATCCGATGTGCATCGTCGTCAACCCGGAAGGTCGCGCCATCGGAATTATCACCATCGAAGACATCGTGGAAGAAATTGTGGGCGACGTGGAAGGCTAACTATGCAGGGAAGAATTTTAATCCCAACCGATTTATCGAATGAATCAAATTCCGTTTTTCCATGGGCGCTGACGATTGCTCAGGCGTTCCCGGAGAAACTGTATCTACTCAACGTCATGGATCCGGATTCCGTGAATCAACCCGAGCGACTCGAAGATTTTCCGTCACTCAATGAATTCTTTACCAAAGACCGCGACGGTTGGTTCAACCCGCCGTTGAAAGCATCCGTTCCAGTCACCAAACTCTATCTGTATAACGACGACCCGGCGAAAGTCGTTCTCGGCGTCGCGAAAGCCAAAGCCATCGACTTGATTTGCTTATCCGTCATCCGTCCCGGTGCCAATTTTGCTTGGTGGTCGGCCGGGAAAACCGTTGAGACCATTATCGAAAAAGCGCCGTGTTCCGTGTTATGTGCCGGCGGTCGAAACACTCAGTCGGAGCAATGGAACCGCCCGCACTTCCGCAATATTCTCCTCCTGACTGAACTCACCGCGACGAGCACCGTCCCGCTGGCCAAAGTCATGCCGTGGGTTCAACGTTTCAATGCCATGCTCCACGTCTTTCCGCTCGGCGACCTCGACCATCCGGCTGAACAAAAAACCCTCCGCGAGCTATACAATCAGAACAGCAATTCCACCAACGTCCTGATGTTCAAAGAGCCAAAAAACCGCACCGAAAATTTGATGAAATGCATCCGCCAAGAACCGATTGATTTGATTGTGATGACGCCGCGCGTTCGCGTTCGCTTTGCCAACCGGCTTTTTCACGATGTCTTCGTCCATCTGCTCCGCTCTACCAACGTGCCGATTCTAATCTTGCGCTGAAAGAATTTTCTCCAGCGCCCGCCGGTGCGCCGCCGGCATCGTAATCGCCGCCAATTGCCGTCGCGAAAACCACCGGCCTGTTCCGCAAGCCTTACCGGCAAACACTCGCAATGTGATTCGCCGATTCGTAATTACATGCCGGAGCGTCAGTAAAATTTTCTGAGACTCGCCCGCCGGTAATTCCCATAAACCCGCCAGCAATCCAGTCGCCGGTCGCTGTCGGAGAAAAACTTTACCGGCGCGTCGGACGAATACCGCCGACTCCGTCACCGGCCGAAGCGCGGGTTTGCGGCGTGCCGGTAACCTGCCGCGCCGGCACACATTGCGCAACGGACATTTTTCACAGCGCGGATTTACCGGCAGACAAACAAGTGCGCCGAGTTCCATCAACGCTTGATTGAAGTCACCGCAGTTCTTCTCCGGTAACAGCGCTTCCGCCAATTCCCAATGCTGCTGTGTTTTCGCAAAAACACGAGTGAAAACCCGCGTGACATTGCCATCCACCACCGGAGCACGTTGACCGAAGGCAATACTCGCAATCGCACCGGCAGTGTAGCGGCCGATGCCGGGAAGTTGCTGGAGTTTGGCAACCGTTTCCGGTACGCGGCCGTTCATTTGCCGGGCGGCGCGGTGTAAATTCCGGGCGCGTGAATAGTAACCGAGTCCTTCCCAAAGTTTTAGCACACGCGTCACCGGTGCTCGCGCCACGGCGGTTAATGTTGGAAATTCGCGGAGCCAGTGCCGGTAATAATCGCGGACGGTTTCGACGCGAGTTTGCTGGAGCATAATTTCACTCACCCAGATTCGGTATGGGTCGCGCGTGCCGCGCCACGGAAGTGACCGGCGGTGATTTCGATACCACCGGAGTAAGGTGCGTCGAAATGCGTTGACCGTTACCGGGGCAATATGGAATGGTTTCTGCATGGCCGAGCGCACATCCTACACGTGCCAGCTTCCTGCTGACAAGACTGCCCAATTCAAAGCGGATTTGGAGCAGCGCGGTTTTGTGTTTCGCGATGTGCCCTACGCACATTTCGGCGCAGAACACCGGGGCGAGAAAGTCAGCCTCGCGTTCTATCAATCCGGCAAGTTGGTAATCCAAGGCAAGGGCACGACAGATTTCATCCAGTTTTATTTAGAGCCGGTGTTGCTCGGTGAAGCCCGGCTCGGCTACGAACATATTCTTAATCCGGAAATGACGGCAGAGCGAATCGGTGTGGACGAATCCGGTAAAGGTGATTTTTTCGGACCGCTGGTGGTGGCCGGTGTTTATCTCGACGCCGATTCGGCAATGGCGATGCACGAGCTGGGTGTGAAAGATAGCAAGCAAATCACCAGTGCAAAACGAATCAGCGATTTGGCGAAGGAAATTCGCACCGGAACAAAATGGGACGTTTTACCGATTGGCAACGAAGCCTACAACCGGTTGCAAGCCAAGATGGGCAACGTCAATAATCTCCTCGGCTGGGGTCATGCGCGAGTCATCGAAAATATGTTGGCGAAAGTGCCGGGCGCAACGAAGGCCATCTCCGATCAGTTCGGCAATAAGGTAATCATCCAACGCGCTTTGATGGAGCGCGGCAAGAAAATCGAACTCGTGCAACGTCACAAAGCGGAAAGCGATTTAGCGGTGGCGGCGGCTTCGATTTTGGCACGCGACGAGTTTGTCAACCGGTTGCGAGCGCTCGGCAAAACCGCCGGCATGGCGTTGCCGAAAGGCGCGTCACAAGCGGTAATTACCGCCGGAATTGAATTCGTAAGGAAACATGGCGCGGATGCGTTGGGAAAAGTTGCGAAGACTCATTTCCGTACTACACAAAAAGTTTTGCAGGGAACGACATGAAAAGCACCATCGTGATTGTGGTGGCATTGCTATTGGTCGTTTATGGTCTGGCACAAGTCGGAACGATGTACCGGGCGAAGAATGACTTGAAAATATTCGTTCAGCGCACACTTGATTTCGTCGATGAAACCACCAAAGAATCGGTGAAAACTGACATCGTCCAAGCCGCGCAAAAATTGCACGTCATTGTTTTAGCCGGCAACATTGATGTCGTGTATGAAGACGCCGACACGCCAACGATTCCATCGTCACCTGTCACACAGCTGACCAACAAACGCGTGGTCATTAGCCTCCGGTACGTGGCCTCCGCGATGGGCTTGCCGGTTCACCAACAGATTACCACCTCAAAATTCCGGCAAGTCGCCACTGGACAGTCCGCAAAAACCGAATAAAATTACGCCATGCCACTCTATGAATTTCATTGTCCGAAGTGCGTGAAAGATTTTGAGCAACTTGTCCGCTCCGCCAAATGGGAAGGTCAAGCCGCTTGTCCGCAGTGCGGCACAAAGAAATTGGTGAAGAAACTTTCCGTCTTCGCTTCCGCAGTCGCCACCGGCAACAGCGGTCCGATGCCATGCGATACCGGTAGTTGTCCTGCACCGGCACGCGCGAAACATCGCGGCGGTTGCGCCTGCTGCCGTTGACCTAATTTTAGGTCGCTAATAGTTTTAAGAATTCCGATTCAGTCAGAATTTTCACACCGAGTTTTTTAGCTTTGTCGAGCTTGCTACCGGCGTCCGCACCGACAATCAGGTAGTCGGTTTTTTTGCTGACGGATTCGCCTACAGTCGCGCCGGCGGAACGGAGTTTTTCCTTCGCAATATCACGGGAAAAATTTTCCAGCGTGCCGGTGACAACGACGATCTTCCCGGTAAAATACCCTTTGGCCTGCGGACGACTGATTTCTACTTTTGGTTTTATCCCGACTTGGCGGAGTCTGGCGAGGACTTCCTGATTGCGCGGATTGCTGAAGAAATCGTGGAGGCTTGCCGCCACTACCGGGCCGATGTCTTTGCATTTTTGCAATTCTTCTACGGTCGCACCGGCAATGGCTTGCAGACTTCCGAAATGCCCGGCCAATTTCCGGGCAGCTTCTTCGCCGACGTGCGTAATGCCGAGACCATGCAACAATCGCCAGAGTTCTCGATTTTTCGTACCGGCAATGGCGGTGATAACATTCGTGGCAGATTTCTCGGCCATTCGCTCAAGGCCAGCTAGTTGTTCAACGGTTAGCGCATAAAGATCGGCGACATCGCGAACTAATTTCTGCTCGACAAGTTGGTTGACGAGAACTTCGCCAAGACCTTCGATATCCATCGCATTGCGCATGGCAAAATGTTCGAGGCGGCGTTTGAGTTGCGCCGGACAGGCGATATTTTCACACCGCCACGCGACAAATTCAGGATCGCGATTGACTGGGCCGCCACACGCCGGACAGATGGCCGGCATTTGAAATATTTTCTCTGTACCGGTGCGTTTGCCGGTAACGGCTTCGACGACTTCGGGAATCACCATGCCAGCTTTGCGGATGATGACGGTGTCGCCGATGCGGATGTCTTTGCGTTTGATTTCTTCTTCGTTGTGGAGCGTGGCACGAGCGACGGTAGAGCCTTGAACGAAAACTGGCTCTAGCTCGGCCACCGGTGTGAGGACACCGGTGCGTCCGACTTGGATGGTAATGGCGAGGAGTTTGGTTTCGGCCGGTTTGATCCAATGCTCCGGTTTGAAGACGATGGCGTAACCGGGGGCACGAGCTTTGGCCGGGATGCGGCGCTGCTGGTCAAGCGAATTGACTTTGACGACGATGCCGTCGAGTTCGTAGGGGACTTTAGTGCGCAGGTCTTTAGTTTCGTCGTTACCGGCGACGATGTCACTTTCGTACCGGGCGAGAACTCCATCCATGTCCCAGCATTTCCACCAGAAATGCGCCGTGGGTAAACCGAGTTTTTTCAAAGCTTCCAAGGCTTCGGCGTGAGAGGTGAATTCACCGCCAGCCACCGCATAAAAAACTGCGCTTAACGGCCGGGCGGCGACGCTGCGCGAATCAAGTTGCTTCAGAGTGCCGGCGGTGGCATTGCGCGGATTCGGAAAAGTTTTTTCGTCGGCTTGCCGGAGTTTATCGTTGAGCTTTTCGAAGGCAACCACCGGAATATAAGCTTCGCCACGAACCTCCAGTGTGACCGGTTCGGAAAGTTTGAGCGGGATGGTTTTGATGGTTTTGACGTTGGCAGTGATGTCATCGCCGGTGGTGCCATCGCCGCGAGTGGCCGCTTGGACGAGCACTCCGTTTTCGTACCGGCAGGTAATGGAAACGCCGTCGATTTTAGGTTCGAGAACGTACTCGACGTTTTCCCCCGGTAATTGTTTGTGAATGTCGGCGTCGAATTTGCGAAGGCCATCGAGCGTGTCGGATTTTTCGAGGGAAAGCATTGGGCTGGTATGCCGGACACTCTGAAATTCTTTGAGCGGCGCGCCACCAACGCGTTGAGTCGGTGAGTCAGGCGTGACGAGGTCGGAATGTGCGGCTTCGAGTTTTTGAAGTTCGGCAAAAAGCTGGTCGTAGTCGTAATCGGAAATCTCCGGCCGTGCTTCGGTATAATAAAGCTGGTCGTGCCGGTGGATTTGCCGGCGCAGTTCAGTGATTTGTTTCTGAGTTTCGCGATGATTCATAAGCACGCAAACCGTCGGTCATGGCGACGGTGGGTTGCCAATTTAGGGTGTGCCGGAGTTTATCACTGTTGTAGCCGCGCCGGCCACCTAAGAGTAAGACGGCGAGGCGAGTCAGCGGCGGACAGACTTGAAAAGCGGTGGCGTGCGCGATGCATTCACTGAAAAATGCCAACCGGTCGGCGGTGGCGTAGGAAATACGTGAATTCGGAACTGCGGCGCCGGTGAGGTGACAGAGTTGGTGAATGAATTCTTGCTGAGTCAGACATAACTCGTCGGCGGCGACATTGAAAATTTCACCGGTCACTTTTGGTTGGTGAACCGTAGCCGCGATGGCGTTGGCAACATCGGTGACGAAAATTAGACTGAGCCGATTGGTACCGTCGCCGATGAATTTGAGTCGGCGCGATTGGAGGGCGGCGACAATTCGCCCCAGCGTCACGGCGTCACCGGGGCCATAGACGAGCGTGGGGCGCAAAATTGTGAAGGGTACGGAGGATTGGTGGACGAGTTGTTCGGCGAGAAGTTTGGCGCGCGAATAATAATTCCACCGGTGGAGTTGGCCGTATCCGTCGGTTTCCACGAACGGCCGGCCATCGGGTCGCGGCCAACCGTAGACACCAACGCTGCTGATGTGAATGAAATGCCGAATTTTGCTGGCGGCGGCAGCGGCCAGAACATTGCACGTACCAGTAACAGTGACATGGTAATAATCTGACCACAGGCCGGTCGTGTGAACTCGCGCGGCAGCATGAACAACGGCGTCCGTATTTCGCATCGCCGCAGTCAGGCTATCGATTTGGTCGAGCGGAATCGGAAGACATTGAACGCCGAGCTGCCGGAGCGATTCCGTGCGCGAAGTAGGCCGGACAATAGCCGTCACCGTGTCGCCGCGAGTGACAAGCACACGGGCGAGATGACTGCCGAGCAGGCCGGTGGCACCGGTAAGGAGAATGCGCATCTTTGACAATGTCCTTTTCTAAAACCACCGGGCTTATTATACTTTGCGCCGAAATACAAGGGGTAAGAATGCTCAAACCAAAAATTATCTTTTTCGCGGTGTTCATGGTTTTTGCGACGCTGTGGCGCGGCTGGGAAACGTTTCGTAAGCAAGGTAGCGCCCGCGGGCAAACCTCCATGCTGTGGTCGTTTTACCTGCTGTTTGTGATGAGCGTGATTATTTTTCTCGGAACGATTGTGGAGTTCTGTCTCGTGCCGCGCGAGTTTCACTGGACGCCGGCTATCATCGGCGCGGAGTTGTTTCTCGTGGCAAATGTGATTCGGATGGTGGCGATTCGGGAGTTGGGAAATTTTTGGAGTTTGCACATTGAGATTCGCGACCAACACCAATTTGTGCGGACAGGAATTTATGGATACATCCGGCATCCGGCCTATTTGTCGTTTGTGCTAGAGCATATTGCGGTGACATTGGCTGGGAATGCTTGGTGGGCACTGGCGATCACGCTGATGATATATGTGCCGCTGTTGGTGTGGCGTTGGCGCACGGAAGAACTGGCATTGTGCGCTAAGTTTGGTGAGAGTTACCGGACTTATCAACGCGAAGTAGGCGCTTGGTGGCCGCGCTGGACGGCGTGGCGGCAAAAAAATTGATCACGGTTTATTATTTTCTCGTGCTGCTCAACGCGGCGCTGTTCTTCGGCGTAGCGGTCATTACTTATTTACGGAATCGGCAGAACCGGGCGGGGTTGTATGGTTCACTGGCGTTACTGGTTACCAGCCTGTGGTTAGTTGGGTTTGCACAATACTATCGACCGCTGCCGGACGATTCCGCTTTGATTTGGGCCAAAATCACACTGACTTTTGGCGTGGCGGCAACACCATTAATCATCCAACTTCTATTCGCGCTGACTGAACGGCAAGACCGCTGGCGGTGGGTGGCGATTGGGGCTTGCTACCTCACGAGTGCAATGTGTGTGTGGTTGATCTGGAATGATCAATTACTGACAGGGCTGCGATCTGCGCCGTACTTGGATCATTATGTGCACTACAACCGGGTTTGGTATCCGTTTTTGATTACGCACATCGCCGGGTGGCAATGGGCCGGCACGGGAATGTTGCTGTATTACGTTACCCGAACGGTTGGTTATAAACGCATGCAGTTGATCTACTATTCGGTCGCGTGGGTGGTGTGGTTGCTCGCCGGCAATGGCATCATTGTCCCCATCGAATACGAAGTCCATATCCCGCCCTTTGGTTTTTTGCTGATGCCGCTAAACACACTCCTACTCGGCTATGTCATGACCCGCGCCCGACTCGCAGATTTCAACGTGGTCGCCGCCCGCGCCTTGTTGTACCTCGTGATGTTATTACTGGTGGTTGCCGCTAGTTTACTCTTCATCGGAACCATCAGCCTATTGGCGCCAGGTTTTATGAACCAAAGACAAGTGCTGTTCACCGTCGGGTTGGTGATGGTGATCGGCTTAAGCCTGGCGACTGTCTTGCCGCGCTTTTTGCCATACGCCGAACACATCGTCCAAGAAAGATTTTTCGCCGGCCGGTTTAGTTACCAAGATATGCTGAGCGGTCTCATCCGGGAACTCAGCAATGAAAACACAGTGGAAACACTCCTCACTCGCGTAGTCACTACTCTCCAAAATCAGATGCAAGTCTCGCGAGCGCTGGTGTTTCTTCAAGACCCACTACTGAATGAATATCGGCTGCGCGCCCAAAGCGGCGTACCGGCAGAGGAACAGAAAAAAATCGCTAACTTAGCGACTGACAATCCGGTGATCCAATGGTTACAGACGAAACAAGATTCCTTGGTGCGAGAAGAACAGATGCGAACCTTGACGCCTCTCGTTTGGAAAAAGTTATCGGAGACCTTGAATCAACTGCACATCGTAGTCTGCGTTCCAATGTTGCGCGAAGGCAAGTTGACCGGCGTGTTGTGTCTCGGCGAAAAAACGAATCACGGAATATTTTTTGTCAGCGACTTGAAATTACTGACCACCTTAGCCACCGACTTGGCGCTCAGCGTTCATTACCGGCGCATTGAAGAACATGCCGTTCACCAGAATAAGTTAATTACGCTTGGCACACTCGCCGCCGGTATCGCGCATGAAGTCCGCAATCCATTGTCGTCGATTCGCACCTTCGCCCAACTCTTACCCACTAAAGGCGACGACCCAGATTTCACACATGAGTTTAGTAAAATTGTCATTCAAGACGTGGATCGCATCACACGCGTCATCCAAAGTATGCTCTCCTTTGCCCGACCCAGCACCGTGAACATCGGAAATCACACGGCTGCCGATTTAATTGACGAAGCCTTAGTGCTTGCCCAGTCGCGACTCAGCAGTAAACATATTCAAGTCACCAAAGCACTCCCAACCCCAGTCACGCTCTGTGTGGATAAACACCAAATCCTCCAGGTCCTGCTCAATATTCTCAACAATGCCGCTGATGCTTTACCGGAGAACGGCGTCATTCGGATTACCACCGGTACGCATCCGACCGAGGAACAAAGCGCCTTACCGTCAAAGAATTTTGGCGTCATTGAAATTGCCGATAACGGTCCCGGTATCCCAGCCGCCGTTCGCTCCCGGCTGTTTGACCCATTTTTCACCACGAAAAGCGAGGGAACCGGACTCGGCCTGTCCATCTCCCAAAAAATTGCCCGCGACCACAATGGCTATATCACCGTTTCCGGCTCGGAAGGAATGGGCGCGGCATTCCAACTCCACCTGCCGCTGGATTAGCCGATGCTTCTAGCTGAAAACAAACTATTTACATCCTCGATAGCCGGTGTATAATTTTCCCTATGGAAGTCGTTAATCGCTGACTGAGTTCTCAAGGAGGAACTTAGAATCTGAAGCCCACGATTCCCACAAAAAAAATCGGCGTATGCGTCCCAAACATAGCCGGCGTGTTGTAATTACCGGCATCGGAGTCGTCAGCCCAGTCGGAATCGGCGTCGAGCCGTTCTGGAAAAACGTGGTCGCTGGCGTGTCCGTGGCTGCTCGGTCACCGGCGCTCGTCCAAGCCAAATGCCCCTGGCAAGTCGCTGCCGAAGTTTCTGATTTTCAACCCGACCGCTGGCTCGGCCGCAAAGAAGCCAAGCGCATGGATCGTCTCGCTCAATTTGGTCTCGTCTCCTCACTGCTCGCCGTCGAAGATGCGCGCCTCGATTTCACCAAAGAAAATCCTGAACGGTGCGGCGTTTCCGTCGGCACAGCGCAAGCTGGGATGTTATACGGCGCAAAAGAATACGACGCGTATAAAGAAAAAGGCGTCAGCGCTGTCAGCCCCTATCTCGGCATCGCAGTTTTTACCGGCTCAACCGGTGGCCTCATCGCCATGCACCACAATCTCAAAGCGCCGTGCCTCACGATTTCCACCGGTTGCGATTGCTCCACTGCCGCCATCGCTCACGCGGCCGATCTCATCGCTCGCAGTGACGCCGATGTAATGCTCGCCGGTGGTTCCGACGCGCCGATTCATCCAATTATCGTTGTCTCCTTCGGCACCGTCTACGCGCTCACCTCCCGAAACAACGAACCGAAAAAAGCTTCGCGTCCATTCGACGCCAAACGCGATGGTTTTGTCATCGGCGAAGGGGGCGTCATTCTTGCGCTCGAAGAATTGGAACACGCCCGGCAACGCGGCGCGAGAATTTATGCGGAAATGATCGGCTGGGCCGGCACCTGCGATGCCCATCACATGTGTCATCCCGATCCCACCGGTGAACAAGGTGCTCGCGCCATGCAACTCGCGTTGACGCACGCCGGTATCCGTCCGGAACAAGTGGATTATCTCAACGCCCACGGCACTTCCACACCGCTCGGCGACAAAGCGGAAACTGTCGTCATCAAAAAAGTTTTCGGCCCACACGCCTACAAAGTGCCGGTCAGTTCCACCAAATCGACACTCGGTCATTTGCAAGGTGCGTGCGGCGCCTCGGAAATTGCTGCCTGTTGTCTTTCCATTCGCGACAACGTTTTACCACCGACCATCAATTACGAATTCCCGGATCCCGATTGCGATCTCGACTATGTTCCGAATGTTGCGCGTCGCCGACGCGTCAACATCGCCGCTAGCAATTCCTTTAGCTTCGGCGGGCGCAATACCGCCATCGTACTCCAGCGCTACACCGGTCCCGCAAGTACCACCAACTCCAGCCCCGGTAAAAGTCTCCAACGCGATCTCGACTTACCACCGGTAAAAGGCGAATCATGAAAACCGCTTTACTCCTTGCGGACGGCGCGGACATCCGGCACTTCTTCACCGAGGCTCTCGGTTCGCAAGTCAATCTCGTCCCGGTCGACGCGCCGACCGAACCGAATCGCGCTGGCTTCGATGCGCTATTTTCCACTTGGTTACGCCTTGTGGATATCGTGATTATCGACGCCATATCACTCAACGAATCCACTCGTTGGGCATTGGAATCACTCGCCGCCACAACCTTCGCTGACCATCAAGCTGTCGTCGTTCGCCTCAACGTCGACCAGCGAACACATTATCATTTGGAACCCACGTGGTTGCTTTTAGCCGGCACCGAAGACCTCGACCAAACCCGACGCAACCTCAGTACATTCCTCGAATTGCGCGACACGCAAGCCCAGTTGAAACGCGCGCACGCCGTTCTCAGCCGGCAACCGGCTAAAACCGGCAGCACCACTCATAACACCGGCGCGCCACTTGTACCGGCGGCAGATTTGCTACGCTACCGGGACGCACTTCGCAACATCGGTCAAGTGCTTGGAAAAAATCTCAACGAACGCGAATTACTGGCGGAGTTCTTAAATTTCGTTCACGAACTACTCGGCGTCGGCAAACTGGCGCTGTTCACACGCCGGTATCACAACGATCTTTTTACCGAACGTCTCACGTTGGAAGACCGGCAACTTTCCATTGCCAGCAGTCACGGCATCGCGCCGAACGTCGTCGAACATCTCCGGTTGAATCTTGATTTCGGTGTGGCCGGCCGGCTCAGTCGCGAAACCGCTTTACTCCGGCGCACCACCGACGCCGACCCGCTGGCGCCGAATCACGATCCGCAAGTTGCCCGCGAACTGGATTTACTCGGCGCAGAAGTTGCCGTGCCGATGTTCGACAACGACCAATTGCTCGGCGTGCTCACATTCAGCGGCAAGGTTACCGGTGAGTCGCTCGCCAACGAGGAACTGGAACTCGTTTATCATTTGATGGCGCAACTCGCGCAAGCCATTCGCAATCTCCACCTGCAAGCCAAGCTCGTCGGCCAGCAGCGATTCATGGGCGAAGTGCTGGCGCACGCACAAAGCGCCGTAATTGTCGTCGGACAAGACGACCGGATTTTGTGCGCGAATCGCCGGGCGCGCCGGTTATTGGAACTCGGCGAAGGCGAATTGATTGGCCGCAAGACAAACTGCCTACCGCCGTGCGTCGGCGACGTATTATTTCAAGTGTTGCAGACCGGCGAGGAAATTACGCAACACGAAGTTAGCCTGCCGCGCAATCACCGGCCGTTGAGCGTGAGCGCCACGAGATTTTCGATGAGCCTCGGCGATTCCGAAGGACTGGTGGCGGTGGCGTTGTTGGAGGATTTGACGGAAGCGAAACTCCAGCAAGCACACGAACGCGAATTGGCCGACAAGGAATTTTTCACGCGGCTATCGGCCCGGTTGTCGCATGAACTGAAAAACTCGCTTGTCTCGATTAAAATTTACGCGCAGTTACTACCGGAGCGTTACGATGATCCGGAGTTCCGGGGACAATTCCGGCATATCGTCGCCAGCGAAGTCAACCGGGTGGATTTGCTGGTGCAGAACCTGACATTCTTCACGCGTCCGCTGGTGCTGGTGTATGAAGAAATTAACGCCGAGGAATTGCTCGACACTTGCCTCCGCAACATCACCACGGAATTTACACAGAAGGGATTGCTCCAAGTCGTCGCCTTCGGCCAGAAAGTCACCGGTGACCAAGCCATTCCAGTCGCGACCATCAAGAAGACTTTCAGCGTGCCCAGCGGAATCGAAGGCGATGTCATCCGTTTGGAACAAGCTTTCGAGCATATTTCTCGTAACGCACTGCAATCCATGCCGCAAGGTGGCCGGCTGACCATCAGCGCGGCGGAAGCTGAAGCGAAAGATTTTCCGGAGAACAAACTACCGGAAGGCGGCGGACTCCGTCTCGAATGGCAAGACAACGGCGAAGGCATCGCGCTCGACAATTTGCCGCATGTGACCGAACCATTTGTCACCACGCGCAACATCGGCGTCGGTCTCGGTTTAACAATCGTGAAGCGCATCGTCGAACGGCATGGCGGCCGACTGATAGTTGACAGCACGCAAGGTGTCAGCACCAAAGTAACACTCGTGTTACCGCGTAAAGCGCAGCCACAACTCGAAGACCATTTGGTAGAAGAATCCACGCCGGCGGTGGAGAATTTCAACGTTCCCAATTTCACACCACCACGACCGAAAGCGACGACCCATGTCGCGTCCTAAAATTTTGTGTATTGACGACGAGGATAGTCCGCGTGAATCATTGCGGCACATTCTCAAGGACCGGTATCAAGTCGCGACCGCCGCCACCGGCCAAGCTGGACTGACTGCCTTACAGACGAACGGCCCATTTGACCTCGTACTACTCGACATGATGCTGCCGGATTTCAATGGTTTGGATTTGCTCGCACGCATCCGCAAAGAAATGCCGGCGACACCGGTGGTCATGGTCACTGCAATTTCAGAATCCAAACCAGCCGTCCAAGCTATCAAGCTCGGCGCGGCGGATTATCTGACCAAACCGTTCGATGTAGATGAAATTCGCCTAGTCGTCGCCCGGATTCTCCGCGAACGCGCTTTACCGGCAGCAACAGTCACACCGGCAGCGGATGCCGACATGATTGGCGCGAGTACCGGCATGCGAGACGTGTTCACGTTAATCGACCGGATTAAAAATGCTGATGCCACCGTTTTGATTACCGGTGAGACGGGGACCGGTAAAGAATTAGTAGCGCGAGCACTGCATTTTCGCAGTTGCCGGAAAGAAGGCCCGTTCGTCCCGGTGCATTGCGCGGCAATTCCGAACGAATTACTCGAGAGTGAATTATTCGGTCACGAAAAAGGCGCGTTTACCGGTGCAGTGCAACAGCGCATCGGCATGTTTGAGGCGGCAGACGGTGGCACTTTATTCCTCGATGAAATCGGCGAGATGCCGTTGGCGACGCAAAGCAAATTGCTCCGGGCCATTCAGGAACGTGAAATCCGGCGCGTCGGCAGCCAGCAAACTATTCATGTGAATGTCCGGATGGTTTGCGCGACCAATCGCGATCTTGAAGCGGCTGTCAAAAATGGAACTTTTCGCGAAGATTTGTTTTACCGGATTAATGTCGTACCGGTCAAGTTACCGGCGTTGCGCGAACGGCGCGAAGACATTCCGACGTTGGTGCTGCATTTCGCCCAGCGGTTTGCCGGTGAATTGAAACGGTCAACTCCACAATTCACACCGCAAGCAATGGAGCGGTTTGTCCATTTCGACTGGCCCGGCAACGTCCGCGAATTGGAACACGCGCTGGAACGGTTGCTGATTACTTGCGATGCGGCATTGATTGATGTGGTGCATTTGCCGCCATTGATTGCCACGGCTGAGATTTCGACGGCAACCGATTTGGCGGCAGATGAATTAGACCTACCAAAGCTGACAGCACACCTCGAACGGCAAGCCATCGAAAGGGCGTTGCAACGCAGCGGTGGCGTACTGACCGAAGCCGCGCAGATGTTGCACGTGACCCGCCGCATCTTGCGGTATAAAATGGACCAACTCGGCATTACCACCGATACGACGGAAACTGATGTTCAAAAATGAATCTGGTCGGTCGGTTTTGTTCAATTCTGTACGCTAATTATTAAGGTTGTGCTGGAATTGCTGGTTGGCATAAGGCCTGCTATTGTTAGGAAGCGAATGAAAACTCGCTTGATTAAAATCGTCCTAGTGGCAATCGCTATCAGCATTGCCGGAACTCATGCGGTCTGGGCACTCGGCTTCCGCAATCCTGATCAAAATGCGCGAGCCACCGGTCAAGGCGAAGCCTTCACCGCACAAGCGGATGATGCGTCAGCGATTTATTACAACCCAGCCGGATTGACGCAGCAGACCGGTTCACAGTTAACCAGCGGCGGATATTTGGATTTTGCCGGTAGTCAATTTCGCGGCGCGGCGAATGTGAACAATACGTCCACAAGTTTTTTGCCGCAGTTTTATTTCGCCACGGATTTCGGACGGACGAATTCACCGTGGCGCGTTGGTTTAGGCTTTAACGTTCCGTTTGGTAGTCAATCGGACTTGGGAGCGAATGGATACTTCAAGAATCTCGTTACGAAAAGCAGCCTCGCGGTTTACAACATCGCACCATCGGTCGCCTACCGGTTCAATGACCACTTTTCGCTGGGTGTGGATTTGAATGTCTACCACGGTGATAGCATGTTTGAACAAGAGGTCGCGGCATATGGCAATGCGGTTTATCATTTTCAAGGCAGCGGCGATGCGGTCGGCGCAACTGTCGGCGCACTCTATAAGTTCAATGACCAACACACCCTCGGCGCGGTCTATCGCAGCCCGTTCACAATTAACTTCACCGACTATGCGGTTCTGCATGGCGTACTCCCAGCTTCGCCGGCGCACGCATCGATCAATTTTCCGCAATCCGTTGCCCTCGGTTACGCGTACCGGCCAATTCCAAAATTGAAACTCGAAGTAGATGTGGAATGGACCAACTGGGATCCGCTGAACACTGTCCAAGTCAAAGCTAACAATCCGTTTCTGAGCGCCGCGTCCCCGTACAATTGGAAGGATAGTTTTTTTTACGAGTTCGGCACACAGTATGAATTGAATGACCGTTGGACGGTGCGTGCGGGTTATATTTTCTCTGAAAACTCCGTACCGGATAGCACCTATTCGCCAACATTACCGGACGCAGATCGGCATGTGCTCAGTGCTGGCTTGGGCTATAAAATTAAGTGGCTGCAAATCGATGTCGCTTATCAATACAGTTTCACCACTGCCCACACTGTAACCGGTTCACCGTACGGATTGAGCGATGGACGATGGACTAGCGATGGTCACGCCCTTTGCGCTTCCAGCACCATTCACTTCTAATGACTATGGTTACTCCACTCGAACCACTTTCGACCGCCACCGGTAAACCGGTCCTGCTGATTGTTGACGATGAAGCCGGACCGCGTGAGGCGTTACGGTTTGTTTTCAAAGACCGGTTTAACTGCGTCACCACCACCGGTGGCCGCCAAGGTATCGAATACGCCAAGTCGAATCCCATCGACATTGCGATTCTCGATATCCGGATGCCGGACATGTCAGGCGTGGATGTCTTGCGCGAATTAAAAGCGCACAACCCAGACATCGAATGCGTGCTGTTGACCGGCTACGAAACATTGGAAACCGCCCGGGCCGCAGTGCATTACGGTGCCGCTGAATATCTCAACAAGCCGTTTGATGTCTTCAATATTCGGGAAATCGTGGATCGTTGCCTCGTCCGCCGGCAGCAGAAAACTAAAGCCAATGAAAACCTCCGGTCCATTGAAAAACTGAATAAAGATTTGACCGTCACCGTGACCGAACAGTCACGCACCGCGACCGCCAGCGTCCTCTCGGCTGGTGTTGTCCACGAGTTGAATAATCCGCTCAGCATCATTTCCGGTTACATTCAACTTCTTGATAATGACCTGACCAAACTCAGCCAAGGTGACGTCACTACCACTCAAAACATCCAACACCGGCTCACCACCATTCAACGCGAAATCCAGCGTTGCAAAGAAATCGCCGCGCGCTTTCTCCGCTTCTCTCGCGCACCTCGGTCACAAACCGAAGTCATCAATGTCACGCCATTACTGGAAGACACCGCCTTACTTTTGCGCGCTCATCCGGCGCACAGCCAGTCGCGAATTATTGCCCACGCCATTGAGCCAGTCTTGACAGTGAAAGCCAGTCCAGTCGAACTCGTACAGGTGCTGATTAATATTGGCGTCAACGCGCTTCAAGCCATGACCGGCCAAGGCACGCTCCTCTTTACTGCTGAACGCGCCACCGCGCCGGTCAATCCAATCTTCCGTTCTCAGAATTACGAATCGCAACAACCGCTCATCCGCATTTCCGCCACGGATACCGGCTGTGGAATTTCACCGGAGAATATTCAGAAGCTATTCACCCCGCACTTCACTACGAAAGCTGACGGCAACGGCCTTGGTTTAACCATCGTCGCCGAAATTGTTGGAAGATATAACGGCGCGATTGAAATTCTCAGTGCCACCGGCAAGGGTACAAACTTCAATATTTACCTGCCACACGCCGTCTAACACTCGTCACTGCCCGACAATTTTCACCGGCACAAACTGACCGTTTTTGATTTCCTCAACGACCATGACTTTTACTGACGTATCGCCGTTCGCATCGAAACTCCACTTCCCAAGAGCGCCATCCATATCGCGCAGACTGGCCACTGCGGCGCGAATGGCTTCCCGGTCCTTCTTACCGGCGCGTTGAATTCCAGTAAGCGCAACCAAACCCGATTCATAACCGTACACGGCATAAGCCTCCGGTTCGGCGTTATATTTTTTCTTGTATGCTTCGTAAAACTCCCGGCCTTTGCCGCGCAACTGACTCGGCGGTAAACCACCAAACGTGACGTACGCCCGGCCTTCGAGATTTTCCTGACCAGCGGATTCGATGAGCGCAGTTTCCCGGCAACCATCCGGCATCATGATTTTGACCTTTGCGCCACCGGCCACCAAATCTTTCGCAAGCTGACCGGCACCGCTCTGCGTGGTGCCGCCAAAATAAACCAGATCGGCACCGGTGCTTTTGATTTTGGTCACGAGCGACCGGAAGTTGGCCGCTTTGGCGTCGATGCCTTCATGACCAGCGACTGTCATGCCCAGTTTTTTCGCAACGCGCTCAAAAACTCCGGCCACGCCTTTACCGTAAAGTTCGCGGTCATCGAGAATGAAAACTTTTTTGAAACCGGTTTCTTTCGCAAATGTCGCGGCGACATCGCCTTGAATATCGTCCGCCGGCACGACCCGAAAATAATTAATCTTACCGGACGGCCGGTACACCGCCGGTTCATTGGCTTCGCCGGTACCGGGCTTGGTGAGACCGGGATAGGTGTTCGCCGGGCTAACCATCACAATCCCGGCTTGATTAAGAATCGGCATGGAAATTTTTGCCGCACCGGAATTGTACGTGCCGATGTACGCCATTACGTCGGTATCTTTGACCGCGTGTTGCGCATTGGCGGCTTCGAGCGCCGGATCCCACTGACCACGCTCCGGCGACGCATCGTCCCAATCTTCATAGGCAATGGTGTAATCGCCAATCTTGCCGCCAACTTCGGCAATGGCCATCTTAATTCCGTTTACCATCGATGTGGTTTGGCCATTGGCACTACCGGTACGCGGCAAACTGGAGACAATCTTAATGACGTCAGCACCGGCGGTCAGTTCAATCAGCAGAAACGCGAAAAGTACGAGGAAGAATTTCATACGGCGACTATTGCCACAACTGCGCGGCAGCTTCAATCTTAAAGCCAACTAGAGTTTCAATAAATCCGCAGGAGTTGCAATGACCTCGACCGCGCCGCTCGTTAGCAATTCTTCCCGGTCGCGAAATCCCCACAACACACCCACCGGTACCATTCCAGCAGCGCGCGCCGTTTGCATATCGGTATTTGTGTCACCAAGATACAACCATTCCGAAACCGGGATATTGAGTTGCCGGGCAATCTCCAATGCGCTCGTCGGATCCGGTTTCAATGGCACACCGGCCCGACTTCCATAAACAATCTGAAACGGATTCGGCTGAAAATAATGTGCCATCATCCGTTGAGTAAAATCATCCGGTTTATTCGAGAGCACCGCCAGCTTGCAACCGCGTTCCGCCAGTGTCCGCACTAAATCAAGAATACCGGGATAAAGTTTTGTTTCATCAAAACAATGTGCGTCGTAATGCGCTCGCATTCGCTTCAGAGTTTCCTCAACCAAATCTTTTCGGTCCATCGGCAGTGCGCGCGTACAAAGTTGTCGCGCACCATCGCCAACCATCATCCGATAGCGTTTCCGTGGATGCGGCGCACAACCCACCGCCATCAGCGCGACATTGGTCGCATTGGCCAGATCCGCGAGCGAGTCCGCCAACGTCCCGTCGAGGTCAAATAACACGGCGCGATAAGTAAAACGCATGCCGGCACCTCTACCAGACTCCGCTTCCGCCGGCAACTCTCTGCATTGAAAGACTTGATTCCCGCGCGTATTTGTCCACAATCACCGGCATGAAGAATTCGGCGCAACGCACCTGGGGCGGCCGGTTTACCACCGGACCAACCGCAGCAGTTCAACAATTCACCGAAAGCGTCAGCTTCGACTGGCGACTCTACCGGCAAGACATCGCCGGCTCCATCGCCCACGCGCAAGGTTTAGCCAAAGCCGGTCTCATCACCAAAGCTGAAGCTGCAAAAATTACGCGCGGCCTCAACGCCATCCAGCGAGAAATTGATACCGGAAAATTTCATTGGGATTCGGCGCTCGAAGATGTTCACATGAACATCGAAACTGCGCTCGTAAAAAAAATCGGCGCCGCCGGAAAGAAATTGCACACCGCCCGAAGCCGAAACGATCAAGTCGCGACAGATTTATCCCTCTGGGTTTGTGATACCGCCGTCGATCTCATTGAGCAACTCGGCCAACTTCAGCTCGCACTGGTTAATCTTGCCGAAGCCAATCAAACCGTAATTATCCCCGGCTACACCCACCTGCAACGAGCGCAACCGGTCGCTTTCGCCCATCATTGTCTTGCGTACGTCGAAATGTTTGAACGCGATCTTCTCCGGTTCGCCATGACGTGCGGCAATGCCGGTCGAAACAGTCCACTCGGCTCCGGCGCCATCGCCGGTAGCACCTTGCGACTCGACCGAGCTGCCATCGCTAAACAACTCGGTTTCTCCGGCGTCACACAAAATTCCATGGATGCCGTCAGCAACCGGGATTTTGTTTTAGATTTTCTCTACGCAGCGGCGGTCACCGGTACTCATCTCTCCCGGCTCGCGGAAGATTTGATTTTGTGGTCGAGCGCTGAGTTCGGTTTCATCACCATCAGCGATGCGTACACCACCGGCTCGTCGTTGATGCCGCAAAAGAAAAATCCCGACATCTGCGAACTCACTCGCGGAAAGACCGGCCGGCTCTACGGCAATCTCGTTGCAGTCTTAACGATGCTGAAGGGTTTGCCGCTGACTTATAACCGGGACATGCAAGAAGACAAAGAACCGCTCTTCGATTCCGCCGACACATTACTCGCCACGCTCCGCGTCGTCGCGGATATGCTCCGGCATATTAAAGTCAACCGGTCACGCTGCGAAACCGCCGCCGGTGATCCATTGTTACTAGCAACCGACCTCGTCGATTTCCTCGTCAAAAACGGCACGCCGTTCCGGGAAGCGCATCACATCATCGGCGCGCTGGTGGCGGAATCTGAAAAAACGGGTATCGCTTTGCCGAAATTAGCCGGTAAGAAATATGGCCGCGCCGCCGAAAAAGTTTTTGATGTACACCGGGCGCTCGCCGCCCGAAAAACCGTCGGTGCACCATCTCCGGAAAACATTCGAGCGCAAATCACCCGGTGGAAGAAATTACTCCGTTAACCGAAGACCGCACGGAACCGGTCGCAATAGTAGCGCACCAAATCCCATTCGGCATCCGGTGGAATCCGATGATCGGGACAAGGCAGATAACCACCGAGTTCAACCAACGGACGCAAACGCTCAATCTCGGCATCTACCGCCGCACGATCACGGGCGAAGACGACTTTATTCATACCGCCGACACCACGCAGTTCTCGGCCGTATTTCTCGCGCCACGGTGCGATGCTGGCGTTCCAGGTGCCGACTTCAATCGGGAACATCGTGTTGACGCCGTTCTCCAGCCAAATCGGGAGTAACGAATCAATCATTCCATCGCAATCTAGCGAGATGATTTCGATTCCGTGGGCACGAACTAAATCGGTAATCCGCCGATAATGCGGACCGACTTTTTCGGCGAACACCGCCGGTGAGATTAGCGGACCGTTTTTGAAACAGATGTCTTCCCAGAAATGCGCGAAGTCAAATTTCGCGCCGGATTCCAACGCTACCTTAGTAGTGCGATAACAAATCTCGGCATTCATTTCGATAATCTCGGTAAATAACGCCTCATCATCCATGTGAAGGTACGCGCAGTTTTCGACACCGATAATGTTGCGAATTGTTCCAAACAGGCTGCCGCAATGCAGGCCATAGTGATAGTCCCGCTTGCCAGTCTTAAGAAATTCCAATCCGCCTTGGTCCCAGCGCACCATCCGGTCATTCACACGAACTTGGCCTTCGGTCACCCGGGCTTCATTCCATTGCAACCGCCACCGGTACTCTTTTTCCCAACTGGCGCGATCGCGGAAAAGATGCTCAATCTCTGTCGGTATCGAGCCTGCATCGGGTGCTTGGAGAACGATGACGCCTTCGCTATTCAACACATGCTTGGAACCATCTGGGAATTCTTGAACTACACGTGGTTCAAACTCCGGCTTCAGCGAACAATTCGGATGAAACGCCGAGTACCAATCAAAATCAAAACCTAACTTCGTATTGATTTCGGCATCCGCCGGATTGCCGTCGCCCCAAACGCGCGCTAATTCTTTGCTAAGGTGTCCTTCCGTCGCCCATTTTTGCAACGTCTCATTCCAATACCCAAAGTGAACGACCGGCACACGCTCGACCGGTTGATAGTGCAGAATCCGCATGGCCATTTCCGCTGTGTTCATCGTCGTCCCTTTCCGTTTGGCTTGAAGTTCTAGCGCGACTCTATAAGACAAGGACGATGAGTCAAGCGCATCTTCGGCATGGCATTGCCGGCGGGGCGGTGATTTGCTAAATTACGGATATTCTATGAATACATTCCAATATCGGCGTGGTGAATTGTGCTGTGAGCAAGTACCGGTGCAGCAGTTGGCGGAAAAATTCGGCACTCCGTTGTACGTCTACAGCCGTAACCATATCGTCGGCCAGTTCACGGCGCTGGACCAAGCGCTTCAGTCAGTCGAGCATACGGTTTGCTATGCCGTCAAAGCCAATAGCAACCTTGCGATTCTGAGCGCACTGGCCAAGGCGGGCGCGGGATTTGATATCGTCAGCGCCGGTGAGCTTTACCGCGTTATCCACGCCGGCGGCGACCCGACGAAGTGTGTTTTCTCCGGTGTCGGGAAGACGCGCGAAGAAATTGAATATGCCCTCAAGCTTGGGATTTACATTTTCAATGTCGAAAGTGAAGCGGAACTCCGACAGCTTTCCGCAGTCGGTCAACGGCTGCGCCGGCGCGCGCCAATTGCGTTGCGCGTAAATCCGCATGTGGATCCAGACACGCATCATCATATTGCCACCGGTAAGAAAGAAAGTAAGTTCGGCATTTCCATCGAACGCGCGCTGGCGGTCTACCAAGAAGCGAGCCGGTTGCCGGGCGTGGAAATTCGCGGTGTCCAAATGCACATCGGCTCACAAATCACCCGCGTCACACCATTCGTACAGGCCACACGGAAATTGCTCAAGCTGGCGGCGCAAGTGCGCGTACTCGCGCCGGCGACGGTGCGGTCGTTCGACATCGGTGGCGGGTTGGGCATTTGTTACAAAGACCAAACTCCGCCAACGGCGCAGCAGTTTGCGGCGAAGGTGCTGCCGTTGGTGAAAAACACCGGGCTACGATTGTTGATAGAACCGGGCCGGTTTATCGTCGGTAACGGTGGTTCGCTGATCACCCGCGTAGTTTATATCAAGAAAACACCGGTGAAGACGTTTGTCATCACGGATGCCGCGATGAACGATTTGATTCGGCCGGTCTTGTACGACAGCTATCACGAAATTCTGCCGGTGCGACAATCGCGCAGTCGGAAGCGAAAAGTGGATGTCGTCGGGCCGGTCTGCGAATCCGGCGACTTTTTTGCGAAAGACCGTCTACTACCGGAGGTGAACGCCGGTGATTTACTCTCCGTCATGAGCGCCGGTGCCTATGGCATGGGGATGGCATCGAATTATAATTCCCGGCCGCGGCCGGCGGAAGTGTTGGTGAACGGCCGGCGGGCCACGTGTGTGCGCCGGCGAGAAACGTTGGCGGATTTAGTGCGCGGCGAAGACCGGGGTTGACAAGCCGGAACATTTTTATAAAATCCGCGCCGGTAGTCTTTAGAAGTGCGCGGCCGCTTCGAAGTACTCGAAGCGGTTTTTTGTGCACACGGACTTAAACGAAGAAAGGTAATGGAGTATTGTTATGGCAACTGGAAAAGTGAAGTGGTTCGATACGAAAAAGGGTTTTGGATTCATCCAACAAGAAGGCGGCGCGGACGTGTTCGTGCACTACTCGTCAGTCACCGGCGACGGGTTCAAAAACCTGGAAGAAGGCCAGACCGTGGAGTTTGAACTGGTGGATTCTCCTAAGGGCCCGAAAGCTAGCAACGTCATCGTGAAGTAACCAACTTCGCTGACACCATAACCCCTTGCCGACTTCGGTCGTCAGGGGGTTTGTGTTATTATCCTGTGTATCACCAACAACCACCAATGAATAATCTTCCGTTTGAAAAACTTACTCCGTACCGGCTGCGTACTTTCGTACCGGCCACCATCAACTGGGGCGACTGGTCACAAATTGCGCCGCTCTTTGACGCCCTCGATCAACGCGTGTTAGCCAACGACGCCGACCGCGAACAGTGGCTGCGCGACTGGAGCGAACTCAGTGCCGCGCTTGACGAAGAATCTTCCCGCCGGTACATCACCATGACTTGTCACACCGATGATGCCGCCGCAGAAAAAGCGTATCTGCAATTTGTTGAAGTCATCGAACCGCAACTCAAACCCCGGCAGTTTGCACTGAGCCAACGCTACGTCGCGCAACCGTTGACGACACCCCGGTATGAAGTTTTCAATCGCGACATCGCCGTCACCATCAAACTTTACCGGTCTGAAAATGTTCCGATTGAAACCGAAGAATCCAAACTCGGTCAGCAGTATCAAAAACTCGCCGGCAGCCTCACCGTCCAATTTCGTGGCGAAGAAAAAACGCTCACCCAAATGAGCCGGAACCTTGAAGAACCCGACCGGGCGCTCCGGCAAGAAGCGTGGGAACTCGTAACCCGCCGGTGGTTACAAGAGCGAGAAAATTTTGACGCACAGTTTGACCAGCTTCGCCAGCTCCGCTGCCAGATTGCGCACAACGCTGGATTTGATGATTATCTGGCGTACATTTTTCGGGCGCGCCGGCGGTTTGATTACACCGCGACGGATTGCCGTCAGTTTCACGATGCCGTCGAATCGGAAGTCATGCCACTCCTCCGTCAACTGCAAGCGAATCGCCGCCGGCAACTCAACTTACCGGCGTTGCGTCCGTGGGATTTAGTGGTCGATCCTCTGAACCAGCCGCCGCTACGCCCATTTTCTACGGTGGAACAATTATCCACCGGTGCTCAAGAGATTTTCCAGCGCGTGCATCCGGACCTCGGCGTAGATTACCGGTTGATGCGCGAGCAACAACTGCTTGATTTGGAAAATCGGAAAGGCAAAGCTCCCGGCGGCTATCAGTGCACCTTGAACGAAGCGCGCGTGCCGTTTATTTTTATGAATGCCGTTGGCGTTCAGCGCGACGTGGAGACATTGCTTCACGAAGGCGGCCATGCATTCCATGCGTTGGCGAGGCGCGAAGAAGATTTGCTGGCGTACCGGGACGGTGTGCCGATTGAATTTGCTGAAGTCGCTTCGATGAGTATGGAGCTACTCGGCGGCGAGCATCTCGATGTGTTTTACAATCCCGAGGACGCGAACCGCGCCCGGCGAACACACCTCGAACAAATCGTCACGATTCTCGCTTGGATTGCGACGGTGGACGCTTTTCAGCATTGGCTTTACACGCATCCGAATCATGCGCCTACTGAACGCGCCGCCGCTTGGGTAAACTTACGGAAACGCTTTGGCGGCGATGTGGATTGGACTGGTTATGAAGACGCTCGCGCCAATCTCTGGCACCGGCAGCTCCACATTTTTCTACATCCGCTGTACTACATCGAATATGGCATCGCTCAACTCGGCGCACTCCAAATCTGGGCTAACTCCCGCCGCGAAAAATCAGGCGCACTCGCCGCCTACCGGCGCGCCTTGGCACTCGGCGGCTCACGACCTTTGCCGGAATTGTTTGCCGCAGCCGGTTGCCGATTCGATTTCAGCGCGGCAACATTGCGACCGCTCATGACGATGATCCGTCAGATTTTAGAACTCCCGGCGTGAGAGCTTGCGCCGGTACGGCACTTTGCTTAAACTTCGGATATGAAAATTCGCTTTGCCATTATACTTTTTGCCGCCACAACTTTTTTTACTTCGCATCTCATAGCCGAAGATCAAGCCCTGGGTGTGTTGGACGAAAAGGTCAGTAAACTCACCGCCCAAGCGGAAGATTTACAGTTCCGGTACCAGCAACTTCAAAAAGCTCTCGAGAAGATTCAAGCCGATCTTACTCAGCTGCGTCAGGCTGTTGCCACCGCCGGTGGCACGTCACCGGCAGAGTTAAAAATGTTGGAAGACCGGATTGCAGCCGTCGATGCCGCCCGGCAAAAAGACCGGCAAGCCATTATTGAGCAGTTAGCCAAAGAACTTTCTGGTACCGGTAAATCACCGGCAATCGGCGATGGGAAAGAACACATCGTCGCAAAAGGTGAAACGCTCAGCTCCATTGCCAAAACTTACGGCATCACCGTGGCGGATTTGAAAAAAGCCAATAATCTCACCGGGACCGATATCAAGGTTGGCCAGAAGCTTTCGCTTCCGAAATAAATCGGCTTACACTTTTTCTGGACGACCGGTGTCCCAGAAGATGTTTTTCTGCGGTGCGCTAGTTTTTCGTTCGCTACTCCAGTTTTGCCGAGGACTGGCGGTTTTTGCGGCGAGCTTTTCGGCATCCACTTTCAACCATACTGAATCTTCACCGAGAATTGCTTCCAACTCTTCCACAAGTGCTGATTCCGGCGTAACCGAAAAATGCTCGTGCGCTTCCAGAAAAACTAATTTCCCTTCGGGATAAATGAAACAGAACATCACCGGTACCGGACCGGTGTGTGCGCGGAGAACGGTTTGGATGCGAGTTAAGATTTCTTCATTGGCGGTATTGGTCGCGAGCCGGATGTGCACCGCTTTCGTGAACCGCTTCGGCACCTCGGTCAGCGGAATAATTTGGTCGGCGTAAATTTTGGGTTTGTCTTCCTTCAGGCTGACGGTACCGGTGATGAAAACGGCCGCATCGGCTGTCAAGATGCTGCTGCATTTGGCATAGGCTTCCGGAAAAACCAACACTTCGACTATGCCGTCGAGATCTTCAATCGACAAAATTGCCATCGGCTTGTTTTGCTTCGTCAACTTTGGCTGCAATTTACCGATGAGACCGCCGAGACGGATGGCTTGGCCATCCGGTAGTTGGGCGAGTTGCGCGGTGGAAGCCAGCTCGTACCGCCGGAGAATCTCGGCAAATTTCGTCAACGGATGGCCGGTCACGTAGAAGCCAAGTAATTCTTTTTCAAAACCAAGCAGGTCGCTTTGGCTCCAAACAACCGCCGGTGACTGCCCAGATGTTTTGCGGGTATTAACTGGTGCGACATCAAAGAGCGCATTCTGGCCGCTTTCCCGATCGCGTTGGGCAGTTGCCGCTCGATCCAATTGGTAATTCATGTCCGCCCAAACCTGAGCGCGAGACGGATTGATCACATCGAATGCGCCGCACTTGATGAGACATTCGACAACCTTCCGGTTCACAACTCGTGCATCAATCCGGTCGCAGAAATTCGCCAACGATTGAAACGGACCGGCAGCTTTCCGAACCGTAATAATATTTTGGACGGCAATCTCACCGACATTTTTAATCGCGGCCATCCCGAAGCGGATTCGGCCTTGATCCACCGTGAAACGCACACCGCTTTCGTTCACATCCGGCGGCAGCACTTCAATCTTCATGTGCCGGCACTCGTTGATGAAGAGCTGAATTTTATCGGTGTTCGCCAATTCGTTCGACAACAGTGCGGCCATGAACTCGACTGGGAAGTGCGCCTTCAAATAAGCCGTCTGGTAGGCGACGACAGCGTAGGCGGCGCTGTGGGCTTTGTTAAAACCATAGCCGGCAAACTTCGCCAGCGTGTCAAAAATCTTTTCGGCTTTTGCCTTCGGAATTTTGTGCGTGTCCGCGCAACCTTTGACAAAGGTGACGCGCTGTTTTTCCATTTCTTCCGGCTTTTTCTTACCCATCGCCCGGCGCAGCAAATCGGCACCACCAAGTGTATAACCGGCTAAAACATTCGCCGCCTGCATGACTTGTTCTTGGTAGACAAAAATCCCGTAGGTTTCTTTCAGAATCGGCTCCAACGCCGGGTGGTCGTATTCCACTTTCACTTTTCCGTGTTTGCGAGCGATGTAGTCGTCGATGAACTGCATCGGGCCGGGCCGGTACAGCGCGATGAGGGCGTTGATGACTTCGATGGAATCAATGCCGATGCGCCGGCACAAATCGCGCATCCCACCGGATTCCAACTGGAAGAGACCGATGGTGTTGGCCTTCATCAGCATGTCGAAAGTCTTCTGATCATCGACCGGAATCTGGTTGATATCAATCTGCTGACCGGTGGTATCCTGAATGAGATCGAGACAATCTTTGATGACCGTCAACGTCTTCAATCCAAGAAAATCCATCTTCAGCACGCCGAGATCACCAAGCGGATTCATCGAATACTGCGTGACGATATCGGTTTCATTCGTACCGGTGGTCAGCGGGACAATGCTGGTCAGCGGCCCGTCGCTAATCACAACGCCGGCGGCATGAGTCGAAGCATTGCGGGCAATTCCTTCCAGCGTTTTGCCGAGATTAATAATCCGCTGAACCGGCTCTTCCGTTTGATACGCGGTTTTTAATTCCGGGTTCATCTCCAGCGCCCGGTCGAGCGTCATATTCAAATCTGGCGGAATCATCTTGGCAATCCGGTCGCAATCGCCATAGCTAAAACCCAACACCCGGCCGACATCGCGCACCACCATCTTCGCGCCGAGCGTACCAAAGGTGATGATTTGCGCCACGTGATCCGTGCCGTATTTCTGCCGGACATACTCGATGACTTCCGGTCGCCGGTTGTAACAGAAATCCATATCGATATCCGGCGGTGACACGCGTTCGGGATTCAAAAATCGTTCGAAGAATAACCCGTACCGGAGCGGATCAATGTCGGTAATTTTCAACGCATACGCCACCAAACTACCGGCGGCACTGCCACGGCCCGGTCCGACTGGAATGCCATGACTTTTCGCAAAGTGAACAAAATCCCAGACAATTAGGATATAGCTGACAAAACCCTGCTTCGCGATAATCTGCAATTCATGCTCGACGCGCGTGAGAACCTCCGCCGTCGGCGCATCGCCATACCGGTCGCGAATACCGGCATCCACTAATTGCCGGATATATTTTTCGCGCGGGATATTCTCCGGTGGGTGATAAACTGGAAAACGTAATTTCCCAAACTCAAATTTGAAACTGCATTTCTCCGCAACTTCGAGCGTGTTCTGAATCGCCTCCGGTACTTCTGCAAACAATTCGTGCATTTCCGCCGGCGTCCGCAGATAAAATTGCTCCGGCTCATACCGCATCCGCTTTTCTTCACTCACCTGCGCTTGCGTCTGGAGACAAATCAAACAATCGTGCGCTTCCCAATCTTGGCGCTCGACGTAATGCACGTCATTCGTCGCCACAAGTGGCAGCTTAAATTCTTTGGCCCATTGTACGAATTGCCGGTTGACTTGGCGCTGAGCGGCAATGCCGTGGTCTTGAAGTTCGAGATAGAAATCGCCCGGCGCAAAAATCTGCCGGTACTCATCCAGCGCCGCTTTGGCTTGGTCAACCCCCGCATTGACGAGCTTGTATGGCACTTCGCCTTTCAAACAGGCGGTTAGGCCAATCAAACCTTTCGCATGTTCCGCGAGCAGTTCCTTGTCGATCCGGGGTTTCCAATAGAAACCGGTCAGTTGCGCTTCGGTAACAAGCTGGATGAGATTTTTATAACCAATCTCATCTTTCGCCAGCAGAATTAAATGATACGCGGCATCCCGTGCGCTGGCAGCTTTCTTTTCCTTGCGTGACCCCGGTGCAATATAAACCTCGCAACCGATGATGGGCTTGATTCCTTTTTCGGTGGCTGCCTTGAAAAATTCTACCGCGCCAAACATTCCGCCATGATCGGTAATCGCAATGGCGGGCATCTGACAGGCGTGTGCCTTTTCAATGACATCGTCCACCCGGCACGCTCCGTCGAGCATACTGTACTCCGTATGCAAATGTAGATGAACAAAATCAGCACGCTTCATCCCGCAGCTTTCACGCCGGTAGCGTCCATTTGAATCAGCGGCGGCCAAGTCCGGCAATTCGCTTCACCAGAAAGTTTGTGGGTCGCATCAATGCCAAGCTTACTTCCGAATCCCACCACCGGCGTTGCATGGTCGAGCACATCCGCCGGTCCTTTGCTGAAAATGAGATCGCGCTGCGGATCAATGTTCGCGCACAACCGGAACAGAACTTCCCGGGTGTCATGGACATTCACATCCTCGTCCACGACGACAATCATTTTTGTGAACATCATCTGCCCCATGCCCCACAATCCGTGCATCACCTTCATCGCGTGATACGGGAATTGCTTCCGAATGGAAACGACCACCAGATTATGAAAGACGCCTTCCGCCGGTAACGCAATGTCGACAATTTCCGGGAAAGTCATTTTGAATACCGGCAGAAAAATCTGGACGCTCGCACTGCCAATATAAAAATCTTCCATTGGCGGAATGCCAACAATCGTACTCGGATAAATTGCATCGCGGCGCGCCGTAATTCGTTCAATATGAAATTTCGGGTACGGCTCCGGTAGCGTGTAGTAGCCGGTGTGATCGCCAAACGGTCCTTCCATCGCCAACGGTTCTTGCGGATCAACGTAACCTTCCAAAACAAAATCGGAATTGGCCGGTACTTCCAAATCGTTCGTCTGACATTTCACCAATTCCACCGATTTCTTCCGCAAATAACCGGCCAACATGAATTCATCAATTCCATCCGGTAGCGGTGCCGTCGCGCAAAACGCCAAAACCGGGTCACCACCCAATGCCACCGTGACCGGCATTCGTTTTTGCAGTTCGCAATACCGGCGCCAGTGCCGCGCACCAGTTTTGTGAAGTTGCCAATGCAAAAACGTTGTCCGCTCGTCAATCACTTGCATCCGGTACATGCCGACATTCCGTGCGCCGGTATCTGGATCGCGTGTAATCACCATCGGTAACGTGAGAAATCTTCCGGCATCTTTTGGCCAACATTGCTGAATTGGCAACGCGCTTAAGCCCGGTAATTCTTCCGTTGCCGCACAAACTTTACCGGTACTCGGTTTTGCGTGGCGCAAATCCATTGCGGTTCCCAACAACGCCAGCGCTTCCTTGAAGGACGCCGGTGGTTTCGCAGTCAGAATTCCGTGGAGTTCTTTGGCAATCGTCGCGACATCCGGCACGCCGAGCGCCAGCGCCATCCGCCGGTGCGAACCATACGCATTGATGAGTAGTGGAAACTTCGCACCACGGCAATTTTCAAACAGTAGCGCTTTGCCGCCGTCAGGCGCTTTCATTTCCTGATCGGCAATAGTGGTGATTTCTAGAACCGGATCAACCGCGGTGCGAATGCGTTTCAATTCGCCGGCCGCGTCCAATTTTTCCACGAACTCGTGCAGGGAACCGTACATGCGATATTCAATAACACAGCGACTGGATTCATCGCGAACTTTTTTGTTTAAATCATCCGCTTGACGCTGAGGAATTGTCCTGCTATTGGTTTAAATACTTGGAAGCAACCATCCATGAAAGGATTCGAATGAACAACCGAGTAAAATGCACTGTTCTTAGTCTCGCTGTCGCCGCAACGCTCGCCGGTGTTTCTTGCCAACAGGCAACCACACCCGCCGCCGCTCCAGCTGCGCAGCCAGCCACCCGGACCGACAATGGCCGGTATCAAATCGTGATTGGGAATGAAGGAACCGCCGGTACCGTGTTGTTCTTGCTCGATTCACGCGATGGCGGCACCTGGATTTATCGTCCACCCACACCTGGCACGCCAGCGTTTAACGGATTCTGGAGCGACATCCCGCGGATTACCTATCCACCGGAAACCTGGCAACAAGTGTTCTCCAGCATGGTGAAGCAGGCGCAAGACGCGCAAGCCGCCGCCACTCGCCAAGCTCAACCAAACGCGCCGGCAGCCCCAGCGCGATAACGCGACGTTGTTTTACAGAACGCGCCGGTCTGGATTCAGACCGGCGCGTTTCTTTTTAGGTCGGCAAAACCACGCTTGCAGAATTCTCTAAAGACCCGCCGGAACGCCGGTGCGCAGGTTGACGATTGCGTATTCAATAGGTTTTCTACTTGTGCGCAACTCATCGCAGTAACGGATTCCACTTCTGAAATATCAGGTTTAACTGCTGCATCACTTTGCGCAGTATAAACCCAAACAAATTCTTGTCCTGTTTCGTTACAAGCATCTATCTTAAAACACTTTAGGATAGTATCTTCTGGCAAGCTTATACCAAGCTCTTCGCTCACCTCTCGATAAGCAGCGGTATCGTAATCTTCACCGGCAGAGAGGTGACCGGAGGCGCTGGAGTCAAAGCAACCGGGGAATGTGTCTTTGGTGGTGGCGCGTTTTTGGACGAGCAATTCACCACGGCGATTGAACAGGAGAATATGCACTGCCCGGTGCCGCAATCCGGTAGCGTGAACCACACTCCGCGTGGCTTGGCCAATCACTTGGTCATACGGGTCGACAATATCGAAAATTTCCTCTGACATTTTAGAAAAAAGAAGGCCCCCGATTGCTCGGGGGCCTTCCGGTAAGTCTGGTTCTAAGCTAGCTTAGAATTTGACGTTGATTTCGCCACGAACTTCATTTGCGACTCTATTCGCGACACCATCAAAGACATCGCCTGGGAACATCATACCGTAGACCAATTGGCAACGGACGTCTTTGCTATAATCATAGCCGACAATCGCGTCCACTTCGCCACCGATATCCCGTGAGCTACTGAAACCGGATACTAATCCGGTAGCTGGATTACCACCAAGATCTGCATTCCGGTCGCTATACACAAAACCGTTTCTGTCGGCTTTCAGATAGTAATACCCCTGCAGGGACAAGGAGGTGTTCTTGGCTGGCTGAGCGGAAATGCCCAAATTAATAATTTGGATATTCGACAGCACCGGTGCAAGCACATAGCCATTGTAGCCATCGGCCATATTAAACCATGGACGGAAGTAAGCTTGATCATTTTCATTTTCACCACCACCGGAAGCGTAAGTGTAGGAAGCGTTCACTGCTGGCGTCCAAGTCACACCTTTGAAGGTGTATTTGGCATTCACTTTCGCGATAAAGGCACTGATTTCATTTCCGCCACCATTGGCGAATTCATATGCGCCTTCCACAGATGCCGTAAGATTTTCGCAAGGAGTTAAGTCCGTACGCAATCCGACAATCATTGGAGCTTCTGAATTGTTGCCAGACTGCGCCTTCCAACCGAAGTAACCTTCGACAGTTTTTACCATCGAGCCATTCACTTCATATTTTGCATTGACGAAGAGCAAATCTGTCTGAGGAATAGCGGCTGTGCCAGATACATTATAGCCAACGTATCCCTGGTCATTGTTCAACTGTGCAGCAACCACGTCAATGGTCAAGGGATGATAATCCAACACCAACCGGGCGGCGTCGAAGTTATAAGCTTTATCAAAGCTGCTGATAATCAAGCCGCTACCGTAGTTCAAGTATTGGCGACCAAGCGTCAACGTCGCTGGGCTGTAGAACAGCTCGCGGAGTTGAACATAGGCTTCGTCGAGACCAACAAACCACGTTTTAGCACTGTTATGTGCTTGGTTCCAAGCATCGGTGTTACCCCAGAGGCCATCGGCTTTTAGTCCGACCACGACCAATACGTGATCTTCAAGGTCGGCTTCGATTTTCACGCGCGTCTGTTGTTCAAACAGATTCACGTTACCTTCTGCCTGTGCACCACCGGAATAACCAACATTTGCGAGGTAATATCCAATCACTCGGATATCACCACTAATACGGATGTTCTGCACGTCAGCATAGGTGCTGGCGGTCAAACCGCACAAGGCGGTGAGAGCAACTGCTAATAGTACTTTCTTCACTGTGTTTCCTCCTGTTTGTTTGTTGACTTACTTATGACTACTCTGCCGTGCCTGTGGTGAAATATCTCCCCACCCCAATCACGACTCTACTCCTCTGAACTGCCGAACAGTATCTTGAAACCAAAGGTAACAGTCAAGCGGAAATCTTCAATTGGATTATGCTTAACTTCAATTACTTACAATTATTTGACTATTTCAGAACTAAGCGGTAACGGCGCAATTCCCGTAACCGGGGCTTCTGGAGTTCGGTTCAAAACGTCTAACCGGATGGCAGTGGTCAACGCCCACGGACTGCCGGCAATCACCGGTGCCAATTCTTCATAATACTGCCGGGCTTCTTTTGTTTGACCAAGCACCTCAGCACAACGCGCCGCGCCGAGCTTGGCCGCTACAGCGGTATAGCCGCTAAATTTGGAAGATAATTGGATGTATCGGGCTTTGGCATCTTCCAGCTTACCGGCGGTTTCAAGCGATGCCGCCTGACCAAGTTGAGCGGAATCGACTAACGGATGCTGTGGATAGGTGGTCAAAAATTCCTGATAGGCAGCCAAGGCTTCCGGTAGCCGGCCGGCTTGAGAATGCAGTTCTGCCAACCGTAGCAAAGCCTGCGCGCCAATGTTTTTGCCTGAAAATTCTTTCACTAGCGGCACGATCAATCCCGGCTCAGTCGCTTGCGCGAGACGTGTGGCGGCTTCGGTTTCGCGTTCGCCGGCCTGCCGTTGCATTTGCACGTAAATCACGCCGCCGGCTAGCACAGCGATTGCACCCCAAATAATCTTCCGGCCATGTTGGTGCCAAAAAACCTCTGGCTCAAATTTTTCCAAAAATTCAATAACGGGCTTATTTGTATCGGTCATAGCGGAATCATTTTCACTAAAACGCTCCAAAACGCAAGCGGGAACTGGACACATCGGCCTAAATGCGCTATTATTTCGCTAATGGCTGCTCTCATCCATAAACGCGCTGACGGAACGCAAAAACTTTGCGAGCTCAGCGACCGGCCATTAGTGATTGGGCGGCTACCGGAATCGGATATTCATGTGCGCGACACCTTTATTTCACGGAGTCATGCCAGCATTATCCACTCCAATAATACATTTATCATCAAAGACTTAAGCTCGGCAAATGGAACCTATAAAAACGGCGAGCGAGTGTATGAATGCCATTTAGCCACCGGTGATAAAATTCAGCTTGGAAATGCTGTTCTCATATTTGAAATTGATTCGATTACCGGTAACGCGCTCCTCCTGCAAGTCTCAGCGCCATCGGCCACATCTCGTCACTCTTACGCCTCGACTACAGCCGCAACCACATTACCGGTCCACACCCCGGCCAACGTGTGAAATCTCTCTGGCTGTCGCTCTTTGTCGTAATCTGCCCATTATTCAGCGGTTCAGCTTGGTCGCAAGACAGTGTCAATCATTATCCATTTGCCGGTGGCAAAATTGAAGCGCTCGACCTGGTCGCGAAACAAATCACCATTAGCAGCCGGCCGTTTGCCGTGACCAACACCACCTATCTCATCGCCAACGGTGCCAAAATAACTTTTGATAAACTCAAAGTCGGCGACCCAGTCAAGCTGAACTACTTCACCAACACCACCGGCCAAGCCATCATCCGCCGTCTCAAAATTACACTACCGGAAGCGCCATGAAACACGCCCTCGTCCCACTCGCGCCCGGCTTTGAAGAAATCGAAGCCATCACCATCATCGATATTCTCCGGCGTGCCGGCGTCACCGTAACCGTTGCCGGCACCCAACCCGGCCCCATTGAAGCTTCCCGAAAAACCAACCATCTACCGGACTGCACACTCGACGAAATTCGCGCCGAAGATTTTGATATCCTCGTACTCCCCGGCGGCCAACCCGGCACAGACAACCTCCGGCGCGATCCGCGACTTCGCCAAATTATTCAGAACCTAAATTCTCGACAATGCCTACTCGCCGCCATTTGCGCCGCGCCGACTGTTCTCGGCGATGCCGGCGTATTAACCGGCCGCACTGTGACCAGTCATCCGAGTGTCCACACTGAATTGGCCACACAAGCCGGTCAAGTCAGCAACGCTCGCGTGGTTGTGGATGGCAAAATCATTACCGGTCAATCGCCCGGCGCGGCAATGGAGTTCGCTTTCAAGCTGGTCGAAATCCTGTGCGGCCCAGCCGCCGTTGCCGAAGTCAATTCCGGCGTGCTGGCGCGGCTATTTTGAATTGACAATCACCGCGCATTTTTGTTCTATCTTCCGAGTTGTTCAGAACTTAGTTTAAACTTAACCCGAGGAATCCTATGAAGAAAATCGTACTCGCCGTTGCCGCTATCGCCGCCACCTTAGTATTCGCCTTGCCGTCGTTCGCCGCTGATGAAGCCAAAACCAAACACAGCGTTGGTGCTATTACCGCGATTGATGCGGTCAAAGCTTCACTCACAATCAAAAATCACGACGGTGAAAAAACTTTCACCGTGACTGGCAAAGCCGTCGAAAAATTGGCGAGCTTCAAAGTTGGCGACAAAGTGAAAGTCGCTTACACCGATATTGCTGGCACTCTCACGGCCACCAAGATTACTTTCGCGAAGACGGAAGAGAAGCCGGCCGCCGCAACTAAGTAATTCAGACACAACTTCAAATCAACAGGGAATCCGGTAACGGATTCCCTGTTTTGCTTTTGCCGGTGACTTGCTACACTACCGGGCCAAGATGAAAATCGTTGCTGACCCAAATATTCCGTACGTCCGCGAAGCATTCGCCGGACTCGGTGAAATCACACTTGTCCCCGGCCGTCAAATCACCGCCGCGCACGTTCGCGATGCCAACCTCTTACTCGTCCGCTCCGTTACTCCGGTCAATGCCGCGCTCCTCGACGGTTCCCGCGTGAAATTCGTCGCCACCGCCACCATCGGTTTTGATCACGTGGATGTGGCATATCTCGCAACACACGGTATCGGCTTTGCCACTGCCGCCGGCAGCAATGCGAATTCCGTCGCCGAATACATCATCGCCGCCCTGCTCGAACTTGCTCATCGGAAAAACTTCCGGCTCCGCACCAAAACTCTCGGCGTCGTCGGCATTGGGAATGTCGGCACCAAAGTGGTCTGGTCTGCTCGTGCGCTCGGCCTCCGCGTTTTGCAAAACGATCCGCCCCGGCAACGAACTGAAAAACTACCGGATTTTATCAGTCTCGACCGGCTGATTGCGGAAGCCGACATTCTGACATTGCACGTTCCGCTCAAAAAAACTGGACCCGACAAAACGCTCCATTTGCTAGAACCGCAGCGTGGCATCGTCTTCAATTCCTCGCGTGGCGCGGTGCTCGACAACCGGTACTTGTTGACTGCAAAACTCGCCGGACTGGTGCTCGATGTTTGGGAAAACGAACCGAATATTTCAGCCGAATTACTCGGCCAGGTTGACCTCGGCACGCCGCACATTGCCGGCTACAGTTTCGACGGCAAAGTGAAAGGTGCGCGGATGATTTATGAAGCCGCGTGCCGACATTTTGGCTTACCGGCAACTTGGCAGCCGGTTTTACCGGTGCCACCGGTGCCGCGCTTGAGTGTAACTGTCACCACCGGTGAAGATGACGAAGATGTTTTGCGCCGAACAATCCGGCAAATCTATGACATCACCGGTGATGACGCGCGCTTGCGCGCCGGATTCCGGCAATTTGAAAAACTCCGGAATGAATATCCGGTGCGCCGTGAATTTTTTAACACCGCGCTGGAGTTGAACAATGCGTCAGCCGGTTTGCGCGCGAAATTTTCGGCGCTCGGATTTCGGTTGGCGCAGACTTAGAAAATTCCGCCGGGCCGGCTATTATCGGGTTTCTTTTCAGGAGACGGAGCCGCCGTCGGAGCCACCGGCACTGCAATTTTTTTGATTTCTTTCGCCGGCAACTCCGGCACGTCGTCTTCTAGGCGTTTCATCGGATAGGTGCCGGGATGAAGGTCGTTCAGGATGAAACCGCAGAAATTTGCACCGCGCGAAACCGCAGTCATTTTGGCTTGCCGGACGTAATTGCGCAACGTACGACCGGGGCGGACGATAAACAAAACGTCATCGCAAACGGTATTCAGAATGGCGCTGTCGGCGACGCCGGTAATGGGTGGACCATCAATCAGAATCCGGTCGTAATTCTGGCGCGCCCAGTTGAGGAATTCTCGGAGGCGATGGCTGAGAAGTAATTCCGCTGGATTGGGCGGATAGGCACCGGTGGTGATGACGTCGAGTTTGTGAATGTCGGTATGGCGCCGGGCTTCTTCTGGCTGCGCTTCGCCATTGAGAATTTCAGTCAATCCACGGCCTTGATCGAAGTCGAAGAATTTATGGATTTCGCCGCGCCGGAGGTCGGCGTCAATCAAGAGAACGCGTTCATCAATGTGGGCAAAACTGATAGCGAGGTTGACGGCGGTGGTGGTTTTGCCTTCGCCCGGCGCGGTACTGGAAATGAGAATTGCATGCAATTTCTCTTTTGGAATAGCCCCCATGAGGGCAGAGCGAATGACGCCGTAGGCTTCGGTGGTGACGCTTTGTTGACTGTAGCGATCCAGCCGGTGGAACGTGAGATCATCCACACTCCACGAAGCAAAAGGAATCATGCCAAGAAAGGGAAGTTGAAGGTCGCGCTCGAACGATTCGGCGAGCTTCACTGGGTCGTCAATGTAAACCAGGAAAAACGCTAACGCACCACCGAGACCAATTCCTAAAAATCCGGCCATCAGCATCAGCTTCCCTTTTTTCGGATAGATTGGCTCCGGCTCGACATACGGAGTTTCCAGTATTGAAACCGTCCGGGATTTAAATCCTTGAGAAACATCCAGCTTGGTCAATTGAGTCAGCATCGTGTTGTATAGCTCGCGAATGCGGTCAGCATCCTCACGCAAGAGTCGAACTTCTTGCAATTGAGTGCCCTTGAGCAGCGCTTCGGACTCCAACTGCTTACCGGCCTCTTGAAGTGAGTTATACTTACGCTCGCATATCAACACTTCGGCATCAGCTTTTTGCCGGTAAAATGTCACTGTGGCTTCTTCTTCATCCGTGGCGGTTGCCAGTTCCTGCTCCGCCGGTATCAGTGCCGGGTGTTTCGCCCGATAAATCCTACGCAAACTATCCACCTTCGCTTGAGCGGTCATCCGGCGCCGGTCCAACGCAAAAAGCTTATCAATTTCTGTATCCTTCAAGGCGCCCATGGTGGTGCGCGTGACCGATGAGCCGAAAACATTAGCGCTCAGCGGATTCCCTACCGCTTCATTCTCCCCACTACTCAGAGTGACGCGCACCGTTGTTTCATTGGCAGCCGCGGATTTAATTACACTTGCCGCCACCAAATCTTGTTGAATTTTCGCCGCCAGCGTATCGGTGGTGAATCCTTTGACATTAATCTTTCCCAACGGCGAGTATTCAATAATCCATTCTGGCGAAACCACCACCCGGCCACTCAACATCTTGGATTGCGGAATGCTAATATTCACCATTTGTCCGACTTTGATTTCACCGGTGGTTACCGATTCAGCCGCCCGCGCTTCCGCTGCCGCTGCGCGTTCGTCCGCCAGTAACGCCAACACGGCTGAGGCATTCGGCCGGGCGTCTAATAGCTGTTTTCTAGCAACTGCATCGGCCAAATCCTCACCGGCATGCATAATGACATTCGCATGATGCCGCCAACGTTCGAAAAAATCTTCTCCGCTACCATGATTATTTCCATGTCCACTGGTGGCGGTGATAATCAGCTCGTCGGCGACATTGTGTTCTTTGGTGAAATTAAACAGCTTGAGATTCGCCGACTTCAACTCCACGCCCAACCGATCAATTTCACGCGTCAGCATTTGCACTGCGGATTCCGCCGAGGCGACGCGCTGTTTTTCGCGAAACTTCAAATATTCATCCACGAGAACATTGATGAATTCCCGCGCAAATTCTGGCGCCGGACTATCTACAGTAATCAAAAGAACATCCGTTCCGCTCTGCCTGCCAACTTTAAAAACCTTTATGTTTTCTTCGATTTGCTCCGTCGTCTTTTTCATCCGCTGCTGAATCCGCCGCATAATGGTCGGCCCGAGCATTACTTCAATCTGGGTAGAAACAAATCGCTCATCATCTTCATGAACAACCTCCGATGCCGTCACACCGGAGCCAATCTGCGTAATCAAGAGCTTGGCATTCACCCGCCAAATCGATTGCCGCGAAAAAAGATACGCGGTCATCCCACCAAGGCTTATGAGGCAGCAAAAAACTACCAACCATTTTCGCCGCCAGAGAATCGCGAGATACTCTTTGACGTCGACGGATTGTGTTTGCTCGTTTTCTTGTCCGTTAATCATCGTCTAACAACCACACAATTAGCCATTAACAGCGGCTTTTACTATACACCATTTTTCTTCTCCGGCAATACAAACGATCCAAGATAAGTCTGAATCTCATACCCAGTTTCCCTCAACCGAATCGTCACCGCCCCGGTCTCGTCCGTCCGATAAAGCCGGATTCCGCGCCGGCGCAACCGCTCCCGCAAATCCGGTTCCAAATACCGTTTCGGCTCTGCGCCAACCGCCTGCACTACTTCTACCGGTTGAACCGCATCCAAAAATTCATCCGTCCCCGACGACTCCAAACCATGCCGGCCTTTCACCAGAATCTGCGCTCGAAAATCAGCTCCACCGGCCACCAGCCGGCGTTCAACCGACTGCCCGATGTCCGACGTCAACAACACTCGCGTCGCGCCATACTCCAGCAACAACACCAGCGAATTATCGTCGCTCCGCCGATAGTTCACACCCACCGGTGGATTCAAAACCCGCCAGCGAAACTTACCGACCACTTGCCAATCCTCACCGGCGCGCATCGTCACCAGCTCAATTCGTTGTCGGCGCGCTTCCGCAATCCAATTCCAAAAATATTCTGACCGCGAATTCGTCCCTGCATAAATCACCCGCCGGACAGGAATTTGTTTTACCACCGGCATTAAACCAGCCGCATGCGCCTTATCGCCGCGCGTCAGCACCATCGACTCCAACCGGTCCACGCCTTGCCCGCGCAAAAACGGCACCACTACTCGTTCGCCGCTCCAGCTTCCGCCGCCATCCACCAAAAAATCATATTGCTCACCCGGCAAATTCACAAACACCGCCAGCCCATCGCGCAAATCCAACACCGTGATTTCAACTGCTTCCTCGTGTTGCGCCACCAAAATCACCGTTGCCACGACCATCGCGCCGCCGGTAACCCATAACTTCACTCGACGCGACACCTGCCGGCTCATCCACATCAGCAACACCGCGTAATAACTCACCGTCAACCAGATCGGCGGCGTTTGCACAAACCAATGTCCCCATGGCCACCGGCTCAACCAGTTCACTCCGCGCAACATTCCGCCGAGCACCAAGAAATTCGCGTTATTAAAAATCAGCGCCAGCCCCGGCCAAATCGCGTGCGCCACCACACTCGCCAATCCCAGCGCAAGCACGCTGCCCAACAACGGAATCACCAACAAATTCGCCACGATACTCACCGGCGTGAACAAATGAAAATACACCGCCATCAACGGCACCAACCCCAACCACGCCGCCAGTGAACCGCTACCCAACACCGCCAGTCGCATCACCACTCGCGTCACCGCCGTCCTCCATCTCGACACCAACTCCCGAGGTATCAGCGGATCCGGCCGCAACCAACCAAACCACACCGGTGCCGCCTCCGTCGGATCGGGATTCAAAAATAATTTCCACCACGCCGATTTGTCCGTCAGCGTCGCCAACGCGGTCACCACCGCGAACGACAACACAAATCCGCCATCGAATAATTGCACCGGACTCCAAACCAAAATCACAATCGCCGCCGTTGCCAAGTCGCTCAACAAATCCACCGGCCGCACCAGCATTCCACCGATTAACCACACACTCACCATCACCAACGCCCGCACCGCTCCCGGATGCGCGCCCGTTGCAAACACATACAACACCAGCAGCGGAATTGCCGGTACCGCCGTCCACCGGCGCGGCACGCGCAGCAGTCGCAACAACAGCACCGCCACCATCGTCACCAACCCGACATGCAAACCATTAATCGCAAAAACATGAAACACACCGGTCTGCTGAAAATCCGCGTACGTATCCGGCGGAATTTCGGAACGCTCACCAATCACCACTGCCGTTAACGCACCGGCAATCGCCGGCTCATTTTCCAATCCCAACCGCAACGCTTGAAACATTCGCTCCCGGAGCCGGAGCGCCAATGCCGTCACCGGCCGGCCACGATTGCGCGCCAACACCTCACACCGGTCACCTTTCAGAATCGTCGCGGTGAACGGAATATTTTGTTGCGTCAACCATTGCCGCATGTCGAACGTTCCCGGATTTCGCGCCGGTGACGGCACTCGCAAAATCGCCACGCACTCAATCTCGTCGCCGTACCGGAGCGCCACCGGCTCGCTGGAAAACACAAACACTCGACCGGTGGCTAATTCCCAATCTGCACCACGCCGGAGCGCCGACAATTCCAATTTGAAACTGCACCGGTCGTCGCGGAAATCCGGCGCGCTCACAATTACGCCGCGCAACGCCGCATTCTGGTCGCGGTGTTCCAGTAAATTGGAAATGGCGTTCGGCGCGAAGTTCGTCACTGCCTGCCGGTAATGAAACATCCCGGCGCACGCCACCGCGAAAAAGATTGTCAGAGTTGCCGGCCGAATTCGCCACGCCAGCAAAAATAAAAGCGCGCCACCGGCCAACCAGACCGGTGACCAATTCACCTGCGCGCCGAGCCAAATCCCGGCGGCGAACACAATGGCCAGCCCAACGGCCGGTCGTTTCATATTTTCAACGCGTGATACCGGCCGATTTTCACGGCATCACGGATCGCATGCGTCACAAAAAGTTTTGCGCGACCGGCCGCCTCAGCAAGTTCACAACCCAGTGCCAAATGCGCCGTCAACGCCGCCGAGAAAACACAACCGGTCCCGTGCGTTTTCACACCGGCAATGTGCGGCATATCAAATTCATAAATCCGATTACCGGTGCACAACACATCTACCGCATCACCGGCAAGATGGCCGCCTTTCACCAGAAACGCCACACCGAACCGCTTCGCCAATATTCGCGCCGCCATGCGTAACTCCGCCACCGTGCGAATCCGGCACCCCAGCAAAACTTCCGCCTCCGCTAAATTCGGCGTGACCACCGTCGCCACCGGAAACAAAACCGTTTGCAAAACACGAATCGCCTCCGGCTTCAACAACCGCGCGCCGCTGGTCGCCACCAGCACCGGGTCAACCACCAACCGGCACCGCATGCTACCGGCAACCGCGCGAATGATTTTGGCGTCATAAAGCATTCCGGTTTTGGCCGCGCGCACCGGTAACGCTTTACAGACTTGGGCGATTTGTTCGGCAACGATGCGCGGCGTGACCGGCTGCACCGCACTCATGCCGGCGGGATTTTGACAAGTAATGGCGGTGATGGCACTCGTGCCGAAAACGCCGAGCGCTTGAAAAGTTTTTAAGTCCGCCTGAATCCCGGCGCCACCGCCGCTGTCGGAACCGGCAATGGTGAGAGCGACCGGCATCGTCACGCGCTTCTTCATGCCGGGCGAGTATGCCTCGCCATTGGTATCTCTGCAAGCTCGACTGGCGTCGAGTTCCGCTTAACGAGACCAAAAGACAAATTTTACGAAAGACGGTAGACGATGCGCGCTTTGCCGAGATCGTAGTGAGTCATTTCCATTTTGACGCGGTCGCCAACGTTGATGCGAATCCAGCGTTTGCGCATCTTGCCGGAAATGTGTGCGAGGACTTGGTGCTTCTTTTCGCCCATCTCCACGTGAAACATGGTGCCGGGCAGAACTTTGGTGACAACTCCTTCGACGTTGACGATTTCATCCATCGGCGATCCTTTCGGTTGCGTACCTGCCGGGTTAACTTCAGGCGACAAAGGACAGGCTTTGACGCTGGACAAGAAGCGCAGACCTAAAGATTGCGACGGCGCGGAAACCACTCTGACAGCTTTGCTTGGGAATGCAAGGACTACCACCGGAGATTCCAAGCCAAGCCAACGAATTTGCGCTATAGTGGCGGCATGTTTTTGCCAACGACACTCGCTGAAGTGAAACGCCGTGGCTGGGATGCGCTCGACATCATCCTCGTCAGCGGCGACAGCTACATCGACAGCCCGTACATCGGCGTGGCGGTGATTGGAAAGATTCTGGCGAACGCCGGGTTTCGCGTTGGCGTAATCGCGCAACCGGAGGCCGCCGACATCGGGCGACTAGGCGAACCGCGATTGTTCTGGGGCGTGACGGCCGGATGCGTGGACTCGATGGTGGCGAATTACACCGCGCTAAAAAAACGCCGCAAGAGCGATGATTATACTCCCGGTGGTATCAACAACCGGCGGCCGGACCGCGCGAGCATCGTGTACACGAATTTCATCCGCCGGTTCGCGAAGCCGGCTAAACCGATTGTGCTAGGCGGAATCGAGGCGAGTTTGCGGCGCGTGCCGCATTACGATTACTGGGACGACAAACTGCGCCGGTCACTGTTGTTTGACGCGAAAGCGGATTTCATCTTGTACGGCATGGCGGAAAAATCGACATTGGAATTCGCCAACGCATTGTGTGCCGGTGGCGATCCGCGAACAGTTCGTGGCTTATGTTACATCGCGAAAGAAAAACACACCGGTTACCTCGAGTTGCCGAGTTACGAAACAGTCGCGACGGACAAGAATGCGTTCATCGACATGTTTCACACGTTCTACAACAATAACGATCCGGTGAGCGCAAACGGCTTATGCCAGCAACACGGCGACCGGTGGTATGTGCAAAATCCGCCGCCGGTATCGGAGACAGAAGCAGAATTGGACGCCGTCTATGCGCTCGACTTCGAACGAGCACAGCATCCGTTTTATGAGAAGCAAGGAGCGGTCAAAGCACTGGAAACGATTCGCTTTTCAATTGCGACGCACCGGGGCTGTTACGGCGAATGCAATTTCTGCGCAATCGGCGTTCACGAAGGGCGCACCATCCGGTCACGAAGTCCGCAGTCGATTGTGCGTGAGGCGGAACAACTCACCCAGCATCCGCAATTCAAAGGCAATATCCACGACCTCGGCGGCCCGACGGCGAACATGTACGGCTTCGAGTGCGACCACAAACTCCAGCACGGAAGTTGTGTGAAAAAACGCTGCATTTCCCCAACCATCTGCTCGCAGATGCCGGTGAATCACCGGCCGATTGTGAACATCATGCGCCAAGTGCGCGCATTGCCGGGAGTAAAAAAAGTTTTCGTCGCCTCTGGAATCCGCTACGACATGGTGTTGAACGACCGGCAGCATGGTGACGAATATTTACGCGAGCTGGTGACGCATCATGTCAGCGGTCAGTTGAAAGTTGCGCCGGAACACACCAACGATGCCGTCCTCGACCGGCTCGGCAAGCCCGGTACCGGCGCGCTTCTGGAATTCCGCGAGAAATTTAACGCGTTGTCGCGCGAAGCCGGTAAGCCGCAATTTCTGACGTACTACATGATTGCGGCGCATCCCGGTTGTACCGACGAAGACATGGCGGAACTGAAGCGGTTCACGAGCGAGAAGTTGAAGATTAATCCCGAACAGGTTCAGATTTTCACGCCGACGCCGTCCACGTATTCGACGCTGATGTATTACACCGAACTCGATCCCTTCACGCGCGAGCCGATAAAAGTGGAGAAAGACCTCCGGCGCAAAGAACGACAGAAAGAAATCGTCACATGCAAGCGGACGACCTAGAACCGGTCAAGTCACACAAGCGGCGGCCCCGGTATTCCGGTAAAAATCCGCGCCGGTACGAAGACAAATACAAAGAGCACCAACTCCATCCGGACACCATTGCCAAAGTGCTCGCCTCCGGTAAAACGCCCGCCGGCACGCATCGGCCGATTATGGTGGCGGAAATTTTTGAAGTGCTCAATCCGCAACCGGGCGAAATCGCGGCGGATTGCACGCTCGGTTACGGCGGTCATGCGCGGGAAATTCTCAAACGTGTGTTGCCAGGTGGCCGGCTCATCGGTTTGGACGTTGACCCGATTGAATTTCCGAAGACGGAAGCGCGATTAGCCGGCACGGGTTTTACCGCGCACCGGAGCAATTTTGCCGGGCTGCCAAAAGTTTTGCTCGCCGAACAACTCACCGGTGCCGATGTAATTCTCGCTGATCTCGGCGTTTCCTCAATGCAACTCGATGATCCGGGGCGCGGCTTCTCAGTGAAACTGACCGGTCCGCTCGACATGCGGATGAATCCGCAGCGCGGCCAACCGGCAGCGGCGTTGTTGGAACGCAGCGACGCCGGCAAGTTGGCGGAGTTATTGGTGGAAAACTCCGACGAGCCACGCTCGGAGTTGCTCGCCGGCGCGCTCGCCGGAAAGCGATTTGCCACGACGCGAGCTTTGGCGGAAGCGATTCGCCGGGCGTTACCGGGTTCGGTACTCGACGAGGAACGCGAAAACACGATTCGCCGTGTTTTTCAGGCATTGCGGATTGCGGTGAACGAGGAGCTGACGGCGTTGGATATGTTTCTGCGCAACTTACCGGCGTGTCTCAACACCGGTGGCCGAGTGGCGATTCTGACATTTCATTCCGGTGAAGATCGCCGGGTGAAGAAAGCGTTTGAAGCTGGATTAGCTGCCGGGATTTATAGCAGCGTTGCCGGTGAAGTAATCCGACCATCGCCGGCAGAACGATATGATAATCCGCGTTCCAGATCCGCCAAGCTCCGGTGGGCGTGTAAATGAGTGGTTCGTCTTATTTCGTAAAGAAATTTGCGCCCGTTGCCCAGGTAAATTTGTGGAAAGTTTCCGGATCCAATCCCCACGAAACAATTTTCTTTCGCCACGGCAGATAATAGTCCGCCCATGACCAACTCACATCGGGTGGGCGATTATTCGGCATGACATTATCTGGGCCGAACATTAGCCGGTCAGCATAGCGCGTGATGAAGTTCCGGGTGTTTTCCGGCGAAGCATGCGAATAAAAATCGCGACAGACATCACTCATAATATTAGGGAAACGGTCAAGCAATGCGCTAAACTTCTCCACGCTTTCGATATCATTGCCATTATGACAGAGGACGAAGCGGATATTTGGATTGGCAACGATAACGCGATTTCGTCGGGCGTATAGTTCCTCGCGCGACAGACCAGTTCGCGTTACAAAATTCTTACTCGGATCCGCTTGATGAACCCAGACCGCGAGACCGAGTTTTGCCACAGTGTCCCAGATTGGTTGCAGGCGCGGATCATCCATTGTGGCGGGCGAGCCATCCGGGTGCACAATGAACATTCCTAAGTCTTTCCAAACTTTCAGGGCGCGACATCCCATGGTGGCAAATTGATGCAATTCACCCACTAAGCGTTCAATAAACACTTCGGGCCGCCACCCGAACTCGCTCCAATCGGGGAAATAACACGGATGCCAATGACTCAGCAGATTGCGTTGTTTTAATTCGATTAGGAATTCGCCAAAGGAAACCGCACGAGTATCCATCGTGCCATGCAAGACTAGGCCGCCGGTCACGCCGCAGCGAGTGTAGCAAGCGATCACCTGGTCGAGATAGGCTTGAGTAAAATGCGTGTGCGCATCAAAAATCGGAAATTGCTCTACATCTATCTCAGTAGTAATGGTGTTTTTCATATTTATGATAGCCTACGTACAACTCGTAATTGGTTATGTCAATAGCCACCGCACTTTTCACATTGGTTCATCTCCAACATTTATTCGATGGAATTTTGATTGCCTACCGGCGGCAGGTTTGCTAGGGAAAGCGCAACGTTCGCAGGAGGTCATGTTATGGCAAAAGGTCGCGTCAAATGGTTCAATGAGAAAAAAGGGTTCGGATTCCTCGAGCAGGAGGGCGGCGGACCGGATGTGTTCGTTCACTTCTCCGCGCTGCAAGGCGAGGGATTCAAAACATTGACGGAAGGGCAAGCCGTCGAGTTCGACGTCGTACAAGACGCCAAGGGCGCCAAAGCCCAGAACGTCAAAAAAGCCTGACCGCCCGGCAACACAACGTTGCCGGCCGCCAACGCCAGTGGTAAGATTCGCCGCGTGGAAACGCTGGCTGTCATTCTAAGTTTATTTACGCTCGCCGCAGTCGTCGTGGGGCTGGTGGTCTTTCTGCGTGAGCGAAACAAACCGCAAGCGCCGGACCAATCGCTGTTGATGATGCAACAGCAGCTCGGCTCGCTCCAACAACGGCTCGACGCCTTCGGCCAAACCGTTGCGGAAAATCTCCAACAGTCCACCGCCTCCATGAACACGCGGCTCGACAACGCCGCGAAAGTTGTTGGCGATCTCCGCGAAAAAGTCGGCCAGATTCACGAAGTCGGCAAAGCGGCGGCGGAACTCGTCAACATTCTCCGTGCACCGAAACTACGCGGCGGTATGGGTGAATTGTTCCTCGGCGATTTGCTCGCGCAGATTTTACCGCCGGAACATTACCGACTCCAGCACACCTTCCAGAGCGGCGAAAAAGTGGACGCCGTCATCCAAGTCGGTCAGCGACTCGTGCCGGTGGACGCAAAATTTCCGTACGAAAATTTCCGGCGCGTCATCGACGCCGGAACCGATGCGGACCGGCAAGCGGCACGCAAACAATTTCTCCGGGACGTCCGCAAACACGTGGATGCAATTGCTGACAAATATATTTTACCGGATGAAAACACCTACGATTTCGCGTTGATGTATGTACCGGCGGAAAATGTGTACTACGAAACCATCATCAAACAAGATGCGGGCGAGGAGCACGAACTGCTCGGCTACGCGCTCCAAAAACATGTCATCCCGGTCTCGCCGAATTCGTTTTACGCTTATCTGCAAACTGTTTTGCTCGGCTTGAAAGGAATGCAGGTGGAAGTGCGTGCCCAAGAAATTCTCGCCAGTTTGCAACGCTTGCGCGGCGACTTCGACCGGCTCGCGGAAAATTTTCGTCTTGTCGGCAAACATCTCACCAACGCCACCGGTAGTTACGCTGAAACCGAAAAGACGTTGACCAAGCTCGACGCCAAGCTCAGTCAGATTGAACAACCGGCGGCGCTGCCGCCGGCAAATTCCTAATGCGCATATTTTTCACGACGTAACCGGTCAGCTTCGGTTTGCTCAGCGCCGGTCAATTCATACGGTGCGAATTCGATTCGAAATTCCTGGCAAAATCCAGCGAGCAGACGGTCAGCGTCTACGCGACCGGCGATGGAACCTTGATGCAACACGCCACCACGCCCACGGCGTTGTGCGCCGCCGGCCAGTTTTTGATTACCGGTGACAACATCACCGGCGACGGGATTTTGAAAACATTCGTACTGGCCACGCGAAGCTTTCGCTTGCCGGAGAAGTTCGGTTTGTACGGTGAGCGCGATGGCAACCGCCCGGTGAATCGCTTGGTAAGCATCGTTGGTACTTAGCCGGTAGAGCGCGTGGTCGGGCGGAATGATTACGGTATAGGTCGTATCGTTGATGTGATAGACGAGACCGCCACCGGTGGGCCGGCGGACGATTTCATATTGACCGGAAAATTGCGCGGGGAATTTTTGGAAGTAACCATAGGAAACTGATGGTTGTTGCCAAGAGTAGAGCCGGAGCAGCGGCCGACGGCGAGTCGCAGCGAATCGCAGCAGCGCGTGATCGACCGCCATGTTTGTAGCGGCGTCAGCCGCCGGTGAGTGGAGACAATCCCAAACTTCCATAGACGGAGTTTAGCATGACGCCGCCGAAATTTCACGGTTGCGCCTGTCGCGCCGGCTGCGTATTGTTTGAGGCGTGACTCTTACTGAAAAAATTATGGCTCGCGCATCGGGCAAGACAACGGTGCGACCCGGCGACAATGTCTGGGTAAATGTAGATGTTCTGATGACCCACGACGTGTGTGGACCGGGGACAATCGGCGTGTTCAAACGTGAGTTTGGCAAGACAGCGAAAGTTTGGGACCGTGAAAAAATCGTGATCATCCCGGACCATTACATTTTCACCGGCGACTCGATGTCGAATCGCAACGTGGATATTCTCCGCGAATTCGTCGGTGAGCAGCACATCAAATATTTTTACGACGTGATTGATGATCCAGTTGGTAAATGGGCTTTCGATACCAAAAAGGGAAATTACGGACGTCAGTTCGGCAATAACTTTGCCGGCGTCTGCCATGCGGCATTGGCGGCGCGTGGACACACTCGGCCCGGCGAAATCTTACTCGGCACCGACTCGCATACTTGCATGGCGGGTGCGTTTGGTGAATTTGCCACTGGTATCGGTAACACGGATGCCGGTTTTGTCTTCGGCACCGGCAAACTACTATTGAAGGTACCGGAGACGATGCGCTTCTGGTTTGACGGCCAACTCCAGCGCGGCGTGATGGGCAAAGATATTATTTTGCATCTCATCGGCGAAATCGGTTTCGACGGCGCGACGTACCGGGCGATGCAGTTTGATGGCCCCGGCGCGAAGGCGTTGGGAATGGATGACCGGATGACAATTGCGAATATGGCGATTGAGGCCGGTGGCAAGAACGGCATCTTCGAGCCGGATGAAAAAACTTTCGCCTATGTAAACGAGCGCATTGAAGCAAATGGTACAAAGGCAAACTACGATCCGCTTTTCTGCGATGCGGATCAGAAATTTGTTTACGAAAATAAATTTGATTTGAGCAAACTCGAACCGACAGTTGCCTGTCATCCGAATCCCGGCAATCGCAAACTTGCGAAAGAGCTTGGCAATATCTCACTCGACCGGGCGTACATCGGTTCTTGCACCGGCGGCAAGCTCAGCGATTTCCTGGCGTTTGCCGAAATCGTGACTGGCCGCAAAGTGAAAATCGATACATTCGGCGTGCCGGCGACACCGGAGATTATGCTGGAGTTACAACGGCGGAAAGTCTGGCAAGCGCTCGCGGATGCCGGTGTGCAACTGACGGAGAACGCCGGTTGCGCCGCATGTCTCGGCGGTCCGGTGGACACGTTTGGTCGGATGAATAAGCCGCAGAAATGTATTTCGACCACGAACCGGAATTTTCCGGGGCGGATGGGACACCTCGAATCGCAAGTGTTTCTCGCGTCACCGGCGACAGTAGCGGCGAGTGCATTGACCGGAAAGATTACAGATCCGCGCGAATTTCTAAAGTGAGAATCGCCGTCACTTGCGCCAGTGGAATTGCTGGCGTAAGTTGGCGCAACCTAAACCCTGAAAGGATTCCAATGAAGAAATTATTAGCATTGATTGCGGCAGTTGTGGTGGCGAGTTCGTTCGTGTGGGCGGATGAAGCGCAGAAGCCGACCTCTGTTGAATTAAAAGGCACACTCGGTTGCGGACATTGTGCGTTTCACAAGACGAGTAGTTGTGCGGCGGCGTTGAAAACTGCGGACGGCAAAATCTATGTGATCGATAATGCAACGCCGGCGGTGATGGCGGCCCGCGAAGATTCAGTGCCGGCGCAAGTGACCGGTACGGTGACAGAACAGAATGGCGTGCTGCATGTTCAGGCCACCAAACAGGAATTAGTGAAGTAACGCTCACCGGTAAATTAGTTCGGCAACGGAGCGAACGCTTTTGTTCGCTCCGTTTGCTTTTGTTAAGTTAAGTTTGAACCGGAGAACCGGTCGCGCTAGAGTAGCGCCACTATGAAAGTTAGTGGCTTCACCTTTTTGCGCAATCCTCACAAGCTGGGCTATCCGTTCATTGAGTCGATTCGTTCGGTTTTGCCGATTGTTGATGAATTCATTATTGCGCTGGGGCCGTGCGATGATCAGACAGGGGAAATGCTCAAGGCCATTGGCGACCCCAAGATTCGCATCATTCACACGACGTGGAACGAACGGATGCGAAACGATTTGAAGCTAAAAGGTTTTGCCTACGGCCAGCAAAAATCTATCGCGCTTTTCAACTGCACCGGCGATTGGGCATTTTATCTGGAAGCGGATGAAGTGATTCATGAGAACGATCTACCCAAGATTCAAGCGGCCATGCAATCGCATTTGGACAATCCACGAGTGGAGGCGTTGGTATTCGACTATCTGCATTTTTACGGGAATAAAAACACCTATGCTTGGTCGCCGGGCTGGTATCGCACTGCGCCGCGCATTCTGCGCAACAACATTCCGGCTTGGGCGCCGAAGGGACTTTTTTTTACGGTGCTCACCGACCATAAGCATGGCCGCTATCCATACGCCGCACGCATTGATGCCAAGATTTACCATTACGGCTGGGTGCGCAGCGAAGAACAAATGAATCTAAAACTCAAAGAGGTCGGGAAGTTTTGGCAGGATAAGCCTCAAGACAAGCAATACCTAGAGATTGACCAACAGATTTTGCGACTGTTTAGCGGAACCCATCCAACCGTGATGCAGAACTGGCTACCGGAAGCCGATGGTCTGTTTCGTGCAAACCCGTCTCACGTCTTGACGAAGCGAGAAAAAAAACACCGTCTGATGTTGAAGCTCGAAAATTGGTTCGGCCTAGAACTAAGTAAGACGCACTATCGTCGTGTGCGCTGATTAGCCGCCGGGAAATCCAATCGGGCGCCACTCCTCTTGCCGGTGGAAGCTACACTTGGCATGCGGCGAGGTGGACGACAAAACTGGTTCTGACCGTCCGCGCGTATAATCGTACCGAGAGAAAGAACAAAGCCAGCGCGCGCCCGGCTTCATCCCGCCGGTTTCGACAATCATTGCAAATGGAATGGTCGCGCTCACAAACCAGCGTTGCGCGGTGGCATCCACACGCGTGGTGGTGCTGATTCTTGATTTCCAAATTTTTAATTCAGCTAACTGTTCGTCTAGTGTTCCGGTTGCTGGAAGATGGAACCGGTGTTGTGCATTGGTAAAGCGCAACTGAAAAAGCTGATTGTCTGGCGTGATATGAAATTCAAAATATGGCTCTTGCCATTCCGGGCGCAGAAAAATCTCAAAGACATCGCCGGAGGTGAACGCCGCCTGATTAAATTCTTTGACCGGATTTAAAATATCGCGGTCGGGCAACTCCGCCTCGACAAGCATTGCATCCGGACTCCAACCGACGCGGACACGTGCCGGCAGGAAGTCCGGCTCCGGTTCAGTGCGCCAAGCTTGTTGCATGGTCCAATCAGCGACAAAAATCGGTTTTGGATTCATAAAATTATTGTTTACTGAGACACCAGTCCACAAAACCGGGGAAAAAGCGTTTCGCCCAGTGACCGGCGTTGCAGATGGCGGTGAGCGTGACTTCGCGCCGGCGATGTCGGCAGGCGCGGAGGATGACTTTGGCGACGTGCGCCGGGGATTGACCAGGGAACGGCAACGCGCGGCGACCGAGTTCGCCGTAGTGGATTTGATTTTTGAAAAATGGCGTTTCGGTGTAACCGGGGAGAATGGAGACGACAGCGATGCCGTGGCGTTTTTCCTCTAGCCGCAGTGAATCGCTGAAGGCGCGGACGGCAAATTTGCTGGCGGAATAAATTGAATGTTGCTTCGTAGCGATAACGCCGAGGATGCTGCTGACGTTGACAATCTGACCACGCTCCTGCTGGCGCATCACCGGTAATACGGCTTGAGTAAATTGGAGGAGCGCGAAGAAATTAATTTCCATCAGTCGCCGGGCATCTTCGATTTTTGTTTCGGCGACGGTAGCGCGAAGACCGATACCGGCATTGTTGACGAGGATGTCAATGCGTCCAAATTCGCAGAGTGCGGTTTCGATGACTCCGTTGATGGCGGCGGAGTCGGTAATGTCGGCAGGAATGGGAAGTAATCGGAGTTGTGGGTTTTCGGCAGCGATTTGCCGGAGGACTTCACCGCGTCGGGCAACGATGACGACGCGCGCGCCGGCGCGACCGAAGGCGAGCGCGGTTTCTTTGCCGATGCCGCTGGAGGCACCGGTGACGATGACGACTTGATCGTGAAAATGTGATTTCACGAAACGGGAGAATAGCGGAATTGTTGTGGAAAGCAACCGCCGGTAGGACTAGATTACCGGCATGAACCAACCCAACTCAAATCTGGTGGAGGTGCATAAGGCGCGCGATACTTGGGAAGGCACGTTGCTGACCAGTTACCTGCGCGACAACGGCATTCAGACCGCGTTTCAAGGCGACCCGAATGTGTCGTTTGATATGAAGGAACTGCTGCGCAATAGCGACGAGGCGTTTGGCTTGTTCGTGCTCGCACCGGAGGCGACGCGGGCGAAAGAATTAATCGCGGAGTTTTTGTCGGCAGCCACGGATGACTCGGTTTTGGTGGAAGCGGCGGCGCAGAAATTGAAGGTCGATAAGGAAACGATTCACCGGTTGCGCGGCGAATTGGTGGAGGAACGCCGGACGTTTGAGTTTTTAGGCTGGATTGGCGTGGCGTTTCTCGGCGCAGCGGCTTTGTTGTGGGTGATTTGGCCGGCGTGGTTGAAAATCGATGCGCCACCAGGAGTCTTCCGGTGGTTGATGGTGGCGCTGCTAACTCTCGGCGCAGTTTTTGCCGGCAACTGGGCAAGCAAGCGGGTCTAACGGCGGAAAAGATTGCAGTTACCGGTGCGGAAGTTTATCGTGCCGGTGGTTACGGTGGCTTTATGAAAACGGTTGCTATTTATCCAGGCAGTTTTGATCCGATTACCAATGGTCATCTCGACGTACTGCGTCGTGCGACGAGTATGTTTGACCATGTGATTGTGGGCATCGCGCCGAATGCGGAGAAGCATCCGTTGTTCACGACGCCGGAGCGGTTGGCGTTAACGCGCGCGGCGATCAAGGGAATCCGGCGGGCGTCGGTGGAGGAATTTGATGGGTTGTTGGTGGATTATGCCCAGCGGAAGAAGGCGCAGGTGTTGGTGCGCGGGTTGCGGGCGGTGTCGGATTTTGAGTATGAATTTCAGATGGCGTTGATGAATCGGAAGCTGGCGGCGAAGGTGGAGACGATTTTTTTGATGCCGAAAGATGAGTACACGTTTATCAGTTCCCGGTTGGTGAAAGAGGTGGCGATGCTGGGCGGGAATGTGAGTGATTTTGTGCCGGCGGTTGTCCAAAAGGCGTTGAAAGCAAAAATTGCGGCGGGCTGACGCGCGTCCTGCAGGAGGGACTGATGAAAATTAATGTGAAGAATATCCCGGATGGCGGGGAGATGTTGCAGGGAAGTGAGCCGGCGTCCATTGTGGAGTTGGATGGACCGGATTTGCGATTTGAGCATGAGATTGCTTATCATCTGCACGCGCAAATCCAAGAGCAGGCGCTGTTGGTCACTGGTAAATTGCGGACGCCAGCGACGTTGCGATGCAGCCGGTGCTTAAAAATCTTCCAGTGGCCGGTGCGGGTGGATGATTTTGTGGTGCATCGGGAGTTGGCGGGCGAGGACTTCGTGGACTTGACGGAGAATCTCCGGGAAGATATTATCTTAGCCCTTCCACAACGGGCGCTTTGTCAGACAGACTGCCAAGGTTTGTGCCCGGTTTGCGGCAAGGATTTAAACGAAGGTGTTTGTCAGTGTCAGTCGGCGCAGGGCGATCTGCGATGGCAGGCGCTGGATCAGATTAAACTAAAGTAAGGGAGTTTTATGGGCGTTCCAAAAAGACGGATGTCGAAAATGCGGTTGCGCACTCGCAAGGCAGCCAATCGGGCCAAAGCCCCGCAGCTCGCGCTGTGCCCGCAATGCGGCGCACACGTGTTGTCGCACCGGGTTTGCCCGGCGTGTGGGTTTTATAAAGGCAAGCAGGTCGTCACCGTGAAGACCGCTTAGCTCCGACGATGAGGATTGCCGTTGATGCCATGGGGGGCGATTTCGCCCCACAAAATATAGTGGCGGGAGCGGCAGATGCGCTCCGAAGCAACGGCAAGATTACCAAGCTTTTTCTCGTTGGCGATACCACGCGCGTCGAAGCGGAACTGAAAAAACTTAATTTCAGCGACCCGCGTCTCCAAGTCGTTCACGCCAGTGAAGTCATTGCCATGGACGATCCACCGGTGCAATCGGTCCGGCGCAAAAAAGATAGTTCGATGTGCCGCGCCATCGAACTAGTCAAACAAGGCGAAGCGGACGCGATTGTTTCTGCCGGTAATACCGGTGCTTTGCTCACGGCAGCGCATTTGAAATTGCGCACTCTCGCCGGCGTGGAGCGACCGGGATTGGCGTGTATCATTCCGGCACCGGAGAATATTTTCGTCTTGATGGATGTCGGCGCGAATCTGGAACCGTCGCCCGGTATTTTGGTGCAATACGCCGTGATGGGTAGTTTGTATTCCAAACAAATTCTCGGTTATCAGAATCCGCGTGTCGGTGTTTTTTCCATCGGCACTGAGGAGATGAAAGGGAATGAGTTGACGCTCGAAGCTTACCGGCGGATTAAGCAAACCGATTTGAATTTCATCGGCAACGTGGATGGCCACGATTTATTTAGCAATGTCGCCGATGTCATCGTGACCGATGCGTTTGTTGGTAATGCGGTGTTAAAAGCCTGTGAAAGTTCTCTGCGCGTGATGGGCCGGTGGTTGAAAGATGAATTGCGAAAAAATCCGCTCCGGATGCTGGGCGCATTGCTAGCCAAAGGGGCGTTCAAAGCGTTGCGCCGAAAAGCTGACCCAGACGAATACGGCGGCGCGGTGCTGCTTGGGATTAATGGGATTTGCATCAAAGCGCATGGCGCGAGTTCTGCGAAAGCCGTCAAGAGCGCGATTCGCATCGCGACTGAATTTGTCGAAAGCCATTTCAACGACAGAATCGTTGAAGAAATCAAGAGGTCGAATGCCAAACTCCAACAAATCCCCATTGCGCAACCCACGGTCTAAACGTCCGCTGCGGCCGGTTCACATCGTCGGCACCGGCTCGTATGTGCCGGACCGAATTTTGACCAATGCCGACTTGGAAAAAATTGTGGACACCACCGATGAGTGGATTACCACGCGCTCCGGTATCAAAGAGCGTCGCATCGCACCAGATTATATTTGCACATCAGACATGGCGACAGAGGCCGCTCGGCGCGCGATGGACCAAGCCGGTATTCGCGCCGAAGAAATTGATTTGATTATTTGCGCCACGATCACACCGGATATGCCATTCCCAGCCACGGCGTGCGTCATCCAAAATAAAATCGGCGCGAAACGCGCGGCGGCATTTGATTTGGAAGCGGCGTGCTCCGGATTTTTGTACGGTTTAGAAGTCGGCCAACAATTTATTACCTCCGGTACCTATGATACCGTGTTGGTCATCGGCGCGGAAAAACTTTCGACGATTGTGGACTGGCAAGACCGGAGCACTTGCGTGCTATTTGGTGACGGTGCCGGGGCCGCAATTTTGCGCAGTCGCGGCGAGGAACACGGCATTTTGACGACGTGTATGGGCGCCGACGGTTCCCAAGCGGATATCTTGATGATGCCGGCGGGCGGTTCAAAATTTCCGGCTTCCAAAGAATCTGTTAGCGCCGGAATGCATCACCTAAAAATGTCCGGTAAGGAAGTTTACAAGCAAGCCGTTATCGCCATGCAGACTGCCGCCGAAGAAGCGTTGCAAAAATGCAATTTGACGATTAACGACATCAAATGCGTGATTCCGCATCAGGCGAATTCCCGGATTATTGAAGCCATCGCGGACCGGCTCGGCGCGCCGATGGAAAAAATTTACATGAACCTGCAACGTTATGGCAATGTCTCCGCCGCTTCAGTTGCCATTGCGCTGGATGAAGCCGCGCGGGAAGGTCGTTTCCAACGTGGCGATTTAATCCTGCTCGTAGTTTTTGGCAGCGGCTTAACATGGGCTTCCTGCGTCATTCAGTGGTGAGCACATGAATTATCTTCATAACTTACTGCAAGTAGCGGTGGATCAAGGCGCGTCGGATATTCATGTCAAACCAGATCATCGCGTGACGTTTCGAGTTAACAGTGCGCTCATTTCAGCGCCGGTGGACATTCCGAATAAGGAATCTGTCGCTGGAATCGTCAAAAGTATTCTGCCGGTACATTTGATCGAACGACTGAATCATGAAAAGGAAGTAGATTTTTCTTACTTCCATGATAATCGCTGGCGCTTCCGCGTAAATATATTTTCTCAACGCGGAAATTTCTGCATCGCCATGCGCTCAGTTAAAAACAAAATTCCATCGTTTGCAGATTTGCATATGCCGGAGCAACTCGGGAAAATTGCGGCTTCTGAAAACGGGATTGTGTTTGTGACCGGTGTGACCGGTAGCGGTAAATCAAGTACGTTAGCGGCCATGCTTGAGTCAATTAATCTCACTGAAAAAAGTCACATCATCACTCTGGAAGATCCCATCGAATACGTTTTCGAAGACAAACAATCCGTAATCGAGCAGCGGGAAATCGGCCTCGATACGAAGAGCTTTGCCAGCGCGCTGGTTCATGTCATGCGTCAAGATCCGGATGTCATCATGGTCGGAGAAATGCGCGACAGCCAATCTTTTATGGCCGCATTAGCTGCCGCTGATACCGGCCACTTGGTTTTAACTACACTCCATACAATTAATGCTTCCTCAGCGATTGGGCGGATTCTTGATTTTTTCCCCGCCGATGAAGGCGATCAAATCCGCCGTCAACTTGCGATTAATTTGCGAGCGATTATCTGCCAACGTCTTGTCCCGGCAGTTTCGGGAGGCGTTGTCCCGGCGGTTGAGATTTTAATCAACACGCCAATCGTTCGTAAATTCATCGAAGAAAATCGCCTCGATAAACTTTCTGCAGCAATTGAAACCGGCGGTGAAGATGGAATGCAGTCATTCAATCAAGCGCTTTTGAAGCTTGCCAAAGCGAAACTGATTACTGAAGCTGAAGCCTTATCGAAGGCAACAAATCCTGATGCATTGAAAATGAATCTCCGCGGTATTTTTCTGGATGAAAACCGTCGGATTCTTTCATCCGCATAGTTGCCCCTCCGCAGTCTTCTGATATACTTCCGTGCAGTTGCGATTATTGACACTATGGAAGATACTATTGCTGCGATTTCCACACCAATTGGCGAAGGCGGCATTGCAATTATTCGCATTTCTGGCTCACAGGCATTAGCAATTGCTGATACCATGTTTGTTTCTACAAAAGGTTTACCGTCAACCTACCGAAGCCACACAATTCACCTTGGACGAGTTATTAACGAGAGTCGACAGCCGCTTGACGAAGTTCTGCTCACCGTCCTACGCCATCCCTACACTTATACAACGGAAGACACGGTGGAAATTAATTGCCATGGCGGTCGACAGATTGCCCGCACCGTTCTAGCGGAATGTCTCCAGCGAGGAGCTCGTCTCGCTGAACCCGGCGAATTTACCAAACGCGCCTTTCTTAATGGCCGCATTGACCTGACTCAAGCTGAAGCCGTTATGGATGTAATTTCTGCCAAAACAGATCGCGCCCATATGGCGGCAGAACAGGCTCTCGAAGGCAGCCTCTCTCGCAAAGTCGAAAAACTCCGCCAACAATTGCTTTCTATTCTCGCCCATGTCGAAGCGCACATTGACTTTCCCGAAGAAGATATTTCACCCGCCATCTCCGGTGAGTTAGAAATTGAACTCACCAGCATCATTGCATCTCTTGAACAATTATTAGCAACCAGCAAAGAAGGAAAAATTTTGCGGGAAGGTATTTCGGTGGCGATTGTTGGTCGTCCAAATGTTGGCAAGTCTAGTTTAATGAATGCACTACTTGGAACCGAACGCTCCATTGTGACCGCCACCCCCGGAACCACTCGCGACACAATCGAAGAATCCGCCAATATTCGTGGAATTCCAGTAAAATTTATCGACACAGCAGGTATTCGTAAGGCACGCGGAAAAGCTGAAGAAATTGGAATAAATAAAAGCCATAATGCTTTTATTGAAAGTGACTTATGTATACATGTATTAGATATATCAAGGCTGTTTTCTAAAACTGATTTTAATCTTTTAAAACGTTTTGATAAAAAAAATGTCATCCGTGTTTTGAATAAATACGATCTACCTCATAAGTTAATACTCCCAACAAACATACAACATATTGACGCATTAAAAATATCTACTATGACAGGTTACGGAATTGAGGTTCTGAAAGATCGGATAGAAAAAATATCGTTAAACAATTCACCGGTGTCATTTGATTTTGAAGTTTTAATTAATGAACGCCACTCTGAAGCATTACAGCGAGCAATCAAGGAATTGAAACTGGCCTTAGCTGACATTCAGAAAAACGCCAGCATTGAAGTAATATCTCAGCAAATTCGGATTGGATTTTCCATAATTGGAGAAATTGTTGGTAAAACAACAACTGAAGATTTGATGGAGAAAATTTTTAGTAAGTTCTGTATTGGAAAGTGATAACATTGCTAATTTATCCAAAAAAATATCATGTAATTGTTGTTGGTGCTGGACACGCCGGAACTGAAGCTGCGCTAGCCTCTGCTCGAATTGGATGCTCAACACTATTGTTGACATCCAACCTCGATACAATAGCACAAATGTCATGTAATCCAGCGATTGGTGGTCAAGCTAAAGGGCAAATCGCCAGAGAAATTGATGCTTTGGGTGGTGAAATGGGATTAAACACCGACAAAACTGGCATTCAGTTCCGCATGCTTAATACTAAAAATGGACCTGCAGTTCGGGCGCCACGTGCCCAATGTGACAAAAAGGCGTATCAGCTTCGGATGAAGCTAATAGTTGAATCCCAATATTTATTAGACGTAAAACAAGCAATGATTGAAGAATTAGTAATCGAACAAGACAAAATATATGGAGTAATTACAAGCATCGGCATGCGCTATGATGCGGATGCAATTATTATCACTACCGGAACATTTCTCAGAGGATTGATCCACATTGGAGAATCGAAAGTCGAATCTGGTCGTTCTGCTGAACCGGCATCAATAGGGATGTCTGTAAATTTAAAAAAGTTAGGTTTTGAACTTGGAAGATTAAAAACCGGAACCCCTCCTCGGTTGAATCGGAGATCTATCGACTTTTCAAAGATGGATATTCAAATAGGAGATAAAAAGCCTTCTTACTTTTCTTTTCGAACCGCACCAATGTTCCATGTGGAACAACTACCTTGTTATATCACTTATACAACGGAAAAAACTAAAACAATTATTACAAAAAATCTCCATAGATCTCCTTTATATTCTGGAAATATTCAAGGGATTGGAACGCGATATTGCCCATCGATTGAAGATAAAATCGTGAAATTCGCAGAAAAAGAGCGCCATCAAATCTTTTTGGAACCAGAAGGAAGACTTACCGATGAATTTTACCTCAATGGCGCATCATCGAGTCTACCGGAAGATATTCAACTCGACGTCGTGCATAGTATCATTGGTCTTGAAAATGCGGAAATAATGCGACCGGCTTATGCGATTGAGTATGATTATAGCTTACCTCACCAACTGCATGATACTCTCGAAACAAAGTTAATTGAAGGTCTATACTTCGCCGGACAACTCAATGGAACATCTGGTTACGAAGAAGCTGGCGCTCAAGGTATAGTTGCCGGTATTAATGCCGCACTAAAGATTAAATCAAAAAAACAAATAAAATTTACAAGAGCCGATAGTTATATCGGCGTTTTAATCGACGATTTAATTACAAAAAGCACTGAAGAGCCTTATCGCATGTTTACATCGCGTGCTGAATATCGTCTTCAACTTCGTCAAGATAATGCGGATCTTCGTTTAACTAAAATCGGGAGAGAAGTTGGATTAGTAAATGACCCGCAATGGAATTTATTTTCTAAACGAAAGCAGCTGATTGAAGAGGAAATTGAGAGATTATTTCACTTACGAGATGGTTCGTTGACGTATATCGAATTATTGCGTCGCCCAGAAGTAAGTTATCAATCATTGGCAAAGGCAAATCTAAATCTACCGCTCGATGTCCAAGAACAAGTTGAAATTCAGATCAAATATGCTGGCTATATTTCTAGAGATCTTGAACAAATCCAACAATTTAAACGATTGGAAGAAAAACAAATACCGTCTTGGATTGATTACGAAAAAATTCCTTCATTGCGATTTGAATCGCGTCAAAAATTAATTCGCTACAGACCTGACTCTATTGGACAAGCATCGCGAATCTCAGGAGTTACTCCGGCAGATATCGCAATTCTATTGATTTGGCTGAAGAAAGCTGATGTTAATCAAACTTTGTGAGACTCGACTAATTGTCGAAATTTATCGAATAAATAGCCAGCATCATGTGGTCCCGGCGAAGCTTCTGGATGATACTGCACACCAAATACAGGATGCTTCTTGTGACGCAACCCTTCGATTGTCTGATCATTGAGGTTTATCTGAGAAATTTCTACATCGGGATTTCGCATGCTCTCCACATCTACGGCAAAACCATGATTTTGAGAAGTAATGACAACGTTATCATCGTCTAAGTTTTTAACCGGTTGATTAGCTCCGCGGTGTCCAAATTTTAATTTGAAACAGCGCCCGCCAAACGAAAAACCTAGAATCTCCAAACCTAAGCAAATTCCAAAAATCGGTATGTGCCCGATAAGTTCACGAACTGTATTGTGAGCGTAATCGAGTGGATCTGGATCTCCTGGGCCATTCGAGAGAAAAACTCCGCGCGGTTTATACGCCATTACTTCTGATGCAGTTGTTTGCGGCGGAACAACTTGAATATGAAATCCGCACTGCCTTAACCGCCGGAGAATATTATATTTTACACCAAAATCAAATGCGACGATTGGAACATCAGCTGGACGCAATTCATCAGCATATTCCATCTGACCAACTGCATTTCGTTCGATCTTCCAGTTGCGACTGAGCTTATTGTCTGGATCCCAAACGAATGGTTTCGGGTGGGCAACCTCCTTGACAAGATCAACCCCCGCAATTCCTCGCCATTCTTTTGCACGCTGGACAGCCTCCTTATCACTAATGCCGGCGGTAGAAATACAAGATTTCATTGCGCCTTTGATGCGTAGAATCTTTGTAAGGGTTCTTGTATCGATTCTTTGAACACCAGCAATCCCGTTTTGATTGAGATAATCTGGTAAAGATTGTTCACTGCGCCAGCTGGATGGAATCGCTGAAAGTTCGCGCACAAGGAATCCTGCCACGTGTGGCTTCCAACTTTCAACATCGACCGAATTGATTCCGTAGTTACCAATTTCCGGATAAGTCATGGCCACGATTTGACCTTTATAGGAAGGATCGGTAATGATCTCCTGATAACCAGTCATGGAAGTATTGAAAACTGCCTCACCACAAGCTGTGGTTTTTGCGCCAAAACCGATACCGCGAAAGACTGTTCCGTCTTCGAGTGCGAAAATTCCGTTCATTCCAGTTGCCATGCGATTTTTCCACCGACGATAGTTATCATAGCTCGCCCTTTAAGATTCCAGTTATGGAAAGGCGAATTCCGCGCTTTGCTCGCCGACTGCTCAACATCGTAAGTCCATTCTGCAACCGGGTCAATCACGGTCACATCGGCATCTGCACCGGTGCTAAGAGTTCCCTTGGATAGGCGCAATAATTTCGCCGGGTTGATAGTAAATTTTTCAATCAGCTGCGGCAGCGTCAAAACTTTTTGATGTACGAGTGCGAGCGACAATGCCAGTTCCGTCTCCAAGCCAATAATTCCAAATGGTGCAACATCAAATTCAACTTGTTTTTCATACGTACAATGTGGCGCATGATCACTGGCGATAATGTCAATTGTGCCGTCAGCCAGACCGGCGAGTAATGCTTGCCGGTCCGCTTCGGTGCGCAACGGCGGATTCATTTTCAGATTCGTGTCGTACTCTTTCACACTCTCATCAGTCAGTGTGAAATGATGCGGACAAGCTTCAGCGGAAATTTTTACACCGCGTTTTTTCGCGGCGCGCACCAATTCAACTGACCGGGCCGACGATAAATGCTGACAGTGAATGTGCCAGTCGGTTATTTCGGCGAGCAAAATATTGCGAGCGACAATAATTTCTTCAGCAACCGCCGGCCAACCGCGAAGGCCGAGCGCGGCGCTCCAATACCCTTCGTGCATTACGCCATCGGCGGCCACGTTGTAATCCTGACAATGATCCATCACCGGTAAATCAAACATCTTTGCGTACTCGACTGCGCGGCGCATGAGTTCATTATTTTGCACACAGCGACCATCGTCAGTAATCGCGACCACACCGGCGCGTTTGAGCGAGCCGATGGGCGCGAGTTCTTCGCCTTTGAGTTCCTTCGTAATCGCGCCGGCAGGAAAAACATTCACACAGGCGACTTCGGCGGCGCGCTGTTTGATGAATGCAATCGTGCCGGTATTATCGGCGGCCGGTGTAGTATTAGGCATCGCAACGATACTGGTGAATCCGCCGCGCGCGGCGCAACGCGTACCGGTTTCAATGCTTTCCTTGTCACTCCGACCGGGTTCGCGGAGATGAACGTGAATGTCAATCAGTCCCGGCGTGATAATTTTACCAGTGGCATCAATTACATCCGCTTTGCTGGACGCTGCGCCGGCAATTTTACCACCGGTAATAAATAAATCGCGAACTTCATCCACGCGATTGGCGGGATCAATCACGCGACCGTGTTTGATGATAAGTGAATTCATGATTCCACCGCCTGTCCACCGGAGCATAGGAAGAGTACAGCCATGCGGACGGCCAGACCGTTGGTAACTTGTTCGAGAATCACCGAGCGCTCACAGTCGGCGACCTCGCTATCAATTTCTACACCGCGATTAATTGGACCTGGATGCATAATCATCGCATCAGGTTTAAGGCGCGCAAAACGTTCCTTATTTAACCCGAACATCGTCGTGTACTCACCAATGCTCGGGAATAATGTTTGCCGCTGCCGTTCGTGCTGAATCCGGAGGAGGTTCACCACATCTGCATCGCGAAGCGCATCGTTAATATTATGCGTCACGCGGCAGCCAAACTGTTCAAACACGCGCGGCACAAGCGTGGAAGGACCGGCGAGTGTCACGTTGGCACCGAGCTTGGTTAGCAGCCAAATGTTGGAGCGAGCGACGCGAGAGAAAAGAATATCGCCGAGAATCGTGATGTTCAATCCAGCGATTTTTCCTTTTTTCTCAAGAATGGTAAATGCGTCGAGCAGCGCCTGAGTCGGATGTTCATGGGCACCATCACCGGCGTTAATGACGCTAGCCTTGAGCAGTGGCGCAAGGAAATGCGGTGCACCGGCGGCGCTATGTCGGATGATAATGACATCAGCATGCAACGCTTGCAGATTCAGCGCGGTATCTTTCAACGTCTCGCCTTTCACTAAACTCGAGGCGTTGGCAGTAATGTTAATCACGTCGGCCGACAGTCGTGTCGCCGCCAATTCAAAACTCGTCCGCGTCCGCGTGGATGGCTCGATAAATAAATTCACAACCGTCTTGCCGCGCAGCGACGGAACTTTTTTCACCGACCGTTTGCCAACTTGCTTAAACGCTTGCGCGCTGTTCAGTAAAAAATTAATTTCGGCGACGGACAACTCTTGGATGCCAAGTAAATCTTTGCGTTGCCAACGTTTCATCGTTCGATCACCACCTCATCTTTACCATCCACTTCCACCAACCGAACCATCACTCGCTCCTGTAGCGCGGTCGGTGTGTTTTTGCCGACAAAGTCGGCGCGGATGGGTAATTCCCGGTGGCCGCGATCCACGAGTACCGCAACTTGGATCCGTTGCGGCCGGCCAAAATCTGCAATTTCATCTAGCGCCGCCCGGATGCTGCGACCAGTAAAAAGCACATCGTCCACCAACACAATCGTCTTACCGGTAACATCAAAGGTAATGTGCGTTGCGCCAATTACCGATGCGCCACGCGTTCCAATATCGTCGCGGTGCATTGAAATATCAATTTCGCCAATCGGAATCTCGCGTTTCAAAATACCGGCGACGATTCCGGTTAGTCGTTGCGCCAACGGCACGCCATGAGTTCGGATCCCGATGATTGCCAAACCGTCCTGATTGGAATTGCGCTCAACAATCTCATGCGCCATTCGTGTCAGCGCTCGCTCAATCGCTGTTGCGTCCATGAGAATAACTTGGCTCATGACACAAAAATGGCCGCCGGCCCGTGGTGGGCTGACAGCCAGTCTCTCAATTGATGATTCGTTTTCATTGCTCCTTGCCGTCCTCGCCGGGCCGGCTTAAAGGTGCTGTTCTTTTCGTGTTCGATTAGGACGGTGCTTGCCGGCGCGCCTTGCGCCAATTCGACCGATGTTTCACAATCCAATCCAGCAACGCGCGCTCAAATCCGACATCAAACCCCGCCTTTTCACTCTCAATCCATTTATGTTTGAGAATCTCGTCACGCTCCGCCAAAAATTCGCGGTACAGGGCAGAATTCATCACCATGCTTTTTGAGTCGGCGTTGATTTCGCGTTTCTCGGTCACAGTCCTACCTCAATTCGATTTAGCCTACCTTAACTACTTGGCCATTGCAATACTTTTGCACTGCTCGGCGATGACAAGCCGCAAAATCTCATCCAAATTTTTCGTCGGCTCCCAATCGATGAGTTGTCGAATTTTCGCAATGCTTGGCACACGCCGGCGCATATCCTCAAAGCCTTTCGCATACGCTTCCTCATAGGGCAGGCACCGGAGTTCCGACTGACTCGCGCTCAATTTCTTGACGCGCTCCGCTAATTCCCGAATGGAAACTTCTTCCGTGCTGCCGATATTAAAAATCTGTCCCGCCGCCTGCGGTTGCCGGGGCAATTCGACCAACGCCCGCACCACATCGCTCACATGGCAGAAACACCGGCTTTGCCGGCCATCACCATAAATCGTAATCGGCTCACCGCGTACTGCCGCCTGCACAAAACGCGGCACCACCATTCCATACCGGCCAGTCTGGCGTTGTCCAACCGTGTTGAATAATCGCACCACAGTCACCGGTAGCTTTTTCTCACGGTAATACGCCAATGCCAAAAATTCATCGAGCAACTTCGAGCACGCATAACTCCACCGGCCAAACGTCGGCGGCCCGATGAGTAAATCGTCGTCTTCCCGAAAACATTCGCGCTCACTCTTACCGTACACTTCCGAAGTCGAAGTCAACAGCACGCCACTCCCGGTGCGCGCCGCTGCCGCAAGCACATCTTCGGTTCCGCGCACATTATCTTCGATGGTATACACCGGACTTTTCACCACCAACTCCACCCCAACCGCCGCCGCCAGATGATAAACAAAATCCACCGATTCCATCGCCCGCAGCAGCGCATCGGTATCGCGAATCGAAGCATGAATAAAATAGAAGTTCGCTCGCTGCCGGAGCCCGCTGATATTTGTGAGCGAACCGGTGGAGAGATCGTCAATCACAACGACCTCCTTACCTTCTGCCACTAACACTTCCGCCAGGTGTGACCCGATAAATCCCGCACCACCGGTAATGAGAATCCGTTTCATTTCATTTTCGGAATTGGCCGGCTGAGTTTTGTGAGAACAGTTTTCATGTCTTCCCAAACCTCGCGTTTCGCCGGTGGATTGCGCAGCAAATACGCCGGGTGAAACGTCGGCATGATCGGCGTGTTGTGGAACGTGTACCAATTGCCTCGCATCTTCGTGATGCCGATTTCCACATCAAGCAACGCCCGCACCGCCGTCGCGCCAAGCGCAACAATTACTTTCGGTTGAATCGCATCAATTTGTTCCAGCAGATATGGCCGGCAATTATTCATCTCCTCCGGCAACGGCGTGCGATTCTGCGGTGGCCGGCATTTCAAAACATTCGCGATGTAAACATCTGACCGTTGCAAACCCATCGCCTCGATAATTTTCGTGAGCAACTGACCGGCCCGTCCGACAAATGGTTCGCCTTGCTCGTCTTCGTCCGCTCCCGGCGCTTCGCCGACAAACATTAATTCCGCGTGAATGTTGCCGACGCCAAACACGACATTCGTCCGGCACCGCGCCAACTCCGAGCATTTCGTGCACGCCTTCACCTTTGTCGCCAACGCCGCAAAATCACCGGTCGGTTGTGATGCCTTCGGCTTGACCACCACCGGCGCTTTGTTCAATTCATCGAGCGTTTGTTTTGAAACTTCGACATGCGTGGTTCCGGATTTTTTCATGTGCTCCAAAACTTGAATTGTATCGTCAACGATTTCTCGCAATTTATTCATACCGACTCATATCCTCCGGAATCGGCGCCGAAAATTCCATTCGCTTACCGGTGCGCGGATGCGTGAACGCCAGCTTATACGCGTGCAACAGCGGCCGCTCAACCGCAATCTTCGCGTCACGCCGGCCATACGTCGCATCGCCAATCAATCCGTGACCGATGTGCGCCATGTGAACGCGAATCTGATGCGTGCGCCCGGTGTGCAACGCAACTTCCACCAACGCGCAATCAGCATGCTGCCGGAGCACTCGGTATTCCGTCAACGCCGGCCGGCCACGCGCCGGTTGCGCCGACATTTTTTTCCGGTCCCGCGAACTCCGGCCAATCTCCGTTTCAATCCGGCCGGTCTTTTGCTGAAAAATTCCGGAACAAACCGCCTGGTAAATCTTTTGCACTTGCCGCGCTTTGAATTGCGCCACCAAACTTTGATGCGCCGCATCCGTCTTCGCAACGACGAGACAACCGCTCGTCCCTTTGTCGAGCCGGTGAACGATACCGGGTCGCATGACGCCACCGATACCGGCGAGTTGTCCCCGGCAATGATGCAATAGCGCATTGACGAGCGTGTGCTCAAAATTACCGGCCGCCGGATGTACCACGATACCAGCGGCTTTGTTCAGCACAATCAAATCGGCATCTTCGTATAAAACGGCGAGTGGAATTTCCTCCGGTAACGCCGCGAGCGGTTTCGGTGCCGGAACTTCAATGGAAATCACATCACCAGCACGCACCCGGTAACTCGGCTTGACCGGCTGACCGTTGACACGCACATCGCCAGTGGTAATCAGTTTTTGCAGGAACGACCGGGAATGCTCTGGTGCCGCGCCGTGTAGAAATTGATCCAAGCGCTGACCGGCCGCATCTCCGGTAACAGTCTGCGTCACAGCCCAGCCATGAACGCGCTGATGGTGTCGCTCGCACCCGGCAATCCTTCGTGGCCGTAGTCGGGATAAATCACCATATTTTTCTTCGCAGTAATTTTGTTGTACGCGGCGAATTGTGTCGAGGGTGGACAGATTTGATCCATCAAACCGGTTTGCATTAAAACTTCTCCACGAATTCGCGGAGCGAGATGTTGGCAGTCGATGTAGCCGAGCTTGGTGAAAATTTCTTGTTCGCGTTCGTGCCGAGGATCGAACTGCCGGAAATAGGTGCGCAATTCGGTATAGGCATTCGTCGCCAAATCCATTTCCCAGACGCGTTGGTAATCACAGAGAAATGGGAAAAACGGAGCGGCAAGTTTGATGCGCGGTTCGAGTGCGGCGCACGCAAGTGTAAGGCCGCCACCTTGCGAACCGCCAGCGGCACCGACGCGCTGCGGATCAACCTCCGGTAGTTGCATCGCAATACCGGCGAGTTGCGCAGTGTCCAGGAAGATTTGCCGAAATAACATTTGCTGCGGCGCGTCATCGAGACCGCGAACGATGTGGCCATTCATGGTGGTCCCAGTCACACCGCCGCGATCTTGTGAGAGACCGCCCTGACCGCGACAATCGAGTGCTAATACCGAAAAACCAAGCGACGTCCAGGCAAGCTTGTCAAACCAGTCGCCGCAATTGCTGGTATACCCGTGAAAAAGGACGATAGCCGGATGGGGCTTTGGCCCGGATTTGGGCCGGAGATATTTAGCGTGAATCCGCGAACCACCAACACCGGTAAAATATAAGTTAAAACAGTCGACACCAGACGCAGTGAATTTTGCCGGGATGAGTTCGACTTTTGCATCAAGCGCTTTCATCTCCGCGAGACTCTTGTCCCAAAATGAATCAAAGTCAGCCGGTCGCGGATTACGACCGGTGTAGGTACGGAGTTCGGCTAATGGTTTATCAATGAGTGGCATGGTGCGAGGAATTTACTGGTCGCCCGCCAAATTTTCCACACAAAATAAGTGCCACTGCCGCGACTGCAATCAGTGCGCCGGCCATAATTTGTGCACTGGTGAAAATGCCAAAGTAATGCACCGCGTAATCGCCTCGGAAAAATTCCACACCAAACCGGAGGGCACCGTAGCTCAACACGTAGAACCAACAAACTTGCCCGTCGAACCGCCGGTGCCGGTAAAACGCGCTCAACCCGGCAAAGATCGCAAGATTACCGGCGGCTTCATAAAGTTGCGTCGGATGAATTGCACCGCTGTGTCCCGGTAGGTGCACCGCCCAAGGTTGCGCACACGCCTTGCCATAGCAACAGCCTTCAAAAAAACAACCGAGCCGGCCAAATGCATGCCCGAGCGCAGCGGATGGTGCGAGAATATCCACCAACTGCCAAATCGGGAGCTTCTTCAACCGGGCATATGTCACAACGCCAACTGTCGCACCAAGGAAACCGCCGTAAAAAACAAAACCGGCACGAAGGGAAACGAGGCCGTTTTCGCGCCAGCCCTCGATAAAATCATTCCAGAAAAAAATGATGTGAAAAATTTTGGCGCCGAGCATCGCCGCGACAATCAGCCAGACTCCGAGATCGCTGATGCGCTCCGGCACGAGACCGCTCAGCCGCGCGCGCCGTTGCGCCGTGAAAATTCCGGTCATAAAACCCGCTGCCACCAGCACGCCGTACGTGTGAATCTCCAACGCACCGAACCGAATCAGAACTGGATACATACCGGTCACGATGCCGTGTCGCTCGTGGGGTGTCAAATGAATTGCCGCCGCTCTAAAAAGCTTGCATCTCTGGCACCGCCGGCTTTCACTACTTCCGCTCAAACATGAACCGACTCGGAATTCTCATTGCAGGTCTCGACGGTGCGGTTGCCTCCACACTTACCTCCGGCATTGCGCTCCTATGCCGGCGCTTGGCAAAACCGACCGCGTTGATTTCCGAAGCGTATGTGCAATCTCACCAGCTCGCCGGCTTCAACGAACTCGTCATCGGCGGCTGGGACAATCGGGGCGAAAATCTTTACCAAGCCGCGCTCCGCAATCGCGTTCTCGAACCGGAACGACTCCGGCCTATCGCTCGCGAACTCACCGGCATCAAACCGTGGCCAGCCGGTACCGATAAAATCACCGCCTTCCGCCGTCAACACCGGCTCAACACCGTCGTCATTCTCAACCTCTTGCCCACCGGCGAAAACGCCGCGTCAAAAAAATATGCCCGACTCGCCGCTAAACACGGCTGTCCGTTTATCAACTTCACGCCGAACGATTGCGCGGAATCCGCAACGATTCCGTTTTGCGGTCGTGACGGGAAAACCGGCCAGACTTGGTTTAAGTCCGTGCTCGCTCCGGCATTACGCGCCCGGCAACTCGCAGTCACCGGTTGGTATTCCACCAATCTCCTCGGCAACGAAGACGGGAAAATTGTCGGCGACCCCGTGAAAGGCCGGCAAAAAATCCGCGACAAATCAAAATTGCTTGGCCCAATGCTCGGCTACGAACCGTATCACCTCGTGCAAATCAATTACTTTCCACCACGCGGTGATACGAAGGAAAGTTGGGACTATATCGACATCGAAGGTTTTCTCGGTCAGCCGATGCAATTACGAATCAGCGGCCAATACCGCGATTCCATCCTCGCCGCCCCGATGTGTCTCGATCTCTGCCGATTCATGGAGCTCGCCCACCGGCGTGGTGCCACCGGCGCGCAAACGTGGCTGAGCATGTTTTTCAAAGCGCCGTATGAATGCCGCACGCACGATTTCTTCCGGCAAGAGCAACTATTGCAAACGTTCCTTAATGGAGGGCGAGGCTCCCGCCGAGCCGAATCGCTCCACATTTCAACTAACGGCTCGCCGGGAGGCTCGCCCTCCAAAATCGTGCCATCCACGAAATGAATTCTAGCTTACCGAACCGTCGTCATCCCGCTCATCCACCAGTTGTTAATTCTTTCGATAACCCTGTCATTATTTTTGTCACCGTTTGCATGGCCGACCGAAAACCGATTCTTGCAAATCAGGAGGCCTTTGCTGTGTTGCTGGCGGCATGGCGTAGCGCAGCGGAATGGCAAGTCGGCCGATTTGTGGTAATGCCTGATCACATTCATTTCTTCTGTGCGCCCGCTCACGAACAAGCCGTGCCGTTGATCAACTGGATTCGTTACTGGAAATCGTGTGCAACCAAGAATTGGCCCCGCCCGGAAGAACATCCACTTTGGCAAACCGATCATTGGGACCGGCAATTACGCCGCGAAGAAAGTTATGCAGACAAGTGGGAATATGTCCGCCTGAATCCCGTTCGCCAGAAGTTGGTCGCCAGACCGGATGACTGGCCATACCAAGGCGAGCTCACCGTGCTGAACTGGCGCTGACAATCGTTCAGAAGTTGGAGGGCGAGGCCTCCTGCCGAACCAAAGCGCCCACATTTCGACCAACGGCTCGCCGGGAGGCTCGCCCTCCAAAGACTGGCACTCCAGACGAGGATGCGCGTCAGGATTTTTGCAGCGCCTTTTCCACTTCACTCGCCGGCAAGCAATTCACTACGTCGGCTTTCGTGAGCCAACCTTTCCGAGCGATGGCGGCACCGATGGCGAGATACTGGTAGTCTTCAATACTGTGTGCGTCGGGGTTGATTGAACATTTCACGCCGAGTTCCTTCGCGCGCTTCCACAACCGCCAATCCATGTCGAGCCGGTACGGATGCGCATTAATCTCGATAATCTTCCGGTGCTCCGCCGCCGCCGCAATCACTTCCGGCATGTTGACGGCGTAACCTTCGCGTTCGAGTAGCAACCGGCCGGTCGGATGCGCGAGCATCGTCACTTTCGGATTCGCCAGCGCCCGGCAAATGCGTTCGGTTTGCGCGTCCACCGGTAAAGTGAAACTGGAATGCACAGCGGCAATAACAAAATCGCACTGCGCCAGCGTCGCGTCATCAAAATCCAGCGTGCCGTCCGGCAAGATGTCAACTTCGGTGCCAAAAAAAATCCGGAAATCCTGCTTCGCAAATTTCGCGTTGAGTTTTTTTACTTCGACTGCTTGTTGCCGGAGCCGAGTTTCGTCGAGACCGTTGGCTTGGCGCTGGCCTTTGCTGTGATCGGAAATGCCGATGTATTCCAGACCGAGGTCCCGCGCAGCGTTGGCCATCGCTTCAACACTTTCGCCGCCGTCACTCCAAGTCGAATGAACGTGGAACACGCCGCGAAGATTTTCCTTCACGATTAGCTGCGGCAACGTACCGGCGAGTTCCCCCATATCTTCGCGGAGTTCCGGTGGAACATATTCGAGGTCGAGCGCCGCGTAGATTTCTTCCTCGGTCCGGCATGGAATGCTACTGCCGAGTTCCTTCGCACTCTTTTCTTTTTCTGCCGCCGGCGAAAAACCGTATTCGTTCAGCGACAGATTTTTCAGCTTCAACGCCCGGCTCCGCATGGCGATATTGTGTTCCTTGCTACCGGTAAAATAATTTAGCGCAAATGCAAACTGTTCGTCGCTCACCACGCGCAAATCGGCTTGGATACCGCCGGCCAGCACCACACTGGCTTTCGTTTCGCCTTGCGCGCTCACGGCACGCACGCCGGCCATCCCGACGAAATCCGCAATGATGCCGGGCGCGTCCACCGGTTTTGCGCTGACCAAAAAATCCACATCGCCAATCGTTTCGCGGCACCGGCGCAAACTGCCGGCCACGCTGCATCGAATCACGCCGTCGTGCGACCGCAACGCTTCCAACACCGGTTCCGCCGCGGCAACCGCCGTGTGATAATGATGCCGGCCACTGAACTGCCGGAGCAACGCGATGCCTTCCAAAATTTTCTGCTGCGATTTTTCGCCGAAGCCGGCCAATTTCGCGACTCGACCGGCTTGGCAAGCGGCTTCAAGTTTTTCGAGTGAGTCCACTTGCAGTTGGTCGTACACCGCTTTGGTTTTCTTCGGGCCGAAGCCGGGAATTCGGAGCAGGTCGAGCAAGCCCGGTGGAAATGAAGCTTTTAATTCATCGTGAAACCGGAGCCGGTCCGTTGTCAGCATCTCGGCGATTTTTGCGGCGAGGTCGGTGCCGATACCTTTGATTTCGGTGAGTCGATTTTCAGCGGCGAGCGTGGCCAAATCTTCCTGCAAACTTTCGACGATTCGCGCGGCGTTGGCATAAGCCCGGACACGAAACGGATTGTCGCCGCGCAATTCCAGCAACGTGGCGACCTCCGCGAGCGTGCCGGCGATTTGCTGGCGGTTCATCGGCTATTTCACTTTCAACGTGGACGCCACTTCGCGAACGCCGTCGGTTTCCAGCGCGAGCGCCACCGCTTTGCCGATGAGTTTCGAGTTGGCAACATTGCCGGAGAGTGTGACGCGACCATCGGTGGTGCTGACTGCGATAGATTTCACGGACAGCTCTTTGTTGAGTGCGAGCTTGGTTTTGATTTGCGCCGAGATGCGTGCATCGGCGGTCGCGTCGGCGACGGTGGCGCCGAACTCGCGCATTTGCCGGCGGACGACTTTGCCAGTCTTGGTTAATTCTTCCTCGATATCGGCGCCGGTCAAATGCCACGCGGTTAGTTTTGCTTCAATCGTGTCTGCCGTCTGGCGGAAAGTGGTGGCGGCAGAATCTTGAACGTGGCGCACCGCCGGTGAATGCCGCGCGGTAACGAAATACCAGCCGGTCGCCGCCGTTAAAACCGCACCGACAATCAAGCCGATAAAAAACTCTTTCATAGCCCCGGCATCTTACCGGGAATGGCGGTTCAATTCACCTGCAAACTGAAAGCCTGTTGGCCGGTGCCTTTCCGATTGTCCGTAACTTGGATGGTGAAGTTGAAAACTCCGGTCGCGGTGGGTTTACCGGAAAGAGCGCCGCCGCTACTGAGCCGCATGCCGGCGGGCAACGAACCGCTGAGCAACTTCCACTGATACGGCGTCGCGCCACCGGTGGCTTGCAATGTTTTTGAGTAATTTTGCGTCGTGCTACCACTCGGCAACACGCTGGCGGTGGTAATGACCGGCGTGGTGATGAGGAAGCTGGCAGCGGCGATTGCACTGTCGGTATAAAACGCACGAAAGGCTTTTGTTTTGAGCGTAACGGAATTCGATAACGTCAACGCAGCTGTGTATTTCGTCGAGATCGCGGTGGGCGTGCTGCCGTCTAACGTATACCGGAGTACCGATTGGCTGGTCGAACAACTCAGAGTAACTTTCACATAATCCGGATTCGTGCCGCCGGCCGGCGAGATTCTCGGCGTAGCAACAGTGAGACCAGTGTTGACGGTAATATTGAAAATTGCCGTTGCGGTGGCGCCGGTGCGGTCCGTCACTTGCACCGTGAAACGATTGGTGCCGATGGTGCTCGGCGTGCCGGTTATGACTCCGGCGCTGCTCAACCGCAAACCGGATGGCAAAGTTCCGGCGGTGATTTTCCAAGTGTAAGGCGCCGTGCCGCTCGTGGCTTGCAAGGTTGTGCTGTAAACCGTACGTAGCGCACCGTCCGGTAAGGGATTAGTGGTCGTGATAGTCGGGCCGGCCTGAATCGTGAGACTGAATGTGTTACTTCCTGTCACGGCGAAACTATCGGTCACTTGCACGGTGAAACTGGTATTGGTAACTGCCGTCGGCGTGCCGTAAATGATGCCGTTTTTATTCAATGCCAAACCGGCTGGCAAGTTACCGGCGATGAGCTTCCAAGTGTACGGCGGCGTGCCATCACTTCCGGTAAATGTGCCGACATACGCCGCGCCAATTTCACCGGCTGGCAAAACACTCGCGGTCGTGATGACCGGCGGCGGTTGAATCGTCAGGCTAAAATTACCGGTCGCAGTGGCCGCCACATTATCCGTGACGCGGACGGTGAACGTGCTCGTGCCGTCGGCAGTGGGTGTGCCGGTCAGCGTGCCATCGCTATTCAACGTCAAACCGGCCGGTGGATTTCCACTGATTAGCGTCCAAGTGTACGGTGGCGTGCCGCCACTGCCGTTCAACGCACCGCTGTACGCCACGCCGATTTCGCCGGCGGGCAACGGACTCGGTGTCGCAATGGCCAACCCAGCGTTACCGGCGTTGTACACGACCAGCGCAAAATCTTGATTGAGCGGATTGCTATCGTCAGGAATCGCCGCGGAGTTGATATTGTGCGCAGTCACCGTCACGGTGAAACTACCGGTGGTGCCCGCCGGTAAAAAAATGCTTTCGACATTATTCAGACGGTCGGCACTACCGCCGGTGGTGGAATTCGCGCCAACGAAAACATTGCCGTAATAAGTTTGACCACCGATGGTCACGGTCAGATCGAGATCATTGTTCAACGCTTTACCAGTCATCGTACTGCCGGGTGCATCGGTCCACGCCAGTGTGACGCGGAATGGTTTGGTGGCATCCAAAATCGCGCCGGTGAAAGTGCGCGTCTGACCGGTCGCGGTAAATTTATCCACCGGCACTTGGTCGCGTAACAGTCGCACTGTGCCATCAAACGCCATCCCGAGATTCAACTCGCCCATGCCTTGACTCGGCGACGGCAGCGTGTCGTTCGCATAAACACCGGTGAGATACCGGGCCGAATTAATTAAATACGCTTTCGTCATCGCCGGACTTGGCGGCGTTAACGCTTGGTTAATGAAATATTGCCGGAGCAACGCACACGCTCCCGATACCGCCGGTGCCGAGTGACTCGTCCCGGAAGATTCCACAAAAAATTGTTGGCCGATGGGAAAGAAATTGCTGACGCCGCCGACATTGCGACTCGTGAGCAAACCGCAAACGCCGTCGCCGTTCGCCAGAAAACAGGAGAGCGCGGCACCGGTGCCACTCGGTGTCGGTGGCGGAGATGATTGCGGTGCGCCGGCAATGATGTGCGTTCCGGGAGCGACGAGGTCTGGTTTGAACCGGCCATCGTTACACGGCCCACGACTGGAAAAATCGACAACATCGTTCGCACTATTGGCATCGGTGTCATAGGTCGTGCAACCATCTTGACCGGCAGTATTATTGCCGCCATTGGCGGTGGAAAGCGACCGGACATTTTCGGATGCGCCGACGGTGATGACATTTTTCGCGGTGCCGGGCGGCGTGATGGTGAAGGTCGTCGGGCCATCATTGCCGGCGGAAAAAACGAGAACCATTTCTTGATTGGCAAGACCGCGTACCATGCTGTCGTACAATTGTGAATCGGAATTATAATCGCCACCGCTCCCGGTGTCGCCCCAACTGTTATTGCTGATTCGGGCACCAGACTGATACGCATCCGAAATTAACGTCGGCACATCTGGATAAGTCCAATTGTCCGGATCAAAAACCACCGACGAACCGACATGGACAAACGGGCACACGCCTAAGCCATACGAATAGCCGGCAGCATCGCGGTGCAGATAGCTGCTCTGATTGTCATAACCGGCGACGATGTGAGTGTTCAAATTACCGTGGCCATCGCAGCCAGCCAGCGTGCTGGAAGGATTCGGCGAACCTTCGAGCCGGTTATAAGCGACACGGCTGGTGGCGTTAATGTTACCGGCGGGATACAACCCAAAATGTCCCGGTTGCGCGGTGCCATTATCAACTCCGCTATCGCTGAGATCGACGACAAAACCGGAGGTATCGAATTGCGATTGCGTGAAACCTTTGCTGGCCAACCATGCGAGATAACCGGGACCACTCGGCACAGAGCCGGTCAGATTGCCGGCGATGATTTGGCTTTGGCGTTCATCGTGTTTTTGCGGCGCAAAAAACGGTCGCACGGAAATCACATCCGGCTGCGCGGCGAGTGTGTCCAAATCTGCCGGCCACAACTGCGCCACCAGATGAATGAACGCACCGCTTTTGGTTTGCCGGTGAAGCGGTGCCAATTTCAATTGCTCGAGTAAGGCGAAGGTCGCGGCATTGGCACCGGCATCGTCCACCAGCTGAATCGCAAACTCGGCGCTCAGATTTTGCCGCGCTTTCGGATGAACTTTGTGCGCGACTTGATATGCACCGTGCCACCGTACCGGTGCCAAACTTTGCGCTCGGGCAATGGCCGCAGCATCGCCGTAAATTAGATATGCATTGTCCGGCAAGTAACTCAACACTCGCACACCGGTCTGGCGCAATGCCGTGTGCCATTCGGTTTGAATCGGGCCGGTAAATTGAATCAAGTACGCCTGCTGACCGGTAAACGCTGCCGCTTGACGAAGTGCGACTGGCGCGCTGGTGTCGAGTCGGCCGGTGTTCAGATAAATGCTGTGGGATGGTTCTTGCGCACTGGCCAGTTGCGGAATGAGTGCGGCAAGCGCCAACAACCACCGGAATCCGGATGAATTTCTCATAGGCAAACTATAGCAGAAGTTCGTCCGGTTTCCACAAGGACTAGCGTCAGTAATCTGGATACCGGCACTGGAGCAATTTCGCGCGGAATTTCGTGTAGGCTTTCATTGCTTCGCGAACGCAGCTGTAGGCATCAATTCGCCCACGAAAATCTTCAACTTTTACCTGACCCGCTTTTTCGAGTTCCTTGTAAATCTCGAAGAAGTGCCGAATTTCGCGGAGCGTGTGCGGCGGCAATTGCGAGATGTCGGTGTAGCTGGCGTAAATCGGGTCATTGGCGTGAACGGCGATAATTTTGAAATCTTCCTGCCCGGAATCGTGCATCGGCAACAAACCAATCGGTCGGGCTTGCATCACGCAGCCGGGAATTACCGGCTCTTGCGATAACACTAGAATATCGAGCGGATCATGGTCGCGGCAGTAAGTTTGCGGAATGAATCCGTAGTTGCTCGGATAATGCACCGAGCTATGCAACATCCGGCTGATGTGGAGAATACCGGTGGCTTTATCGAGTTCGTATTTGATTTTTGAGCGCATCGGACACTCGATAAACGCGTGGACTTCCTGCGGCGCGTGGGTGCCGGGTTCCAAGAGGTGGAATGGATTGTGTCGCGTCAGATGAGTAATGTCAGAAGATTTTTTTGCCATGCCCGATTGACTCTAGCGAAGCTGTGGTGTGCGTGCAACTTCAAAGCGGCCGGTCGGCGGCTTTGGCGTGAAGAAATTGGAAATCACCACGAAGAACAGCGGGATGAAGACCAAGTCAATGAACGTGGCGGAGAGCATACCGCCGGTGACCGCCGTGCCGATGGCGTTCATCGCACCGGCGCCAGCACCGGTGGCAAGCGCCAGCGGCAAGGTGCCGAAGAAAAATGCCAGCGATGTCATAATGACCGGGCGGAACCGGATTTTTACAGCTGCCAGAGTCGCCTCTTTCAGCCCCATTCCTTGGTGCATCTGTTCTTTGATAAACTGGATAATCAAGATGGCATTTTTCGTCGAAAGCCCCATCGTGGTGAGGAAACCGATCTGGAAATAAACGTCGTTGTGCATGTGGCGCATGGAAGTCGCGACGATGGCGCCGAAGACGCCGAGCGGCAGCATCAGCAAATTCACAAACGGAATCGTCCAGCTTTCATACAATGCCGCGACGCAGAGAAAAATCACTAGAATCGAGAAGGCGTAGAGGAGCGGGCCTTGCGCCGTCGCGATCCGTTCCTGATACGATAATCCGTTCCAGTCGAAGCCGATACCCGTCGGTAGTTTTGCGCAGAGTTCTTCCATCGCTTGCATTGCTTCGCCGGAGCTTTTGCCGGGACCGGGTTCACCCCAGATATTCACGGACGACAGTCCGTTGAAACGTTCGAGCCGCGGCGAGCCGGTCGTCCAGCGAGTTTTTGAAAACGATGTGAACGGCACCATTTTACCGGCGGTGTTCCGCACATAGAGTTTTTCTAAATCACTCGGCAACATCCGGTACGGCGCGTCGGCTTGGGCGTACACGCGTTTGACGCGACCGGCCAAAACGAAATCATTCACATACGCACTGCCGAATGCCGCGCCGATGGTATCGTGAATATCTGTAATGGGCACACCAAGCGCGCCGGCTTTATCCCAATCCACATCGATCCGGTACTGTGAAACGTCTTCCATGCCATTGGGCCGAACTTTTGCGAGACGTGGGTCTTGCGCGACCATGCCGAGGAGTTGGTTGCGTGCGTTCATCAACGCCTCATGCCCGACGCCACCACGATCCAACAATTGAAAATCCACGCCGCGGGCGTTCCCCAACTCCAGCACCGCCGGTGGTGCGAATGCGAATACCATCGCGCCGCGGAGCTGCGAAAATGCCATGACCGTGCGGCTCGCGACCGCTTGCGCGCGCAGTTCGGGCCGGTCCCGGAGTTTCCAGTCCCGGAGTTTGATGAAGACCAACGCGGTGTTTTGAACGCGCCCGGAGAAACCGGTGCCGGTAATCGTCAGGACCGCCTCCACGGCATCTTTTTCTTTTTCCTCCAAGTATTGCCGGACTTGATTCGCCACGCTGTGCGACTGTTCCAGCGTGCTACCCGTGGGCATGAGGATTTGCGCGTACAGAATTCCTTGATCTTCATCTGGCAAGTAGGCTTTTGGCAACCGGAGGAATAGGAAGCCAATCACGACTACGATCAAAACGTACGCCACCAAATACCGCGTCTTCTTTGCTAAGGAATGGCCGACGAGACGAACATACCGGTCGCGCACCCAGAAAAAGATTCGGTCGAACCACAGGAAAAACGGACGCAAAAACCAAATCGCATTCTCCGCCGGCTCGTGACCTTTCACGACCGGTTTGAGCAGACCCGCACAGAGCACCGGCGTGAGAATCAACGCGACCAGCACCGATAACAACATTGCCGCGATAATCGTGATGGAAAATTGCCGGTAAATCACGCCGGTCGAGCCGGGGAAAAACGCCATCGGTCCAAACACCGCCGACAACACCAGCCCGATGCCGATTAGCGCACTGGTAATTTGCCCCATCGATTTGAGCGTCGCGTCGCGTGGCGACAGACCTTCCTCAGCCATGATCCGCTCAACATTTTCGACGACCACGATGGCGTCGTCCACGAGCAAGCCAATCGCCAACACCATCGCAAACATCGTCAGCATGTTGATCGAAAAACCAAACGCACCCAGCGCTGCAAATGTTCCCAGCAACACCACCGGTACCGCAATCGTCGGAATCAGCGTCGCGCGCAGGTTCCCCATGAACAGCCACATCACGAGGAACACCAACAACACCGCCTCGAACAACGTTTTCACCACTTCGTGAATCGCCACGCGCACAAACGGCGTCGTGTCGTACGGATAAACCAGTTTCATCCCCTTCGGGAAATACCGGCCCATCTCCTCCATCTTTTTTCTCACGGCATCGGCGGTCGCCAATGCATTGGCGCCTGGCTCTTGCCGGATGGCCAATGCGGCGGCTGGCTTCCCGTTGTAATACCGGAAAATGTCGTAGGCTTCCGTGCCAAGTTCGGTGCGGCCAACGTCTTTGACGCGCACGACCGAGCCATCCGGGTTGGTGCGCACCGGAATATTAGCGAATTCATCCGGCGTCTTCAGAAGATTCTGCACGATGATGGAAGCGTTCAACCGCTGACCCGGCACCGCCGGTGCGCCGCCGAACTGACCGGCCGACACTTCCACATTGTAGGCGCGCAACGCAGTAATCACTTCGTCAATCGTCAGGTGATAATCGGTCAACTTGTCAGGGTTCAACCAGACGCGCATCGCGTATTGTGCGCCGAACTCCTGCACTTCTCCGACGCCCGGAATGCGTGCGAGGACTTTTTCCAAATTGGAATACGCGTAATCCTGAAGATCGTTGCTATCCATGCTGCCGTCTTCTGAAATGAGACTGATGATGAGCAACCAGTTCCGGGTGGACTTGCTGACCGTGACGCCTTGCTGCTGCACCACGTTGGGCAAACTGGCCATCGCGAGCTGCAGTTTGTTCTGCACTTTCGACCACGCCAGATTTGGATCGGTACCGGCTTTGAAGGTTAGTTCGACGCGCGATGCGCCAGCCGAATCGCTGGTCGCAGACAGATACAGCATGTCGTCCAAACCGGTCATCTTCGACTCGATGATTTGCGTCACGCTGTTTTCCACCGTCTCTGCCGACGCGCCCGGATAAAATGAATCGATGGCAATCGCCGGCGGTGCAATCGGCGGGTACTGCGAAACGGGTAGATTATAAATTGCCAGACAGCCGACTACCATCAAGAGGATGGCGATGACCCAAGCGAAAACTGGACGTTCGAGAAAAAATTTGGATAACATGATCGCGCTCCTACTGTGCCACCTTGACGGCGGTGCCGGGCCGGGCTTTTTGCAGTCCTTCCACAATCACTCGTTCGCCGGTGACCAAACCACCGGTGACGAGCCATTTGTTCCCAATCGCCCGGTCGAGCGTGAGCATCCGCGGTTCCACGATACCGGTCGCATTGACAATCAGCGCCAGCGGATTCCCCTTCGGATCGCGCGTCACCGCCGGCTGAGGGATTAGAATGGCTTGATCACTGACTCCTTCTTTCACCGCCGTACGAACAAACATCCCCGGCAACAACACACCATTGGGATTCGGGAAAACCATTCGCAAAATCACCGTCGCCGTCGTCGGGTCCACCGAGACATCGCGGAATTGCAGCGTGCCTTCCGCCGGATATTTTGCGCCGTCTTCGAGGATGAGTTGCACGGCGTTCTGATTGTTCCCGTCGCGGCTCAACCGGCCATCTGCCAGTCGCCGTTGCAAGCGCAGGAGATCGGAGGTCGATTGCGGCACATCCACATAAACCGGGTCCAATTGCTGAATCGTCGCCAGCGGCGTCGGTTGATAAGCCGTCACAATCGCCCCGTCGGTCACGCTGGATTTGCCAATCCGCCCGGCAATCGGTGCTGTGATTTTCGTGTATGCCAGATTGAGGCGCGCCGTTTCCAAATCCGCTACGGCCTGTTTCAGAGCCGCATCCGCATCATCAAAATCCTGCTGACTCACCGCCTTCGAGCCCAGCGCCGATTGAATGCGTTCCGCGCGCAATCGAATGGATGTCAAATTCGCCTTCGCTTTATCGAACAGTGCTTGCAACGGCGCGGGGTCAATCTGATAAAGTTCCTGCCCGACCTGCACATCCGCGCCCTCAGTGAAGAGCCGTTTCTGAATCAGGCCATTCACTTGCGGCCGGATTTCCGCAACGAGATAAGGTGAGATGCGTCCCGGCAACTCTGTCGTCAGCACTAGTGGTTGCGGAGTTACCGTGACCACCGCGACCTCCGGTAGCGGCGGCGTTGCCGCTGGTTTATTTCCGCCCGAACAACCGGCCGCGATCAGGCCGATCACCACATACCAAAAACTATTTCTTTTTATCATTTGCAGTCTCCCATCCACCGCCGAGCGCTTTATACAACGCCACTAGATTGCTCAACACCGCGCGTTCACTGTCAGCGAGCTGGTCTTCCGTTTGGTAAAGCGACCGTTCCGCATCCAGCACGTTCAAGAAATTACCCAGACCTTTTGTGTAAAGTTCATTCGCTAATTCTAATGCGCGCCGGTTCGCCGCCACTGCCTCCGCCAGCGCGAGCTGCCGGTCCTGTTCGCTGTGGTACGCAATGAGCGAATCATCCACTTCCGCAAAGGCCACCAACACCGTTTTTTCATACGCCGCCAACGTCTGTTCGGCGTGCGCATTCGCCGCTTTAATCTGACTGCGCACATGGCCGATATCAAAAATCCGCCACGTCAACATCGGTCCCGCCGCCCAGTATTTACTGCCGCTGCCGAAAAAATTACCGGCGCTCAAGCTCTGTAATCCACCGGTGGCCAGTAATGAAAATTTTGGAAACAATTCCGCAGTCGCCACGCCGATAATAGCGGTGTCGGCAGCTAATTGCCGTTCGGCGCGCCGCACATCCGGTCGCCGTCGTAATAACTCCGATGGCATGCCAAGCGGCACCACCGGTGGCACGGTCGGATCGGACGTTTCGCACGCCAGTTCCGTCAGCGGCGCGGAACCCGGCTCACGACCGGTGAGAATGCCGATTTGGTTTTCTCCGTGACGAAACGCGGTTTCAAGCGCCGGCAGTTGCGCTCGCGTGGTGGCCAGCAACGCTTCGGCTTGTTTCACGTCGAGTTCGCTGGTGAGACCGGCATTGAACCGGGCGCGCGCAATTTTGACCGCTTCGGTTTGCGCTGTGATATTTTCCGTGGCAATTCGGTACCGGCGTTTGTAGCCGCGCACTTCGATGTAGTTGCGCGCCACTTCGGCCAGCACGCTGACGAGCACCGCGCGCCGGTCTTCGGCGACGGTTTGGAACAACGCATTCGCTTCTTGAACTTCCCGGCGCAGACCGCCAAAAATATCAATCTCCCAACTCGCATCGAAATGTCCGTCGTAAAGGTCGGTGTGATATTGCGGCAGCGCGGCGAGTTGAGCATTGCGCGCCGTCTGCTGGTCGCGATAACTGCCGGTACCGGTAATCGTCGGCCCCAGATTCCAATACGCACCGGCCCGCAACGCTCGCGCTTCCCGGAGCCGGCCTTCGGCGATGCGCAAATCGAGATTGTTCGTGACGGCGCGGCTGATGAGCGAGTTGAGCAATGGGTCGTTGAAAGTTTTCCACCAGTCATTGACCGGCGGCGCGTTATTCGTCTGGCTGGAGTTCCAAGCCGCCGGTGCTTTGGGTTTCGGCGAATGGTAATCCGGTCCGACCGCACAGCCGGCCAGCCAGCCGGTCACGAGCGGCAACAGAAGTATAAGTTTTAATTTCATAATTTTCTTTCGTTCAATGCGCTAAGCTCACCGCGCCGGGCCGGCTACGTTTCATCAGAAATGCCAATGGCACAAACAACAGCACCAGCACGCCCATTAAAAAAAAGTTGTCGATATACGCCAGCAAGCGGGCTTGTCGAGCGACGACGGCGCCAATCAAACCGACGGCTTGTTGTTGCGCCGTCCACACCGAACTGCCGGCGTGAACCAGCCAGCCGGTGAGTTGGTGCGTGCCAGCTCGGAGTGTTGCGTTACCGGTGGTGAGATGACTACTGAGCACGTTCTGGTGAAATTGTTCCCGACGCGCCAGAATCGTGGTGACCATGGAAATGCCGACGCTGCCGCCGATGTTCCGAGCGAGATTGATGAGTCCGGAAGCGGCGTTATTTTTGTCGCGCGCCAGAAATGCGTACGCCGCGACATTTACTGGCAGAAAGATAAACGGCAGCGCGGCGGACTGATAAACGCGCGCCAACATCAGCGTATTAAAATCCACCGCGAGATTGAACCGGCACATGTAAAACATCGAGAGACCCAACACCAGGAAGCCGGCTGCGAGCACTTTCCGCACGTCAAAATGCGTGACCAGAAATCCAGAAATCGGCATCAGGAACATAATCAAAATCGCCCCCGGCGTAATTACCATCCCGGAAAGCATCGCCGTGTAGCCCATCAGTTCCTGCGTGAACTGCGGCAGCAACACCGTGCTTCCGTACAAGACGACACCGAGGATAAAAAGCAAAATGGTGGCCATCGCAAAATTCCGTTGCTTGAACAGCCGCAAGTCCACCACCGGATCTTTCGTGCGCAATTCCCAAAACACCGCCGCCACCAGCGCCACCACGAAAATCCACGTCAGCACCACGATATACGGCGTCTCAAACCAATCTTCGCGCTGGCCTTTATCGAGCACGATTTGCAAACAGGCTAAGCCGATGACAATTAAGCCAAATCCGATGTAATCCACCCGCCGGCGGACTTGCTGCCGTTCTTTCAGATACGGCGGATCGGCAATCATCCGGTAGGTTAGCCAAAGTGACACGATGCCCACCGGAATGTTGATGAGAAAAATCCACCGCCAACTAAAATTATCCGTGATCCAGCCGCCAAGCGTCGGCCCCAACGCCGGCGCTGCCACCACCGCCATGCCATACACCGCAAATGCCATGCCGCGTTTCGCCGGCGGGAAAGTGTCGGCGAGAATGGCCTGTTCACTCGGTTGCAAACCACCGCCGCCGATGCCTTGTAAAATTCGGAAAAACACCAACCACCCCAGACTCGGCGCGAGTCCGCAGAGCAACGAGCTCACTGTAAATAATGTCACGCAACTCATATAAAATCGTTTTCGTCCAATTCGATCTGAAAACCAACCGCTCAACGGCAAAATCACCGCGTTCGCCACCAGATACGAAGTCAGCACCCACGTGCTTTCGTCCAACCCCGCCGACAAATTGCCGGCAATGTGCGGCAGCGAAACGTTCGCCACGCTGGTGTCGAGCACTTCCATAAACGTCGCCAGCGTCACCACCAACGCAATCAACCACGGACTGTGCTTCGGTTTCCAAACCGCTTCGTCGTGCCGGAATTGTGGTGCGGCTTCGCTCATCGCACTTTAACGACCGGCACCACCGACGCGCCGAGTGGAAAACGCGGCACATCGGTTTCATCAAACAAAATCTTCACCGGCACCCGCTGCACTACTTTGACATAATTGCCGGCGGCATTTTCCGGCGGCAACAAACTGAATTGCGCTCCGGTCCCGGCTTGAATACTATCCACGTGACCTTTGAATACCCGATCCGAAAACGCATCCACTTTGATACTGACCAGCTGGCCCGGTTTCATCTGCGCCAATTGCGTTTCCTTGAAATTTGCCGTCACCCATTCGTGTTCCGCCACAATCGCAAGCAACCCTTGACCCGGCTGTAATAGTTGACCGACTTCCACCGCCCGATGCGTTATCCAACCATCCACCGGTGCCGTAATTTTCGTGTACGACAAATCCAACTCCGCTTGTCGGACCGCGACGGCCGCTTGTTCCACGCCGGTTTCCGTGATGGCAATTTGTGATTTCGCCAAACCGATTTGCGCTTCGGAAACTGCCGTTCGTTTCTGCGCCACTTCCAATGCGGCACCGGCGGCTTGCGCCGTCGCCACTGCCGCATCGAGTTGCTGCTGCGAAATCGCCCGGCTCTCAATCGCCCGGTACCGTTCCAAATCCGCCTGCGCGCGCCGGGCTTCCGCCGCCGCCGACACCACCGCCGCGCGATCTTGCGCCGCCGTCGCTTCCGCAACCGTTACCAAAATCTGTGCCTGCGCTTGCCGGCTGCGCGCCGCTGCTAAATTCGCCTGCGCCGCTTCGAGTTTCACCTCGTGGTCTCGCGAATCAATCTGCACCAGCAAGTCGCCTTTTTTCACGTGTTGATTATCGGCAATCGGCAATTGCATCACGTGCCCGGAAACTTTCGGACTGATTTGAATCGCCCGGCCATCAATGAATGCGTCGTCCGTCGTCTCGTACGGCCGGACAGCGGCGAAATAATACGCCGCCGCGAGCACGGCGAGCGCCGGGAGCACAATCAGTGCAATGCGCTGGAGGTTTTGGTTGCGCTGACCGTTACTGGTGGTTGGTTCGGTTGGAGTTGTCATAAATTTTATTTGGTCGCTTGCCGAATCCCGGCCAGCGAAAATTGCGTGATGTGCTTTGCTAAACGTTCGAGATCCGCCGGTGCGAAACCTTGTTCCGGATGAATGTGTTGAATCGCCGGGCGCGAGTTTTGAAAATAGAGGCATTGCCCCAAAATGCTGAACAAACATTGCCGGACCACCGCGACCGAGGCCGGCCGACTCGCTAAGTCGCGCACAATCATTTCAAGTTGTTTGAGCGCCGGCGCGTACACTTTATCAATTAACGCTGCGAGCGCTTTCGTCGGCTCCGCCATTTCGTGCGCGATTAACTTGCTGTGCCACGACGGCCGGCCTTCGTCAAAAATTCGGAGCAACAATGACCGGACAAACGCGAGCAGTCGCTCCTCGCCGGTAGCAGTTGGTTTCAAGCCGAGCGTCGGTGGATATTTTTTTAACGCCGCCTCCGAGCAGGACTTCAACACCGCAAAGTACAGTCCTTCTTTGTCGCCGAAGTGGTAATTGACCGCCGCGATATTGGCTCCGGCGCGCTGGCAAATTTCCCGGACGGTGGCCGCCCGAAAACCGCGCGTCGCAAAAATCTCACCGGCGGCTTCGAGCAATCGTTGCTGAGTTTCTAGATTCGTTCGCATTTTCAAACATATGTTTGGAACGATTGTTTGAATTTGTCAAGTAGCCAATCCAATTTCTAAACGTAATACCCTCCGTGGATTACCGTTAGGCTGCTTCTGTTTTTCGACTCAGTTGCCGGTTGGCCCGATGAGCTTACCACCATCCGGACCCATCATTTTGAAGACACGCTTGAACTCCGGCGCCGGATCATGGCGCAAGGGGTAGCCGGTGAGATCTGAGCGATCTTTGCCGTCCGGGAGAGCAATCTTCAGATCAAAGGGAGTGTAGGTGATGCGGTCAAGGACCTGGACTTGCGAGATGCTCAGGCTGCGCGCCGGCGTAATGCGAAATTTGACATACCGCGCCTCGACTGGCTGGTTGAGAACCAGCGGCGCATTATAGCCAGTCATCGTCTCTTCATCCGGAAGGCTGAAATTCACTGGCACATCCTTCAACCGTAAGTTAAAATTGACGAAGCCCTGACTGGTGAAGGCTTGACCATCCGTACTGGTCAGCACTTCCACTTTGTCTTTAATCTCGCCTTTGAGTGCATCCCACCATGGATAACCGCCCACTTGAATCCGAAAGGCACTGCACTTTTGTGCTTCTAAAAGATCCACTATAATTTCCGGTTTCATTTTCGCATCGTACATCACCCCATATTTGTAGCTAGTCCCACCTGTCCGGGTGCTAGCCACAACACCATCGGTTAGCTTTTTGCCATCGGGATCGCCGGCCCCCTGGAAACCCGTTGACTTCTCGGTCGTGGTGTAGGGCTTCCCGAGCGAAAGGATTTTCCCATCTGTGAACCACCGGTCTTGAAACTTGACTCCCCCAACATCTTTTCCATCGCTGTAACCGTATTTCACAGATCCATTGGGCGTTGGGTTAACCAAATTCACCCGGAGCGATTCCATGACTGGATGATCTTCACCACCGACATTAATCGTGTAAGTCAATGGGATTTTGTCTACCCGCTGCACATGGCTCCGCTCGACCGTGGTGTAATCCTTTTGAACTTCTTTCCAGGTAAACGCCACATCCACCGGCTTAAATCCAGATTCGGTTGGGGCATAGTTCGCCTCCATCCGCACCGCATATAAACCATCTGCTCCCTTGGAATTCCATAGGTACTTGACTAGTACGCTGCAAACGCCTTTGGGAATGCTTTGGGCCTTCTCGTAGTGAATCACATCCCACGGGCTAGTGGTATCGGTAAGGGAGTACGTGGTAACCCAGCTCTTACCACCATCCACCGAATGTAGCATGTCGATATGTGATTTCGAGGATCGGTTACAGAAGCGGCCACCATAAGTTAATCCGGTCAAATCCATAGGAACATCGAACTTGAAGACGATATATGCATCTTCGTTGGGTTTTTCGGCAAACATTACCGCGTGGTAGCCGGGATGATTCGTGGCGGTGGCCACGTTTTTGGAGTCCACCACCAAGCTCTTCCAAGCATTCCCTTGCAGATCCGGCCAGAGAACTACGGACTGACTTGGCGCTCCGGTGCCAATGGAAATGGTATTCTTTCCCAGTCGCAGTTTCGGCAGCGTCTTGGCGTTGACTTGAGTGATGGTTTCAAAGCGAATGGAATGCAATGCCGCATCCGTCGCCGCCTTCTGTCCGAGTAGAGAGACTTTTACGAGTACATCATATGCGCTGTTGACCTCCGAAATCAGTTTCAGATCCTCTTGCTGTTCGCCAAGCTCACTAGCGGTATAGACCTCTTTCCAATTTAGGCCGTTGTCCGTGCTGATGGCAATCGCCACCCGGTCGGCCGTGTTCTTCCGGGCAATCTGCGCGTGAATTTTAAGACTCGTAATGACATTCGCACCTTCCACGCGAAAGCTCACACTCCCGGCTTTACCGGAAACAACCGGAACTACTCCCGCCGCAGTTGCCGTCACGCTGTCGACGCTCCAAACACTTTTAGCAAACCCACCGGCACTCAGATCCGGTGCGTAGTTGCGGGTCCCATTGCCACGAATATGTAAATTGGGCCCTTGGGATGCAGGATCTAGATTTTTAGCGTTAGGGTTCGGCACATAATAAGCCGGATCGGCCCGGTAAGTTTTATTGTCTTTGGGCTGCGGTTCGGCGTAGGGACTGTCGGCGTCCAGCCGATGGTAATAGCGGGTGTAAACCTCGTTGTCGCGCAGATTCAGGCTGTAGCGGTGCCCCAGATCCCAATCATTGTAGTAGTAGCGAAACTTCAGGGCGGTCGGATCAAAACGACCGGCGAGATAGGCCAGGCTTTTATCGTCGCCACCGGTGAGAAAGCCATTAGGACTGGTCGCGGTCAAGCAATGGTATTTGGCGATGTGCCCTTTTTCAATTTTTCCGCCGGAGGCGGCACAGGCGCCCTCTTGTCCAATTTCATCCACACTCGCAAGCGTGTGGCCGTCACACAGCGTGTAGAGGGCGGTAAAGTCATCATCCAGCAGATGATATTTTCCGTCATACTCCACCTCCATTACTGTATGAACGGCGATATCCCAATATTTTACCGGCAATCCCATGGCACTAAAGATGGCGCAGTTAATCCCAGCGACCGTTGAACACATCGCATACCCATAGTCGTTAAACTGACGGATTGGGTCAGTCAGTTCGAGACCATGGAGAATCATCGGGGTCGTGGCACGCCGGGCAATCGTGTTCCAATACCACATCGCCCAAACTTTGTTGCTGGTCGCTGGCCAGTTGGCGGTCGCGCTATAAATCAAGCTCCCGATGTCGCTGTAGTCCGGGTTGGCATCGGTCACGACTTTGAGATTACAGACATCCGCTCGCGAGGTACCGGTGGATAAAAATCCAATTGCAACTCCGAGAACCGCCGCCAAAAGATTAGTTTTGCGCATAATCGACTACCTTTAAAGTTGGTGCGCGGGACAGGACTTGAACCTGCACGCCTTACGGCATACGCCCCTCAAACGTACGTGTCTGCCAGTTCCACCACCCGCGCAACCGGTTGGTTAAAGCTTTCGTAAAATAGCCGGTTCACCGCTCTTCGGCAAGCCCGGAATTTTTCGATAAAGATTGGCAAGTCTGCGGCCGGCTGACTATGATGCCGGCACTATGTCCGGTCACTCGAAATGGTCGAAGATCAAACGGTCGAAGGGCTTGCTCGACACCAAGCGCGGCAAAATCTTTGCGAAATTTTCCAAGGAAATCGCGGTGGCTTGCAAACACGGCGGCGGCGATCCCGGGTTTAACCCGCGGTTACGCACGATCCTGATGAAGGCGCGCGCCGCGAACATGCCGGTGGACAATATCGACCGCGCCATTAAGAAAGGGACCGGCGAACTCGGCAACATTACCTACGAAGAACTGATTTATGAAGGTTATGCGCCCGGCGGTGTGGCGGTACTGATTGAACTTTTGACGGACAACAAAAATCGGAGCGCCGGCGAAATCCGTGCGATTTTCACAAAATACGGTGGCAATATGGCTGGCGCCGGTGCGGTGAAGCATCTCTTCCGTCGGCACGGTCAGCTTTTAATTGCGAAAGACCAAATCGCCGAGGATGATTTGATTACGTTGGCGCTGGATGCTGGCGCGGCGGATATTCAAACGCACGCTGAAAATTACGAAGTGCTGACGGAACCGCTGCAGTTTGAAGCGGTTCACAAAGCACTGGAAGCGAAAGGTCTGAAACTCAATGCGGCGGAGATCGCTTATTTGCCGGTCATGCTGACGCCGGTGGCGGATGAGAAGACGGCGAAGTCGGTGCTCGCGCTGCTGGAGGCGTTGGAAGACAACGAGGATGTGCAGAATGTCTATTCCAGCGAAGACATCCCGGACGCAATTTTGGAAAATGAAAATTCTCGGAATTGATCCGAGTCTGCGGTCGACTGGTTTCGGCGTGATTGAAGCCACCGGTAACTCATTTACGGCGTTAGGTGCCGGTGAGATTAAGATTCCGGCAACTTTGCGACCATCGTTGTGCTTGGTGAAAATTGGCGATGTGGTGACGCAGTTATTGGAACAATATCAGCCGACGGTGATGGCGATTGAAGGTTTGGTGTATGTCCAAAATACTCGAATCGCGTTCACGCTGGGACAAGTTCGCGGAGTGATAATCGCCGCCGCCGCGCGGGCCGGCTTGGAAATTTATGAATACGCGCCCCGGCAGGTCAAACGTTCAGTCACCGGCTCCGGTGCCGCCGGCAAAACACAAGTGGCCCAGATGATGAAGGCACAGCTTGGCTTACCGGAGGTGCCGCCGGTGGATGCAGCGGATGCGTTGGCGATTGCGATTTGTCATGCGCAAAGTTGCCGGGGAATTCAATTGAATCACCGGCAACAACTTTGATGCCGGCAACTTGTGAATAAGCGGACAGTAATTGGTGAGGAGTTGGTTGAGAACTTAGTTGTTGAAATTTGTCAGTTTCGAGAACGTGAGTTTATCGCCGTTTCGAGCTTGTGTAAGTGGTTGCTCGTACCTTGACAATGAGAGTTGTTTCAGATATTCACAACCGGTACGGATACGATGTTTTTTAATTAACTAACTACCGGAAATAATACTATGGCTACTAAGTTCCGTGTCACAAAAGAAAAAATTCTTGATGGTCTGCAACGTGTTCAGAACGTCGTGAGCACGCGAACGACGTTGCCGATTTTGTCGAATACCTTAGTGCAAGCTGGCGTCAACGGTCTGAGTTTAACGACGACGGATCTTGATGTTGCTGTCCGTTGTGTCGTGGAAGCAGAAGTCGGAAAAGCTGGTGGAACTACTCTACCGGCACGGAAGTTGTTTGCAATTTTACGCGAGCTTGCGGCAGCGGACATCGAGGTAGAAGTCGACGATAAAAATGCCGCCTCGATTCGAAGCGGTTCGTCTTTTTATAAAATCATGGGCTTACCGGAGGAAGAATTTCCCCGGTTTCCAGAAACGGAAGGGAAAAGCCTCAAGATTGAGCAGTTGGCATTGCGGGAGATGTTAAAAAAGACGGCCTATGCCGCCTCAACTGACGAAACCCGCTATGTGCTGAACGGCGTCTACATGAGCTTCAAAGGCGATAAACTCACGGTGGTGGCCACGGACGGCCGCCGGTTGGCCCTTGTTGAGCGCGATGTGGAAGTGCCAAAGGGCGCCGAAGCTGAAATCATTTTGCCGACAAAAGCCGTGAACGAATTGTTGCGCTTATTGGGCGACAAAGGTGATGTGCAATTATCAGTCGGCGAGAATCAGATTATTATTAAGTTCGACGGAACGACATTGTGTTCCAAACTCATCGAAGGAACCTATCCAAATTTCCGACAAGTGATTCCAACCGAAGCCAAAGAGCGGGTTTCCATTGAGCGCGAAGCGCTGTTGGGTGCGCTGCATCGAGCGTCCATCCTCACGAGCGAAAAACAACAATCGGTGAAGTTAAACTTTGCCAAGAACACCTTAACAATCACCGCCGTTTCACCGGAAGTCGGTGAGGCCAAGGAAACGATCACGATTAATTATAAGGGCAAAGAAATTACCATTGCGTTTAATCCGCAGTACGTCATGGATCCGCTCCGGAACCTTGATGCAGACGAAGTCTTCATTGAGTTGACCGATGAACTCAGCCCCGGCGTTCTCAAAGTCAACGAGCCATTCTTGTACGTGATCATGCCGATGCGGCTCAACTAATCACGCCTGCCTCGTGGTGTAATGGTAGCACAACTGCCTCTGGAGCAGTTTGTCATGGTTCGAGTCCATGCGAGGCAGCCACTCAAAAACACCAATAAAAACTGGGTTTTTTTATCTACAGAATGAAAGTGCTAACAAAAGTGCTAACAGTAACAATTCAGATTGTATGTGTTATTTGTTCTCAATAGTATTAATCCAAGCCATCTGCGACCACTCAAAATATCGATCCAATTTAGGGTTGCGTAAAAAAATAGGTTCTGTCGCCGCGGCGACAGTGGATAATACGCAATCCCGTGTACGACACCGCCAGCTTATTATTTGGTTTTGCGTTGTTCTGTGGCGCCTGAAGTATCAAATTCAACATCTAATGGTCGCGCGAAATGTATTTGTGCATGGTGTGGGTGGGGCAAAAATGGACGCGAACCTCGTGGTAGACGCATTACATTATGCGCAAAAATGCGATGCTGTTCTGCGTGAGTTGGGATAACGCAACGAATCAATTCGCCGTTTTCTTTTTGCGTAAGAGCGATGGCATCCGGACTAAAATTCGCCTTCGATAATGAGTTGGGTTTGGCTTATTTCGGAAGCTCGTTCTGTTATATTTAGGCATATGGCACCGCTGGT